>Ga0335083_10008540_pt1 | contig 12497 bp, 9 predicted proteins | sample Lox_Sample_42_FD_206716 | JGI IMG/M metagenome (GOLD analysis project Ga0335083, IMG submission 206716) | Soil microbial communities from Loxahatchee National Wildlife Refuge, Florida, United States - Lox_Sample_4.2 | ecosystem: Environmental > Terrestrial > Soil > Wetlands | place: USA: Florida... | reverse complement strand
CACGAGCGCGAATACTCGAATGCGACAGCGAGTCGACTTCCTTCCGCACCTACAACACTCGAACGCATCGCCTCGACGGAGGCACGACGCGACAGATCTAATCTTGTGGGGCCAGCCACTTCATACTAGATCAAGTGGGGCGGGGGCGCGAAGCAGCCGCCCAAGTGAGGCGGGGGCGCGAAGCAGCCGCCGGTTGTTCTTCCACCCGCAACGGCCCGCCGGCGCGCTGCCACCCGGTGCGCGCCATCCAGGTAGACGGCAGGGCAGTGGCCGGCGGGACATCCGTGGCCACGGGCTCTCGCTGCCAGCCCGAAAAGTGAGGCCCCGAGCTGCGTGGGTCGATGCACGGCGGCGCGCGCAGGTGCTTCCGGAAGTTCAGCAGCACATAGACCATGCTGTTTCGCGTCTGCCGCGGCGTCGTGAGCGGGCGGGCATGATACCGATCGCCAACGACCTTCCCCTTGCGGCCGAGCACGCGATTGACCGCCAGGGCCAATCGGATGGCGAGCCCGTGGATGCCGCCGCGGGCCCGGCGCGGTTCGTCTCCCTCGACGATGAAGTGGCCGTGGTCCTGCTGGACCGAGAAATGGATCACCCGGAAGCGATCGACCGAGGCCCTGGCGATGGCCCGCCGGAGCGCCCCGAACACCCGGGGCGAGCGCAACGACGGCAGGCCCGGCGTCGCTCGAATGGTGACCTGCACCGGATAGCGCGGGTCGACCTTGGGTCGGGTGACGTGCGGCATCGATGGCCGGCCGCGCGGTTTGCGGCCCGCCCCCTTCCGAGCCCCGCCCCACGTCTTCGCCGTCGCAAGAGGCAGCCGCGTCTGCCGAGCCCGTCCCGATTTGATTGCGCGCATGTTCCGTTTTCGGCGCGGCGCGGTGGCGGGTTGCGTGGAGGCGTGAAGATCGTTCGCGCGGGTGCACGGGTTGATTCGGCGAATGTCCCCCCGGTGATGCGACAATCGACGTGAACCTGAGAGGCGCCGCGCGATCACCCTGATCGCCACTTGCCAGGCGTCAGCTCAAACTACCCACGAGTCCCGGGCATGCAGCGACCGACGCGCCCGGCCGACTGCGACGGCGGATATGGGTTGACCGTTCGGTTTCTTGAAGCCGGCGCTGGGCGACGGCAGAAAGAAGCGAGACATGCACCCGCGGGCCACGAATCTGCAACGGCGATCACCTGGATGATCACTAACTCGGCTTCGCGCCCGCGGGTGTGCCTTTGCCCGTAACGAACACTCAGGGAAAGCCGCCTTCACCGGCTCTCCATATTGCCTTCGCTGGGCGCGGCGTTGCATGTCCCGAACCGATCGTAAATCGAGGAGGATTACATGCAAGGAGAAGCTCCCCAGTTCGCGGCCTTCATCGGAATTGACTGGGCAGATCGCAAGCACGACGTCTGTCTTCACGTTCCTGGCATGCCGTTGCCAGAGACTTCGGTGCTCGAGCACCGTCCCACGGTCATCGACACGTGGGCCCGCCGCCTGCGCGAACGCTTCGGCGGCCGCCCCATCGCCGTCTGCCTCGAGCTCGCCCAGGGGCCCATCGTCTCGGCGCTCCTCGAGTACGACTTCTTCGTCATCTTCCCCGTCAATCCCAGCACGCTCGCCAAGTACCGTCGCGCATTCGTCCCCAGCGGTGCCAAGGACGACCCAACCGACGCAGCCCTCGCGCTCGATCTCCTGCGCCGCCATCCAGAGAAGATCGCTCCGCTTCGACGTGAGAGTGAGGACATGCGGGCGCTCCGGCGGCTCGTCGAGGCACGCCGCGACCTCGTCCAAGATCGCGTTCGGGTCACGAACCGCCTGACCTTCGCCCTCAAGGAGTATTTCCCTCAAGTCGTCGACTGGTTTCGCGACAAGGAGACCGACGTCTTCGCCGCATTCCTCGAACGCTGGCCCTCGCTCCAATCCGCACAGCGAGCGCGACGCGAGACCCTCGTCGCCTTCTTCCACGCCCACAGCGTCCGCCGGGCGAGCACCATCGGCCGTCGCATCGATGCCATAGCATCCGAGCGACCTTTGACCTCTGACCGCGCCGTCATCGAGCCCGCCCTCACCGTCGTGACGACCCTGCTTCCCCAGCTTCGCGCCCTCTCCGCCGGCATCTCCCGCCTCGACGCCGAGATCGTGCAGCGCTGCCAACGCCTCCCGGACTTTCGACTGTTCGACAGCCTCCCTGGCGCGGGCCAGGTGTTCGCATCTCGTCTGCTCGCGGCCTTCGGCGAGAACCGCGGGCGCTTCGCCGACGCTGCTGCCGTCCAGAAGTGGGTCGGCGTCGCTCCCGTTACCGAACGTAGCGGCAACAAGCATTGGGTCCATTGGCGCTGGGCGTGTCCGACCTTCACCCGCCAGACCTTCGTTGAGTGGTCCGCCAGCTCCATCGCCCACTCCTTCTGGGCTCGCGCCTTCTACGACAGCCATCGAGCCAAGGGCTCGTCCCACAACGCGGTCCGAGCTCTCGCCTTCAAGTGGATCCGCATCCTCTTTCGATGCTGGGTCGACCGCACGCCCTACGACGAATCCCGCTACCTCTCCGCCCTCCGGAAACGCCAGTCACCCCTTCTCAAATTCGCCGCCGCCCAGCCTTCATAATTCGCTTGCGGTCCGCCTCAGGGCGCGGGTTAGACGCCGTCACGTTCCGCTCTGTCCCACCGGACGTGGAGCTCGGGCTGTAGCGACAACGACGGCTGCACTGGACGGAAGTCGCCCGCGACAAGAAGACCGGCGTGGGACGAGGGAACGGTGTCACGGACCAGCTCTTGGATCGCCGGAGTTGGATTCCAGATGTCGATATTTTTGGGCGATCGGAAGGTAACCGCGGCCCCCCCGTCGATTGGCACAAGCCGATACAAGGGCACCTTCTCATCCTCGAGTACAAACACGTGCGGCGAACCTTGGAAGTCCGCGACGCCGGCCAGAATCCCATCGACGTAGTCGGTCACCGCGTAAACGGTTTCGAACTCTCCCCACATAATCTGACTCATGCGTTTAACGTTGTCTTCACCGGCAGAAGACAGCAATTGGTGGATGTCGGTGCCGGGCGCTGTCCGTCGGGTCCGGCGCCTCGCGCGGGCGGTTCGTGCTCGGTTAGCCCCCCGCGCGCAAGGCGGTCAGCAGCTTGGTCACGCTCTGCTTGGCGTCGCCGAAGAGCATCAGGGTGTTGTCGTTGTAGACGAGGGGGTTGTCGACGCCGGCGTAGCCTGCGGCCATGCTGCGCTTGAGGACGATGACCTTGGCGGCCTTCCAGACCTGCAGGACGGGCATGCCGTAGATGGGGCTGGAGGTGTCCGATTCGGCCGACGGGTTCACGATGTCGTTGGCGCCGATCACCATGACCACGTCGGTGTGGGGGAAATCCTCGTTGATCTCGTCCATCTCCTTCACGATCTCGTAGGAGACGTCGGCCTCGGCCAGGAGCACGTTCATGTGGCCGGGCAGCCGGCCGGCCACGGGGTGGATGGCGTAGCGGCAGGTGATCCCCTTTTCGATCAGCAGCGAGGAGATCTCCTTCACCGGGTGCTGGGCCTGGGCGACGGCCATGCCGTAGCCGGGCACGATGACGACGTTGCGCGCGGCCAGCAGCAGCTCGGCCACCATGTCGACGGTCGCCTCGTTCACCTTGCCGGCTGGCGCGGCCGCGCCCCCGCCACCCGCCGGCTTGGCGGGCTCGGCCCCGAAGCCGCCCAGGACCACGCTCCAGATCGAGCGGTTCATGGCGCGGCACATGATGTAGCTCAGGATGGCGCCCGAGCTGCCGACCAGCGCGCCGGTGATGATCAGCAGGTCGTTCGACAGCATGAACCCCGCCGCGGCCGCCGCCCACCCCGAGTAGCTGTTGAGCAGCGACACCACGACGGGCATGTCGCCGCCGCCGATCGCCATGACCAGGTGGATCCCCAGCAGCAGCGCCAGGAACGTCATGATCAGCAGGGCCGGCATGCCGGCGTCGAAGAAGCCCATCCCGGGCACAGGCCAGGCCACGTCCGCGCGCTCGAAGATCACGCCCAGCGCCACGCACAGGGTCAGGATGAGGACGTTCAGCAGGTGGCGGCCCGGCAGCAGCAGCGGCTTGCTGCCGATCTTGCCGCGCAGCTTGCCGAAGGCGATCACCGAGCCACTGAACGTCACGGCGCCGACCAGGATGCCGACGAAGATCTCGCCCAGGTGGGCGCCGCGGTCGGCGGGATCGAAGCCGGCGGGCTGCAGGTAGGTCGCGATGCCGACCAGCACCGCCGCTGCGCCCACGAAGCTGTGCAGGATCGCCACCAGCTCGGGCATCGAGGTCATCGCGACCCGCATGGCCAGCAGCGCCCCGATCACACAGCCGACGCCCAGCGCGCCCGCCAGCACGCCGACCACGCTCGGCTCGGGCGAAGCGGCCGCGCCACCCTCGCCGGGAATCAGCAGGGCCAGCGCCGTGACGATCACCGCCACGACCATGCCGGTGAGCCCCAGCCGGTTGCCGCGCTGGGCGGTCTCCTGGGTGGACAGCCCGCGAAGGCTCAGGATGAAGAGAAGACTGGAGGCCAGGTAGGCCAGCGAGCGAAAGGTCGCGATCATTTGCGGAACATCCGGAGCATCCGCTGCGTCACCAGGAACCCGCCGGCCACGTTGATCGACGCCACCAGCAGGGCCAGGCCCCCCAGCAGCAGCGCGCCGCCGCCGCCCCCGAACAGGGCCAGCATGCCGCCGATCATGATGATGCCGCTGATCGCGTTGGTCACGCTCATGAGCGGCGTGTGCAGCGCCGGGGTCACGTTCCAGACCACGTGCCAGCCGACCACGCAGGCCAGCAGGAAGACCGTCAGATGCTGGACCAGCGAGGGGGGCCCGAACAGGGCGGCGCCGCCCAGCGCGATCGCGGCCAGCGCCGCCAGCACGGTCCCGCCGCTGCCGCTCGCGGCCGCCGGCTTGGCGGGCGTCGGCTTGGCCTCGACGGGCTTCGGCGCGGCGGCCGGGCCGCCGGTGACCGGCGGCGGCGGCTTCGGGGGCGGCCACATCAGCTCGCCGTTCTGCAGCACCAGCACGCCACGCTGGATCTCGTCGTCCAGCTTGATGGCGACCGTGGCCTCGGGCGTGGTCACCTCTTTCAGCAGGTTGAACACCGTCGTCGCGTAGAGCTCGCTCGACTGGCGGGCCATCCGGCTGGGCAGGTCGGTCAGGCCGATGATGGTGACGCCGTACTTCTGGACCACCTTGTCCTTCTCGGTCAGCGGGCAGTTGCCCCCCTGCTCCGCCGCCATGTCGACGACCACCGACCCCTGCGCCATCGCGATGACGGCGCCCGACGTCAGCAGCTGCGGGGCCGGCTTGCCCGGGATGAGCGCGGTCGTGATGACGATGTCGGACTGCTTGGCGTGCTGGGCGATCATCGCCTGCTCGGCCGCCAGGTAGGCCTCGCTCATCTCCTTGGCGTAGCCGCCGGCCCCCTCGCCCGCCTCGTCGAACTTGAACTCGACGAACTGGGCGCCCAGGCTCTCGACCTGCTCGCGCACCGCGGGGCGCGTGTCGAACGCCTTGACCACCGCGCCCAGCGCCTTGGCGGCCGCGATGGCGGCCAGGCCGGCCACGCCGGCGCCGATGATGAACACCTGGGCCGGCTTCACGCGACCGGCGGCGGTCACCTGCCCGGGGAAGAAGCGGCCGAAGTTGTTGGCCGCCTCGATCACCGCCCGGTACCCGGCGATGTTGGCGGTCGCCGAGAGCGCGTCCATCCGCTGCGCGCGCGTGATGCGCGGGACGGCGTCCATGGCCAGCACGGTCACCTTGCGGGCGGCCAGCCGGTCGAGCAGATCCTTGTTCTGCGCGGGCCAGATGAAGCTGATCAAGGTGACGCCCGGCTTCAGCAGCTCGACCTCGCTCGCGGTCGGCTGGCGCACCTTCAGGATCAGGTCGGCCGCGCCGTAGACGCCGGCGGCGTCCGGGGAGATCGTGGCGCCCGCCTCGATGTAAACCGCGTCGGCGAACGACGAGGCGTCTCCGGCGCCGGCCTCGACCACGACCTCGTAGCCGAGCTTGCGCATCTTGGCGACGGTGTCGGGGACGGCGGCGACGCGCCGCTCGTGGGGATAGATCTCCTTCGGGATGCCCACCTTCATGGCCCGGCAGGGTACAACGCCCGAGGCACCCCCGGCTACATCAGAACCGGCCACTTCCGACGGAATTGACCGGGCGGTTACCTACCTGGGCGGGCGTTTGGCGTCGTGGAACCAGACGCGCATGTCGGCCATCTTGGCCTTCTGGTCGGCGGGCGCGTGGCGCTGGCAGGTGGTGTACTCCGGCGTGCCTTCGGCGGCGCCCCAGCGCACCTCGACGCAGTCATTCGGGTTGAAGGCGATCTCCAGGTTGGCGCGCCGGGTGAGCAGGTCGGCGACGGTCAGCTTCCAGGGCGTCCCGTCGGTGCGGGTGTAGGTGATCCCCTTGGTCGGGATCAGGCTGGTGTGCAGCTTGGCGATCTGCTCGCGCACCGCCTCCGGCTTGCGGCCGCCCAGGCGGAACAGGTCCGGGTGCTTGACGATCCGGTCCGGCAGCCCCAGCAGCACGTTCATCGCGATGAGCAGGCGCATGTCGCGCGAGGGCGTCGCGTAGTCCTCCCACGACCCCGTCGTCTCGAAGATCTTGGCGCCGTCGGGCATCGGGATGACCGTCCCGCCCTTCTCCTTCTGGAACTTCTCGCCGTTGTCGACCGAACCCACCCGCACCGTGAGCTGCTCGGACAGCGCGTCCAGCGTCTCGCGGTAGGCCGCCTCGGCGTCCAGCCCCTGCGGGTTGATCAGCTTCCCCATGCGCGCGTAGAAAGCGTCGGCCGACAGCTTCCCCTGCTCGCCCGAGAACGCCGCGTGAGCGCCGTCCCCGGCGCCGCCGATGGCCGCGTTCGGCACCGACGCCAGCTTGCCGTCGGCGCCGCGCGCGACCGGACGGAACGCCTTGAACCCTGGGCCGGCGCTCTTGGTGTCGTTGGTGAACAGGAACGTCCCCTCCCAGAACCGCTTGCGACCGATCGACGTGTCGGGCTGACCGTCCACCGCCAGCAGGAGCCCGCCATGGTCGGACGTCTGGGCGACCCACTTCACGACCACCATCACGTGACCGTAGGGGTCGGCGTAGATGGTCCCCGGCCGCAGCGCCTTCCGATCCAGCGCCACCGGGTAATAGTCGGTCTCGTCGTCGTCCAGCGCGGTGCGCGCGCTGCCGGACTGGACGTGGTTGGTCATCAGCCGGAAGAAGCTCCGGATGGCGGCCAGCTGGTCCTTGCCGGACGGCGGCTGCTCGTTGGTCACGAAGTTCGAGCACTTCGGCGGGCGCGAGTCGGTGCCCCGATCGCAGTCGCGGAAGCCAATGGGCAAGCTCAGCTTCCAGGCGAAGTAGGCGCGCAGGAAGTACGGCAGGTCGGCGCAGTCGGGCGTGGCCGGGATGGCCGCCTTGTTCTTGGGGTCGTCCTCGCGCAGCCCCATGTAGTTGGCCAGGAAGTTGCGCCCGGCGTCGCGCAGCGCCTGGTGCAGCGGGCGAAAGTCGACCGAGGCCGCCGGCGGCGCGTCGAACAGCAGATCGATCCAGGCCGAGTAGAAGTTCTCGTGGCGGCGGTCCCAGGCGTGCTGGGCGGTCCAGACCACCGAGCCGACCGCGGTGGCGGGCTTGGCGGGCCTGGCCGCGACCTCGAAGGCCCGGCAGGCGATCGTGCGGTCCCCCGCGGTCCAGACCACGCGGTAGCCGCCGGCGCGCGGGGCGGCCAGATCAGCGGACAGGCTCCCGGGGACGCCCGGGTGGCGCGCCACCGTGAGCGCGCGCCGGTGGCCGTCCGGCTCGACCAGCGCCAGCTCGCCGGCTGCCTGCTCGTCGCCCACCGCCAGCAGCTTGACCGGCGTGCCCGCGCTGGGCGCGGCCGGCGCGATCCAGAGCGCCCGCTCGTCGCTGTCGGCGCACCCGTCGGCGCCGGCGTGCCTGGCCGGCTTCTCCTTGTGCTTGGCCGCCGCCGACGCGACCCCGGAGACCGACCACCCCAGCACCACCCCCACCATGATCACGGTGCGGGCACGCTTCATTGTGGGGCGTCCGCCACCGTCAGCTGGAGGGAGTAGCCGCGAGGCTCGACGAAGCCGGCGAACAGATCGCGCGCGTGCGCCTGGGCCCGCTGCAGGGCTCCCGCCGCGTCGGCGGCCTTCTCCAGCGAGGCGCGCGCCTCGCTGAACCAGCGGTTCCGATCGTTGGGCGAGATGGCGTTCAAGAAACCCGACTCCTCGTTGATGGTCTCGAAGCGCAGCACGTCCACCGACAGGATGCGCGGTGGCGGCAACCGGACCCGGACCTCGCGCTTGGCGTGGCTGACGTCGATCAGCGACGGACCGTCGCAAACGTCGAACCCCGCCGACACGACGCCCGAGTAGAACAGATAGGCGGTCGGCTCCTTGGTGAAGGGCAGGTCGATCGTCTTGGGGACGGTCTTCTTCGCGTAGTCGGCCAGCGAGAGCTCGACGGTGGACAGCTTGCAGACCTTGCGGACACCCTGGAGGATCTGCCACTCCTCGGCCCGGATCTCGCGCCGGGTGCGACGGCCGATGATGACGCCGGTGATCATGATGAGCGCGATGAGGGTGATCGTGCCGATGGTCATCGCCCGCCGGGATCGCGGCAGCATGGCGGCGGCGGAGACGGTCACCGGGCAAGAATACGCCAGCTCGCCGCGCTCGTGTTACCAATGGATGATGCGGGCAAAGCCCAGCTCCGTCGACGCGCCATGATGCGCTGGCGGGATCAGACCGGCGGGACGCGAGCGGCAGGTCCGCCGGCGCCCCGGCGCCCCGACGGCCGGCGGCCGACTGTGGCTGTGCTGGTCGACCGGCTGGGGACCTACCAGGCGACCGTGCTGGCCGGCGTGGCGGACTCCGCCCGACATCGCGACGTCAACCTGGCGGTGTTCGTGGGCGGCATCCTGGGCGGTGACCAGACCCGCAACTTCGTGTTCGACCTGTGCCGCCCCGAGACCGTCGACGGCGCCGTCTTGCTGGGCGGCACGCTGGGGAACGCGCTGGGCCCCGGGGCGGTCGACGCGCTCTGCGCGCGCCTGGCCCCCATGCCGCTGGCCACCCTGACCCTGGGCCCTCCCGACGTGCCGCGGCTGATGCTGAATCAAGAGCTCGGCATGCGTGAGGTGATCGCGCACCTCATCGACGTGCACGGACACCGCCGGATCGCGTTCGTGCGCGGCCCCGCGCTGAACGAGGACGCCGAGCGGCGCTACGCCATCTATCGCGCCGTGCTGGCCGAGCGGGGAATCCCCCTGGATCCCACGCTGGTCTGCGAGGGGACGTTCCGGATCGCCTCGGGCGCGGCGGCGGTCGAGGAGCTGGTCAACCAGCGGCGGGCGTCGTTCGACGCGCTGATCGGCGCGAACGACTACATGGCGCTGGGCGCGATCACCGCCCTCGAGGAGCGGGGCCTGGCCGTCCCGGGCGACGTGGCGGTGGTCGGCTTCGACGACGTCGAGGAGGCGCGGTTCTCGTCGCCGCCGCTGACCACCGTGCGCCAGCCGCTGTACCAGCAGGGCGAGGCGGCGCTCGATCGGGTGCTGGCGCAGATGGAGGGGCGCGCGGTCGAGCTGGAGTCGAGCGCGGCCACCGAGCTGGTCGTCCGCCGTTCCTGCGGCTGCCAGAACGATCCGGCCCGTTTCGGCTCACCGCCGCCCGCGGCCGGCGCGGACCAGCTGGCCCAGGAGCTGGCGCGCGCGGTCCACGGCGCGGACACGGCGCTGCGGGCCGGCTGGGAGACCCAGCTGATCGAGGCGTTCGAGGCCGAGCTGCGCGGGGCGGGGATCGGCCTGTTCGGCGCCGGCATCGACCGGCTGCTCGCCAGCGTCGCGGCCGCCGGTGACGACGTCGGGGCCTGGCAGCGCCTGATCTCGGCGCTGCGCAGCCGGCTGCGGCCCACGCTGCTCCCGGAGCCTCACCGCCTGGAGCGGGCCGAGGACGTCTGGCACGCCGCGCGCATCGTGATCGCCGACCTGGCCGAGCGCGCGCAGGCCCAGCACCGCATCCACGCCGAGCGGATGGCCCACGCGCTGACGGCCAGCGGCGCCGCGCTGCTGGCGACCCAGCAGGTCGGCGCGCTGGCCGGCGCCGTCGTGCGCCAGCTGCAAGAGCTGGCGATCCCGGGGGCCTGGATGGCGCTGCGCACGCCCGAGCGCGACGGCCCCCCCACCGCCGAGGTCCTGGTGTCGCACGACGCCGAGCGCACGGCGGGCAACGCCGAGCCGGCGGCCGGCACCAAGCTGCCCGCCTGGGAGCTGGTGCCGTCGATTCTGGGGCCGCTCACCCGCCGCGCGTCGCTGGTCATCGAGCCGCTCTGGTTCCACGACCGGGCCTTCGGCTATCTGGCGATGGAGATCGGTCCGCGCGAGGGGGTCGTCTACGAATCGCTGGCCGAGCAGGTCTCGAGCGCGCTCGAGGGTGCCCGCCTGGGCGCCCGCCTGCTGGAGGAGGCGACCCGCCGCCAGGTGGCCGAGCGCGAGCGGCTCGAGAAGGAGATGGAGATCGCGGCGCGCATCCAGACGTCGATCCTGCCGCGCATGCTGGCCGTCCCCGGCCTGGAGATCGCCGCCACGATGCGCACCGCCACCGAGGTCGGCGGCGACTACTACGACGTCGTCGCCACGCCGGACGGCTGCTGGCTGGGGATCGGCGACGTGGCGGGACACGGCCTGGGCACGGGCCTGGTCATGCTGATGATGCAGAGCGGGTTCGGCGTGCTGGCGCGCAAGATGCCGGACGCCGCCCCGCGCGACCTGCTGCTGGCGCTGAACGCAATGCTGGTCGAGAACGTGCGGGACCGCCTGCGCCAGCGTGAGCACGCGACGCTGACGCTGCTGCGGTACCGGCAGGACGGCACCCTGACCTACGCGGGCGCCCACGAGGAGATCCTGATCCGGCGCGCCGCGACCGGACGCTGCGAGCGCCTCGAGACGCCCGGCGCCTGGGTCGGCGCCAAGCGGGACATCGCCGCCGGCACGGTCGAGACCCAGGCGCGCCTCTCACCCGGCGATCTGCTGGTGCTCTACACCGACGGTCTCATCGAGGCCGTGGGGCACGACGGGCGCAGCCGCTTCGGCAGCGAGCGCCTGATCGCCGCCGTCGAAACGAGAGCGGCCGCGCCCGACGCCAGCGCGGCCGCGGTGCGCGACGCCGTGCTGTCCGAGCTGGACGCTTTCGCGCCCCGGCTCGACGACGACGTCACGCTGCTGGTGGGGCGTTACTTCGGCTTGGTGCCCGGCGTCTGAGGCTTCGCGCCCGGCGCCTGCAGCTTCCCTGGCGGGGTGAGCTGCATCTGCCCGCCCGGGCCGTGCACCCCCTGGGGCGGCAGCGTGATCGGCGGGGTCGGCGGGGTCGGCGCCTGCGGCACGATGCTGAGCAGCTCGACGTCGAAGATCAGCGTGGCGCCGCCCGGGATGGTCGGCGGCCGCCCGCTGTCGCCGTAGGCGATCGTCGACGGGCAGACGAGCTGCGCCTTCTCGCCGACCTTCATGCGACCCACGCCCTCGGTCCAGCACTTGATCACGCCGTTCAGCGGGAAGGTGGCCGGCATGTTCCGCTTGCGCGAGCTGTCGAACACGGTCCCGTCGATCAGGCGCCCCTCGTAATGGACGCTCACCCGGTCGGTCGGCTTCGGGCTCTCGCCGTTGCCCGGGGTGATCGTCTTGAAGACCAGGCCCGAGGGGCTGACGACCGCGCCCGGCTCACGCCCGGCGTTGTCGACGAACTTCTTGGAGTTCTCCTTCTCGATCGCGACCCGCTGCTCGCCGCGCTTGCGCGCCAGCGCGTCCACCTTGGGCGTATAGGCTTCCATGTCGACCTGCGGCTTGCGCTTCAGGACCATGTCCGCCAGGCCGGCCTTGACCAGCTCCACCTCGTCGGCGGACATGTTGAACGTCCCGAGGTTGCGACCCAGCAGCAGGCCGAGCGTGTAGAAGGTCTTCTCGTCCTCGGTGCTGGGACTGGCGCCGCCGCCACCGCCCCCGAGCCGCTTGCATCCCGCCGCCGACAGCAGCGCGATCGCGCAGGCGACGCCGGCAAACTTGATCGTCCGTGTTTTCATGGGCCCCCTCGTAACACAGGAACGGCCCGGACAACAGCCGCCCCACGGACGTCGCATCGTCTGCCGCGTCGTCGGGGAGTTGCCGGCGGGCCACCGAAGCGTTAGGAGAGCGACATGCCGCTCGTCCAGGTCTTCACCTCTGCCCCGGCGCCCGCCGCCGCGGCGCAAAAGGCGCTGCTGTCCGAACTGTCCAAGCTGCTCGCGGAGCGCTTCCACAAGCCGGAGCGCTGGGTGATGACCTGCCTCTGCCCCGAGCTGGCAATGACGTTCGGGGGTGATCCAGCGCACGCGGCGTTCGTGGCGGTGAAGAATGTCGGGAAGATGACGGCCGAGGACACGAGCGACCTCTCTGCGGCCCTGTGCGACCGGCTCTCGAGCGCGCTGGGGATCGCCCGCGACCGCATCT
>Ga0335083_10008539_pt1 | contig 12497 bp, 9 predicted proteins | sample Lox_Sample_42_FD_206716 | JGI IMG/M metagenome (GOLD analysis project Ga0335083, IMG submission 206716) | Soil microbial communities from Loxahatchee National Wildlife Refuge, Florida, United States - Lox_Sample_4.2 | ecosystem: Environmental > Terrestrial > Soil > Wetlands | place: USA: Florida... | reverse complement strand
AGAGCGGCGAAGTCCCCGGTTCAGACCGTTTGGACCTGATGGGGTTGAAGACAATGCCCCGCAACGAATTCCGTTGCGGGGCAGCCTGGTCTTGAGCCCTGATTAGCCCCCCAGAAGTCGCAATCCATACTGTCATGACAAATGTGCATTAAATGCATTGTGATCGAGATATCTTGAGTATCAGTGCATCTGAATGGCATTAATGCTATCAGATATTTGCTGAGAATGCACAATTCTATTGACACTTTGTATGTCCATCGGTACCTTGGGTTGCGACTCTTACGCCTGTCTGTCCAGGAGCCAAGCGGTAGGAACCGACCCGGGGGCCTCTCAGCGACTGTCCTGACGGGAGCTTGATGACCGCGAAGCGCATTCTGACGCCTTCTTGATGTCTGGGTCTGTAGGTTCTGCGCTGGGCCGTTGGCACCGGGGAAGTCAGCCGGGACAGGGTCGGACAGCAGTTCGTTCTAGCCGACGGAGCTTCCGTGCGGCGCGCTCACTCACTTGTCGGAGGGAAAGGTCAATGAACCGGTTCGGTGGCTTCGCCACGTTGGTTGCAGTCGCGGCGGTAACGGTCGGGGTCGCTCCTCTCGCTGGACAGGCTCCGGCGGATTCCGCCCCCAAGCCCCCTCCGACCAATCACGTCGAGACCAACCTGCTGGGCTTCAAGCTGAGTGGGTATGGAGAGGTCTCCTACGTTTACTCGACCAACGACAACGCCGGGACGGTCACCGGGCACCTGTACGACCGGTTCCACGACCAGTTCACCCTGAACGGGCTCAAGCTGGTGGTCGAGAAGCCCTATGCGACGGACAAGGTGGATGCGGGAGTCCGCGCCGACTTGGTGTTCGGCCAGAACGCCACGGTGCTGCAATCAGGCGGCTTGAACCTGGGCAATCAGGGCGACATGACCCAGCTGTTCGTCACCCTGAACCTCCCCACCAAGAATGGGAACGGGTTTCAGCTCAAGGCCGGGAAGATGGTGACCCTGATGGGACTCGAGGTCATCGAGACGCCCAACAACCCCAACTGGTCGGAAGGCCATCAGTTCATCTTCGTCGAGAACTACACGGCGCTGGGGCTCAGCGCCGAGTACAAGTTCAGCAAGTACGTGGACGCGCAGCTTCGACTGATCAACGGGTGGGACGTGGCGGCGGACAACAACACCAAGAAGTCGTTCATGGGGCGGGTGGGGTTCTATCCCGATGACAAGACCTCGATCGGGGTGGTGGGCTTCATCGGTCCGGAGCAGGCGCTGACGGCGGACGCGACCCAGGCCAATCGGGGCGGGATCGACGTACTGGTCAACCGGAAGTTCGGTGCCAAGACCTCGGTCTGGGCCCAGTTCGACTGGGGCCAGGAGAGCGCCAATCTGGCCCTTCCGGATCCCACCCAGGACGCCAAGTGGCTCGGACTCGGCCTCTGGGTGGCCTATGACGCCAGCGCCAAGCTCAACATCGCGGTGCGCGGGGACTACATCAACGACGAGCAGGGCGCGCGTTCCGACGGCGCCTTCGGACTCCCGGGCGGGACCGCCCACAAATTCGGGAGCGGAACGGTGACGTTCAACGTCAAGGCCTGGCCCAACCTCCTGTTCCGGCCCGAGCTCCGCTTCGACTCCTCGAACCAGCAGGTCTATAACGGGAACCAGGGACAGGTCGTTCTCTCGGCCAGCGCGGCTTATCTCTTCTGATCGGAAGAAATCGGTAACCGGTAGCCGGGAACGTCGAACAGCGGGTGGCTGAGTCGCCGTTGCCGGTTGCCGGCTCTGCCGGGCTTCGATAGAGGCGACTGAGTTGGTAGCCTCGAAATCTTCTGCCGCCTCGCTGGCGCCGACCAGCGAGGCGGCTATGTTCGGGCCATGACCAGCAATCAGAGAATGTGCTGGAAATCCAGGCTCACCGAGTGGTCAGCCGGCGTGCTTGTTCTGCTGGGGAGCCAGGGCCAGCCCCACCTTCAGAAACCTTACGATTCGGTGCCGGCTGCTCGAAGCATTGTGGAATCGGGACCAATTCGCGATACGCTGAGGCCGCCAAGCTTCGAGGACTACCCAGCTGGCCCCATCTACGGGGGCAAGATCGCCAATCCGGATTTCGCTACCAATCCTGGCGCTCGCCCGTTCCAAACCGTGATCAGAGAGAGGGTGAAAAATGGGCCGAACTTCGCGGGTCGGTATACCTTGGTGTGGTGGGGGTGTGGGACGGGCTGTCAATCGATCGTGGTGGTGAACGATTCCACGGGGACAATCTACGACGGGGTCAGCACGTCCAATGGGCCAGACGTGCGAGAGGACAGCAGGCTCATGATCGATTCGCCGGGTGACGATACACCTCCTCCGGGCTGCGCGAACTGTTCGTCCCACTTCTACGTATGGGAGGGATCCGCGTTCAGGGAGGTAAAGCTGAAGGAGTAGGTGTCGCTGAATCGGCACTCGGCACTCGGCAATTCCCCCACTCCTCAATTCTTCATTCCCCCATTCCCTCCAATCGGCGATCGTCACTCACCAGTCGGCATTCCCTCATTCCCCCAGTCTCTCATTCCCTCCAATCGGCAATCGTCACTCACCAATCGGCAATCGCTCATTCTCGCATTCCCCCATTCTCCCATTCCCCCATTCCCCCGTGTACTATCCTATTCGTTCTCATTGGCTTCCCGCGCCCGTAGCTCAGTTGGATAGAGCATCAGCCTTCTAAGCTGAGGGTCGTAGGTTCGATTCCTACCGGGCGCACTGACCTTGCGGCGTTGACCGCTCGGATCACCAGCCTCACCCCCGGTCCCACGTGTCATCGCTTCGGATTCCCACCGCGCAGGACCTCCGCACCCTGCTCCGGCTGGCCCTGCCCCTCGTGGTGGTGCAGGTCGGCATGATGGCCATGGGCCTGGTGGATACCATCATGGTGGGCCACCTCTCCGCCGAAGCCCTGGCCGCGGTAGCGCTGGGCAATCTCTATTTCTTCGCCGTTTCGAGCTTCTCGCTCGGGTGCCTCCTGGCGCTCGACCCGGTGGTGGCGCAGGCGGTGGGTGCCGGGGAGACCGAGAGCGTCGCGCGCGCCGTGCAGCGGGGTCTGGTGCTGGCCGGCCTGCTCTCCCTGCCGACCATGCTCTCGCTCTGGCCGGCGGACCCCGTGCTCCGATTTCTCCGCCAGCCCACCGAGGTCGTGCCGCTGGCCAGTGAATACGCCCGGATCTCGAGCCTGGGAGTCGTGGGATTCCTGGCCTTCGTGGTTCTCCGGCAGACGCTCCAGGCGCTGGGGCGGATGAGGCCCATCGTGGCGGTGATCGTCATTGCCAACCTGGTCAACGCGGGGCTCAACTGGATCCTGATCTACGGTCACCTCGGTTCTCCCGCCTTTGGCACCAACGGTTCTGCCATGGCCACGGTGGTGAGCCGCTGGGTCCTGGCCCTGGGGCTCCTGGGGCTGGCGTGGCGCGAGCTCGAGCCGCGGCTGGTGCCGGTGCGGACCGGGATTCTCGACTGGGCTCCTCTCAAGCGCCTGCTCGCCCTTGGTGCCCCGATTGGAGTGCAGTACCAGCTCGAGTACGGAGTCTTCGGGGTGGTCGGCATGTTGATGGGGATCTTCGGCACCGAGCCGATGGCCGCTCACCAGGTGGCCCTCAACCTGTCGTCCATCACCTTCATGGTCCCCATGGGAGTCTCCGCCGCTGCGGCCGTCGCGGTGGGTCACGCCATTGGGAGAGGCGACATGGATGGCGCCCGGCGGGCGGCCGGGGCTGCTCTGGCCTGCGGTGTAGGCTTCATGCTCCTGGCCGGGGCGACCCTGGGACTCTTACCGGGTCCGCTGGCCCGGGTGTACACCGGGGTGCCCGGGGTCGTGACACTCGCGATGCAGTTGATCCCGATCGCGGCGGTGTTTCAGGTCTTCGACGGAATTCAGGTGGTCTCCATTGGAATTCTTCGGGGGCTCGGAGACACCAGGACGCCGATGCTACTCAACATCCTGGGCTTCTGGCTCCTCGGTCTTCCGACCAGTTTAGCGCTGGGAGAACGGTTTGGGTTCGGGCCGCGTGGGCTCTGGTGGGGACTGGTGGTCGGGCTGATCGTCGTGGGGACCACGCTCCTGCTCCGGGTCCGCCATCACTTGAGTCGTGAGGTCCGGAGAATCACGATCGAAGAGGCCCAGCTGCAGGAATAAAAAAGGGCCGGCACTTGCCGGCCCAGGTCGAGCTTCGGTGGCGCGGGATGTTTAGTGGGAGGCTCGCCCGCCCTCGTCGGTCGGCGCCGGGCGAGGCTCGATTGGCATGTCGTTGAGGGACTCCAGCACGATCTCGGGGCCCAGGACTTCGTGGAGGGGGACCCCGCTCTGCAGCTTGGGATCCAGCTCGAACAGCACCGCGTCGCCCGCGTAGCGGAGGGCCCGCACCAGGGCCCGGTCGGGGGCCCGGCTGTCTCCGAAGTGATGGCGGGCCTCGACCATCGCCTGTTGCTCCACCAGGAGCCGGGCGACCAGGAGCAGGTCCCCACAGCAGGCTTCGGCCACCAGGAGGTCGGTGAGCGAGCTCTCTGGGCGGTCGCCAACGGCTACCACTCGCCGAATCGCCGCCTCGTAGAGATCAGATATAGTCGTGAAGACGCGACCCTTCGCCTGCTGAATGGCCCGGCGCTGGGTCCCGATTTCCTTGATGAGCTGGCGCTGAACTTTGGGATCTTCGGTGAGGCTGACAGGGAGCGCCAACCAGAGGCCCGGCATTGGACGCTCCAGCTGGTCCTCCAGCATGGCCTGAACCGCGAATTCGCAGTCGCCGGTCAGGGTGGCATAGCGATCGGCGGCCCGTCCCAACGATCCTTCCTGTGCCCAAAGCTGCAGCAGCGTTTCGTACATCTGGTCGCCGGAGGGCTTGCGAGAGTGGGATCGCATACGCCCGGCTATGGGGCAGGGAACGTGCCGCGCAGGACCGCTTGAAAGGGCGAGTTGGAACGGTCCCGGACCCGGCTCCAAGTGCTTGGTCTGGTACCAGTTATCAGTAGTAAAGCGAGGTCTCACTTGAACACCCGAAATGGCGCCGAATTTTCGGGTCCACGCCGAGGCCATAGGAGATTGCATGAGGCCTCGCCCTCTCCCGAGTTGATCGGGTCATAGATCACGAATTAGCTTCGAGCGGCTCTCCTCCTTAAATACACCAACCCATTCTCCTCGGGCGATTCGACCTTGGCCTCGTCCCCCACGCTTGAGCGGTCCGAGACTCCGGTAGCGGGAGTCGAGGAGATTCGTCGCCACTTTCCGGCCCTGGCCCGCGAGATCGGGGGGCAGCCGGTCGCCTATTTCGACGGCCCGGGTGGGACTCAAACCCCGCGGGCGGTGGTCGAGGCAATGGCGGACTATCTCTACCACCACAACGCCAACACCCACTGGGCCTACCCCAGCAGCGTCGAGACCGACCGGATGATCGCGGCCGCTCGAGGGGCCCTGGCCGACTTCCTGAACGGGGGGCCCGACGAGGTCGCCTTTGGCGCCAACATGACCACCCTGACCTACCACCTCGCCCGGGCCCTGGGGCGCGGATGGGGTCCGGGAGACGAAGTGATCGTCACCGAGCTCGATCACCACGCCAACATCGCGCCCTGGCAGGCGGTCGAGCGCGAACGCGGGATCACGCTCCGCCGGGTCCCCCTTCGGGTCGAGGAGGGCGACCTCAACTGGGCTGCTCTGGAGCAGGCGATATCCCGCCGGACCAGGCTCCTGGCGCTGGGCGGGGCCTCCAACGCCCTGGGAACGGTGACCGACGTGGCTCGGGCGGCGGGACTGGCCCGATCAGTGGGGGCGCTGACCTTCGTGGACGCGGTCCACTACGCCCCCCACTTCCTGGTCGACGTGCAGCAGCTGGGCTGCGACTTCCTGGCCTGTTCGGCCTACAAGTTCTATGGCCCGCATGTCGGGGTGCTCTGGGGCCGGCGGGACCTGCTGGCGTCCCTCGAGGTGCCCAAGCTCGATCCGGCTCCCAATCAAGCGCCGGAACGGATGGAGACCGGGACCCAGAACCACGAGGGGATCGCGGGAGCCATGGCCGCAGTGGACTTCCTGGCTGCTCTGGCGCCCGGTCCGGGATCCCGCCGTGAGCGCCTCGGGCGAGTTTTCGCGCACCTTCATCGGCGAGGGCAGGACCTGTTCTCCCGCCTGTGGGACGGCCTGGGCACCGTGGCCTCGGTCCGCCGATATGGGCCGCCGCCTTCGCGTCCCCGCACGCCGACCCTCTCCTTTGCCGTGACCGGCCATCGCCCGGTCGCGGTGGCGCAGGCCCTGGCTACTCGCGGAGTCTTCGCTTCCCACGGCGACTTCTACGCCGCGACCGTGATGGAGCGACTGGGCCACGCCGACGAGGGCCTGGTTCGGGCCGGCTGCGCCTGCTATACCAGCGAAGGCGAAATCGATCGCCTCCTCGAAGGCGTGGCTTCGCTCGGGTAAGGGGAACCCATGGCCCCGGTCACCGCTCCCGGCCTTATTCGCGCCCCTCGCGGTCGCCAGCTCTCCTGTCGAGGCTGGCACCAGGAGGCGGCGCTTCGGATGCTGATGAACAACCTCGACCCCGAGGTGGCGGAGCGGCCGGAGGACCTGATCGTCTACGGCGGGGGAGGCAAGGCGGCTCGCAACTGGGAGTGTTACGAGCGCATCGTCGCCACGCTGCGCCGCCTGGCCGACGATGAGACGCTGCTGGTGCAGAGCGGCAAGCCGGTCGGGGTCTTTCGCACGCACGACGAAGCGCCTCGCGTCCTCATCGCCAACGCCAACCTGGTGCCTCGCTGGGCCACCTGGGAAGAGTTCCGGCGCCTCGACGCCCTGGGACTCACCATGTATGGCCAGATGACCGCGGGCTCCTGGATTTACATCGGCAGCCAGGGGATCGTGCAGGGCACCTACGAGACCTTCGCCGAATGCGCCCGCCAGCACTTTGGCGGGACCTTGGCCGGACGATTGGTAGTGACGGCCGGCCTGGGCGGGATGGGTGGCGCACAACCGCTGGCCGCGACCCTCAATGGCGCGGCCTTTCTCGGCGTGGAAGTCGATCCCACCAGAATCCAGCGCCGAGTCGAGACCGGCTACTGCGATCGGATGTGTACCGGTCTGGACGAGGCCCTCGAGCTGGTGCTATCCGCCAAGCGCGACCGGAAGCCCCTGTCCGTGGGGCTGGTCGGCAATATCGCTGAGGTCATGCCCGAGCTGGTGCGGCGCGGAGTCGTCCCCGACGTGCTCACCGACCAGACCTCCGCCCACGATCTCCGGCTCGGCTATATCCCGTCGGGCCTGTCGCTCGAAGCGGCCGCCCGTCTGCGCGAAGGTGATCCGGCTGCCTACGAGTCCCGGGTGCTCGACTCGATGGTCACTCACGTGAAGGCGATGCTCGAGCTCCAGCGCCGGGGAGCTATCGCCTTCGACTACGGCAACAACCTCCGGGGACAGGTGGCGGACCGGCGGGGGATGAAGGAGGCCTTTCAAATTCCTGGCTTCGTGCCGGAATTCATCCGGCCCCTCTTCTGCCGGGGAGCCGGGCCCTTTCGCTGGGTGGCGCTCTCCGGAAACCCGGCGGATATCGCGGAAACCGACCGGGCGGTGTTGGAGACGTTCCCCAAGAAGGAATCGCTGGCGCGCTGGATCACGCGGGCGCGCGAGAAGATTCACTTCCAGGGTCTTCCCGCCCGGATCTGCTGGCTGGAGTACGGCGAGCGGGCGGAGATGGGACTCCGATTCAATTGGTTGGTCAAGAAAGGGAAAGTGGAGGCCCCGATCGTGATCGGTCGCGATCACCTGGACACCGGGTCGGTGGCCTCCCCCAACCGGGAGACCGAGGGGATGAAGGACGGCTCCGACGCCATCGCGGATTGGCCGCTGCTCAACGCCATGCTCAATACCGCCTGCGGAGCCAGTTGGGTCTCCCTTCATCATGGGGGGGGCGTCGGGATCGGCTACTCGATTCATGCGGGGATGGTCTGCGTCGCGGATGGCACCGAGGCAGGGGATCGCCGGCTGGAGCGCGTGCTGACTGCCGATCCGGGAACCGGTGTCATGCGTCACGCCGATGCCGGTTACCAGCTCGCGATCGATACGGCCCGCGAGCGGGGCGTCGACCTGCCGATGATCGATCGATGAGGCGCCGAGATCGGGTAGCGGTGTCCGGGCTGCTCGGTCTGTGGTTGGGAATCGGGTGTGGGGGAGGAGACGGCGGCCCCACCGGCCCCACGGTGGCGACCGTGACGATTTCTCCCGACCCCGTCACCATCGATCTCGGAAGCTCCTTTCCCTTCCTGAGCGCGGTGGCTGACCAGGCTGGTCATCCCTTGAACGTTGCCATCACCTGGGGATCCTCGAACCCGTCCGTTGCCAGCGTAAGTTCCTCCGGAGTGGTGACGGCCCTCGGGACCGGAGCCATCACCATCACGGCCACGGCCGGTGGGGTGACGGGCCGGGCCGCCCTGACCATCCTGAGTCGCGGTCCCAAGCCGACTCGGAACGGGCGCACGCTCTGGATGGGTCCCAACCAGTTCGCTGGGTTGTTTGACGGCGCCACCGGGTGGCCGCAGACTGCTGACCGACTTCACACCTTCAGTTTCTTCATCGATTTCCTGGACACGGCTTCTCATCGGGCCCTCGGCGACGCGGTGCGGACCCTGGTCCCGCTTCGGGTGGACGTCAACGTCGAGGCCGGCGGGGTCCGGGATTGGGAGTGTTCAGGTGCCAGCTTGGCCTCGATCGAGATCGCGAAGATGAACAAACTGGCGGCGGTGGGAGGGCAGATTCGCCACCTGTCAATGGACTCGCCCTTCGGCCACGCCTTGGCCACCAGCATTCCCGGCAACTGTGGATACAGCGCGGAGCGGACCGCCGGAGAGGTTGCGGCCTACATGCGGGCCGTCCTCCTCCGGTTCCCCAGCGTCGAGATCGGCCTCATCGAGCCGGTTTCCTGGTATACGGTCGGAGCCCATCCCAACAATTCAGGTCCGCCGTATGAAGACCTCCCGCGAGTGCTGAGCATCCTGCTCGACACCTTGGCGGCCCACCGGCTCTCGCTGGGGTTCGTCACCGCCGATGCGCCGTATGACTACGACCAGGCCTTGCCGGGCGGGTGGGCCAAGCTCAAGGCTTGGCAGGACACGGTGCACGCGCACGGCCTCCGGTTCGGGTTGATCTACAACTCCGACGCGGCGGGCCGAGCGAGTGATCAGCAGTTTTACGACGAGACCTTGGCGGCGTTGGAGGCGTTTCACGATGCGGGAGGGAATCCCGACTTCCTCCTGGTCGAAAGCTGGTATCCCCATCCCACGCTGCCAGTGCCGGAATCCCAAGCCGGGACCCTGACCAATCTGATGAAGGACTTCATCGCGCAGTACGATCTGCTGTATCCGTGATGCGCCATCCCCAGCGATGCCGGTCCTGAGAAACATCGGAACCCTGGTGACCTGTGCCGCTTCGGGCGGGCAGGGTGACGTGCACCCCATTTCGCGGGGCGCTCTGGTCTGGACCGGCCCCGTCATTCGCTGGGTCGGGCCCGAGCGGGAGTTGCCCCGGGAGTGGGGAGACCAGGAAACCTGGGACGCTGGCGGGCGTCTGGTGATCCCGGGACTGGTGGACTGCCACACCCATCTCGCGTTCGGAGGCTGGAGGGCGGAGGAGTTCGAGCAGCGAATCCGGGGGAAGAGCTACCTGGACATCGCCCGGGCCGGTGGCGGGATTGCCAGGACAGTGGGGTTGACCAGGGCCATGTCGGAGGACGCGCTGGTAGATCGGGCGGCCGCCTTTGCACGGTCGATGCTGGCCCTGGGGGTCACGACTATCGAAGCGAAGAGTGGGTACGGCTTGAGTCTCGAATCCGAGCTGATGCTGCTCGGGGTTTACCGGCGGCTCTCCCAACAGATTCCCCAGCGGATCGCTCCGACCTTCCTCGGCGCGCACACCGTCCCTGAGGAGTTCAAGAGTCGTCGCGGGGCCTACCTTGAGCTGCTGGTCCGAGAACTCATCCCGCGGGTCGCGCGGGAGGGATTGGCTCACTTCTGCGATGCCTTCGTCGAAGAGGGTGCGTTCAGCCGTGAAGAGGCGCGCACCGTCCTCCTCGCCGGACTCGCGCACGGCTTGCGTCCCAAGCTACACGCCGACCAGCTGAGCGATGGTGGTGGAGCCGAACTGGCGGCTGAGCTGGGCGCGGTCTCCGCCGACCACCTCGAGTGCGTGTCGCAACGGGGGATCCAGGCGCTCGGGTCGGCTGGCGTGGTCGCGGTGAGCCTTCCGCTGGCGACGCTCTATCTCCAGCACGCCCCGATGCCGGCGCGCCACCTGATTGAGGCCGGCGTCCCCCTTGCCGTTGCCACCGATTTCAATCCCGGCTCGGCCCCCAGCTGGCACCTGCCCCTGGCTATGCTGCTCGCCTGTACGCTCCAACGGATGACCCCGGCGGAGGTATTGAAGGGGGCGACCCACTATGCCGCCCGCGCACTGGCATTGGAGCAGCGAGTTGGTTCGCTCGAGGATGGAAAGGCGGCCGACTTCGCCGTGATCGACGCGGAGAGCGTCGATCAGTGGTTGTACTACTTCCGGCCCAACGCCTGCGTTATGACCGTGGTGTCCGGCGAGGCCGCCTGGAAATCGGGATAAGCCGACTCAACCCCCGATCGCGGCTTCGACTGCCGCCAGGGCGGCCCGGCTGTGGCGGCCGGCTTCAGCGACCAGCGCCCCGGCCTCCTCTCCCAACGCCTTTCCATCCGTTCCAGGCTCGAGTCCCACCAGGTTGATCCGCACGTTATAGGCAGCGCCACGGCAAGCCGCCTCGGCGAGTAAGGCGGCCACCCCGGCATCGGATACGGCGTTCCGATTGCCGGACCCGGCCACCGTCGCCGCCAGGCGAGTCACAGCGGTCGCTGCCCGCGCGGTCTCGAGCGGCACCCGCGCCGCCCCCAGAAGGGCTTCCCGGAGGGCGGTGGCCCGGGCGGCAGCGGCGGGGGCCGGCTCCTTGGGGAGCTTGGTAGCGGCGGAGACTGCGGCGTAGGCGTCGGCGTCGCGCTGCACCAGCTGCGCGAGGGTCTCCTGAAGTGCCGCGGCCTCCTGGGCGACCTGGCGCATCTGGGCATCGACCTCCTGGTACTTCTTCCTTCCTATGGTGAGTCCGGCCACCATTCGGGCGAGGGCGGCGCCCAGGGCACCTGCCAGCGCCACCACGCTCCCGCCACCGGGGACCGGCGTCGGGGCGGCTACCGAGGCCAGGAAGGCAGCGGTCCCCGAGGCGGGGCCTCCCGTGGCTTCCCGAATCCGGCTCTCCAGAACCTGGGAGGGCTTGAACTGAGCCAGCTGGAGGTGGTGGGTGGCCGCGGCATCCAGAGCGCGCTGGGGTACCAGCCCCACGAGCTCGCTCCAGGTCACCTGGGCTCCTCGCTGCTCGGCCTCCACCTTGACCTGATCGAAGGCACGGTGGATGGGAGTCTGGTCGGTATCGACCAGATTCATGGAGACCTGGGCCTGGTTGTCCACCTCGAGGCCGAGGGCCTTCACGAAGGGAAGTCCTCCCGAAGACTCCCGGACCGCCTTGGCCACCTGTTTGGCGACTGGGAGGTTGCTGGCCGGTCCCAGGTAGACGTTGAAGGCGACCAGTATGGGGCGGGCACCGATCGCGACGGCGCCGAAGGTTGGGTGAATGTAGCGCGGTCCGAAATCTGGGTCTCGCAATGGATTACGACCTATTTCATCACGTAATCCCTCAAATTCTCCCCGACGCACATCTGCCAGGTTGGCCCGGTCCGGGCGGGCGGCGGCTCTTTCATATAGGAAGACCGGGATCTCAAGCTCTCGCCCGACCCGTTCACCCAGGGTTTGGGCCAGGGTGACGCAGTCCTCCATGGTGGCCCCCTCGAGGGGGATGAAGGGAACCACGTCCGCCGCCCCCATCCGGGGGTGCTCACCCCGGTGTTTGGTGAGGTCGATCAGTTCCCGAGCCGCTCGGATCCCGGCAAAGGCGGTGTTGACGGCCTGGTCTCGTTCCACCACGAGCGTGATCACGGTCCGGTTATGGGCGGAGTCAGAGGAGACATCGAGGACTGCCACGGTCGGAATGGCGGCCATGGCGTCCCGGATGGCGGCAATCACGTCGGGTCGGCGACCTTCTGAAAAGTTGGGGACGCACTCGACCAGGGGCATGGTGCTCCGACTGGGGTGAAGAGGGCGAGAAAAGTAGTGAAGATGGAGGCCCGGAGGGCAGGTCCGGGGCCCTTTTTGACCATCCGGCCTGGGCGAGCTGGCTCAGGGCGGGTTCAGGGGCGAAGTAATTGAAATTCGAGGCGGTTGACCCCTTGACGGTTGAGAGTGGTACGGGTACTCTTTGGGGCTCCCGAAGTCGGGAGTTCGTTTCCCGCTCTTTGACAATCGATGTGTGCTATGGGTGGACGAGTGCGGACCCTGTGAACCGGACTGGTGCAGAGCCGGTCTGGTGAGGGTTTTAACTCTGTACATCGTGATTCCGACGGCAAGAACACAGTCGTTCGGGAAGAGCTACATATCAAGCTT
>Ga0335083_10008538_pt1 | contig 12498 bp, 7 predicted proteins | sample Lox_Sample_42_FD_206716 | JGI IMG/M metagenome (GOLD analysis project Ga0335083, IMG submission 206716) | Soil microbial communities from Loxahatchee National Wildlife Refuge, Florida, United States - Lox_Sample_4.2 | ecosystem: Environmental > Terrestrial > Soil > Wetlands | place: USA: Florida... | reverse complement strand
GATGACCGCCGGTGAGACCTGGCGAGCCCGGCACCTGCTGCGCCGGGTCCACGTGATCAGCCGGCTGCTGATCGCCCAGGTGGACATCCTGGAGACGATGACCCCGCAGGACTTCCTGGAGTTCCGTGCGCTGCTGTCGCCGGCCAGCGGTTTCCAGTCGGTGCAGTTCCGCGAGCTGGAGTTCCTGGCTGGGCTCAAGGACGAGCGGTACCTGGCCCGGTTCCGCGGGGAGACCGACGCGGAACGCGAGCGGCTGCGCCGACGCCTGGCCGAGCCGGGCCTGTGGGACGCGTACCTGACGCTGCTGGCCGCCCGCGGGCTGCCCGCCGGGTCCGACGCCGAAGTGCTGGACTCGCTGGCCGTGGTGGCACGGGACCGGGCCCAGTACGACGACCTGTGGCAGCTGGCCGAGGACCTGCTCACCCACGATGAGCTGGCCGGGCTGTGGCGCGCCCGGCACGTGGCCATGGTGGAGCGGCAGATCGGCACCAAATCCGGCACCGGCGGGTCGACCGGGGCGCCGTACCTGCGCTCCCGGGTGCCAATTCGTTACTACCCCCTGCTCTGGGAACTGCGGGACATGCTGTGACCACTTGGAGCGTGACTACATATGTCGGATAACCGGGATGCGCTGCTGGCCGAGGCGGCCGAGCTGGCCAAGGCGGCCAGGCCGGCCGAGGGCGGCGAGACAGGCGTCGGCGACCTGCTGGCCTACTTGCGCGCCTACTACCGGCACGTCCCGGACGAGGATCTGGCCGGCGCCGGGGCCGGGCCGGTGGCCGCGGTGGCCATGGCCCAGGCCCGGCTGGCCGCGGACCGGCCGCAGGGGCGGGCCCTGGTTCAGGTCGGTCAGGGCGGCTCGGTGGCCGCGTTCGACCCGGCCGCCACGGTGGTCGACATCATCACCGACGACATGCCGTTCCTGGTCGACTCGGTGACCATGGAGCTGGCCCGGCACGGCGTGAACACCTACCGGGTCGTGCACCCGCAGCTGCTGGTCCGCCGGGACGTGGCCGGGGCGCTGCGTGAGGTGGTCGGGCCGCTGGACGCCAGCCGGGCCGGGCACGACGAGCTGGCTGAGTCCTGGACGCATATCGAGATCGACGGCCGGGCCTGCGACGTGCCGCTGCCCGGGCTGGAAAGGGACCTGCACCGGGTGCTGCACGACGTCCGGGTCTCGGTCGAGGACTACCCGCGGATGCAGGCCAAGGCCACCTGGCTGGCCGACCGGCTGTTCGCCGAGGGGGCCAGCGCGCCAGCCGAAACCATCGCACTGCTGCACTGGCTGGCCGACAACCACTTCACGTTCCTTGGCTACCGCGAGTACGACCTGGTGGACGAGCCGGAGGAGATGTCGCTGCGGGCCGTGCCGGGCACCGGCCTGGGCATCCTGCGGCACGACCGGGCGGGCTCGAAGTCGTTCGGCGCGCTGCCGCCCGAGGTGCGCGCCCGGGTCAAGGAGCCGGTCCGGCTCATCATCACCAAGGCCAACAGCCGGTCCACCGTGCACCGGCCGTCCTACCTGGACTACATCGCGGTCAAGCGGGTGGACGAAGCCGGGCAGATCAACGGCGAGTACCGGTTCCTCGGCCTGTTCACGCACGCCGCCTACCACGAGAGCATCACCCGCATCCCGGTCCTGCGGCGCAAGCTGGCCAGCGTGCTGGAAGCGGCCGGGCTGACCGCGGACAGCCACGACGGGCAGGACCTGACCGAGATCCTGGAGGGCTACCCGCGCGAGGAGCTGTTCCAGATCACGCCGCAGGAACTGGTCCCGATCGCGCTCGGCGTACTGGCCCTGCGCGAGCGGCGGCAGACCCGGCTGTTCCTCCGCCGGGACCGGTACGGCCGGTACATGTCCTGCCTGGTCTACCTGCCCCGCGACCGGTACACCACGGCGGTGCGGCTGCGCGCCCAGGAGGTCCTGCGGCAGGCCTTCGGCGGGGTGACGGTGGAGTACAGCGCGACCGTCGGCGACTCGGCGCTGGCCCGGCTGCACGTCGTGGTGCGGGCCGAGCCCGGCACCCGGCTGCCCGAGGTGAACACGGCCGAGCTGGAAGCCCGGCTGGCCGCCGCGGTGCGCTCCTGGGACGAGGACCTGGCCGCCGCCGCGCACGAGCGGCTGGGCGAGGCGGAGGCCAAGGCGCTGCTCGGGATCTGCGCGTCCGCCATCCCGGAGACCTACAAGGCCGACGTGCCCGCGCTGTACGCGCTGGACGACCTGACCCAGATCGTCCGGATGCTGGAGACCGGTGAGCCGGTCGCATTCGAGATGTGGGAGGCCGAGGGGTTCTCCGGCGGGGTGCCGGTGGAGGACGCCCCGCCCGGCCGCCCGCTGGTCTGGCGGCTGACCATCTACCGCACCGGGTCCCCGATCACGCTGACCGACGTGCTGCCCCGGCTGCAGCACATGGGCGTCGAGGTGGTCGACGAGCACCCGTACGAGTTCAAGGGCCCAGGCCTGGCCACCCCGTTCTGGATCTATGACTTCGGGCTGCGCCGGGCCGGGTCCGCGGACCCGGCCGCGGTGCCCGCGCCGAGCGCGGTCAAGGGCCTGTTCGAGGACGCGCTGGCCGCGCTGTGGCGCGGCCAGATCGAGGACGACGGGTTCAACGCGCTGGTCCTGGACGCGCACCAGAGCTGGCGGCAGATCATGATGCTGCGCGCCTACGCCAAGTACCTGCGCCAGGCGGGCACCCGGTTCAGCCAGGACTACATCGAGCGGGTGCTGCGCTCCAACACCACCGTGACCCGGCTGCTGGTCCGGCTGTTCGAGTCCCGGTTCGACCCAGCCCGGCAGGCAGGCCAGGCCGAGCGCAGCGAGGCCATCACCGAGGAGATCCGCGGCGAGCTGGACGACGTGGCGGTGCTCGACCACGACCGGGTGCTGCGCGCCTACCTGGCGCTGATCCAGGCCACGCTGCGAACCAACTACTTCGCCGCGCCTGTTAACCCGGGGGGACGCCCCGCCGGACCCCCCCGATCGCCGCTCCGCGCCGAGGCCGCGGCGGCGGCCGGGACCGTAGGCGGTGCCGCAGGTGGCACGGCTGACGGGTCGACGAGCGTGCCCTACCTGGTCGTCAAGCTGGACGCGGCCCAGGTGCCCGACCTGCCCGCGCCGCGGCCGCAGTTCGAGCTGTTCGTGTACTCGCCGCGGCTGGAGGCCGTGCACCTGCGCTTCGCCGCGGTCGCCCGCGGCGGGCTGCGCTGGTCGGACCGCAGCGAGGACTTCCGTACCGAGATCCTCGGCCTGGCCAAGGCCCAGGAGGTGAAGAACTCGGTCATCGTGCCGTCCGGGGCCAAGGGCGGCTTCGTCTGCAAGCGGCTGCCGGACGCCGCCGACCGCGAGGCTCACCAGGCCGAGGTGCTGGCCTGCTACCGCACGTTCATCAGCGCCATGCTCGAGGTGACCGACAACCTGCAGGCCGGCCAGGTCGTGCCGCCGCCCGGCGTGGTCCGCTTCGACACCGACGACCCGTACCTGGTGGTGGCGGCGGACAAGGGCACGGCCACGTTCTCCGACACGGCCAACGAGATCGCGGCCAGCTACGGGTTCTGGCTCGGCGATGCGTTCGCGTCCGGCGGCTCCGAGGGCTACGACCACAAGAAGATGGGCATCACCGCCCGCGGCGCCTGGGAGTCGGTCAAGTTCCACTTCGCCACGCTCGGCGTGGACACCCAGACCACCGACTTCACCGTGGCCGGCATCGGCGACATGTCCGGCGACGTGTTCGGCAACGGGATGCTGCTGTCCCGGCACATCAAGCTGGTCGCCGGGTTCGACCACCGGCACATCTTCCTGGACCCGGCGCCGGACCCGGAGGCCAGCTTCGCCGAGCGCGAGCGGCTGTTCGGCCTGCCCCGGTCGTCCTGGGCCGACTACGATCCGACGCTCATCTCGGCCGGCGGCGGAGTGTGGCCGCGGACGGTGAAGTCCATCCCGGTGGCCGAGCCGGCCCGCCAGGCCCTCGCCCTGGCCGAGGACGTCCGCGCGCTGTCCCCGGACCAGCTGATCTCGGCCATCCTGGCCGCCCCGGTGGACCTGCTGTGGAACGGCGGGGTCGGCACCTACGTCAAGGCCAGCACCCAGTCCCAGGGCGACGTCGGCGACCGGGCCAACGACGCGGTGCGCATCGACGCCCCCGCGGTCCGGGCCAAGGTCATCGCCGAGGGCGGCAACCTGGGTGTGACCCAGGCCGGCCGGATCGAATACGCGCTGGCCGGGGGCCTGATCAACACCGACTTCATCGACAACTCGGCGGGCGTGGACACCTCCGACCACGAGGTGAACATCAAGATCCTGCTGTCGGAGAGCGTGAGCCGCGGCGAGCTCAGCACGGAGCAGCGCAACCGGCTGCTGCAGGAGATGACCGAAGAGGTCGGCGACCTGGTGCTGCGGGACAACTACCACCAGAACCGGGCGCTGGCCTCGTCCCGGGCCCAGGCCCCGGAAATGCTGCACGTGCACAGCCGGATGATGCGCAAGATGGCCCGGGACGGGCGGATCAGCCGGCGTCTGGAGGTGCTGCCCGGCGACAAGGAAGTTGCCGAACGCCGCTCCGCGGGACTGGGGCTGGCCACACCCGAGTTCGCGGTGCTGCTGGCCCAGGTCAAGATCGGGGCCGAGCAGGAGATGCTGGCGTCGGCGCTGCCCGACGACCGGTACCTGCGGTCGGTGCTCACCGACTACTTCCCGGTGCCGCTCCGGGAGAAGTTCGCCGCGCAGATGGACGGTCACCCGCTGCGCCGGGAGATCATCACCACCGCGGTGGTCAACGACATGGTGGACCGGTCCGGAACCACGTTCCTGTTCCGGATGAACGAGGAGACCGGGGCGTCGGTGCCCGACCTGACCGCGGCCTACCTGGTCGCCCGGCAGGTGTTCGACATGCCTGGTTTCTGGGCCCAGGTCGAGGCGCTGGACGGCCAGGTGGACGTGCCTACCCAGCTCGCCCTGCTGCTGGAGGGGCACAAGCTGACCGAACGTGGCACCCGGTGGCTGCTGTACAACCGGCGGCCGCCGTTCGACATCGCGGAGACCATCGACTTCTTCTCCGGCGGGGTGCTGAGCGTCACGTCCGGGCTGCCCAAGCTGCTGACCGGCCGGGACCGGTCCGAGTTCGCGGAGCGGCTCGACTCGTTCACCGCCCGCGGGGTGCCCGGGGCGCTGGCCGAGTGGGTGGCCGGCATGGTGCCCGCCTACTCCGCGTTCGACCTGGTCGAGATCGCCGCGGCCATCGGCCGCGATGTGGAGGAGACCGCCGAGGTCTACTTCGACCTGGCCGACCGGCTGCAGATCGCCCGGTTGCGGGACCGGATCACCGCGCTGCCACGGGACGACCGGTGGAACACCATGGCCCGGGCCGCACTGCGCGATGACCTGTACGCGGCGCACGCGGCCATCACCCGGGACGTGCTCGAAGTGACCGGCCCGGGACGCCCGGAGGAACGGCTGGGAGTCTGGGTGGAGCGGAACGAGACGGCGGTCAGCCGGGCCGCGCAGACCCTGACCGAGATCTGGGAGAGCGACCGGTTCACCGTGGCCACGCTGTCCGTCGCCGTCCGGGCGATCCGGACACTCGTGACGGCGAGTTCGCTTCCCGAACATCCTGGGTGAGTTGGCGGGCGATCGTCCTTTCGAATGCCCGCGCTCGCGTAGGCTTTCCCGCATGGCAGGTACCGATCCCGCAAATGAACTCTCGGAACTGTCGTCGACGCTAACCAGCGTGGAGTCCGTCCTCGATCCCGAGGCCATGCGGCGTGAAGCAGACAATCTGCGCGCCCGTGCCGCCGACCCCGGGCTATGGGATGACCAGGAGAAAGCCCAGGCGGTTACCCGCCGGCTCTCCTACCTGGAGGGGGAACTCAGCCGGCTGGACAGCCTGCGGCGCCGCCTCGACGACACCCGGGTGATGTTCGAACTGGCAGACCAAGAGCACGACGAACCGACCCGTGAAGAGGCCACCCGTGATCTAGCCGCGTTGCGCAAAGAGATCGACCAGCTCGAGGTGCGCACGCTGCTGTCCGGCGAATATGACGCCCGGGAGGCGCTGATCACGATCAACGCCCAGGCGGGCGGGGCCGACGCGGCCGACTGGGCCGAGGGGCTGCGGCGCATCTACCTGCGCTGGGCGGAGCGGCACGGGTACCCGAGCGAGATCTACGACACGTCCTACGCGGAAGAGGCGGGCATCAAGTCCACCACGTTCGCGATCAAGGCGCCGTACGCCTACGGGACGCTGCGCGGCGAGCACGGCACGCACCGCATGGTGCGCATCTCCAAGTACGACAACCAGGGGCGCCGGCAGACCTCGTTCGCCGGGGTCGACGTGATCCCGGTGGTGGAGCAGGCCGATCACATCGACATCCCCGAAGACGAGATCCGGGTGGATGTCTACCGGTCCAGCGGCCCGGGCGGCCAGGGCGTGAACACCACCGACTCGGCGGTGCGGCTGACCCACCTGCCCACCGGGATCGTGGTCTCCTGCCAGAACGAGCGCAGCCAGATCCAGAACAAGGCCACCGCGATGGCGGTGCTGCAGGCCAAGCTGCTGGAGCGGAAGCGGGCCGAGCAGGCCGCCAAGATGGCCGAGCTGCGCGGCGACTCATCGGGCAGCTGGGGCACGCAGATCCGAAACTACGTGCTGCACCCGTACCAGAACGTCAAGGACCTGCGCACCGGGTACGAGACCGGGAACACCGCCGCGGTGATGGATGGGGAGATCGACGACTTCATCGAGGCAGAAATCAGGTGGCTGCGGAAGAACCCGACTGTCTGACCCGGTGCCCGGGCGGCCGCGCGCCGTGGCCAGGCGGCTGCCGGGCACTGGCGTTGGGCAGGAACGGGCTTAACTAGTGCGCGAGCTGCAGCGAGAGCGCGAGCAGCAGCAGCGCGAGCAGGATGGCCAGGATGAGCGGCTTGCTCAGGTGGGAGTGATGGTGCACCTGGGCCCGCGCGGCCTGGCAGGCGGGGCAGCGCGCCTCGACCACAGGCCCCGCGCACTGCGCGCAGATCAAGTGTTCGCAACTCACCTGGGTCCCTCCGGTCCGCGCCCGCACCGGCCAGTTCTGTAGTGTTGGCCGCCGCGAGCCGCATTCCCCCCTAGACTAGCCCGTGGCCAAACCGGACAGTTCCCCAAGCGCCCGGAAGGCCGTGTGGCAGCCGCATCCGGCCGCCTGGTCCACTTTTTCGTCGAGCGTAGTGATGGGCCCGTGATCCACTTCGATAACGTCACTAAGTCCTACCCCAGCCAGAACCGGCCGGCGTTGGAGAACGTCACGATCGACGTTGAAAAGGGTGAGTTCGTCTTCCTGGTCGGCTCGTCCGGCGCGGGCAAGTCGACGTTCCTGCGGCTCATCCTGAAGGAAGAGAAGCCGACCGAGGGCCGGATCCACGTGGCCGGCAAGGACCTCGCCCGGCTGACCAGCTGGAAGGTGCCCTACCTGCGCCGCCGGATCGGCTGCGTGTTCCAGGACTTCCGGCTGCTGCCGAACAAGAACGTCTACCAGAACGTGGCCTTCGCGCTGCAGGTGATCGGCAAGCCGCGCCGGTTCATCCGCAAGGTGGTCCCGGAAGTGGTGGACCTGGTCGGCCTGGAAGGCAAGCACGACCGGATGCCGCATGAACTGTCCGGCGGCGAGCAGCAGCGGGTGGCAATGGCCCGGGCGTTCGTGAACCGGCCGATGATCCTGCTGGCGGATGAGCCGACGGGGAACATCGACCCGGCCACGTCGATCGGGATTATGAAGGTTCTCGACCGGATCAACGGGACTACGGTCGTCATGGCGACGCACGACGCGGCGATCGTGGACTCGATGCGCAAGCGGGTCATTGAGGTTGAGTACGGGAAGATCGTGCGCGACCAGGCACGCGGGGTGTACGGCCAGGCGTACTGACCAGCTCAGCGGCTCTGTTACGGGCCGCTGACGGGGTCTGGGCGGTACCGGATACCGAGGAATTACCGAGGGATTCAAGCGACCATGCGTGGACAGTTCCTTTTTTCGGAGGTCTGGACCGGCCTCCGGCGCAACCTCACGATGACGGTTGCGCTGGTGGTCGTGGTAGCCATCAGCCTGTCACTGCTCGGCACCGGCTTCCTGTTCGTCAAGCAGGTGGACAACACCAGGACGTACTGGCAGGGCCGGGTGCAGCTGTCGATCTACCTGTGCACCACGACCAGCGTCAGCCCGCAGTGCAAGCAGAACGGCCCGGCCACCGCGGCCGAGCGGCAGCAGATCTACAACGACCTGCTCTCGCTCCGGTCGCACGGCGTGCAGCACGTCTACTACGAGTCCCAGGCCGCGGCGTACGCCCGGTTCAAGCAGGACTTCGCCCAGGACAAGTCGTTCGCCAGCCTGGTCACGCAGAACGAGATCCCGGACTCCTTCCAGGTCAAGCTGGCCAACGCGACGGCCGACTACAACGTGGTGGCGGGCACCGTGCAAGGCCGCCCCGGCGTGGACAACATCGTCAACGTGCAGTCGATCCTGTCCAACTTCTACAAGCTGCTGAACGGGGCCCGCGACGCGGTCATCATCACCGCGATCATCCTGGTCATCGCGGCCATCCTGCTGGTCGCCAACACCATCCGGCTGTCCGCGTTCAACCGCCGCCGGGAGACCAGCATCATGCGCCTGGTTGGCGCGTCCAACTTCTACGTTCAGCTACCCTTCCTGCTGGAAGGAGTCATCGCGGGGATGATCGGCTGGTTGATCGCCGCCGCGTTGCTCGTCGCGGTCAAGACGATGGGCCTGGACACGCTGCAGCAGTACTTCCCGTACAACGTGCAGCTCAGCCTGGCTGATCTCATCGAGGTCATCGTCCTGGCCATGGTCATGGGAGTGCTGCTCTGTGGCGTCACGTCCTTCCTCACGCTCAGGCGCTACCTACGCGCCTGAGCCAGGCGGACGCTGAACCATGGCATCCACATCCAGGCAGCAGCAGTCCACGGTCATCGCCCGCAACCGGCGGGCCCGGCACGACTACCAGATCGAGGACACCGTCGAGGGTGGCCTGGTACTCACCGGGACCGAGGTCAAGTCGCTGCGGGCCGGCCGCGCTTCGCTAACTGATGGGTTTGCCCAGATCGAGGACGGAGAGGTCTGGCTACACGGGGTACATATCCCCGAATACACCCAAGGCACCTGGACCAACCATGAACCACGCCGGCCGCGCAAAGTGCTGCTGCACCGGCAGGAGATCGACCGGTGGGCCGCCAAAACGGCTGAACGCGGGCTCACCATTGTGCCGTTGGCGCTGTATTTTAAAGATGGCCGGGTCAAGGTCGAACTTGCCCTGGCGCGCGGCAAACGTACCTACGACAAGCGTCACGACCTGGCGCAACGTGACGCCGCCCGGGAGGTGGAACGTGCCTTCCGGCGGCGGGGCTGATGGCGAAGCAGGCCGTGGCCTCCTACCGTAGGCGTGGGGCGCACGCGGCTGCCCGCAAGCCCGCAGCGCCCTTCGTCTCAGTCAAGCGTGATCCGCAGCCTGCCGTCGGCGGACACGTACCGCGCAGCGGCGGCGCCGGGGGAGTCGTGAGCGGCCTGCGCTCGAGGTCGCGGCAGCTCAAACTGGGGGCTGCCGGGCTGGTGGCTGCCCTCCTGGTGGCCGGCATCGCGACCGGCGTCGTCAGCGGGGAGCCATCCGCCGAGCCAGCCGCGCAGAACTTCCTGCTGGCCTGGGCCCAGGGCCAGTACAAGGAGGCGGCCGCGCTGACCAACGGGCCGCCAGGACCGGTGACGGTGGCGTTGCGCACCGCGTACCAGCAGCTGGGCGCGGCCGCTTATTACCTCTCGATGGGGCAGATCACCCAGCATTCCGGCGTCGCGACCGCCTATTTCCACGCCTCTGTCGACCTGGGCCAGGATGGGGCGGCCTGGGATTACACCGGCCATTTCACGCTGCGGAAGCTGTCCGGGTCCTGGAAGGTGGTGTGGAGCCCGGCGGTGATCAACCCGGGGCTGCGCCAGGGCCTGCGGATGGCCGTGGTGACCAGGATGCAGAACCGGGCGGGCATCCTCGATGCGGGCGGCGGCTCGCTGATCCGGCCGTCGGCCGCGTGGATCGCCCAGGTGCACCCCGGTCAGCTGAAGGACCCGGAGGCCACTGCCAAGGCGTTCTCAGAGGCCACCGGGCTGGACGTGGAGCAGGTCCTCAGCGTGATCCGGGCCGCCCCGCAGTCGGCCCCGCTGAACCTGCTGACCCTGCAGCCGTCCGTGTACTACAAGCTGCGCCACAAGCTGGCCAAGGTGCCCGGGCTCACCATGCTCCAGCGCTCACGCCGCCTGTTCAACAGCGTGGCCAGCGACGTGACTGGATCGGTCGGCACCGAGACCGCCCCCGCGCTGCAGGAGCAGGGCATCGCCTACCGGCCCGGCACCACGGTGGGCGTATCGGGGCTGCAGGAGGTCTACCAGCGGATGCTGGCCGGCTCACCGCAAACCATGATCGTGACCGAGAACGCCGCCGGCCATCAGGTGGCGGTGCTGAAGAAGTGGGACGGGCAGCGCGGCACCCCGGTGCGCACCACCATCGACGGCGGAGTGCAGGCCGCCGCCGACCGGGCGCTGGCCGGCCAGTCGTCGGCCGCGGCCATCGTCGCGGTCAACTCGTCCAATGGGCACGTACTGGCGGTGGCCAACCGGAACGCGGCCGGGGCCCCGAAGATCGACCCGCTGGACGGCCAGTACCAGCCGGGGAACGCGTTCACGATCGTGTCCACCGCCGCGCTGCTGTCTGGTGGCAAGGTGTCGCTGGACACCCCGATCCCGTGCCGGTCCAGCGTCAGCGTGGGTGGGCGGACGTTCAGCAACGTGCCGCCCACGCCCCGCCTGGGCGCGGCCCCGCCGTTCAGCAGTGATTTCGAGCAGTCCTGCGGGACCGCGTTCACCACCTTGTCGCAGGGGCTGACCGGGTCCAGGCTGGCCAGCAGCGCCTCGAACTTCGGCCTCGGCCTCAACTGGAAGCTGCCGCTCAGCGCGTTCACCGGCTCGTTCCGGGCCGCGGTGACCCAGGCCGGCCTGGCCGCGAACACCGTGGGCGAGCAGGGCGTCGAGGTCAGCCCGCTGAACATGGCGCTGGTGGCGGCGGGCGTGGACTCCGGCACGTGGCACCCGCCCATGCTGGTCACCTCGCCGCCCGACCCGGGCCTGAGCCCGCGCGCGGTGGCTGGCGCGCAGACCGTGGGAGCCCTGCAGCAGCTCATGCGGGCCGTGGTGACCAGCGGCGCCGCGAAGTCGGCCAACCTGCCTGGCACTCCGGTGTCCGGGCAGGTCGGGACGGCCCAGATGACCCCAGGCAGCAAGTGGTGGGCGCACTGGTTCGTCGGGTACCGGGGCGGCGTGGCGTTCGCGGTGCTGCAGCTGACCAAGGGCTCCAGCGGCTCGGCGGTCCCGCTGGGCCGGTCGTTCCTGGCGGGTTTGGGCGGGTAAAGCACGGGTCTGCGATTGCGCAGCGTGAACGTGTCGCGATTTTTTGTCACTCTGAGCAACCAGGTGGGTGCTCCCTGGCGTCTTACCTATTGACTGGGAGCCGCTTGGGGGGTTGCGCCCCAGTCGCCGTGATGAGAACCGGACCTCATCTCGGGGGAGGTCCGGGCGTAAGACCGGCCCCGACCCTGCCGGTCGACCCCCGTGGGCGCACTTCGGCCACCGCCAGCGTCCACGGGGGTATCTCATCACCACGTGGGATGCCCGATGGGGCCCGCTTCGCGGGCAGCCATCGGGCATCTTGTGTTGGGCCGGAATTCCGGTTGGCCAGCCAGCGTTCAGTCCAGTAGCGTCATCAGCTAGGCCACTACGGTGGCTGGCACGTTGACAACTCAAGATGAGTTACCCACACGTGATCGCGCGGTAGCGTGATCACCAACAGCAGGGGGTGACAGGCTTCGACTTCAGTGGTTGATCCAGGGGAAGCGAGCCGAGGACGGCGGACATAACCTCGTTAATACTGTGACCGCACATTTATAAGTGCCAATGTTAAGCGCACTCACCTCGCCCTCGCGGCCTGACGCGAGTTAGGGGTTGTCAGCCCGGGAGCGCCTCCGGCCCGGTGTCTGGCATCAGCTAGGAGGATCCACCGTTCGGCCCGGTCGCGGGGCTGAGCGGGACACTAAACAGCGACTGAGCCCGTCGGTGGCCTGCCTGCAGGACCGCCGGGGCTGAGAAAAGCGACGCAGGCTGCGCTCGGAGAAGCCCTGGTGAGGTACTGAAGGACGCGGGTTCGATTCCCGCCACCTCCACTCTGGATGCCCGGTCCGGGGTGTCGTGGATGACAGAGAGTCGTCCACGACACCCGGCCGGGCTTCTCTTTACCTGTCTTTACCTGCAGGTAACCTTCACGATCGGCTGGCGCGTCATACCTGTGAGAGCCGCAGGGAGTGGGCTATGGCTGAGCAACAACGGGCGGCGCGGCAGCGGACCGTGCTGCTGCTGGCGAGTCTGGGGCTGGCCGCCCTGATGGTGGGCGCAGGCGGCGCGCCGGCCGCGGCTGCGGCG
>Ga0335083_10008536_pt1 | contig 12500 bp, 11 predicted proteins | sample Lox_Sample_42_FD_206716 | JGI IMG/M metagenome (GOLD analysis project Ga0335083, IMG submission 206716) | Soil microbial communities from Loxahatchee National Wildlife Refuge, Florida, United States - Lox_Sample_4.2 | ecosystem: Environmental > Terrestrial > Soil > Wetlands | place: USA... | reverse complement strand
GAGGTCCGGGCAACCGGGCAACGGGCCGCGCGCGCGCGCGGTGTCGTCGAGGCCCGTGGTCACGCGCGAAACCTCCGGCGCAGCCGCTCGATCGCGGCGCGCACGACGCGCTCGGCGGCGCGTGCGTCGGGCAGGCTCAGCGCGCGCGCGATCGCGTCGTAGCTCTCGCACGCCGCCCACAGCTCGAGCGCGCGCCGCTGTTCGCCGTCGGCGTGGCGCAGGAGCTCGCGCGCGGTGCCGCGGTTGGTCACGGGCGGGCGCTCGCCGCGCAGCTGGCTCGCCGGCGGCAACGTGCCGGGCTCGACCCACGCGGTCTCGCCGCGCAGATAATCCGGGTGCGCGCGGAGGTAATCGACGCCGGCGCGCTTGGCGACGACGCGCAGCCAGCTGATGAAGCGCAGCCCGGGATTCGCGCGCTTGGCGTCGAGGTAGAGCTGCAGCCGGCGAAACCGGTCGGCGCGCAGGCGCGCCATCACGGCGACGACGATGTTGCGCCGGTCGTCCTCGCGCTGGCCGAGCCGGCCGAGGAACCGCGGCTGCGCGACGATCCGGGTCAGCGGCGGCTCGATCGCGCACCACAGCGCCTGCCACGCGCGCTCGTCATCGCGCACGGCCGCCGCGATCAGATCGTCTAGCTCGTCGCCCGCCACCAGTCTCCTTGTATCGCTCCGGACGGCGCGGGCAGGGGAGAACCCCACGCCGGACCCGCGGGAGTTCACGCGAAGCTCACGTGGCGCCGGCCGGGCGGCCGCCGTCCATCCCCGGCATGTCGATCGACCTCGCCCGCGATACCTGGCTCGAACGCGCCCGCGTGCTCTCCCCCGAGCGCGCCGTCCATCCCGACACCCGCTGGCTCGCCTACGACCTGTGGACGCGCCGCATGTTGCAGCGGTGGACGCTGCGCCGGCTGCGCGCCGACCGCCCGCGGTTTCGCCGCGTGGTCGACCTCGGCTGCGGATTCGGCGACTGGACCGTGCGGCTCGGCGCGCTGAGCGACGAGCTCCACGCGTGCGAGCTCGCGCCCGAGCTCGCGGCCGAGGCGCAGCGCCGGCTCGCCGGCCATCGCGCGGCGCGGGTCGAATGCGCGGACATCCGCGACTGGGAGGTCCCGCGCGGTCTCGATCTCGCGTACCTCGGCGGCGTGCTGATGTACCTGTCGGATCGCGAGGCCACCGACGTCGTGCGGCGCGTGCGCGCGGCCGCCGCACCCGGCGCGCTCGTCGTCATCCGCGACTTCTGCGCGTTCGGCCGCGGCCGGCGCAGCGAGGACGCGCGCACCGGCACGATCTACCGGCGCGTGTCGGAGCTGGTCGCGATCGCCCAGCGCGTCGGGCTGTGCGTCGAGCGCGTGCGGTCATCGCCGAGCATCTACGGCGAGGTCATGGGCGGGCCGGTGCTGGGCTGGCCGCTGCGCGCGGTGTGGCGGGTCGCGACGCTGCACTGGGCGCGCGCGAGCCACACCGTGATCGCGCGCGCCATCGGCTGCTAATGTATGCGCGCCCATGACCAGAACGTTCGCGATCGGCGATCCGCAGGGCCCGTTCGCGAAGGTGCTCGAGGTGCTCGACCGCCACGGCCTACTCGCCGGCGACCGGCTCGCCGGCGACGTCGTGCTGGTCTCGATCGGCGATCACTTCGACTACGACCATCGCGACCCGGCCGGCTGCGCGCGCGAGGGCCTGGCGCTGCTGCGCTGGCTGGCCAGCCACGACTACGATCAGGTCAAGCTCCTGATCGGCAACCACGACGCCGCGCGCGTGATGGAGCTCGCCTCGATCAGCGACGCGGACTTCGCGATCGCGCGCACCTGCGATCCCGCGACCTACGCGGCGCGCTTTCCGCACTTGCCGCCCCAGCACGTGCTCGCGCGCGACTACGCGGCGTTCACCGTCGAGCAGCGCGAGCTGGTGCAGGAGCTCGTCGACGACGGCACGATGCGGCTCGCGTTGCGCGCGCAGCTGCTCGACGGCCGCGACTGCCTGCTCACGCACGCGGGCATCACGCGCCGCGAGCTCGCGCTGCTCGACCTCGACTTCGATCCGCCGCCGGACCCCGAGATCATGGCCACGATCCTCCAGGGCAAGCTCGCCGAGGCGACCTCGGCGGCGGTCTCCGCATGGGACCGCGGGCAGCTCGCACCGCTCTCGCTCGCGCCGCTGCACGTGCCGGGCGGCGACGGCAAGGAAGGCGGCGGCCTGCTCTACCACCGCCCGTCGAATCCGGTCACCGGCTCGCTGTTCGATCCCGAGCGCCCGCGCCGCTTCGATCCGCGCACGCTGCCGCGCGGCCTGGTCCAGGTGGCCGGCCATTCCGGTCACGCCAAGTGCGTGCACGAGCTGGGCGCGTGGTGCACGTTCGCGGCGCGTGCCCGCGCGCACGGCGGCATCCGCTCGATCGCGGTGCACGGCGACGACGTCGTCTACGACCTCGGCACCGCCGGCGACTTCATCCTGATCGACAGCGAGCTGCGCCGCATCCCGGCTGCCGAGGTCGAGCTGCTGCCGCTCGCGCAGCTCTATCTATAGATACGCAGGGTCGCGGTACTCGCCGAGCTCGGCGCGGAACAGGTCGCAGATCTCGCCGAGCGTGACGTGCTGCTTCACCGCGTCGAAGATCGGCGGCATCACGTTGGTCTTGTCGTCCTTCAAGGCCGCGCGCACGGCGGCGAGGGCGTTCGTCGCGGCGTTCGCGTCGCGCGCGGTCCGGAACTGCTTCGCGCGATCGACCTGGGCGCGCTCGATCTCGAGCTCGATCTTCAACGTCGGGATGTGGTCGCCTTCTTCCGGCGTCACGTACTTGTTGACGCCGACGATGCCGCGCCGGCCGCCGTCGATCTCGCGCTGGAAGTCGAACGCCGCGCGCGCGATCTCGCGCTGCGGATAGCCTTCCTCGACCGCCTTCACGATGCCGCCCATCGCGTCGATCTTGTGGATGTACTCCCACGCCGCGGCCTCGACCTGGTCGGTCAATTTCTCGACGAAGTAGCTGCCGGCGAGCGGATCGACGACGTTCGCGACGCCGCTCTCCTCGAAGATGACCTGCTGCGTGCGCAGCGCGAGCTGCGCGGCATCCTCGGTCGGCAGCGCGTACGTCTCGTCGAAGCTGTTCGTGTGCAGCGACTGCGTGCCGCCGAGCACGGCCGCGAGCGCCTGCATCGTCGTGCGCACGACGTTGTTGAGCGGCTGCTGCGCCATCAGCGACACGCCCGCGGTCTGCGCGTGCGTGCGCAGGAGCCACGACTTCGGGTTCTTCGCGCCGAACCGCTCGCGCATGAGCTTGGCCCACATGCGCCGGCCCGCGCGGAACTTCGCGATCTCCTCGAAGAAGTCGTTGTGGACGTCCCAGAAGAACGACAGGCGCGGCGCGAAGTCGTCGATCGCGAGGCCGGCCTCGATGCCGAGCTGGCAGTAGCCGATGCCGTCGGCGATCGTGAACGCCAGCTCCTGCACGCCGGTCGCGCCCGCCTCGCGGATGTGATAGCCGCTGATCGAGATCGTGTTCCACTGCGGCATCTTCTGCGTGCACCACGCGAGCATGTCGCGGATGATCCGCATGTGGCCGCGGATCGGCGAGATCCACTCCTTCTGCGCGATGAACTCCTTGAGCATGTCGTTCTGCAGCGTGCCGCGCAGCTTCTCGGGCGGGACGCCCTGACGCTCCGCCACGGCAACGTAAAGCGCGAGCAATACCGCGGCCGGCGCGTTGATCGTCATCGACGTCGACACCTGATCGAGCGGGATGTCGCCGAACAGCCGCATCATGTCGTCGAGCGTCGCGACGCTGACGCCCTCGCGGCCGACCTCGCCGAGCGAGCGCGGATGATCCGGGTCGTAGCCCATGAGCGTGGGCATGTCGAAGGCCGTGGACAGCCCGGTCTGCCCGGATTGCAGCAGGAACTTGAAGCGGCGGTTCGTGTCCTCGGGCGTGCCGAAGCCGGCGAACATGCGCATCGTCCACGGCTTGCCGCGGTACATCGTCGCGTGCGGCCCGCGCGTGAACGGATACTGCCCGGGCTCGCCGAGCTTGTCGGCGTACGACCAGCCCTGCAGATCTTCCGGGCGATACGTGACCTGCAGCGGAATCCCGCTGATCGTGCGGTACTCGGGCGCGGCGGCATCGGGCTTCTTCACCGGGGCCATGACTTCACTTACCACGGGACGCGGCAAACGCGGCGGTCCGTCGCTCGAGGCTGGCCGCCGGCCAGTGCTGCGCCGAGTCGTAATACTCGGGAAACGCGAGCGCGCCGCGCGGGAGCTCGAACCAGGGCTGTTTCGACGACGTGAAGATGTGGATATCGGGCGGGCACCGGTCGGGGTGGTCGAGCGTGCCGACGCGCACGAACCGGATCGTCGGCATCGAGTACGTGCTGAACACCGCGACCTGGCAGGTCGGGCAGCGGTAGATCGTCTGACCGCGGCCGCTGTGCGACGGCGTCGCGATCGCGGCCGGCGCGCCGGCGACGAGCTCGACGCGATCGGTCTCGATCAACGCGTTGAGGACGAACGCCGAGCCGGTCTCGCGCTGGCACCACCGGCAGTGGCAGCAGTGCACGAACATCGGCGCGGTCATCATGCGGTAGCGGATCGCCTTGCAATCGCAGCCGCCGTCGGCGGGAAACGAGGTGCTGGTCACGCGCCGTTCGTATCATTATCATCGGCGCCGTGGCGGTGAACCTGCGTGACGTCGTCGGCTACCTCGACGCGACGCTCGAGATCGATCGCTTCCGCGACTACGCGCCGAACGGCCTGCAGGTCGAGGGCACGGCCGAGGTCGAGCGCGTCGTCACCGGCGTGTCGGCGTCGGCCGAGCTGATCGGGGCCGCGATCGAGCTCCACGCCGACTTGATCGTCGTGCACCACGGCCTGATCTGGGGGAACGGCTTGCAGGGTGTGACCGGCGCGACCGCGCGCCGCATGAAGCTCTTGCTCGGCAACGACTGCTCGCTCGCGGCGTATCACCTGCCGCTCGACAAGCACGCGCGGCTCGGCAACAACACGGGCCTGGCGGACGCGCTCGGGTTACCGCCGTCGCGCTCGGCGTTCGGCGACGTCCGCGGCGTGGCGCTCGGGGTGGCTGCGGTGTTGCCGGCTCCGGTTTCGCGCGACGAGCTGCTCGCGCGGATCGCGTCCGGGGTCGGCGCCCCGCGCTTCGTGTTCCCGCACGGGCCCGAGGTCGTGAACAAGGTCGGTCTGTGCTCGGGTGCCGCGAGCGACTTGTTGGAGTCCGCCGCCGGCGCCGGCTGCGACTTGTACGTCACCGGCGAGCTCGCCGAGCGCGCGGCCGATCTGGCCAAGGAGCTCCGCATCACCCTCGTCGCCGCCGGCCACGTCGCGACCGAGGTCTTCGGCCCGATGCGCCTCGCCGACGAGCTTCGCGGGAAGTTCCCGGGCCTCGACGCGCGATTCGTGGCGGTCGCGAACCCCTTGTAACGAGCGCGTTGCGATATGATGCGCTCGATGCGCCTGCGCCTATCGATCGTCTTGTTGGGGGTCGCGCTCGCTTCGCCTGCGTTCGCGCAGCAGGGGCCGGAGCTGAGCGGGTTTGTGGGGTTCGATTACTTCGGCGACCGCGTGAAGTTCGGAGACGACCCGTCCTACGTGCGCGACTTGTATCCGGGGACATCGCCCGTGCTCGGCGTGCGCTTCGCGTACCTGTGGTCGCCCGAGGGCATCTCGACGCACTTCTCCGGCGGGTTTGAGGTCGAAGGCGCGATGACGCCGACGTACACCCAGACTGGCATCGCCGCCGACAGCATGAAGTCGTACTTCGCGCCGTTCATCGGGTACCGGATGCACGGCATCGCTCGTCTCGGGGACGAGCGGTTTGGCGCTCACTTGCTGGCGGGTATGGGTGGTTTGACGGTGGCGTCGACCTCGCCGTTCGTGACGACGACGTTCACGGAACAGCTCTACGCCGGCGTCGGGCTCGACTTGCGTGTCGGTCACGTCGGGATTCTGCGAGCAGACTTTCGCGACGCCTACATGCCGGCGATGAGTGGCGGTTGGACCCCCACATTCGAGGTGCAGCTCGGCCTGACGCGTGTGTGGGGTGCGCGTGGCGCGCCGCCGCCGCGCGTCGAGGAAGAAGAAGAGCCGGTCGCGACCGCGACGAAACCGGCCGAGGACAAGGACACCGACGGCGACGGCTTCCCCGACTCGATCGACAAGTGCCCCAACGAGCCCGAGACCGTCAACGGCATCGAGGATCAGGACGGTTGCCCCGAGAAGGACACCGATGGCGACGGCGTGGTCGACAAGGTCGACAAGTGCCCGACCGAGCCCGAGGACAAGGATCATTATCAGGACGCCGACGGCTGCCCCGATCCCGACAACGACGGCGACGGGATCCTCGACGCGGTCGACGTCTGCCCCAACGAGCCCGAGACCTACAACGGCTTCCACGACGACGACGGCTGCCCCGACGAGGTGCCCGACGTGATCAAGAAGGTGTTGTCGGACGCTTCGGGCGTGCAGTTCGAGCTCGGCAAGCCGAAGATCGTGAAGGCATCCCAGCCGTCGATCCGCCCGCTCGTAGGGATTCTGCAAGGTCAGCCCGAGATGCGCATCGTCATCACCGCACATCCCGACAAGGACGGCGACAAGGCGGCTGACCTGGCTAGAAAGCGCGGCGAGGCGATCCGGTTTTACTTGGAGGACCAAGGAATCGCGATCGTCCGCAACGACATCGTCGTCGGGGCCGTAGCGCCGAAGGGCCCGGTGATCGAGGTCACCCTCGCCGTCGCGATGCCGCCGCTGCCAAAGGCAACTGGTAAGTAGTGGCCGTCTAGATGGTCCGCTACGTGGTAGTTGGCATAGGGGTAGCGGTAAGTCTCATTGCAGTCTGGATGCTGCGCGGCCGTGACGACACCGTGCGCCGATCAACGTGGGATGCGTCGGCTGCGACGGTCGCGAGCACTGCAGCGTCTTCGCAAGAGTCCATTGCGGAGATCGCAACGGACATGAATGAACCACATGAAGGACGCCCGCACGGAGTCCCGTCTACATACGAATGGGCGTCGAGGCCGCGCATAGTACCCAACGTTGATACGCGATCATTCAGCGCGATAACGGGCTGGGGCCAGATATTTGAGGATGCTGAAGGAAACCCAGCAAAGAACTCGCGAGTGCAGATCCTAGGTCTCAGAGTTCTGTTCCTGTCGAAGAGAGATCAGCATTGGCACCTGATCCAGGAATCACGGACATTTGATGGTGGAGCCTATCGCGAGGATTTTCTCGGGAACACACATCATGCCCCGGACATTCGATCAGAGTCTGACGGCACGATATCGGCGACGGCCGGAGGGGGATTTGCATTCCACTTCTGGCCTCGATCGAGAGCCAGAATCGAAACAAGCGATGTAGCGGGTGTGCTTGTCACCGCGCGGGCACTGCTTGTGTTGGCCGACCCTAAGTTGCCGGACGACCGCGAACAGGCGCGATATCTGTTCTCCGTCGGCGCTGACTACTGGACAGACAGCAGTACCGGTTGGAACGGCGGTCGCACAAATCGCGGCATTGCGGTGGGGCGGTTCAAGTATGTTCGCAGCACTCCCCGCAGCTTCAACATGTCCACCGTGCCGGAGGCGGTGATGCGGCACAACCCGCCGCCGCCCGAATAGCCGCAAACCACTAGATTCTCGTGAAAAAATGCCCTCGACGGAACTGGGGCGACCGTGTTACTAACCGAGGTCGATCATGTCTGGGCATGCACTGCATCTGGCAAGTCTCGCGGCCGTAGCTGCGAGCGCTGCGGCCCCACTAGGTTGCTCGGATCCACCTCCCAGCAACTACCCGGCGCAGATTGTTTACGCTGAAGACGGGACTGTAGACTCTCCAGATCTCCTCGAGGTTCGTGTCGCCAAACAAGATCAGCTGACCGGTGACTACGAAATCGATGCGAACGGCCAAATCTCTTTTCCTTACGCCGGCACTATCGATGCCCGTGGCAAGACACCGCTCCAGATCCAGCAGGTGATACATGACCGACTCGCTGACGGGTACCTTCGTGACCCACAAGTGATCGTCCGCGTGAAGGAAAGCCGTTCGAAGCAGGTGTCCGTTTTCGGTGAGGTGAGAAAGGGTGCTGTCGTGCAGTTTCAGAACGGCATGACCATTGTCCAGGCTATATCCGAGGCCGGAGGATTCACGCCTAGAGCGTGGGAGAACGCAGTAAGAGTCACTCGGAAGACCGCAACGGCAGCTACCGAGTACACGGTGCCAGTCAAGAACATCGCAAACGGCACGGCAGCGCCGTTCTACATGCGGCCGGGCGACTCCGTTTATGTCCCTAAGAGTCCGATGTGACGCATGCGAGGAATCTGCGTGAGGCGAGTAGAATGAGCGTACCAGCGGACCGGCGTGTTAGCGAACAGCCGATGTCGGTAACGATCCGGCGATACGTAGCTATCGTTAGAAAACGAATATGGCTCGTTGTAGCGGTACTGATTCTGGGTATCGGTGCGAGCATCGTATATTCGCTGCAGGCACCAAAGATCTACGAGGCCACGGCGACCGTCGTAGTGAATCCTCAAGCGCCTCACGTGAACAAGGACGACGAAGTCATCGAATTGGGTGCCGGGTCGTTCGTGTACATGCGGGACTACTACAACACCCAACTTGAAGTTCTCACCAGTTTTCCGCTCGCGAGAGCGACGGTCCTACAGGGGAGTCTGACGAAGTTCTACGACCAACTGGCACCCAAAGATAAGTATCCCGATCTGACCGAAGATCAACGGATCGACGAAGCAGCCGAGAATCTGCTAATCGACCTCGCCGCAGATCAGCACAAGGACAGTCGCATCATCGCGCTCCGTGTTCGTAACAAAGATCCCGACGTCGCAGAGGCGCTCGCAAACGCGCACGTCGCGAGTTACCTGGCTTTCATACGGAATAAGAGGACGATCGGAACAGGACAGGCGTCTGAATTGCTATCGTCGGAGCTCAGTGTAGCGCGCAAGCAACTCGAAGAAACCGAGGCGAGAATTGCGACCTTCAAATCATTGCATGGTCTGGTCACCCAGTCATTCGACGACAAGCAGAACACAGTCGTAACTGAGCTCCAGCGATACACGGCGGCACTGGCGGACGCCAAGGTGAAGCGTATCGATCTCGCCGCTCAGAAAGGGCGTGCGGAGGCACTTGCAAGCGAAGACGTGCTTGACTCGCCGATCTTTGCCCTTAGTTCCGATACGCAGCTAGTAAACCAGCTCAAGTCGGAATACATGACTGCAAGAGAGCGCTTCTTGGAAGTCGACGCGACTTACGGTCCTAAGAGCGAGGAACAACGCGCCGCGAAGGACAAGGTCGACGCGCTCCATTTGCAACTTCAGAATGAATCGAAACGGGTCGTTCGAGAGATCTCCGAGAGGTATGAAGCCGCCCTCACTGCAGAACAAGGGTACCAAGCGCTCGTCGACCAACGAAAACACGACACCGAGGAGCTCGACAAACTATACGCGGAGTATGCGCCTCTCGTGCGCGACGAGAAGTACGCGGAAGATCAGTACACGAAACTGGCGGGCCGCCTGGATGATAGTCGTCACGAGTCCCAAAACGATCTAATCAACGTGGACCCACACGAGATGGCGCGCGATGCCGATAAGGTGCTGCCGCGAATCCCGTTGAACATTGCACTAGCGGCGGTGTTGTCTCTGATGCTTGGGCTTGGAATCGTATTCCTGCTCGATCAGATGGATAGAACGATCAAGACGGCTGACGGCATCGACAATGTCGTGGGATCTCCCGTGCTTGGGATCATTCCGATCGTTGGCGAAACAAAGAAGCCGAAAGTGGACACGGACGAGGCTGTCGCCGCGCGTGACCTGTTCGTCTTTAAGCACCCTACATCCCAGGCCGCGGAGTGCTGCAGGTCTATCCGAACGAACATCATCTTCTCCGCTGCTGAACGGCCGATGAAGACGATCACGGTTTCTTCCGCTCGTCCGCGCGAGGGAAAGACGACCACGACCATCTATCTGGGGATGGCCATGGCTCAGGGCGGACAGAAGGTACTGTTACTGGATACAGATCTTCGCAGGCCTCGCCTCCACAAGTCGTTGGGAGTCTCGCGTGAACGCGGCCTGACGAGCATCCTGGTCGGCGACGCGAAATACGACGACGTCATCAAGGCGACTGAAGTTCCAGACCTGTTCGTTCTCCCGTGTGGACCCACGCCACCGAACCCAGCGGAGCTGCTTCTCACAAACCGCTTCAAGACAGTGCTGCACGAGCTGTCTCAGCGATTCGACCGAGTCTTACTAGACTCGCCGCCACTATTAGCAGTAACCGACGCTGTCGTGCTTGCACGCAACTCGGATGGCGTAATCCTTGTCGCGAAATCGAACCAGACAAGTATTGATGATCTCGTTACGGCTAGCCGACAGCTTCACGACGTCACGGCTTCAATCTTGGGTGTAGTCGTAAACACACTCGACATATCGGACCGTCGGTATGGCTACTACTATGCGGCCTACGGCGGGTACGGTGGATACGGCGACACGTCCAAGGCCGAAGCTCGTTAGAGCTAGCTGAGTCCCCGTGACGGTGAACTCGAGCGCGGCGTTCTACGAGACCAGGTGGCGTCTGGTACTCATGGCGCTTGGGGTGTACGAGGCCACTTACCTCGCCGGAGCGTTCTCCCAATCCAACGTCTGGAATGGGTTAGGTGTTGTCGTGCTGTTCTCCGCGCTCGTCGTCATAGCACCTGATGGCGTGTTCCGACCTAGTCGCGATCTGTTGAGACTCGCTGGCTGGCCACTACTAACGATGGGGATCGCCACAGTAATCAATCCCGCAAACTCGAGTGTCTACGCGCTTATCAAGTTCTCGTCATTCTACGCGTTGTTTGTTGTGCTCGGAACAGCACTTCCATACGCCGTGTCCGCGTCGAAGCAGTTCAACTTGTTTCGCGCGTTGGTGATATTCCCAATTCTCGTATCGCTAGTGTGGGGCCGTAAGATCGAAGCCGCTGAAGATCTCCGCACCGCCGGCGTATTCACAAATGCGAATAACCTTGCGCTGATCGCACTGCTCATTCCCTGGCTCGCCCCCGAAAGAGCATCTCGTTTTATGCACCTGTCGTTCCATGGTGCAACGATTCTGGTGATCGTCCTGAGCTCGACACTGGGGGCGCTCATGGCCTACGTTGCCGCCATCGTTTTGGACCGATTTGGTCGCAGGTCATTAACTACACTAATCGTCGTACTCGTAGTTGCAATCGGTGGGGTTGCTTTCTTCAGTGATGACATCGTTGCGCTACTCGACCACGTCAAGGCGACCCAAAAACTTGTTGTGCAGTACCACGTGTTGCGGGACAATTTCAGCTCGCTGAGCGATGGAACAGTCGATTTCGGTCTACTGAAAAGCGACTACGGTGACTCCGCCCTGTCTGGAATCTGGCGACTGACACACTGGTTATACATCCTGCATCTCATTGGTGAAGGAACTCTCGTTCAGTTCGTGTTCGGCCATGGGGTAGGGTCATCGTCCTCATTACTCCCCACGCTTCCTCACAACGACTACCTACGAGTCTTGTTCGAAGACGGCGCGCTCGGACTACTAGCCTGGCTCAGCTTCTTAATCGCAGTCCTGCGCCGTGTCGCGACCAGGCACCGATACCTGGTTTTGGCGTTTCTCGTGTACTCGTTCACCGAGAACAACATCGACAATTTTCTCTTTATGGCGCTCTTCGCGGCTCTAGTGGCACCGAGTTCGGTAAACCAGTCCGAGCCTGTGACAGGCGTCAGCACGGCTGTGTATGAAGGTACTGCTGGTTAACAAGTTCTTCTTCAGAAATGGAGGGTCAGAGACCGTTTTCTTCGACGAACGGCAGTTTCTAATCGATTCCGGAGTTTCGGTGTGTGACTTTTCGATGAAGGACGAGCGGAATCTTCCCACAGACTTTGGCGAATTCTTTGTGTCGAACACATCATATCGCGGCGACACTCTTCGTCCCTTGGCGTCACTCAGTGCGGCGATTGCCTTGGTGCATTCTTTCGAGGCCGTGGCCAAGTTCGGATTGCTTCTGGAAAGTGAACGGCCCGACATCGTCCATTGTCATAATATCTATCATCAGCTCACACCGTCGATTATCCATGTCGCGAAATCTCGAGGAATCCCCGTCGTGCTTACTTTGCATGACTACAAGACAGTGTGTCCTACGTATTTGCGGCTTAGGCATGGGGAGTTGTGTTCGGCCTGTTTGGATGGATCCTTCATCAACGTGTTGCGCAACCGGTGCGCCGGTGGCTCTGTGGCCAAGAGCGCTCTGCTGTATGCGGAGGCAATGGTCCACAAGATGGCGAGAACGTACGAAAGGGCGGATGTGGTCATTGCCCCGAGCCAGTTTCTCGCCGACGCTGTGGCGTCACGATTCGATCCGTCACGCGTGCGTGTACTGCCGAACGGAATCGATATCAGCCGTACAAAGCCCTCGGGCCGGGACGGAGGATTCGTAGTGTTTTTTGGGCGTGTCGCGATAGAGAAAGGGATAAGGACGCTGCT
>Ga0335083_10008534_pt1 | contig 12502 bp, 12 predicted proteins | sample Lox_Sample_42_FD_206716 | JGI IMG/M metagenome (GOLD analysis project Ga0335083, IMG submission 206716) | Soil microbial communities from Loxahatchee National Wildlife Refuge, Florida, United States - Lox_Sample_4.2 | ecosystem: Environmental > Terrestrial > Soil > Wetlands | place: USA... | reverse complement strand
CGAGCGCGTCGGTGCTCTCGCTGCACGCGCTGATCGCGGCCGCGGCCGGCGAGCGCACGACGGGCGAGCGGGCGGCGGCGATCGACGATACATATATGGCGATCGGGGCGCTGACGATGCTCGACAGCGTGATCGATCACGACGACGACGTGGCGGGCGGGCAAAGAGGTTTCGTTCATCACTACGACGGCGACCGCGAGCTGCTGGCGCGGCGGGGCGCGGCCGTGGCGCGCGAGGCGCGGGCTCGCGCGCGGGCCCTGCCGGACGGCGGGCACCACGCGATGACGCTGGCGGGCATCGTCGCCTACTACGCCTGCGCGCCGGGCGCGGACCCGGAGATCGTGGCGCCGATCAGGCGCGAGCTGGAGCCGGAGATCACACCCACGATGGGGCTGATGCGGGTGTGGCGGGCGGCTGACGCCAAGCGTCGCGGACCGGAGCGGGCAGCGCCGGGCGCGACGGTACCGGCGAGGACCGCGTAAGCCGGCGTATGGCCGAGACCGCACCGCCGGCCCGGCTGAGGCGTTAGGACAACAGACGAGCGATCGGAGGAAGTATGAGTTTGACCCACTCCAGAGCGGCCCTCAGGGCCGTCGTGGCGGCGGTCGCGTTCGGCGGCTGCTGCTCGAGCGCGGCGATCGCGGACGCGAGCGTGCTGAAAGCGAGCGACACCGCGCACCTGCGCTACGTGTCGGCCTCGGGCGCGCTGCTCCTGGAGAAGGGCACCGCGACGGGCACGCTGCCGGGCAGCATGACCGTGCATCTGGACGTGGGCGCGACGTTCACGGGCAGCTTCGCGATCGTCACCAAGAGCGGCTCGATCTACGGTCACGGCACGGCGACACCGCACGGGTCGGGCGCCTACGAAAGCTTTTCCGGCTCGCTGACCGTCACCGGCGGCACCGGCCGCTACCGGACCGCCCGCGGCAGCGCGGGGCTGTATGGAACGTTCAATAGGAGCAACTACGCGCTTGTGATCCAGACGAGGGGGAACCTGTCGTACTGAGCGCCGTGCAGCAGACGGGGACGGGACTACGGATGCGCCGGGTGGGATGTCCGGCGGCGTCGAGGAGTCGCCGCCGGCACCGCGCGGCGGCGTGGACGGCGGCCGTGGCATCGGCGCTGGCGGCTGGCCTGTGGCCGGCGCCCCAGGCGCAGGCGGCACAGTCGGCGAGGCTCGGCGCGGCGTTCAGCCCATACCGGCTGGGGGGCCGCGCGACGATCGTCTTCAGCTTTGAAATCGCGGCGCCGGCGGGCCAGCTGCCGGCGGCGCTGACCGACGTGGATATCGAGTACCCCCAGAACCTGGGCATCGTGTTGAGCGGCCTGGGCCTCGACGTGTGCTCGGCGCCGATCCTCGAAGCGAACGGAACGGGCGGCTGTCCGACCAACTCGGTGATGGGGGGCGGCTGGGCGGTCGCCGAGATGAGATTCGGGGCCCAGATCGTCAGCGAGCGAGCGCGCATCTCGATCGCCAGAGCGCCCGACGAAGGGGGCCACATAGCGCTGTTGCTGTACGCGGTCGGGCCGAGCCCGGTCGACACCCAGATCCTGTCCCCCGCGCAGCTGGTGCCGGCCGAAGGCCCGTTCGGGGGGCAGCTGAACATCCAATTGCCGCTCGTGCCGAGCGTGCCCGGCGCCCCGGATGTGGCGATCGTCCAGATGAAGACGACGATCGGGCCGCAGGGCGTCCTCTATGAAGAACGAGCCGGCGGCAGGACGTTGACGTACACGCCGAAGGGAATCCTGCTGCCGAACGTTTGCCCCAAGGGCGGCTTTCAGTTCGCGGCTCAGTTCGAGTTCGTAGACGGCACGAAGCAGAGCGCCCGCACGGCCGTGCCGTGCCCGACCAGGAGGCGCCAGGGCACGGGCTGAGCTGATAGTCGAGCGACATTATCGATCTATATTTCGATCATTAACTGCTAGAATGATCGCTATATGAATCCTAAGAGTAGGAGGAATTCGCCGCCACCGCTGCCCGTCGGTCGCGCGCTGCGAGACGTCTCGAGCAGCGTGTCCCGCTGGCGGCGCCTGCGCGGGCTGACCCAGGCCCAGCTCGCGGAGCGCGCGGGGGTCTCGCGCGGCGTGGCGCGGCGGCTGGAAGCGGGAGACGGCGGCGTGAGCGTCGAGAACCTGCTGCGCATCCTGCGCGCGCTTGGGATCGCGGAGTTGGTGAGCGATGCGCTGGACCCGATGAACAGCGACATCGGGCGCCTGCGCGCCGAGCGGGAGCTGCCCAAGCGCGTGCGGCCGAGGCGGTGGAGCGAGGATGGCTGAGCAGCCGATCCGGGTGAGCGTTCAGCTCGGCGGCGAGGACGTCGACGCCGGGCGCCTGTGGACACACCGCCACGGCCGCTCCGAGTCGGCGACCTTCGGGTACCTGCCCGAGTACCTTGGCCGCCCTGACGCCTACGAGCTCGACCCGGCGCTCGGCGACCATGAGGGCCAGCAGCAGACCGCGGTTGGACAGGCCCTGTTCGGCGCGCTCAGCGACTGCGCCCCCGACGGATGGGGGCGAGGGCTCGTCAAGCGGGCCGAGCAGCGCCGCTCCCGCGAGCAGGGACGCGCGCCGCGCAGCCTCGCCGAGATCGACTACCTGCTCGGTGTTCGTGACGACCTGCGCCAGGGCGCGCTGCGTTTCCGGGAAGCCCACGACGACCGCTACCTCGCTCCTGACGACCGCGGGGTCCCGCACCTTGTGGACCTGCCGCGGCTGCTGCACGCGGCGGAAGGACTCGAACGCGACGAGCCGAGCGCCGAGGATCTCCGGATCCTGCTGCACGGCGCGAGCTCGCTCGGCGGCGCCCGCCCGAAGGCCCACGTAATCGACGCCACAGGGACGCTCTCGATCGCGAAGTTCCCGTCGCCGGTGCGCGACGAATGGGACGTGATCCGCTGGGAGGCGGTCGCACTTGCCCTCGCCGGGCGGGCCGGAATCGACGTGCCGGCACACGAGCTGCTCTCGATCGTCGAGCGCCCGGTGCTCGTGGTGCGCCGCTTCGACCGGAGCGCCGGATGGCGGGTCGGGTATGCGAGCGCGATGACGATGCTCGGCGCGCGCGACGGCGAAGGCGGCAGCTACCTGGAAATCGCGCAGGCGATCGAAGAGCGCTCGTTCCGCGTTGCCGCGGATCTGCGCGAGCTGTGGCGGAGGATCGTGTTTACGGTGCTTATCTCGAATACCGACGATCACCTGCGAAACCACGGGTTCCTGCGCGCGAGCAGCGCGGGCTGGTCGCTCAGCCCGGTGTTTGACCTGAACCCGAACCCCGAAGGCGAGACCAAGCAGCTCGAGACGGCGATCGACGAGCAGAGCACGCTGGCGAGCATTCACACCGCCATGGAGGTAGCCGGGCTGTTTGGCCTCTCGGAGCGCGAGGCGCGTGCGGTGCTCGGCGAGGCCCTGGACGCGACCGAGCCCTGGCGAGAGATCGCCGCTCGCAACGGTCTCTGGCCCGCGGAGATCGAACGGCTGGCGCCCGCCTTCGATCATGCCGAGCGGGCGGTCGCCCGGGAGCTTGCCCTGATGGGCTGACCAGTTGACCGGGAGAGGGCGGCGGGGCCGGCGCACGATGATGGAGGCGATGGCCCGGCGCGTGATGGGCGCGCCGCGCGCGCGTGTGTGCCCGCCGACCGGAACGAAGCGGGCGCTTCGATAGGCTGCGCGCCAGATGGCGCAGGACACCTACGACACGATCGTGATCGGCTCCGGGCCGGGGGGCTATGTCGCGGCGATCAGGGCCGCGCAGTTGGGAATGAAGACGGCGGTCGTCGAGAAGGACAGGGTCGGGGGCAGGTGCCTGAACTACGCGTGCATTCCCGCCAAGGCCGTCCTACGGTCGGCCGATTTGCTGACCGAGATCAGGGACTCCGAGGAGTACGGGCTGCACGTGGCCGGGGTCGAGGTCGATTATCGGGCGATCCAGGCCCGGCGCGAGAAGGTCGTAAAGACGCTGACGGGCGGCGTGAGCGGCCTGTTCAAGAAGAACGGGATCGACCTGATCGAGGGCGAGGCCGCGCTCGGGGGGGCCGGGGCTACGGACGGTGCGGGCGCGGGCGCAGACGGCAGCGCCAACGGGTCTTCCGGGCCGATAAGCGTGAGGGTCGGCGGGCGCGAGCTGGCCGCGACGAACGTGATCCTGGCGGCCGGCTCGGTCCCGAGGGCGATCCCGGGCGTGGAGTTGGGCGGAAGGGTGATCGGCACCGAGCAGGCCTGGGCCCTGCCAGAGCTGCCGGCGCGTTTGGCGGTCGTCGGCGCCGGCGCCTCGGGCGCGGAGATCGCTTCGGGCTTTGCGAGGCTCGGCAGCGAGGTCCTGCTGCTGGAGGCCCTCGACAGGGTCCTGCCGAGCGAGGACGCCGACATCTCGAAGCTCGTCGAGCGGGGCCTCAAGCGGCAGGGGATCGGAGTGCACACGAAGACGCCGATCGAAGGGGTTCGGGCGGGCGAGCGGAGCGTGACCTTCTCTTACGGCGGCGCGAACAGCGCGGCGGGCGCGGACGGCGGCGGCGAGACGGCGGAGGTCGACTACCTGGTGATCGCGGCCGGCAGAGGGCCGGACGTGGAGGCGCTCGGCCTGGAGGAGGCAGGCGTGGCCTTGGACGAGCGGGGCCTGATCGCGGTCGACGGAGCACTGAGGACGAGCAGTCCCGGCGTGTACGCGATCGGCGATCTGGTTGCGGGCCCGGCGCTCGCGCACAAGGCCTCCGACGAGGGCATCGTCGCCGTCGAGGACGCCGCCGGGCTGGCGACGCATGCGCTGGCGTACGTGGACATTCCGAGGGCGACGTTCTGCGAACCGAACGTCGGCTCGTTCGGTTTGACCGAGGCCCAGGCGCGCGAGCAGGGCTACGAGGTCGTCGTCGGCAAGGTCCCTTACGGGGCGGTCGGCGGCGGCACGGTTTACGGCGATCGGACCGGCCTGGTGAAGCTGGTCGGCGAGTCGAAGTACGGCGAGCTGCTGGGCGGGCACATCGTCGGCTCGAAGGCGACCGAGCTGATCCAGGAGCTCGTCAACGTGAGGGCTCTGGAGGGCGGCTATGCCGAGGTGGCGAGAACGATCCACGGGCATCCGACGCTGTCGGAGGCCGTGATGGAGGCCGGACGCGCCGCCGACGGCTGGCTGATCCACGGCTGAGCCGTCCGCAAATTGCCGGGTCGGCGGCGCCGCGTAAGGGCCTGGAGGGCTAACCTCGGCGGCGATGTCGGAGTCAAGTGCGACGTTCTACTTCGACCTGGCCAGTCCCTTGGCGTACCTGGTCGCCGAGCGGATCGGGGGCCGGCTGCCGGAGGCCGAGTGGGAGCCGGTCTTGGCGAGCGAGCTGTCGGGCCGGCGCGGCGCCAGGCAGCGTGACGGCGAGCTTGCGGACAGGCCGCGGGGAGCCGGGCTCATGGCCGCCGAGCCGGACGCCGCGCGGATCGAGAAGCTGGCCGAAGGGCTGGGCCTGATGGCCGTGCGCTGGCCGGACGACTTCCCGTTCGACAGCGGACAGGCGATGCTGATGGCCACGTACGCGAAGTCGGTCGGCCGGACGGTGGCGTTCGGGCAGGCGGCCTTCAGGCAGGCGTTCGCGGCGGGCAGGAGCCTGGCCGCGGCCGACAACCTGGTGATCGCGGCCGCCGCCTGCGAGCTGCATCCGAAGGCCGTCCTGAAGGGGGCGGCGCTCGGCTCCGTCAAGACGCAGCTGTCCGACGCCACGAGGGCCGCGGCGGCCGCCGGGGTGACAGCGGTGCCGACGATCAAGATCGGCGGGCATATGCTGGCCGGCGAGCGGGCGCTCGAGTTCGTCGCCGAGGACACGGCGGTGCCGGCGTGAGGGCGGTCGGGCGTGGGCATGGCGCCGGCGTGAGGACGGTCCGCCGCGGGCACGGCGCCGTGAGGGCGGTCGGGCGTGGGGGCGGTCCGGCATGAGGGCGAACAGGGCTTACCGGCTGATCGTTACCAGAGGCGGTTTGACGCCGGCGCTGCTGGCGGATGCGAACAGGGTCGACCACATCGAGGTCGTCGAGATCGACAGCGGCGAAGCGGTGCTGTTCTGGGACTCGGCCCCGCAGGCCGCTTCGAGGCTGGCGAGGATGCTGCGGGAGGAGCTGTCGACGTTGGACGCAGAAGAGTTCATCGAGCGCTGGAGCGCCGTCGAGGTCTGAAGAGGACGGGGCACGCGCGCGCGAGTGGGCGGCCGGACAGGGCCGCTAATGTGGCCGGTAGATGGCGAACGAGCAGGCAGCGCAAGCCGGCAGCGGGCCAGCCGAGAGCGGAAGCGAGCGCCCCGGAAGAAGGTTGCTGCCGGAGCCGGAGGTCGCCAGGGAGTGGCTGGCGACGATGACCTTGATCAGGAGTTTCGAGGAGCGGGCCGGCGAGATGTACGCGCGGGCGAAGATCGGCGGCTTTCTGCACTTGTCGATCGGCGAGGAGGCGACGATCGTCGGCGCGGCGAGGGCCTTGAGGGACGAGGACTATCTGATCTCGACGTACAGGTCGCACGGGAACGCGATCGCAAGGGGCACCGAGCCGGAGCGGGTGATGGCCGAGCTGTTCGGCAAGCGAGGCGGCTGCTGTGGCGGGCACGGCGGCTCGATGCACATGTTCGATGTCGAGCGCCGGTTCATGGGCGGCTACGGGATCGTGGGCGGCAACCTGCCGATCGGCGCCGGGATCGGTCTGGCGAGCGACTATCTGGGCAGGGACGAGGTCACGTTGTGCGCGTTCGGCGACGGCGCCTCCAACCAGGGCACGTTCGGCGAAACGCTGAACCTGGCGGCGTTGTGGAAGCTGCCGGTCGTGTTCATGGTCGTGAACAACCAGTTCGGGATGGGGACCTCCTTGGAGCGGCACTCGGCGGTGACCGATTTGCGGCGAAAGGGTGAATCGCTGGGCGTCGAGGGGACGGGCTGCGACGGGATGGACGTGGTCGACACGTATGAGGTCGTGAAGGAGGCCGTCGAAAGGGTGCGGCGAGAGCGTAGGCCGGTGCTGGTCGAGGCGGTGACCTACCGGTTCAGGGGGCACTCGATGGCCGACCCTGAGGAGTACAGGACCAAGGAGGAGGTCCAGCAGTGGCGCGAGCGCGACCCGGTGCCGAGATTCGGCGAGGAGCTGGAACGAGCGGGCGTGCTGGACGGCGCGGCGAAGGCGGAGATCGAGAAGGAGGCGGCGGAACGCGTCGAGGCGGCGGTCGCGTTCGCCGAGGAGTCGCCGTTCCCGGAGAAGAGGTCTTTGTATGAGGACGTGTACGTGGTCGACGACCAGGTCAAGGGGCGATACCACCGATGAGGGGCCGACAGAGCAACCGGAACCGCGTGAGACGTTCACGACACGCGGGCCGCGCGAGGGGGACGGCGAGGTGAGGGAGCTGCGCTACCGGGAGGCGCTGAACGAGGCGCTGAAAGAGGAGCTGGCGCGCGACGAGAGGGTCGTGCTGATGGGCGAGGACATAGGCGTGTTCGGCGGCGCGTTCAAGGTGACGGAGGGCCTGTTGGCGGAGTTCGGCGAGAAGCGGATCAGGGATACGCCGATCTCGGAGAACACGATCGTGGGGATGGGCGTGGGCGCGGCGATGACGGGACTGCGGCCGGTGGTCGAGCTGATGACGATCAACTTCGCGCTCTTGGCGTTCGACCAGATCGTGAACAGCGCGGCGCACATCAGGTACATGTTCGGAGGCCAGGTGACGGTGCCGCTGACGATCAGGATGCCCCAGGGGGCGGGGCACCAGCTGGGACCGACGCACTCGCACTGCCTGGAGGCGATGTTCTTGCACGTGCCGGGCCTCTTGGTGGCGGCGCCGGCGACCCCGGCGGACGCGAAGGGCCTTCTGAAGACGGCGATCAGGGACGAGAACCCGGTGATCTTCATCGAGCACGAGTCGTTGTACGGCGTGAAGGGCGAGGTTTCGGAGGACCGTCAAGAGCTGGTCGGCTTCGGCCGAGCCCGCCTGGTCCGGAAAGGAGCGGACGTGACCATCGTGGGCGTCTCGCGGATGGCCGTGACCGCCGAGAAGGCGGCGGCGAGGCTGGCCGACGAGCACGGCGTGCAGGCCGAGGTGATCGATCCGAGAACGCTGCGACCCTTGGATCTGGACACGATCCTGGAGTCTGTCGGGAAGACGAACAGGTGCGTGGTCGTCGAGGAGGGCTGGCCGCACGGCGGGGTCGGCGCGAACCTGGCGGCCTTGATCTCAGAGCACGCGTTCGACGACCTGGACGCGCCGGTTGCGAGGGTGTCCGGGGCGGACGTGCCGATGCCGTACTCGAAGCCGTTGGAGGAGGCGGCCTTCCCACACGAGGGCGACGTGGTGGCGGCGGCCTTGGGGACGCTGGGTCTGGCGGCGCCGCGCGCGGGCCAGGGCGCCCGCCCACCCGCGGGCGCGGGCGCGGAGGCCGGCCGATGAGACACCCAGCGCTCTCCAGGCCGGCCAGACACCGCCCAGGCCCGGCCGCCCTCGAACGGGAGCCGGGCCGATGACCGAGGTGGTGATGCCGAGGCTGTCGGACACGATGGAGGAGGGCACGATCCTGAGGTGGCTGATCGGCGACGGCGAGCCGGTGAGGCGGGGCGAGGAGCTGGTCGAAATCGAGACCGACAAGGCGAACATGACCTACGAAGCCGACGTGGAAGGCGTGCTGGAGATCGTTTGCGGCGAGGGCGAGACGCTGCCGGTCGGGGCCGTGATCGCGCGGGTCGGCGAGGCAAGCGGGAGCACAGACGGCGGCGAGCGGGTCAAGGCCTCGCCTGTCGCGCGGCGAATCGCGACCGAGCGCGGCGTCGACCTGAAAGGGCTGGCCGGCAGTGGGCCGGGAGGGCGGATCGTCAAGACCGACGTGGAGGGCGCGGCCGGTGGGACAGCTGACGTGCAGGGAGCGAAAGATCGGACGAGCGCGGCCGCGCCGGCAGGGGTGGGCAGCGAACCAGGGGGCAGACTGAACGCGCCGAGAGAGGGCCGGCCGGCGGAGGCAGACGAGGCCGGCCAGTCGACGCAGAGAGCGGGCGGGCTGGCTGACGTGGCGACGGCAAAGGGTGAGACGACGGAGGTCGAGCTGACGAAGACGCAGCAGACGATCGCGCGGCGGATGGCCGAGTCGAAGGCGACGATCCCCGATTTCACGTTGCAGGCCAACATCGACATGGGGGCGTGCGCGGAGCTGAGAGCCGAGCTGAAGGGGCTGCTGCCGGAGGGCGCGAGCGCGCCGAACGGGAGCCCGGCGCGCGGGGCGGGGTCCGGCGAGGTGGCGCCGACGTACAACGACATGGTCGTCAAGGCGGCGGCCCTGGCGTTGAGGGAGCACCCAGGGGCGAACTCGAGCTACAGGGACGGGCGTTTGCAGCTGCACGGGCGCGTCAACGTCGGCGTGGCCGTCGCGGTCGAGCCGGGCGAGTCCGCAGGCGGTGGAGCGCTGGTCGTACCGACGATCTTCGACGCCGACACGAAGTCGCTGGGTGAGATCGCCAGGGAGACGAGGGCGCTGGCGGCGAAGGTGCGCGAGGGCACGATCACGCCGCCGGAGCTGGGCGGGGGCACGTTTACGGTGTCGAACCTGGGCATGTTCGGCGTCGACGCGTTCACCGCGATCGTGAACCCGCCACAGGCCGCGATCCTGGCGGTCGGCGCGGTCGCATCGAGGGCGGTCGTGGGCGAGGACGGCGGGATCGTGGCGCGCGCGACGATGACGGTCACCCTGGCATGCGATCACAGGGTCCTGTACGGCGCAGATGCGGCAAAGTTTTTGGCACGGATAAAGGGATTGCTCGAACAACCGGCCTCTTTGACGCTGTAGCAACGCCAGCGACGTGTAAGTTCGCCGACAGGGTTATCGCCTACCGCCCGATCATGCCGGCCCGAGGCCGACCGGCCCGGGAAAGGAGGTGATGAGATGTCTCAGTCAGTTGAGTTCATCTTGGCGATCACGCTCCTGGTTGCGGTCATCCGCAACTGGACGTAGAGCCACCTAGCCTCGGCGGGAGTCGGCCTCGATGCCCGCCGGGGCGCACTTTAACGAAGACGGGGCCCGACAAAGCCGGACCCCGAAGGTGATGAGACGAGCAATCAGCTGAACTCATCCTGGCGAGCCACCAGTGTAGCGCGAGGCAGCGATCGCACCAAGGCTCTACCCGCCGCTAATCTGAGACGGAGTCCTTCCTTATGAGTCGAGTAGAACAGTCAGCGCAAGAGCTGTGGATCTGCCACCTGGGCACGGTCCCGTACAGGGAGGCGAGCGCGACGCAGGAGGCGCTCCGCGAGCGGCGCCTGGCTGACGATCTGCCGGACATGCTGCTGCTCTTGGAACACCCGCCGGTGTACACCCGCGGCCGGCGTTCGCGCCCCGGGGAGCTGACACTGGGCGAGGACTTCTACAGGGCGAAGGGCGTCGAGGTGGTGGACACCAGGAGGGGCGGGCGCGTCACCTACCACGGGCCCGGACAGCTTGTCGGCTACGCGATCATGGAGGTCCGGGACGTGGGCGAGCACCTGCGCAGGATGGAAGCGGCGATCGTGAAGACCTTGGCCGAGTTCGGCGTGAGTGCGAGGTCGCGCTGTGAGGAGGGGGCCGACTATACGGGCGTCTGGGTCGAAGGCCGCAAGGTCGCCTCGATCGGCGTGCACGTCTCGAGGGGGGTCTCGACGCACGGGTTCGCGATCAACGTCGACAACGACCTGGAGCCGTTCTCATGGGTGGTGGCGTGCGGTTTGCCGGACGTGGCGATGACCTCGGTCGAGGCGGAGCTGGAGGAGGCGGACATGACTATCGATTCGGAGGTGCTGCGCGCGCGCGTACGCGCGCGCGCGGGCGCCCACTTTTGCGAAGCGCACAACCGCCGGCCGAGGATCGTGAGCCCCGAGGAGCTGGGCATCGCCGTGGAGTCCCGCGAGCGCGAGGCTGCGCCGGCGTGACCCTCCCGGCCAGCAGCCCCGGCGCCCCGACGCGCGCGCGCGCGAACCCGGGCGGCGCAAACGTGCTGAAGACGCTCGGGCCGGACGTCAGGCCGCTGCGCGAGCGCAAGCCGCCCTGGTTCAAGGTCAAGCCGCCCGGCGGCGAGCGCTACCGAGAATTGAGCGAGATGATCGAAGCCGAGAGCCTGCACACCGTCTGCCAGGAGGCGGCCTGCCCGAACGTGGGCGAGTGCTGGGAGCGAGGCACGGCGACGTTCATGATCCTCGGCGACACCTGCACGAGGAGATGTGGCTTCTGCAACGTCAAGACCGGCAAGCCGACCTGGAACGACCCGCTGGAGCCGGCCAGGGTCGCGCGGTCGATCGCGCGGATGGGCTTGCGGCACGCGGTCATCACGTCGGTCGACCGCGACGACCTGCCCGACAAGGGCGCGGGCGCGTTCGTGGGCGTGATCAGGCAGGTCCGTAGGCAGGCCCCGGGCTGCCAGGTCGAGGTCCTGACGCCGGACTTCCAGGGCCAGGAGATGCCTTTGGCGAAGGTGATCGCCGAGCGCCCGGACGTGTTCAACCATAACGTCGAGGTCGTCCCGAGGCTGTATCCGCTCGCCAGGAGAGGCTCGGAGTTCAAGCGCTCCTGCCGCGTCCTGGCGCTCGCCAGGGAGCTGGGCGAGGGCGAGGTCGTGACCAAGTCGGGCCTGATGGTCGGTCTCGGCGAGACCCACGAGGAGCTGGTGCAGACGTTTGGGGAGCTGCGCGAGCACGGTGTGCAGGTGCTGACCGTCGGCCAGTACCTGAGGCCCTCCGAGCGCCATCTGCCGGTCGTCAGGTACTGGCACCCGGACGAGTTCGCGGCCCTCCAGGCCGCCGCGTACGCGCTCGGCTTCGACCACGTCGCCGCCGGCCCGCTGGTGCGCTCTTCGTACCACGCCGACGAGCACGTCGGATGGGCGGGCAAGCCATCCCTCGCGGGCGTTGGCCCCCTGGCGCGCGGATAGTCTGCGGCAATCTTCACGCGCCTGCTCATCCTCGTCCTGTCGACGGTGTTCATCGCCGGCTTCGGGTACCTGACCGTCGCCGCGGTGTCCAAGCAAGGGTTTACCCTGCTTAGCGCGGTCTCGGTCTTCGTGCTGGTTCTGCTTGCGGTCGGAGTCCTGGGCGCCCTGTTCAACCCCCCGAGGTGACGATGACGACGAAGGGCAAATCCCCCTTCATGACCCCCGACCAGAGCCGCCGGCGGCGGCTGGAGGCCAAGCGGCGGCGCACGCGCAGGCGCGCTCTCGTGGTGGCCGCCCTGGCGCTCTTGATCGTCGCCGGGGTCGGCGTGATGGCGCTGGCCAGGACCCACACGGCCAACGGCTCCTCGGCGGACGCCAAGCGCGCGACGAGCGCCCACGCCCACGCCCTGACCGTCGCCCAGCCCCCCGTCAGGCGCTCGCAGGAGAACCTGACGCTCGGCACGCCGCCGCTGCGGCTGAGCGGAATCGGGGGCTCGCTGAGCGGGATCGGAGGCTCAGGCGACGCGGTCCGGCCGAGCTTCGCGACGCAGCCGCGCGCCGGCCTGCTGTTCAACCTGAGCACGGGCCAGGTGCTGTGGCAGCGCAACCCCTATCTGAAA
>Ga0335083_10008533_pt1 | contig 12502 bp, 4 predicted proteins | sample Lox_Sample_42_FD_206716 | JGI IMG/M metagenome (GOLD analysis project Ga0335083, IMG submission 206716) | Soil microbial communities from Loxahatchee National Wildlife Refuge, Florida, United States - Lox_Sample_4.2 | ecosystem: Environmental > Terrestrial > Soil > Wetlands | place: USA: Florida... | reverse complement strand
CGGTGCACGGTCACGGTTGTCAAGCACTGCGATTCAATCATCGGTCTCATGCTGCCTCCTTCATACTGCTGGCCCGCCGCTTTGCATTGGAGGTCGCGGTAACCAAGCCATGCTCGCTCAGCCTGTTTGAGGCTTTCGACGGCAGTCGTTTCATACTGTACCTGACGTTGGTCGTTATTCTTTTCTGCTCGCGACAGGTCGTTTGTCATGTACTCCATCGCCTTCTGATAGACCTTGTTCAGGCGTGCGTCGGCTTGTCTGTACTGGAATCCCGCGCAGGCATCCATCTGGCGCTGGCTTGGCGGTTGCTCGTCACAAGGACTGGTAGATGGGGCGGTCTGCTGCGCAGCTAACGGCATGGGCGAGAGGAACAGGAGGAATAACAGCGTTTGTCTGTACATTATTTGACGCGATTGCACGAGATTACTCCATCCGGCGCACGGTTGCTTCTGACAACGCCCAAGTATAACCGCTGAGAACAGGCCATTCCGCGACCCTGCAACGCTAAGGCAGGCCTGGAGGTTTTCCGCGACCTCCCATCTCGTGCACTGACCGATCTTGAACGATTGTAGTATCTGTCGCGGCCTCTACCGCGGTGTTGGGGTAGTAGTGGGCGAGGATTTCGCGGAAAGTTGCGCCATGTTGCGCCATGGCCTTTGCTCCGGATTGACAGAGGCCGATGCCGTGTCCCTGGCCGACTCCCTTGAGGATGACTTCGTATTCTTCTCGATTGCCTTTGTGTCGGTTTTCTTTCCTGACAGTGAAGTCGTTGCTCGGGACCGCGCTCCAGCCGAGGCGGCGAACTACGGTTAATCTCGACGGTTCGTCGGAGCTGCGGAGTGCGGCTGCGTCCTGGGCTGACATTGTCGTCGACCAGTGCGCGGGGTGCTCGCGGCAGTATTTGCAGTCGACCGAATAATAAGGATAGACGGAAGAGGGCAGGGCTAGGTCCGCCGGTGTGTGCGTGTGTCCGCTGCAGCTGCGAGTGTACATGGCGGCGAATGGGTGCGAAGCATAGGCGAGGACCATGTCGCGCGTGGCGGCGACAGCTTTGGCCGCGGGATTTTCGGGCGGCGGCGGCTCGCGCAGGAACTGGCAGTGGGTCGTGTCACAGAAATCGAAATCGTGATGACGGGGGCGGCCGGCGACGAAGTAGGAACGAGTGGCGACTGCTTGCGCTTTCAGGGCTTCGAGCGGAGTTTCGGGCGCGCTCTCGGCTGCGACAACGGAGGTGACGGCGGTTTCAAGGTCCATGGTAACGATTGCGAGGAGTCGTCCAGCGGATGGCTTGATTTCGAGCGTGCCATGATAGCGGCGCGTGAGCTTTCCGGGAACGGAGAGAACGAAGTCGACTGGATTATTTCCACGGGCGGTGACGGTGAGAGAGGGGGCACGGATCGTTCGGGCTACGGCGGCAATGAGAACGCCGTCTTCTGAGACTCGGATGCTTGCGGCATTAGCACCCGAGCTTCTTTCAAGCGTGATCTGTTCGGTGGCGGTGCGCAGGATCAGCGCGGTTCCGGTAGGGGCGGTTACTTTTAGTTCGCGCGGGTGAAAGAGGCCTAATACGCCGATGCGGACTGGGCTAGATGGGAATGAGTTTTGCGCTGAGACGGAATGCGCGCGGAGTGTGATCAGGAATAGAGCGATCAGGGCGAGGGCGATTCTTGGGGAGGAGATCCGCAGGGATTTCAGTTTTGCAAATGCTCTTACGTTGCTCCCGACACCGTCGAGCCTTGCTCGATGGGATAGGCGATCGTGGCGTTCTCTGCATGGGAGTTTTGTCCGCATCGGGTTACTCGATCCGGTGGAGCATTTGTCCGGCGGTCTTTGCGGCTTGCGCGCCGGGGACGCCGTGGACGCGGATCATGAGAAGAAGTTGTGGCTGATCGGCGGGGGTGAGGACTATGGCGAATCCGTCGCCGGCGCCGCTTCGTGCGTGAGTGCAGACTGCGGTGCCAGTTTTTACGAGAACCGTCGCGTCCGGAAGAGTGCGCGCGATTTCTGAGCCGGTGCCGTGGCGAGCGGACTCGGCCATACCGTCGAGAATCTGACTGACACCCGGTTCATCGCGACGGCGCGCTAGTTCAAGATATGCGCGGGCCATTCGGAGTGGAGACGTACGCCAACGATTTCCGAGACCTACGAGTTGAGCGCCGGCGGTTTGGCGCGGAGGAGCGTCAAGGCCGAAGCGCGTTGCGACAGGAGAGACATCGGCGGCGTTGAGATCTGCGGTGAGCATGCGGAAATATGAATTGCACGAGTGAGCGATGGCAGCAGTGAGATCGACGTTGCCATGTCCGCGAGGAAGCCAGCATCCGGTGGCGGTGCCACGACAGATGTGGGCTGGGTAGTTGAACTCATGCTGCTCGCCGTAGGCAAGTGCGGCGAAGGGCTTGACCAGCGATCCCATGGGGATGGGCACGTTCGGACGGTCCCATCGCGAGGCTAAAATGTGACCGGTATTTGCGTCGAGCAGAAGAAAGGAGATGTCGAGGTTGGGAAAGTCGCGGTTCAAGGCTTCGGCGGCGGATTGGGCAAAGAGGGAGCTGTCGTTGCCGTCGTCGGACGTGGGCGGTCCAGCGCGGCCGCTGGAGGGCGACAAGGCGACGAGCGCCAACGTCAGTAGCAGCGCGATGGGCCTTATTGCGACCATTCGTAGGTGACCGATTGTCGCACCTTCCCTTCACTTTCTCGAACCTCAATCTTCTCGGAGGAAACGCCCGTAAGTGTGGCGCTGAGACTCGCCATGTTGCCGGAGAAGAATTGCGGTTGGCGTTCTGATGTCGTGTCAGTTGCCATGCTGGGGTGGTCGATGAGACTTGTGAAGCGCACGAAGTTAGCGCGCTCGCGCTGATGATTAAATCCGGCGAGATATTCGGCGGGCTCACGATTGGAGGTGCGCGTGAAGTTTGCCAGCAGAGACTCCATCAATGCGGGATCATCGCTGACCAGCAAGTATCGTCCATGGGCCGAGGCCGCGAGGGGCCAGAGGCCATCGAGCTGCTGATATCCAGTTTTCTGCTGCCAGGCGACGCCGAGCTGGCTCGCGGTGAGGCCGGGGCGGACGAAATCCGCCAAGGCCGATTGAAGTTCGGACTCCTGCCACTCGGTTGCGCTGACGAGAACGACCGCGGAGTGAATTCGGACGAAGACTCCGGCTTGATCCCGCGCAGTTGACTGCAACTGGAGCGAAGCCACGAGTTGAGTCTTATCAAGCAGCGTCTTCAGTGCCGACGTGGATTGTGGCGCGGACTGGCGCTCAGCGGGAGCTTGATCGATGCGAGTTTCGAGGTCGGAGGCTGCGCCCTGTTCACCGGACGTGAGTTGTACCTGTGGTGCGATTTGCGATGGAGGCGCCGGGCCGAGATGTGGCGCGAGGAGCTTAGTTTCGAGCAAGGCGAAGGAGGAATCGGAAGTGGGGTTCGCTTTGGCAGAGTAGACGCCGACATTGTCGGGGATGAGGCGCGAGACGTCGGCGACGGCCGCAAGGCCTGCGACGGGTGCAGGCTGAGCGGGTTGTTTCTTGCGAATCAGCACGCGCTCTTCACGGTAGCGCTCGCTGGAGCGGAAGAAGTCAGAGACCGCAGCGGAATATTGCGAGAGATCGGTGATGTTTTGCTGCACCCAGTAGGTGCGAAAGTATCCGTTGGGAACAAGCTTTTCGAGGTCGAGGACGAGCCGGAGGTCGCCGGGCTTTCCGGCGGCGGTGGTTGATTGGGTCCACCACAGTTCGCTTTCAATGGTACGGTCTTGCTTGCCCGACATAAGTTGGAGCGCACCCGCCATCAGGTCTTCGCGTGTGGCGAGCAGAAGGCAGTCGCCGGAAACTGCGAAGGCTAGTTCGCGTTTCGATTCGGGATCGCGGCGGAGATAGAAGTCGACGCCGCCGGCGTTACGCGGTTCAAACTTTGCGCGCGATTGCCAGAGTTCGGTCTCCATGGACTTCGCGGAGGGGAGATACGTGATGTAGAGGAACTGCAGGTTGCCGATATCGTAAAGAGCGAGAGCGCTGCGCTGACCGGAAACCTGCGAAAGGAAATTCATGTCCGGTGGAAGTCCGGCGGCGGCGGCGAACTGGTCGCTGGCACCTTTCAATCGGAGGAACAGACGGGAGCGGGAGAAGACGTCGTAACTGCTGCTCTCTGTCCACTGACGTTTCTGTGGCGAGGAATTCCATTCGCTCAGAAGCGAGGAAAAATCCTTCGCTTCCAGATAAAGGAGCGGACCGGCGGGCACGTATTTCGATAGCGGAGGACTCGATGGTCCGGCGGCGCGATATGCGGCGAAGACGATTCCGGCCAGGGCGAGGGAGATGGCGACGATGAGGGCGATGCGTTTCATTGGTTCACGCCTCCTTTAGCAGCGGCTTTGGACGCGGGAATGACGCGAGCGAGGAGACGCGGCCGAACCACGCGATCCTGCTCGAGAGGTTCGTGAAGGAGCGGTTGGCGAGCGGCGTTCTGATGCTGGATTCGAAGAGCGGATCTTGTGTCGGAGATCTTTCGTAGTAGTGCTCGACGCACTGGCGGCGAAGCCTGCAGTCGTTGAGCGGCTTGATAGTACGAAAGCGCGTCGGAGAGACGGTCGAGACGGTTCATGGTGTCACCGATCATCTGAGCGACTTCGGCTTGCTCAGCGCGCGAGAGTTTCGCCGCTTGCGTGGCGGGGCCGACTGATTCGTCAGCGGTTTCGTCCTCGCCTTCGTCGCCGGAACTGACGATCTGTTCTTCTTCATTGCCGGCTTCAGCAGCGGAGTTAAGAAGGAACTGCATTTGAAAGAGCGGGGCCATGACGCCGAGAGCGTATTCGTTGGACTGCGCCGCGACTGCCGCCTGGAAGAGCGGGATACGAGCCTCGTCGCGGCGTGGGAAGTCGATGATGCAGTGGCTCAGGAGCTGAATCTTCGTTTGCGTGTCGGCAACGTTCTGAGCAGCTTTGATGCGGGCCTCGTAGAAGTAGAACCTGTCGGCGGCGCTCGGCGAGATAGCGGTGGGCGCACCAGCGAGAAGATTGAGTTCTCCGCTGCCGAGGTCGGAGGGCGAACGTCCGGCGAGAGCGGCGGCTGCTTTGAGGCGGAGATCGTAGGGCGTTGTTGATGCGGCAGCAATTGATACGAGTGAATTCTGAGCGGTGGATGCGTCTTTGCCGGCCGCGAGTTCTGCTCTCGCTAGACGCACGCGGTAGGAGGCATCCCACGGCGCGGACTTGACTAGTTGGTCGATGAATTCGATAGCTTCCGCATTGTGGCCAGTTTTCTCCAGCAGGGCGGCGGCGGGGTCGAGATTCTCAAACGGGTTGCCGACCGCGATCACCAGGCGGCGCAGGAGGTCGAGGGCTCCGGCGGTGTCTCCGGAAGCGAGCCGAATCTCGGCGAGACCGAGGAAGTTGGTGGCTACGAGTTGGTGCTCTGCAATCTCACGGGCAAAGACCAGTTCGAGGATCTTGCGCGCGGACTGTTTGTCTCCGGCTTCAAAGAGCTTGTGCGCAGCAACGCGCAGAATTTCAGGGGCGGGCGCGGTCTGCGGTTCGGCGCGGTAGGCGGCGAGTTTCGAGTCGAGAGTCGAGAGTTGTGCGGCAATTTGCAGATCGAGCGGAACGAGAGTGGCGGCCTGCGCGTCCTGAGTCTCCTTGGGCAGCGCGGCAATCGCCGATGCGGCGGCAGCGTACTGTTTGGTGCGAACCAAGTACTGGACCCAGCGGACTTGCCAGGATCGGAGATCTTCATCGGCGGATTGCCGCTCGAATCCGTTGAGTCTGGTGACGTCAACTTCTTTCGATTGGAGAATGCGTTGGTAAATCGGCGCGCGCTGCGACAGAGGAATCCAGGAGACGTCGGCGATGTCGGCAAGAACGAGCGCTGGATCGTGCGCGGCGGAAGAGAGATCGAGCAGCCATCCCGTGGCCGCGGTTGGATCACCGATGGCCGCGAACGCGGACTGGAGCAAGGCATTCGAACGGTAGTTGCCATTGTGGCGAAGGTAGGTACGAATGATCGAGTCCGCATCGGGCTTCAGTTCGCCGAAGAGATGATGAGCGGCGAGTTGATCGCAGGTGCGTCCGAAATCAGCCCAGAAACTCTCGGGGATGTGGGAGCTGTTAAGTTGCGCTGAGAGAATTGCGAAGGCCTGCTTCCACTGCGCGAGAGCTGCGGAACGATCACCTTGCTTGTAGTAGGCGATGGCTAGGCTGTCGTAAACATCGGGACGGTTGGGCGAGAGTTCGAGCGTGTGATTGTAGTCGGCGATGGCGCGATTACTGTCGCCGGCGCCGGAGTAGTATTCGGCGAGGGTAAGGTATCCGGAGGCGGTGGCGGGACTCTCTTCGAGAATTGCCGGGAGGAAATTTTCCGGGTGGCCGAGCTTAGAAGTTCCGAGATATTCGCCGTAACGAGAGCCATAGTAGTACCAGATGTTGCCAGCGAGTTGCTGATTGCGATCGACGGGCTTGGAGAGACGCGCGCTGATTGGGTCATCGCCGAGAGCGGCGAGGAAGGCGTTGTTCACGTCGGGCGTGGGCTCAGCGAAATAGAGTCCAACGAGCGCGTTGTAGGCTTTGTTCCAGACTGGCTGGCGAGCCTTGCCGCGAGCCTGAACCACAGCATGAGAGAGCGCAGCGCTGCCGTGCGCGATCGCATAGTTTGCTGCTTCTTCGCCTGAGGAGTTTGGCCAGACGGAGGCGATGCGAACGAGTTCCTCCGGTTGATGTGCGAGGAGCAATTGGAAAAAACGCTGTTCGTGGGCGCTGTCCATAAAGCTTCTGGAGAAGACGTTCGAGAGCACGCGGAGTTCGTTGGATTCGTCGGCGGCGGAGCGATAGGCGTCGGCTGCGGCAAGCAGTGGGGCTCCGCGCTGAGTCGAAGGCAGTGCTGTCTCGAGTTGTTCCATCTGGTGACCGAGTTCGGCGTAGCGGCCGCGGAGGCGTTGCAAATCGATGAGAGGCTGCGTGCTGGGGTAGGAGTTGGGTGTGCCCGCCTGATGCATGATCCACTGAAAGCGCCAGAGGGCTTCCTGGTCGGCGAGGGCGGCACTTTCCGCGAGCGGGATGGCGAACTTTTCAAGATCGTCTGGATTCATGCCGGCTCGCTTCGATTCGGCGAAGTGGGCGAAAGTCAGACGCTCTTCCGGCGTGAAGTACGTGTTGACGGTGCTGCCCATCTCCTGCAAAGAACCCTGCATGCCGTTGCGGGCGGTTTCGATACGGGTGCGGCGAACGTTCTCACGCCACTGCGCGTCGGTGAGGCCGGTGACGCCGACCCTCTCCATCTGTTCTTTGAGGATGGGAAGATTTGCGGAGGATTCCTCGATCGCTTTTTGCAGAATGGTGAACGCCGCGTCGTGCTGGCGCAGGCGAGTCATGATGCGGACGTAGGTCTTTGCGCCGAGGTGATCGTCGGAACTGGCGAGCAGATCGCCGCCGGATTTTGCAACACCTTGCTCGGCGAAGATGCGCGCTTGATCAAGCATTCCCCAGGTTTCGAGACGGCGGGCTACTTCAAAATAGTTGTTCGCATTTTCGGGTCGGCCTTCGATGAGCGCGACCTGCAGCGCAGCGACAACTTCTTTCACTTTGCCCTGGCGCGCGCGGACGGATGCGATCTTTTCCATCCACTGGGGATCTTTGTACGCGAGTTGGTAGATGTGTTCGTAGTCAGAGGCCGCTTCGTCGAAGCGCATGAGGCGCTCCTCGAGTCCTGCTCGGGCGATGTAGAGGTCGGCGCGATCGGGGCGAATGGCGATGGATTTGGCGTACGTGTCTATTGCGGCGGAGTAGTCTTCCAGATTCGTTTGCGTGCGAGCGAGAACCATGGACCAGCGATAGTCGCGCGGAGACTGGGCGACGGTTTTAGCGTAGAAGTCGACGAGTTGCTGCTGGCGCTGGTAGCGAAGCGCGTACAGGGCGGCCTCAGTGACGAGTGTGTCGTCCTCGGGGAAGTTGTTTATGAGTTCAATGTACTGATCGACAACGCCTGAATAGTTCTTCATGCGAGTGAGTGCGGGAATGAGGCCGCGACGGAGAGTGGCGATCTGCGCCTTTCGCACGTCGACAGGAAGTTGCGCGGTACGGAAGAGCGCAATCTTGTCGTTGTAGAACTGCTCGAGGCCAGGGTCGTCTCCGGCCTGGGCGTAGGTATCGGCCATAGCTGCGAGATATTCGCCATTGTAAGGAGAGGCGTTCAACAAGCCCGAGAGCAGGTCGCGGGCTTGCTGGAACTGTTTTGCGTCGGTCTCCTTGCGTGCGGCTTCGTAGGTGAATTGGGTGCTGAGAGCGGGATAGGAATCCTTTGCGGCTTGCAGCAGGACGTTGATTGCTTGTTGCTGCATCTTCATGCGCCAGTAGAAGTCGACCGTAGAGCGAACGACGCCGAGGATTCTTGGATTTTCGCGGTAAAGAGCCTCGACGTTCTTTTGGGCCTCAGAGAAGTCTTTGCGGCTTTCGTACAGGCGAATGAGGCTGTAGCGAAGTTGCAGGCGAGTGACTGGGTCGGTGGTGAGCGCGGCCTGCCTTTCGATTGCGTGCTGGCGAACGGTTTCGAAGGACTTCTGTTGGGCGAGGGTTTCGATTTCCTCGGCTTGCTCGATAGATGTCGTAGTGGTCGCGATGGAATTGAGGAGCGATTCCAGTTCCGGCTTGCGGTTCTGAGCTTCGAGGACCTTTACCCGGAGATATACGCCGGGCATCTGGGGACTCGGAAGCGTGGCGAGTTTGGCCGTGGCCTGGTCGATCGCATCCCGAAACTTCGGACGACGTGCCAACTGCAGCAGACGAAGTTCCGCGGAGGATTCAGGAGCAACGAGAGATCCTTTTACGTATTCCTCGATGGCGCGCGGATAGTCTCGCTGATTTTCGTAGATGGCGCCTTCTTCGTAGGAGTAGAGATTCGGGTCGGCCAGACGTTCGCGACCCTTGGCCAACAAGCGGAGGGCATTCTCGAAATCGAAATAGTCCCAGTAGATGGTGGCGGCTTCGAGGTATCCGGCGGATTGGCCGGGGGAGACCTGGGGGATGCGCTCCCAGTAAGGAGCGGCTCGGGAAAACAGTTCACGATCGGAATAAATGTCGCCGATGCGGGCCATGAGTTCGGTGTCGCCGGGATTGGCCTGGAGCAAGTTGTCTTCGATCTTGGCTGCGACGTCAGTGTCGGCGGGCTCGAAGTAGGCGAGAGAGCGGTAGACGGACGATGCTGTGTGGCCGAGCTCGGCTTCGGCGGGATACTGCGCGGCGAGCGATTTCAGGAGCGGAGCGCTTTCTTCGAAATGCGAGCGCCAGAGATAGGCATTGGCGATGAAGTCAGCGGCGGCCGGATTTTTCTCCCAACTGGCAGCGTCGGGCGCGCTTCGACGGAGCGCGCCGAGTTCAGAGTCGAGTTTGCCGCTGCTGGAAAGAAATTCGAAGAACTGGTTGCGAAACGACGGTTCTTCGAACCAGTGCTGGCACAGCAAGGCCTCCCATGCAGCAAGATCGCTGGTTTGAGGAGATTGATAGGCGGATAGAAGATTTCGGACGAAGACCGGGTTGTGCGGGAAACGCTGATGGGCATAGAGGTTCAGGCGCAAGTAGAGGACGGGCGTGCCGTAGACGACTTGGCCAAAGTACCTTTCGAGTTCGGTGCCCTGAAAGGTTGAGACCGCGTCGCGGGTGAGTTGCTCGAATTCTGAGTCGCGCTTGTGACGCAGATAGAAGCGGGCGAGCTTGTCGTACCAGGATTTATCGGGGAAGCGGGCGATGGCGCGTCGATAGATTTCTTCCTGTTGCGCCCCCAGACGGTTTTGATCGAGGAAGACGGCGAGGCGCTCGTAGAGGCCGGGATCGTCGGGATTGCGATCGATCTCGCGGCGCAGTACGGCTAGCGCGGGAGGAATCTGTTTCATTTCCACGAGGCGTCCGAGGTAGCGCTCAAGGACGCGCGAGTATTCCGGGGAACGCGCGCCGATCGCGCGCGTGGGCGATGCAGTTGCGCCGAGCTGAAAAGATTCGCCGACTCTGCGATGCGGGATGTTCTGTTCCGATGTTTCGCCGGCCTGGCCTTCGCCGCCTTCTTCGTCTTCTGAGTCGGCGGTATTCGTCGTGTTAGTGTACGGCGCACGAGTGTAGTTGGAAGACGAGTCGTAGGCTGCCTGAGTAGACCCGAGCGGGACATTCTGCGCCTGGGCTGCCAGTTCCTGAAGAACGGAGTCGTAGATTGCGAATTCGTTTTGCGTGTCGTTGTTGCGAGCGTAGGCGTCGGCCATGAGCAGAGCGACAGTGGTGCGCTCGGGGGCTTTGGGGAAGTTCGATAAAAATTCGCGGCCGCCCTGGATGACGGCGTCACTCTCGGCGGAGTTGGAGTAGAAATCGAGCAGCTTCGCGTGTAACTCCGCGCGGCGTGCGGCACTCGGAAACTTCGAATCCAGAAGCGCGAGCAGTTCGGCGGCACGAGAACGGTGGAAGTAGGGCGCGGCGCGCTGCTCTTCTTCGGCGTACTGCGAGGCAGGTTCGGTGGTGTTGAGGATGAGCGAAAGGATTCCATTCAGATAGCCGGGACCCTGATCCATAGTCGCGATATCGCGATACATGGAGAGTTCGCCGGAACCGAGGCGGATGGGAGTTTCGGGCGCGGTAAGCAGGAGATTCGTGAGGCCTGCGATCGCGGTTTCTTGCGCGTTGGGAAGGTTATTACTGTTGTAAAGAGCGAAGTAGTAGCGCGTGGACTCGGGGTAGGCGTGAATGTCTTCGAGGAGGCGGGCGCAGACGTAAAGCTCCTGGGAGGTCCACGGCGATTTGGCGTCGTCTTTGCGCAGGCGGAAGTCGGTGATGGCCTGCTGTGCGGCGTCCGTGTTGCCCTGCTGCTGGTAGTAGTAAAAGATGCGAGCGGTGGCGTTGAGATCTTGAGGATTTGCAAGCAGTGCGGCGTGAGCGTCGTCGCGGAACTCGCGCAGGTTCTGGGTGTCGCGGAGGAGGTCGAAATAGCTTTTGACGAGTTGGGGATCCCAGAGCGGCTGGAAAGTTTGCTCGTAGACGGAGAGTCCTTCGCGAACCGATCCTTTGCGATACTCGACCATCGCCGTCGCTTTCACAGGGAAGACCTGGTCGTTGGGGAATTGCTTGCGGTAGTCGGCGACGAGTTGTGTGGCGGCGGAATATTCTTTCTGCGCGACCAGGAATTGGAGGAAGCGGGAGTAGAGCGATTGCTCCTGCGGATAGCGGGCGCTCCAGGCGCGATATTGAGTGATGGAAATATCTTTCGGTAATCCCTGAGCCTGAATCACGCCAAAGATACGCTCGAAGGCTTGCCAGGAGCGCTGTTCGGCGGGAGGGGTGAGTTTTTCCGCGGCGATGGGTGGAGCGGTGGCCACGAGCGACAAGGTTTTGATTTCGTCGGTGGGGCGGACGCGGTGGTGGTAGAACTCGGCGAGTGCGAGTTGGGAGGTGATCTTGTCGGAGGAATTTTCGACGTAGGCCTTCCAATCGGACTCGGCGGCTGTGAAGTCGAGTTGCTGTTCGTCTTCAAGAGCACGCAGGGAATAGAGGTCGGCGTTGCGCGGCTGAGCCTTGATCAAGTCAGTGAGCGCAGGGCGAGTCTCGCTCGGAGGCCGGCGAAAAGCGGCTGCGCCGTTGGGCAGCGACATCATCCGGAAGAAGACGGCCTCGAGAGCGGTGCTGGCGTCGACGTTGCGAATCCACGAGGGCAGTTCGCCGAGCGCGAACACTGCGCCGAATGCGGCCATGAGAAGGGCGAACGCGATCAAACGGACGCGACGCGAGTGAAATTCAAGGAAGTACTTCAATCTGCACCTCCTGCGTACCAATGTTGTGAGCAATGTCCTCGGCGGTGATGGTGAGCTTGTAGGTGCCGGGGATGGTTTGATCGGGAATCGTGAGCGTACCGGTGTTGGCGGCGGCGTGGGGGTTCCAGCGGAGAGCGATCGGGAGGGCGCCGGCATCATCCATGCGAGCGACGAGGGTGCGCGTGTTTTCAGAGGCGCTAACTTTTATGTCGATGGTTTGACCGCGCTGAAAGCGTTTGCGGTCGAGCTTCACTTGCACGACCGGAGATTTGCTGGCGATGACGAATGTCTTCGACTCGCGGTAGGTGTGGCCGGCTTTGTCGCGCAGGATTAGCCGGACGGTGTAGGTTCCGTCCTGCATATCGGTGGGGGCGAGGAAGCGCGTCTGCCAGATGTCTTCGGACGAGAGATAACGAAGCGGTTGCACTAGGCCGAAGGGAAACAGCGCAATGACCGAAGTGATGGACTCGTCCGTTTTTACGCGAAGGATGGGATCGCCGGGACGGATGACGCGAGGCCGCAGTAAGGCGCGCGGCACGGCGAGGAATGATGTGTACGGTGTGACGAATTTGTATTGTCGGGCGAGGCGGATGATTTCGTCGATGGTAGCCTGGTCTTCGCCGTCGCGTTCGATTTTTTCGAGAAGTGCATCGACGCGGGCGCGGGCCCAGAGGCGCGGCAGTTGCGGGTGATCGAAGGATTCGCGCGGAAGGCTGGTTTTTCCTGACATTTCA
>Ga0335083_10008532_pt1 | contig 12502 bp, 15 predicted proteins | sample Lox_Sample_42_FD_206716 | JGI IMG/M metagenome (GOLD analysis project Ga0335083, IMG submission 206716) | Soil microbial communities from Loxahatchee National Wildlife Refuge, Florida, United States - Lox_Sample_4.2 | ecosystem: Environmental > Terrestrial > Soil > Wetlands | place: USA... | reverse complement strand
CACACGGCCACCGAAGCGCGCCCGTCCCGCACCGACATCAGCCTCGCGATGGAACCGGGCGCGCACTACGTCCTGGTCTCGACCCGCGAGCCCGGCGAGACGGAATTTCGCAGCTTCCGGATCGTTGACAATGAGGTGACCGAAGAACCGGTCGAGATCGACGGGTGACCTCGCTTCGCGCGGGTGCTCATCCGTCGGAGCCTCACCCGGCCGCCCGCCACCTGGCAGAATTGACGACTATGGCAATCGAAGCGCGCATCCCGACGATTCTGCGCAACTACACCGACGGCGAGAAGGCGGTGGAGGGCAGCGGGCAGACGCTTGCCGACCTCTTCGTCGACCTCGACTCTCGTTACGCCGGGATCCGGGCGCGCCTGGTCGGCGACGACGGCTCGCTCCAGCGGTTCGTCAACGTCTACCTCAACGACGAGGACGTCCGCTTCCTCGGCGGCGTCGAGACCCCGCTGTCCGACGGTGACGTCGTGACGATCCTGCCCGCGGTCGCCGGCGGCTGACCGGCGTACTCCTTTCTTCTCATGGCCCGCTTCGACTCGCTGCTCGCCTCACTCGGCGGCACCCCGCTGGTCGGCCTTCCGGCCCTCTCGCCGAGCGCCGACGTCCGGCTGTGGGCGAAACTCGAGGACCGCAACCCGACCGGGTCGATCAAGGACCGGCCGGCGGTCGCGATGGTCGAGGCCGCGGAGGCAGAAGGACGGCTGCGCCCGGGTTGCACGGTTCTCGAGCCGACCAGCGGCAACACCGGGATCTCGCTCGCGATGGTCTGCAAGCTCAAGGGCTACCGGTTGATCTGCGTGATGCCGGAGAACACCTCGCTCGAACGCCGGCAGCTGCTTGAGATGTACGGCGCCGAGATCCGCTTCTCCGCGGCCGCCGGCGGCTCCAACGAGGCGGTCGCGGTCGCGAAGAAGCTCGCCGCGGACAACCCGGACTGGGTGATGCTCTACCAGTACGGCAACCCGGCGAACGCGCAGTCGCACTACGACACGACCGGGCCGGAGATCCTCGCCGACTGCCCGACGATCACCCACTTCGTCGGCGGCCTCGGCACGACCGGCACGCTCATGGGCGTCGGGCGGTTCCTGCGCGAGCACGCGCCCGGGGTCAAGATCATCGCCGCCGAGCCGCGCTACGGCGAGCTCGTCTACGGGCTGCGCAACCTCGACGAGGGGTTCGTCCCCGAGCTCTACGATGCCTCGATCCTCGACGGCCGGTTCTCGGTCGGTCCGCTCGACGCGTTGCGGCGTACCCGGGAGCTCGTCGAGCGGGAGGGGATCTTCGCCGGGATCTCGACCGGCGCGATCCTGCACGCGGCGCTCGGGCAGGCCCGCAAGTGCGTCCAGGCGGGCGAGCGGGCCGACATCGTGCTCGTGGTGTGTGACGGCGGCTGGAAGTACCTCTCGACCGGCGCGTACGGCGGCACGCTCGAGGAGGCCGCCGCGGGTCTCGAAGGCCAACTCTGGGCCTAGCCCGGACATAACGGCGTCACGCCGTTTCGCTCTGGCCTGTACGGCGTGACGCCGTTTCGCTCTGGCCTGTACGGCGTGACGCCGTTTCGCTCTGGCCTGTACGGCGTGACGCCGTTTCGCTGTGGATGATCCGGGCGTGACACGGGTCACAGGGGCGCAATGAACGCGGGGTTGCGGCTACATTGCGGACGTGGACGCGCCGCTGGGAATCTTCGACTCAGGTGTCGGAGGGCTGACTGTTGCGCGGGCAATCCTTGACCAACTGCCCGCCGAGTCGGTGGTCTATGTCGGTGACACCGCGAACGGCCCGTACGGGCCTCGCCGGATCGCGGACGTGCGCGCGCTGGCGCTTTCGGTCATGGACTCGCTCGTCGAGCGCTACGGCGTGAAGTTGCTGGTCATCGCCTGCAACTCCGCGAGCGCCGCCTGCCTGCGCGACGCCCGGGAGCGTTACCCGATCCCGGTGGTCGAGGTCGTCCAGCCCGCCGTACGCCGGGCCGTTGCCGCCACCCGCAACGGGCGGATCGGCGTCATCGGCACCCAGGCGACGATCACGAGCATGGCCTACGACGACGCCTTCGCGGCCGCGCCACACGTCACGCTCACCTCGGTCGCGTGCCCGCGGTTCGTGGAGTTCGTCGAGCGTGGGGACACCTCGAGCCCGGAGTTGCTCGCGCTCGCGATGGACTACCTCGAACCGATTCGCGCTGCGGGCGTCGACACCCTCGTTCTCGGGTGCACCCACTACCCGCTCCTGACCGGCGTGATCTCCTACGTCGTCGGGCCGGACGTCACGCTCGTGTCCAGCGCGGAGGAGACCGCGCAGGACGTGTACCGCGAGCTCGCGAGTACCGTCGGGTTTCGCGACGAGTCGCTCACTGCGCCTCGTCACACGTTCCTTGCCACCGGCGATCCCGAACCGTTCGCCCGGCTGGGCCGGCGGTTCCTCGGTCCCGAGGTCGGCGAGGTCGCGGCCGCCCAGTCCTCGTTCGTCCCGGTCACCTCAGTCAGCGGAGTCAACGCGTGAAGCTCACCATCGTCGGGGCTTCGGGAACCTTTCCGGGGCCGCATTCGGGTTGCTCGTCCTACCTCGTCGAGCACGAGGGCTTCCGGTTGCTGCTCGACATCGGCAACGGCTCGACCGGCGCGCTTCAGGAGGCGTGCGGGCTGCTCGGCCCGGACGCGGTCGTCGTCAGCCACCTGCACGGCGACCACTACCTCGACCTGATCACCTATACCTATGCGCGCCGCTACCACCCCGAGGGGCAGCCCCCGGTGCTGCCGGTCTACGGCCCGGCGAACATCCGGCACACCATCGCCAGCAACTACAGCAAGGACGTCGACGAGTTGCTCTCGCAGGTGTATGACTTCCACCCGGTCGAGCGGGACACGAAGTGCGAGATCGGACCGTTCGCGGTCGACCTGCGCTGCGTGAACCATCCGGTCGAGACCTACGCCATGCGGGTCACCGCGGGAGGGCGCACGCTCACTTACAGCGCCGACACCGGCGTGTGCGACGAGCTCGTCGGGATCGCGAAGGACGCCGACCTGTTCTTGTGCGAGGCGTCGTACCTCGACGGTGACGAGAACCCGCCGCACGTGCATCTCACCGGCGGCGAGGCCGGCGAGCACGCGACCCGTGCCGGCGTCGGCCGGCTGGTCCTGACCCACCTCGTGCCGTGGGGGGACGAGGCGCGCACGATCGCCAGCGCGAAGAGCACGTACGACGGGGACATCGCCGTCGCCCGTCCGCTCGATGTGTTCGAGGTCTGACGTGGCAGAGCGTCTCGATGGGCGCGCCGATGACGCGTTGCGCCCGGTCACGATTACGCGCGGCTGGCTGGATCACGCCGAGGGATCGGTGCTCGTCGAGTTCGGCTTGACCAGGGTGTTGTGCGCGGCGTCGGTGACCGAGGGCGTCCCGCGCTGGCGCAAGGGAAGCGGCCTCGGCTGGGTGACCGCCGAGTACGCAATGCTGCCGCGCGCCACGCACACCCGCAGCGACCGCGAGTCCGTCAAGGGTCGGATCGGCGGGCGGACGCACGAGATCTCGCGGCTGGTCGGGCGCTCGTTACGGGCCGCGATCGACTATCCGGCGCTCGGGGAGAACACGATCGTGATCGACTGCGACGTGCTTCAAGCCGACGGCGGTACCCGCACCGCGGCGATCACGGGCGCGTACGTCGCGCTCGCCGACGCGGTCTCGTGGTTGCGTGCGCGCGGTGCGCTCGTCGGGGAGCCGCTGGTCACGTCGGTTGCGGCGGTGAGTGTCGGGATCGTCGACGGCGTTCCTCGCCTGGACCTGTGTTACGACGAGGACGTCAAGGCCGAGACCGACATGAACGTCGTGTGCACCGGTGACGGGCGCTTCGTCGAGGTCCAGGGAACGGCCGAGGGGGCGCCGTTCGACCGCGCCGAACTCGACGCGCTGCTCGATCTGGCGGTGACGGGGTGTGCCGACCTCGCCCGGGTGCAGCAGGCCGCACTCGCCGCCGCCGGCTGATCGGAACTTCGCGTGGCTGCCGCCGTCGTGCTGGCGACCCGCAACGTCGGCAAAATCGCCGAGCTGCGGCGGATCCTTGCGCCGTACGGGATCGAGCTGGTCGGGATGGACGAGGCCTGCTCGATCGAGGACGTGGTGGAGGACGGCGAGACGTTCGCGGCCAACGCACTGCTCAAGGCGCACGCGGTCGCGATCGCGTCGGGGCTCGTCGCTGTCGCGGATGACAGCGGGCTTGCGGTCTCGGCGTTGAACGGGATGCCGGGGATCTTCTCGGCGCGCTGGTCGGGGCGGCACGGCGACGACGCCGCGAACCTTGCGCTCGTGCTCGCGCAGCTCGCCGACGTACCGTCCGAGCGGCGGGGGGCGGCGTTCGTGTGCGTGGCCGCGGCCGCGGCGCCGGACGGTCGTGAGCTGGTCGCGGAGGGGCGGATCGAGGGCACGCTCCTGCGGGCGCCGCGGGGGTCGGGCGGGTTCGGCTACGACCCGATCTTCGTGCCGATCGGGGAGACCCGCACGACGGCCGAGATGTCCGCGGCCGACAAGGACGCGATCAGCCATCGCGGCAAGGCCTTCCGCGCGCTCGCTCCTCAACTCAGCACCCTCCTCTAGCGAAACGGCGTGACGCCGTTCTGCTTCGGGGCGTGACCTTGACGCAAGTGGCCTCCTCGCGCCCGCCAGACCAGCGGATCGTCAAGGTCGGCGCGTTCTCTTCGTGATCGCGACCCCGAGTTTGGTCGCGATCATCGCGACCAGCTCGTCCGGGGTCCGGTAGTAGTCCTCGGCGCTCACGACCACCACGTCCCACCCCAGGTCGCGGACAGCCTGGCGCCGCCGGTCGTCGGCGCGGCGTTGGTTCCAGTGCCACGCCCCGTCGTACTCGATGGCGAGACCGATGTCGGGGTAGGCGAGGTCGAGGCGGGCGACGAACCGCCCCGCGGCGTCGGTCACGACCACCTGCGGCTGAGGCGCAGGGAGACCGGCGAGGACGAGCAGCAGGCGCAGGCGAGTCTCCATCGGCGACTCGCTGCGGGCGTCCATCAAGGTCACGACCAGCCTCGCCGCGCGGACCCCGCGCCAGCCGGGACGTTGATCGATGTACGCCGAGACGTCTCGGGCGCGGATCTTGCCGCCGTGCCCGAGTGCGTCCGTGACAACCGTGGCCTCCACCAACGTGAGCCAGCGGGCACAGTCGAACGCAGTCCGCAGCGGGCGGGTGACTCTGACGCCGCGAACCGTGACGATCTCGTCGTCCTCGATTTCCAGCTCACGGACGAGGCAGCCGGTCCGACGGCGTACCCGGCGCCCGATCGGGCAGCCCACCCAGACCAGATCGGCGTGGCGGTCGTGCGCGTCGACCCCCTGGATCCACGCGGCGGTCAGGCCGCAGACGAACGCGTCCGCGCCGAGGACGAGCCTGACCGCGTCGAGGCGCAGCTGCTGGTTGTCTTCCAGCGCGTTGTGTACCCAGACCTCGCGGAAGACGTGGCGCCACTGCGCGCTCTGCAGCGCGTTGCGGCTCAGCCCGAGCGCGGTGGCCTGCCGCGTGGTGAAGGGTCTCGATCGCAACTCCTTCGGCACCTGCGCCCGCGTCATCGCTGGACTCTTGCGCGAATCCCCGCTCGGTGTGGCCGGCTGTCCACAGCTCGCGGTGTCGCGTCGTACCTTGATCCGACCTGGACCACCCTGACCTTGACGCAAGTGGCCTCCTCGCGCCCGCGAGACCAGCGGATCGTCAAGGTCAGCGCGGCATCCGAAGCGGCGTGACGCCGCTTCGACTACCCGGGTACGCCGAGGATCTCGGGGTGCGCGCGGAAGTACGTGATCGTGTGCCCGAGGCCATCCTCGAGCGCGACTTTCGGCTCCCACCCGAGCGCATCGATCGCGAGCCTGATGTCCGGCTGCCGCACGGTCGGGTCGTCCTCCGGCCGCGGGATGAACGCGATCTCGCTCGCCGAACCGCACAGGTCGCGGATCGTCGTGGCGAGGTCGAGCATCGAGACCTCGTGCGGGTTGCCGATGTTCATCGGGCCGGGATGCCCGGAGCGCAACAATCGCACGACGCCCTCGAGAAGATCGTCGACGTACTGGATCGAGCGAGTCTGGCTACCGTCGCCGGCGACCGTGATCGGCTCGCCGAGCAACGCCTGTCGCACGAAGGTCGGTATCGCCCGCCCGTCGTTCGGCCGCATCCGGGGTCCGTGCGTGTTGAAGATCCGGACGATGGCGGTGTCGACGTCGTGGTGGCGACGGTAGGCCATCGTCATCGCCTCGGCGAAGCGCTTCGCCTCGTCGTACACACCGCGTGGGCCGACCGGGTTCACGTGCCCCCAGTACGTTTCGGGCTGGGGGTGCACTTGCGGGTCGCCGTACGTTTCCGAGGTCGAGGCGAGCAGGTAGCGGGCACCTTTCTCCTTCGCCAGCCCGAGGGTGTGCAACGTGCCGATCGACCCGACCTTCAGCGTCTCGATCGGCAGCTGGAGGTAGTCGATCGGCGAGGCCGGCGAGGCGAAGTTGAGGACGTGGTCGACCGGACCGGGCACGTGGATGAAGTCGGTGACGTCGGCGCGGATCAGCCGGAATCCGTCGCGTTCGAGCAGGTGCGCGACATTGCCCGGATTGCCGGTGACGAAGTTGTCGAGGCAGACGACCTCCTCGCCGTCGTCGAGCAGGCGCTCGCACAGGTGCGAGCCCAAAAAGCCCGCACCTCCGGCGACGACGGTCCGCGCCATGCCCGATCCCTCCTCCGCCGCTCGTCCGTGTCCTGCGAGGGATTGTTCCATCGGGGCGCCGTACTGGCAGGATTGACCGACCGGGGTCGTAGCCCAACGGCAGAGGCACGTGCCTTAGGAGCACGCCAGTGCGGGTTCGAATCCCGCCGACCCCACGGATCTCGCGTTCGGATGCGGTCCCGGGTGGCCGGGCACAGCGTCGGGCGCCGGGTAGGTCGTAACGGTAACCTCCGGCCTATGGCGAAGATGACCAGCTCCATGATCCTGACGAACGAGATGGCGGGCTCGGGGATCGACTGGGCGCACGTGTTGGCCGACATCCCGTTGTTCGCCGAGCTGTCACCCCGTCACGTGCGGAGCATCGCGAAGCTCGCTCGGATCCAACGGATCGCGCCGTACACCCAGATTGTCACGCTCGACGATCAGGCCGATTCCTTCTACATCCTGATCGAAGGCACCGTGGTGGTCCGGCCGCCGGGCAAGCGATTGGTCAAGCTCGGCCCGGGTGAGTACTTCGGGGAGCTGGCGCTGTTGGATGACTCGCCGCGGACCGCGACCGTCGAAGCGGGCGACGAGGTCGTCGTCGCCCGGATCAAGCGCACCGACTTCAACCGGATGCTCAAGAACGAGCCGGCGATCGCGCTGAATTTGTTGCGAACGCTGGCGAAACGCCTGCGGGCGAGTGAGGCGTCACCCGTCCACTGAGTGCCGCCGGGCCTGCAGGATGACGTCATGGACGTGGTGCGCGGACGCCGCACCGGGCGGCCGGTCGCGCAGCTCGTTGACCTCGATCTCCCAGTCGGGCGAGGCGGACAGTACGCCGAGGAAGTCCTCGACCCGAACGTAGGCGTCGGGGTCGAACATGCGGCTCTGCGTCGCGGTGTCGATCGGCGTACGAAGCGGGGTGAGGTCGTGGCTGACCACGAGCAGGGTGCCACCCGGCGCTACCGCGGCGAGCAGGGTGCGCACCGCGCGCCCATCCGGCGTACGCGGGATCGAGGCGTACTGCGCCGACACCAGGTCGTAGGACGAGCGCGGGTAGGCATCGGCGGCGTTCGCGTCAGCGTGCAGGTAGTCGAGGTGCAGCCCGCGGCGGGCGGCCTCGCCGGCGACCCGGTCCAGCGCGCGCCGGGAGATGTCGCTCGCGGTCACGCTCCAGCCCTGCTCGGCCAGCCAGATCGCGTCACCGCCCTCCCCGGCGCCGACGTCGAGCGCGCGCCCCGGAGGCAGCGCGGAGACCTGCGCGACCAGCGACCCGTTCGGGTTCCCGCTCCACATCTGCTCGCCGTCGTAGCGGTGGTCCCAGTCGGCCTCGTTCGCGGCGTACCGGCCGGTGTCCGGTGCGGCGGCGGCGAGCGCGGTAACCGCCTTCGCCGTCTCCGGTGAGGTCACGACCCAGCGGGCCAGGATCGCGTGGCCACCAGTCAGCTCGACGACCCGGTGGTCGTCGTCGCGGGGCACGACGCGGGTCGCACGCGCCGCGATGATCTCCCCGCCGTGGCGGCGGATGTCCTCCCGGAGCGAGTCCGGCGGGTCGGCGTCTGCGCGGTCGACGTCCGCCCTGCTCGGGCCGTCGGCGTCGACGACGATCACCGACCACCCGCGCCCGCTCAGGTCGGCCGCGGTGGCGAGGAGGTCGGCCGAGGTGCCGAGCAGGACGACGTCGCAGTGCCGCTCGACGATCCGGGTCCCGTGGTCGCTCACCCCCCAATCTTCGCCCAACTGTCAGTTGTTGGGCGTTTGACCGGCAAAAGCGCCCGGTTGCGGACAGTTGGGCGAAGCGGGGCCGGGTACGGCGTGATGGGATCGGGGGGTTATGTCAGGGCAGCAGGCGACGCCGGCGATCCGCGCGCCCGAGGTCGACGTCGCCGTCGTCGGCGGCGGCCCGGCGGGGCTCGCGGCCGCGGCCGAGGCGGCGCGCGGCGGGCTCTCGGTCGTCGTCCTCGAGCGCGGGCACGCGATCGGCGAGCCGGTGCGCACCAGCGGCGGCAGCTTCATCAAGCCGCTCAAGGCTCTCGGCGTACCGGAGCGCTGCTACCACCCGATCCACCGGATCAAGGTGATCGGGCCGACGACCGAGGCGGTCAAGACGTACCGCAAGGCGGTCGGCTGCGTCCTCGACGTCCGCGGCACCTACCAGTGGCTCGCGCAGCAGGCGGTCGAGGCCGGCGCGGAGCTGCGCCTCAAGGCGCACGTCGAGGGCGCGATCCGCGCGGCCGATCGGACGCCCGGCCGGCCGGCGGGAGTGCGCGGCCTGGTCGTGCGCGACCCGTTCCACGGCCGGTACGACCTGACCTCGCGAGTCGTGGTCGACGCGAGCGGGCACACCGGATTCGTCGCGCGCGAAGCCGGCCTGCGGCCCGGCAACGAGCGCAGCGCGGTCGGCATGGAGCTCGAGCTGCACGCCCCGGCCTACGACCAGGACGAGGTCATCTTCTGGCTCGGTGACGAGGTCGCGCCCGGGGGGTACGGCTGGGCGTTCCCGTGCGGCGACGGACGGGTGCGGCTCGGGGTCGGCGTCGTACGCCCGGACAGCGACGCCGAGCCGCGGGTGTTGCTGGACCGGCTCCGCGACGAGCTCGGCCGGCTGATCGGGCCGAGCGCGACCGCCGGCGCGCTCGAGCTGCACAGCGGCCTGATGCCGGTGCTGCCGCCGGACGCGACGACGCTGGTCGGCGACGGCCTCGTGGTCACCGGCGACGCGGCCGGGCAGGGCTCGACGCTGCTCGGCGAGGGCATCCGGTACGCGATCCTCGCCGGTCGCGAGGCAGGCCACGCGATCGTGACTGCGGGCGGGGACTACACCGCGCGCGGAATGGCGTCGTACCCGCGGCACTGGCGGCGTTCGGTCGGGCGCAACCTGAGGATCTCCTACGCCGTGAACGAGCGGATCACGCGCTTCGGCGACGAGGACTGGGATCGAGTGATCCGGCGGATGGACAAGCTGACGCCGGCGCAGGCGGCCGCGGTGTTCGCGAGCTCGTTCAGCGCGGGCTGGGCGGCGTCGGTGCTGCGTACCGATCCCTCGCTGGTGCGTTCGGTCTGGCGCGCCCTGTGGGCCCGATAGCGGCGTGACGCCGCTTCGCCGGGGCCGCGGGGGTTAGGCGGCCAGGGAGAGGTCGCGGAGCAGCTTTGCGACGTGGCCGGTGGCCTTGACGTTGTACTGCGCGACCGCGATCTTGCCCGACGGGTCGACCACGAACGTCGACCGGATCACGCCCATGACCTTCTTGCCGTACATCGTCTTCTCGCCGTACGCGCCGTAGGACTCGAGCACCGCGCGGTCCGGGTCGGACAGCAGCGGGAACGTCAGCCCGTGGGTGTTGCGGAACTTCGCCAGCTTCGCCGGCTTGTCGGGGGAGATCCCGAGTACGACGTAGTCCGCCGCGTTGAGCAGCGCCAGGTTGTCGCGGAAGTCGCATGCCTGCTTCGTGCAGCCGGGCGTGAGCGCCGCCGGATAGAAGTAGATGACGACGTTCTGACCCTTGTAGTCGGTGAGCGAGTGAAGCTTCTCGTCGGGGTCGAGCAGGCTGAACAGGGGTGCGGTGTCACCGGGTGCGAGTCGCATGGCCCCGACGCTAGTACGCCGTACCGCCGGCCAACGATCGCCCCCGAGGTGGATAAAACCGCCACGGACGGGCAGGATCAGGGCATGGCTGCCGTCGAGGACACCACCGAATCAGGTCGCGAGGCCGGCGCCGACTCGCCGCGCCGCGATCCGGATCAGATCGCCCAGGAGATCGAGCAGACCCGCGCGGAGCTCGCCGGCAGCATCGACGCCATCGCCGACCGGGTCAACCCGAAGAGCCTGCTCGCGGAGTACGGCCCGCAGCTGGCGAAGGTCGGCGCCGCTCTCGCGGCGTTCATGCTCGTCACCGTCGTGGTCCGCCGGCGCCGCAGACGCTGAGATTTCACCGACCGCAATCTGCGCCGCAAAGCGTCCGGCGTACGGCAAGATCTAGAGAATGCGGATCTCTGCGAAGTCCGACTACGCAGTTCGGGCGATGGCTGAGCTCGCCGCTGCGGAGGACTCGGGCGCGGTCAAGGCCGAGCAGATCGCGGTCGCACAGGACATCCCGCTGAACTTCCTGCTCGGCATCCTGCGCGAGCTTCGCAACGCGCACCTGGTCCGCAGTCAGCGCGGTCGCGAAGGCGGGTACGTCCTGTCCCGGCCGGCCGAGGAGATCGCCCTCGCCGACGTGATCCGCGCGGTCGACGGGCCGCTCGCGAACGTCCGCGACCTGAGCCTCACCGAGCTCAGCTACCCCGGCGCGGCGGAGTCGCTGCGTGAGGTGTGGATGGCGGTGCGCGGCAGCCTGCGTGAGGTGCTCGAGAACGTCACCGTGGCCGACCTCGCCACCGGCCGCCTGCCCAAGCACGTCAAGGCGCTCGCCGCGCGGCACCAGGCCGAGCGAATCTAGCCGGCGCCAGGTCGGTGCCCGGCGTACCTGCCGCGGCTCGGCGTACCTGCCGCGGCTCGGCGTACCTGCCGCTGCTCGGCGTACCTGCCGCTGCCCGGCGTACCTGAGCACAACCGCACCCCAACGCGCGCCGTACGGCGCAATCCGTCGCGACACGCCGCGCGCGGACGCCGGTTGTGCTCTGAAACGCCGCGGGGAGAGGTGCTAGGCGAGCAGCGCGGTCAGCTCGGCGTCGATGTCGAGGTGGTCGAGCTCGGACCCGGCCGGGACCGTGGCATAGGCCTCGACGAGAAAGGCGACCACGGTGTCGCGGGGGGCGATCAGCGTCGCCTGGCAGTCGGTGGTCAAGGTGATGTCGATCTCGCGGACGCCGTCCGCGGTGATCGGTTCGATCCGCAGGTCACCGACGCCGCTCGGCCCGCACAGGCCGTCCGCGAGCAGTTCGCGCGCGAAGGTCCAGACCACGGGTACGCCGTCGACGCCGATCGCCAGGGACACCGCGAAGGGGTCGGCCGGGTCGTAGCGAAGCTCCCCGGCCACGTCGCCGCTCCCCGTGCTGGCCGTCACGGTGAGGGGCAGCGGGGTGGTCACGGTCGTTTCGGGCTCGTACATCGAAGGCCTCCGAGGCCGGTTGATTTGGTCCGTCGGAGGGACTAACGAGCGGGAGACGCGAAGGTTACGGGTCGGATTCGTGTGATTCAGGTCACGGCGAGCCGCGGCGCGCATAGGTGGGAACGGCCTATCCCGCGGGTACCGTCGAAGGTGATCACTTGTCTCCAGTTGGGCTGGGACGGGTCGGTCGCAGCCCTCGGCGGTGCGTAGGGCGCCGCCGAGGGCAACATCTCGCGCCCGGCAAGGTGGGCAGCGTTCGTGGCGCGGGCGAGCCGAGAAGCTAGCGGATCAGGGCGCGGCGTCGACTTGCGCGGCGTGCCCGGTACGGGCGCGGCGCGGTGGCGCCGTCCGCGGCGGCGCGGTCCGCAGACGCCTCGTCAAACAAAGCCCCCGGGGTCGAGGACGCTCCCTCCACCAGGCTCTCCGGCTCCGACGCCGGGTCGGTCGCGCCCTCGCCGTCGAGGAGGGCGTCGAGTCCGCTCTCGTCGCCGGGGTCACGCGCGTGCCGAGCCTTCCCTCGGTTGCGCGCCTTGCGCAGGGAGTTGCCCAGCTTGAGCAGCAGGAGCACGACGAGCAGCGCGAGGATCGCCAGGAGTCCCCAGGGCGTGGTCGAGGTCGTCGTCGCGAAGTTGACCGGTGGGTTGGACCCGTGGACGGTGCCGGTCACGGAGTAGGCCCCGTGCGAGAACGGCCCGAGCCGGAAGGGCGCGACGATTGTTGTCGTCTGCGCCGGTCCGAGCGGCTTCGGCG
>Ga0335083_10008531_pt1 | contig 12503 bp, 7 predicted proteins | sample Lox_Sample_42_FD_206716 | JGI IMG/M metagenome (GOLD analysis project Ga0335083, IMG submission 206716) | Soil microbial communities from Loxahatchee National Wildlife Refuge, Florida, United States - Lox_Sample_4.2 | ecosystem: Environmental > Terrestrial > Soil > Wetlands | place: USA: Florida... | reverse complement strand
CAGCGCCGTCATCGCGCCCGCGAACACGACGAAGCGCGGCGCGATCGTCGCCGCGCCGAACACGCGGTCGCCGGCCGCGTAGAACGCGCGCCACTCGTCATCGGCTTGCATCAGCTCGTGCAGCTCGCTCCACGACCACGCGACGAACGCGAAGCACGCGAGCGCCGCGGCGAGCGCGCTGCGCCGCCAGCGCTCGCTCGTCTTCGCGAGGTAGAGCGCGTAGAAGCCGACGACGAGCGCGGGCACGACGGCGAGCCAGCGCGGTCCGAGCAGCAGGTTCGCGGTGTAGAAGCGGTGCTGGTGGAGCAGCTGCACGAACAGGAGCGGCGCGACGCCCGCCGTGATCCCGCAGCCGAGCATGAACGGCAGGCGATCGCGCACGGTCTCGGCGACCGCGTCGGCGCGCCGCCGCAGCGCCTGGACCAGCACGTACGCGCTGCCGGCGACGACGTAGCTGACGAACACCGCGTGCAGCGCGAGCGCCGCGACGTACAGCGCGAGCACGCCGCCGCCGGCGCGATCGAACGGCCACATCACGGCGGCGCCTCGTCGAGCCAGCGCGCGATCTCGGGCGGAGCCGCGGTCGTCGTCCACGCGGCGGGTGCACCCGCGATCTCCCACTTCAGCAGCTGGACGATCGCCTCGACGTCGTCGGCGTTGCCCGCGAACGGCGGCATGAAGCCCTTCGTCTTCTGCAGCTGCGCGATGTTCTCGCGCAGCTGATCGTCGGTCCAGGTCCGCGTCAGCTCGACGAGCGCGTTCGCGCCGTGCATCGTGTGGCACGCGTCGCACAGCACGCGCTCGGCCTGCGCGCCGCGCGCGAGCTGCGGCGTGGGATAGCGCGCGGCGTCGCGCAGCGGATACGGATCGTCGGCGGTCGCGCCGACCCGGCGCATCCGCGCGACCTCGTCGGGCGCGATCGAGCTCGAGTACAGCGCGCCGCGGATCGTGTACGGCTTGCGCGCGCCTTCGCGCACGAACTCGCCGGCCGCGGTCGCGCCGAACGCGAGCGCGACGAGCAGCGTCGCGGTCGCGCCGTTGATGTACAGCCGCTTCACGATCAGGCCGACGACCACGTAGCCGGCGATCAACACCGACGCCGCCGCGGCGATGCCGACGAACATCGTCATCGTCATCGAACCGCCCTCGAGCCACGACCGGCTGTCGGCGGGAATCACCGCGAGGTACCACAGCGCGAGCAGCGGCATCGCCGCGATCGGCGCCGCGAACCGCGCGGCACGCCGGATCAGCGCGGCGCGGCGCGCGCGATCGAGCTCGCTCATCGTGTTGATGACGACGCATGCGGCCAGCGCGGCGAGCGCCATCGCGACGCACGTGCGGTACAGGAGCGACGGCCAGAAGCTCGCGTTGAAGAAGCCGGTCCACACGCTGCCGCCGAGCGGCTCGGGGCCGGGCGTCAGCTGCCAGCTGAGGATGCCGTCGATCCAGAACAGGCTCAGCCACGACGCGGTCGCGTACAGCGCGAGCAACCGGATGCGCGCGCGATCGCCGAGCAGCCTCCCGACGCGCACGAACGCGTAGCCGGCGACGACCTCGACCGCGAAGCACACCCACTCGGTCGCCCACAGCCAGTGAAACTCGTCGATCATGAGCCCGATCGTGCGGGCGCCGACCTGGATGGTCGTGAACCAGATCGCGACGCCGGTCAGCGCGCCGAGCACGAAGCTGACCAGCACGAGCACCTGGAAGAACCCGTCGACGAACGCGCGCGCATCCGGCTGCTCCGCAGCCATCGATCTCGTTTTGGGCCCGCGCTGCGCGAGCCGCTCGAAGTACAGGAGCAGCATCCCGCCGCCGATCGCGAACTGCGCGAGAAACACGTGCACGATGCCGATGCCGCCGATGACCATCCCCTTCATCAGCGGTCCGAAATCGTTGACCGGGTACACGCGCGTTCGATGCTACCGTCTCGGCGATGGCTTCGGGGGAAACCGGTCTCTTGCACGCATATCTGCTCGATGGCGCGGGAGGCGCCCGCGCGCTCGACTGGGACGGCATCGCGCGGTGGAGCCCGAACGACGGCATCCTGTGGATCAACCTCGATTACTCGGTCGCCGACACCGAGCAGTGGCTGCGCGAACGCTCCGGCATCGATCCGCTCGCGCTCGCCGCGCTGCTCGATCCCGATCCGCGGCCGCGCGCCGTCGCGCACGGCGAGGATCTCTTGCTGATCGTGCGCGGCATCAACCTCAACGCGGGCGCCGCGCCGGAGGACATGCTGTCGGTGCGCGCGTGGATCGAGCCGCGACGAATCGTCACGTTGCGCCGCCGTGTGTCGACGTCCATCCGGTCGATCGTCGCGGACCTGCGAGCCGGGCGCGGACCGCGCAGCGCGGGCGAGCTCACGGCCGTGTTCGTCGACCGCATCCTCGAGCATGTCATCACCCGCGTCGACGTCCTCGGCGACGAGATCGCAGCGTGCGAGGATCGCGTGCTCGAGGGCACGCGCGGCGCCGAGATGCGCGCGATCCTCGCAGATCATCGCCGGCGCGCGATCGCGTTGCGCCGCTTTCTCGGCCCGCAGCGCGAGGCGTTCGGCAAGCTCGCCGCGATCTCCGTGCCGTGGCTCGATCCGCCCAAGCGCGCGCGCATCGCCGAGGCCGCCGATCGCATGACCCGCACGGTCGAGGAGCTCGACGCCGCGCGCGATCGCGCCGCGGTGACGCAGGAAGAGCTCGCATCGCGCGTGGCCGAGGTGACGAACCAGCGGCTGTACCTGCTCGCGATCCTCACCGCGGTGTTCCTGCCGCTCGGCTTCGTGTGCAGCTTGCTCGCGGTCCCGATCGCGCGCGATAGCTGGCCGTTCTGGTCGCTGTGCGGCGCGCTCGTCGTCGGCGTGGGCGCGCAGCTGTGGCTGTTCCACAAGCGCGGGTGGCTGTGAGATCACGCGTCAGGCGTACGCCCGACGCCTCAAGACAGGCTGCAGCCGATCGCGCGCGGGCGCCAGGTCACCGGCGCGATGCGTCGAGCGGCGGCGGCGGCTCGCCGGCCACGGTTTGCAAGTACATTGCCTGCGCGCCGCACGCGACGAGCCGGCCTTCGTCGTCCCACACCTCGGCGTCGGCGATCGCGAGGCCGGCGCGCGCGCGCCGTAACGTCGCCGTAACGAGCAGCCACTCGCGCGTCGTATCTTCGGTCGGATAGACGGTGAGATCGAGGCTCGGGGCGAGGAAGCGATACGCGCCGGGACCGATCGCGCGATGGAGCGCGGTCGGCATCGTGTCCACGATCGGCGGCAACGCGAGGCGATCGAAGCGGCCGTCGCGGTCGCGCTGCGGCACGCGATAGCGAAACCACCGCGCATAGCGCCCGGGGCCGGCCGCGAAGTCGGTCTGCCAGAACGCGTCGCCGTCGGCCAGCCGGCACTCGAGCGCGTGATAGAAGCGAAATCGCGCGTGCGGATTGTTCGGCGCGCCGTCGTCGATCGATCGCGAATCGGCCGGGCCGGGCACGTCGGGCGGCCGCCGCGCGATCACGTCGGGCCCCTTGCGCTCGCGGCAGAACGTCGCGACGAGCTCGAGCTGGGGCCCGGGCTCTTTCGCCTGCACGTGGCGCAGCGTGACGCGGACCTGCGCCGCCGCGTGACCGCGGCGGATCACGTGCACGTCGGCGACGAGCTCGCCGGGATGGACCGGCGTCGCGAAGATCGTCGTGGCGCTCGCGAGGCGTAGCGACGGATCGGCGAGCCGCGCCTCGGCGGCGCGCAGCGCGCAGGTCATCACGACGCCCCCCGACGGCAACAGGTAATCCCAGTGATCCGGTAGCGCGATGCGGTAGCGATCGACGCCATCGGCGATGGCCGCGGTGTCGGCGGCGAGGTCAGCGTACGACGTCACGGGCATCTCCCCGGGCGCGCAACGCCGGCGACGAGACAGTACGTCGCGAGCTCGGTGACGACGCCATCCTTGCTCAACGCGAGCGCGAGCTCGACGAGCGGCGGCGACGCGGCGAGCTCGTACGGGAGATCGATCGCGATGCGGCGCGTGTCGCCCGGCGCGACGTCCCACAACGCGCCGGTGAGCTTGCCCTCGACGACGCGCCACGCCGAGCCGTCGCGATAGCGCACGTGCGCGGACAGTCCGTTCGGGATGCCGGCGGGCTCGCCCACTTTCACATCGGCTTCGACCGCGTACCGCTCGCGCGGCGCGGTCCGCTTGGGCAGCTCGAGGTCGAGCTCGTCGGCATGGGTCGCGCGCACGATCGCGAGGTGCGAGACCTCGACCGGTCGCTTACCCGGCGCGACCGCCGGCCACGTCGCGCACGGACCCGGCGTGGTGCCGGCGCGCGTCCAGCACGCGGTCGCGACCTCGATCGGCTCGTGATCGAACTCGTGGCGCTCGAAGTAGAGCACGATCCGGCAGCGGTCTGGATCGGCCGTCGGCTCGGCGTCGGAAAATGCGTAGCGCGTGACGAGCCGGCGGTCGCCCGGTCCGAGCCCGCTGTCGATGAACGCGAACGATCGCGGCGGCGACGAGTACACGCGGTCGCCGACCTGGCACTCGACGGTCGGTCGGATCATGTTCGAATTCGAGGCCGCAGCGGCGACGATCGTCCAGGTCGCACGGAGCACGCGCGACGGCGACAGCTCGACCTGCAGATCTTCGATCGCCACCGGGCCGTGCGGCGGCAGCGGCTTCGGCATCGCGGTACAGGGCCCGGCTGTGATGCCGGTCGGCGTCCAGCATGCCACGGACAGCGCATCCGATCCGACGTGCATCTTGTACAGCCGGAGCTCGCACCGCTCGGGCCGCGCGGGGAGCGGTTCCGAAAATATCTTCGCGATCCCGTCGCGGCCGACCACGTGCGCGACGTCGGTGTAGACGCGATCGCCGACCGCGCATCGCGCGGCTACCTTGTCGCCGATGAACCTCGCCGGCCGCCCGACGTCCCAGGTTGCGGTCGCGCTCCAGCGATCGCCGACGGCCGTCACGTCCAGCGACTGGAGCGTCGCGCCCCGCGGCGCCGCGGCGTCGGCGAGCGGCGCCGCCTGCGCGGGAGGCGGTGGTGGTGGCGCCGCGTCCTTGCTGCTGCACGCGCAGACCATGACGATCGCGAACGTGCGGGTCACTTCACCGCCAGCTTGAGCGCGCGCGCGAGCCGCTCGAGATCGGCGATCGATTGCACGGCGATGCGATCGCCGCCGGCCGCGCGCTGGCGCAGCTCCGGCATGTGCGCGAGCAGCCGCCACGTCGCGTTCTGCGCGAACCACAGATCGACGCCGCTCTTCATGCGCGCCGCGACTTCCGCCGAGCTCGCCGTCGGGCGATGCCGCGACGCGATCGATCAACCGGCGCAGCCCCTCGCTCGCGGCGTGCGCGATCTCGGGCGTGTCGAGGCTGACCCGCACGCCGGCCGCCTCGTGCAGGTGCTCGCGCAGCGCCTGGAAGCTCGCCTGCTCGGACTCGAGGTTCGCGAGCACGCGCCGGCGCAGCGCCGCTTCGGCGACCGTGTGCAGGATCTCGGGCACCGGCAGCTCGTGCGCGACGAGCCAGCGCACGAGCGGCGCGTGCTCCTCGTACGCGTCGGCGAGCTGGTCCTCGGCGTTGTGGATCGCGTCGCCGAGCACCGCCTCGAGCACGGGCTCGCGGCGGCCGGGCAACAGCGCCGACAGCGACAGCTGCGCGCCCGGAAACCGGCGATCGATCACGCGCTGCGCGGCGAACACGTCGGCGGTCTCGAGCGCGGCGAGCAGCTCGGTGACCGTCTGCTCCCACTCCGCGCGCTCGGGCGGCGGCCGCACGCCGCCGGTGACGTGCTGCTCGCCGAGGTACAGCCCAGCGAAGCACCACGGCGACGACGCCTCGGTCAGCCGCGACTTCACGCGCGCGGTCGCCGCGATCATCCGCGTGCGGCCGGATCTGCGATCGATGCGATCGACGAGCTCGACGCGGTACGCGTGGACGTCGACCGCCGGCAGGTCGTCGACCAGCGCGTGCACCGCGACGTGCGCGCACACCTTCTCGGGATCGATCCGCGCGGTGCGCACGCGGCGCTGCCACACGCGGCGGCCGTCGCCTTCGTCGTCGATGTTCGAGCGCGCCGCGGCCAGCAGGTCGACGAGCTCGGGCTCGACCGGCGCGCCGCCGAGCTGTTCGAGCAGCTCCGCGCAGCGCGCCGCGTACTGCATGCACTGCACGGTCTCGATCCCCGACAGCTCGTCGAAGAACCAGCCGCAGCTCGTGTACATGAGCATCGCGTGACGCGCCATCTCCATCACCGACAGCGCGCGCACGCGATCGCCGGCATCGAGCGTACGCGACGCGTGCGCGGCCAAGAATTCATCGCGCGACCCGCCGAGCACGACGTCGACGTACGCGTCGCGCGCGGCCCACGGATCGCGATACAGCTGCGCTCCGACCGACTCGAGCGCGGCGGCAGCGCGATCGCGCAGCCAGTCGAGCGCGTCGCGCAGCGGCCGCCGCCACGCCTGGTTCCAGCCGGGATGGCCGCCCGAGTTGCAGCCGCAGTCCTCGCGCCAGCGCGAGGTCCCGTGCGCACAGCTCCACGACGAATTCTCGACCAGCTCGACCTCCCAGGTCGCCGGCACGGCCGCGCGAAACTCGGCGTAGTTGGTCAGCCGCGTGCCGTCCCAGCCGCGCTCGACCTGGGACAGCGCCCACGCGAGCGCCATGTCGCCGTAGCGGTGGTGATGGCCGTACGTCTCGCCGTCGGTCGCGATGTGACACAACGTCGGACCGCCGCCCTCGACCGGTGTGCGGTTCGTCATGCGCGCGATGATCTGGTGGCCGTCGACGAGCAGCCGCTCGAACGCGACCGCCTGCGCCGTCATCCCGTCGTAGAAAAACAGATCGATCGTGCGGCCGGAGGGCAACTTGTACTTGTACGCGCGGCCCGGATCGACCGGGCTGGTCCGCCAGTCGCCGTTCGGCGGTCGCCACGCCTTGGCCTGATGCGGTGCGAGCACGGTGAACGCGATGCCCTCGGCGGCGAGTGCCTCGAGGCTCGGCGTGTCGACCGCGCACTCCGGCAGCCACATGCCTTCGGGCGCGCGGCCGAACCGCTTGCGAAAATCGGCGATGCCCCAGCGCACCTGCGTCGCGCGGTCGCGCGGCGACGCGAGCGGCATGATCAGGTGGTTGTACGCCTGCGCGATCGCCGACCCGTGGCCGCCGAACCGATTCATGCTCGCGCGATCGGCCGCGATCACGCCGGCGTGGACGTCGGGCGCGTGCAGCTCGAGCCACGACATGAGCGTCGGCCCGAAGTTGAAGCTCGTGCGCTCGTAGTTGTTGACGATCGAGATGATGAAGCCGTTGCCATCGACGACGCGCGCCGCGGTATTCGGGCGGTAGCACTCCGCCGTGATGCGCTCGTTCCAGTCGTGATACGGCCGCGCGCTCGGCTGAGGGTCGATCGCCTCGAGCCAGGGATTCTCGCGCGGTGGCTGATAGTAGTGGCCGTGGATGCAGATCCACTTCTCCGCGGTCATCTCGTGTTTGCATAACACGCGCGCGCCGGGCCGGCGTATCGTGAAGGGGTGCGATCCTGGGTCATCGCGATCGTGCTGGGCGGGTGTCAGTTCCGGTCGGGGACGTCGTCGCAGACGCCGCCGACCACCGACGCACCCTCCAGCATCGACGCGCGCGAGGTCGACGCGCTCGACTCGCAGCAGATCCCGGCCGACTGGTGGGACACGAGCTGGACGCATCGCCGGCTGATCACGATCGACAACTCGACGGTCACGCAGCCACTGTCGGCGTTTCCCGTGCTGATCTCGCTCGTGCAGAGCGCCAACGACGACCTGCTCGGCGCGACCAGCACCGACGTACGCTTCATCGCCGCCGATCACGCGACGGTGATCGCGTACGACGTCGACACCTCGAGCGCGGCCGGCGCGCTGTTCTGGGTGCCGGTCGACATCCCGGCGATGCCCGCGGCCGCGCCCACGCTCTGGGTTTACTTCGCCGACACGAGCGGCGCCGGTCCGGCTCCGAACCCGCACGCGGTGTGGTCGACGTTCGTCAGCGTGCATCACCTCGACGCCACCTTCGCCGACTCGACCGGGAACGGCCACACCGGCGTGCCGACGTCGGCGAGCACGACGCCGACGGCCGCCGACGGCCAGATCGGCACGGCGTTGGCGTTCGACGGCACCGACGACGCGCTCCCGCTCGCGACGACGACTGCGTACGATCTCGCGAACGCGCTCTCGGCCTCGGTGTGGATCAAGCTGACGACGTGGCAGATCCAGTGGGAGTGCATCGTGTGCAAGGGCGACAACGCCTGGCGCATCCACCGCGGCAACACGACGTCGCACGCCGATTTCGGTACGACGCCGGCGGCCGGCGGCTCCACCGCGAACGACAACCTCGACTCGAGCCAGAACGTCGACGGTGGCGCCTGGCACCTGGTCTCGGTCGAATACGACGGCGCGCACAAGACGATCTACGTCGACGGCGGCACCGCGCAGACCGACAGCTCGACCGCGATCGCGACGTCGTCCGCGCAGGTGGTCATCGGTCACAACGTCGAAGCGGCGGCCCCCCCCGACCGCTACTTCCTGGGTGACATCGACGAGCTGCGCATCGGCTCGCAGGTCCGCGGCGCCGCGTGGTTCGACGCCGAATATCGCGCGGCGACCGACTCGACGTTCGCACAGCTCGGCGCGATCGAATCGCTCCCCTAGATCGGTCCAGGCTACGCCTGACGTGCCGTCGCCACCGGAAGCATCGGCTGCTCGACGAGCGTCATCTTGCCGGGCAGAAACACGAGCCACGCCGGCCGATACTTGAGCAGGTACGACGCGCCCGGCAACAGATCGAGCGTGATCGCACCGATCGAGGTCTGCGAGCGGAAGATGTACGGATACCAGGCCTCGAAGTGATGCGTACCGGGCGGCACCATCAGCTGGTGCTTGCCCCATGGCCGTCGCTCGGCCCTCCCGTCGATCGCCAGATACGGCGTGATCAGGAACAGGATCCACATCAGCGGAAAGAAGCCGAGGTCGACCTCGACGCGTGCAGGTTCGGCGGCCACGCGGCGACGCTATCACGTGGCGACGAAGTACACGATCGCGAGTGGAGGCACCGTGATGACCAGCGACTGGTCGTGGCCGCGGCACGGCACGGCTTCCGCGGGCATGCCGCCGCGGTTGCCGATTCCGCCGCCGCCGTACGGCGCGGCGTCGCTGTTCAGGATCTCCTTCCAGAATCCCGGACGCGGCACTCCGATGCGGTAGCCGTCGCGCGGCACCGGCGTGAAGTTCGCGGCGATCACGACCGGCGGATCGCCGGCATCGCCGGTGCGCACGTACGCGAGCACGCTCGCGTCGCGATCGTCACCGACGAGCCACTGAAAGCCGACCGGATCGCAGTCGTGCGCGTGCAGCGCGCGGTGCTCGCGATACGCGCGGTTCAGGTCGCCGACCCAGCGCGCGATCCCGGCGTGCGCCGGGTGAAGGCCGACCGCCCAGTCGAGCTGCTGGTCGTGGTTCCACTCGTTCCACACGCCGATCTCGTCGCCCATGAACAGGAGCTTCTTGCCGGGCAACGACCACTGGTAGCCGTAGAGCAGGCGCAGCGTCGCGTACTTCTGCCAGGGATCGCCGGGAATCTTCGAGATCAGCGAGCCCTTGCCGTGCACGACCTCGTCGTGCGACAGCGGCAGCACGTAGTTCTCGCTGTTCTGGTAGATCGCGCGGAACGTCAGCTCGTCGTAGTGCCACTTGCGATGAACCGGCTCGTGCTCGAGGTACTTGAGCGTGTCGTGCATCCAGCCGAGGTCCCACTTGTAACCGAAGCCCAAGCCGCCGTGATCGGGCGGCCGCGTGACGCCGCCCCACGCCGTCGACTCTTCCGCGATCGTCTGGACGTCGGGAAACGCGGTGTAGACGGCGTGGTTGAACTGCTGCAGGAACGAGATCGCCTGGCGATCGTGGTTCGAGCCGTCCTCGTTCGGGATCCACTCGCCGGCCTTGCGCGAGTAATCGAGATAGAGCATCGACGCGACGCCGTCGACCCGCAACCCGTCGACGTGATAGCGGTCGAGCCAGCTCATCGCGGACGAGATCAAGAACGCGCGCACCTCGTGGCGCCCGTAGTTGAAGATGTAGCTCGTCCAGTCGGGGTGAAAGCCGCGGCGCGGATCGGCGTGCTCGAACAGGTGCGTGCCGTCGAACTCGCCGAGCCCGTGCTGGTCGGTCGGGAAGTGCGCGGGCACCCAGTCGACGATCACGCCGATCCCGCGCTGGTGCAGCTCGTCGACCATCGCCATGAAGTCTTCGGGCGCGCCGTAGCGCGTGGTCGGCGCGAAGTAGCCCGTGACCTGATAGCCCCACGACCCGTAGAACGGGTGCTCCATCACCGGCATCAGCTCGACGTGCGTGAACCCGAGCTGCGTGCAGTGATGCGCGAGCTGCGCGCCGATCTCGCGGTAGCCGAGCACGTCGTGGCGCTGGCGCCGCCACGACCCGAGATGCAGCTCGTAGATCGACATCGCGGCGTCGCGCGCCGAGCGCGCACCGCGCGTCTTCATCCACGCGGCGTCGCGCCACTCGTGCTGCGGCGTCCAGATGATCGACGCGGTCGTCGGCGGGTGCTCGGCGCGCGCCGCGAACGGATCGGCCTTGTCGAACGTGCGGCCGTCGGGGCCGGTGATCGAGAACTTGTAGCGCGTGCCGTGCCCGACGTTCGGCACGACGCCTTCCCAGATGCCGCTCGACTCGCGCGGGCGCAGCGGGTTCGCGCCGTGTCGCCAGCCGTTCCAGTCGCCGACCACGGATACGTTGCGGGCGTTCGGCGCCCACACCGCGAAGTACGTGCCGCCGGCCACGACGTGCGCGCCGAGCTTCTCGTACAGCCGATAGTGCGTCCCTTCGTTGAACAGGAAGAGATCGTGCGGCGTGAGCAAACTCTGGGTCGCGCTCGTCAAGGCGGCGAACCATACCGAGGGGTTACACGACCACGCAACCGCGGCGACGCGCTGCCGATAACCCTCGCATGACGACAATCAACCAAATCGGCTGGATCCTCGCGACTTCTCTGGCGGCGTGCGCGACGACTCCATCGGGAGTGCACCACGGCAGCGGCTCGGGCTCGGGCTCGGGCTCGGGCTCGGGCTCGGGCTCGGACTCGGCGGGCACGTTCGAGCTCGATCCGGAGGGCTTCATCGTGGACGGCTCGCGCTGGTGGTCGCCGACCAGCGGCCCGCAGCTGCTCGGCCGGATCGATGCCGGAGCGGACGCGAAGCTGATCGCGACGGTCGGCGACGTGCCGGTCGGCTCGCCCGCGACGATCGACGGCAACACGTGGTCGCTCCAGCTGCCCGACGGCACGATCGGCGCCGGCGACACGACGATCGCGCTCGTGCTCGGCGCGCCCGGCAAGGACGAGGTCACGCAGCAGCAGCTGTTCGACCTCGACACCGGCAACGTCGCGATCACGTTCGGCGGCTCGATGTTCGACGAGCGCAGCGACTCGATCGACTTCTCGAGCGGCGCGCCGGTCCACACGCACGGCGGCACGCCGGTCGCGTTCGGCACCGGCTGCCCCGACGTCTACAAGTACGCGTATCTGACGAGCGCCGGCGCGCCGCTCTGGGGCAGCGAGACGTCGCCGAATCCGCTCGCCGTGCAAGTCACCGGCGCGTCGCCGGTCGGCATCGATCCGAACGCGGTCGCGTATCGCGTGCGCGACGCGAGCAACACCGTTGTCCTCGACTGGACGCCGCTCGCCGTCGACGGTAACGGCGCGGGCGCGATCGCGCTGCATCGCGACGGCGAGAGCGGGATCGCCGCGCTCGAGACCACAGCTCAGATGATCCACATCGACGTGCGCTACGGCGACGTGCTCGCGCAGCAAGCGACCGCGACCGCGTGCATCTCGTATCACCCGCTCGCCGCGCCGCTCGACATCGCGCCGATCGCGCAGGAGGATGTCGCCGAGCTCGATCCGCCGCTGTGGGCGATGACCGTCTCGAACGGAACGAACCTGCAGGACATGCTGAACCAGCTCGGCGGCGCGCCGACCGTGGCCATCGCGCGTCAGCGGTTCGTCCAGTACACCGCCGAGCCGATCGAGCTCGACGTCGCATTCGCGCAGCCGACCGCGACCTGGACCAAGACCGTGTCCACGCGTTACGTGCAGCAGGCGACGGGCACGCTGTCGTGCGGCACGAACGAAACGAGGTCGACCGATCAGCGGTGCAGCACGCTCACGATCACTCACGGCTCGGATGTCGCGTCGAGTGGAACGCTCGCTTCGGGCCAGTGGGGGCTGTCGGTCTACGACGAGACCGCCGGCACGATGGACGGCGCCTGCACGATCACGGGGCTGCACGCGACCTGTACGATTCCGGCTCGCGCGCTCGGCGCCGCGCCGCACTCGTATCGCTTCGCGATCGGTCTCGAGAACGTCTCGGACCTGTGGCCCGCCGTGGCCGGTCCGTTCGGTGAGTACGACGTGAGCGGTGACAGCTTCGTCGGTCTGTACATGCCGAGCGAGGTGTCGCACTGCACCGAGCTC
>Ga0335083_10008530_pt1 | contig 12503 bp, 10 predicted proteins | sample Lox_Sample_42_FD_206716 | JGI IMG/M metagenome (GOLD analysis project Ga0335083, IMG submission 206716) | Soil microbial communities from Loxahatchee National Wildlife Refuge, Florida, United States - Lox_Sample_4.2 | ecosystem: Environmental > Terrestrial > Soil > Wetlands | place: USA... | reverse complement strand
TCTGGCGTGTGACCGGCATGGTGGTGTTCTCGTTCATGCTGCTGTTCGCGTCGTCGTCGTCAAAGTTGCAGCCCGTGGGCAACATCGTCGCGCTGATCATGATCTATGCGCTGGACCTGCTGACCACTGTGCCGGACGGCGAAGTCGCCTTGCGCACATTGCTTTACGCCTGGCTGTTTGTCGGCATCCCGGTCGGCATGTCGCTCGTGGTCAATCTGGTCATGGCGCCGTCGCCCCGCAGCTTGGCGCAGCGCGCGTTGGCGATACGTCTCGGCGTGGCCGCCACCATGCTGCGCGATCCCACGGCGCGCACGAGGCGCTCGTTCAAAGCCGTCATGGCGGCCGGCACGGGGGGTATTCTGGAATGGCTGGAGCGGACTGGCATGGAGAAGAGCTCGCCGCCGGCGGATCTCGCCGCTCTGCGCCAAGCCACGGACTCCATCGCCCCGGTCCTGCTGCTCACCGACCTGATCGACCGCGACCCGGACAGGATGCTGCCACAGCGGCAGCGGGAAATCATCGCCCAAACACTGGGGGGCATGGCGGCGATCTTCCAGGCCGGGGGTTATCCGGTTGAGGTGAAGCTCGAAAAAGGCGCCGAGGAAGATGCCTTGTCCCCGTCCGCGGCGGCGATTTTCGGCGAGTTCCAGGAAGTCCTCGGCAGTTTCGCCGAGCCTCCTCCTTCTCCGGCCACCGAGGCCCCGAAGAAGAAGAGCGGCTTCTTCCGCCCGGACGCCTTCACCAACCCCGACCATGTCTATTACGCGCTCAAGGGCACGCTGGCGGCGATGTTCTGCTATATCGTATACACCTCGCTCAACTGGCGCGGGATCCATACCTGCCTCATCACCTGCTACATCGTGGCGCTGGGGACGGCTGGAGAGACCGTCGAGAAGCTGAGCCTGCGCCTGCTTGGCTGCATCCTGGGGGCAAGTACCGGTCTCGCCGCGATCGTATTCCTTATGCCTGACCTTGATTCAATCGGCGCGCTGATGATCGTCGTCTTCCTGTTCACCCTGGCCGCGGCCTGGATCGCGGCCGGCGGACCGCGCATCGGCTATGCCGGGCTGCAGATGGCGTTTGCCTTCTATCTCTGCGTTTTGCAGGGGCCGACGCCAGCCTTCGACATGACGGTGGCGCGCGACCGCATCATTGGCATCCTGTTCGGTAATTTTGTGGTCTATCTGGTGTTCATGAATGTCTGGCCAGTCAGCGTCGTCAAACGTATCGATCCCGCCATCGTCTCAATGCTGCGGCAATTGAGCGGGATGGTGAAAGCGGCGAGCTGGCCGGAGCGCCGGGCGCTCGCCACCCAGGCGCAGGCCGCGCTGAGCGCCGTCGAGACCGACATCGCCGTCGCGCAATACGAGCCGTCCTCGATCCGCCCGCCGGAGACGTGGCTGCGGGCGCGCCGCCGCACGGCGCTCGACATCGCAGCGCTCGAGGGCCCCCTCCTGCTGACCGCCAACCAGACGCCAAGCCTGTGCCAGGACATCGCCCACCGGCTCGACAGGCTGGCGGACAGTTTAGGCACGCTCAAGGAACCTGCCATGCAGACTAACGGCCCATCGCCAGCATCGAACGCCTTGCCGCCGCTGGATGCGCTTACCGAAGACCAGCATCCGGTGCGCCAGCTGATTGAAATACATCTGGAAAACCTGGAGCAGATGTTCGCGCAAGGACAGGCCGGGAAAGGAGCGGCGAATCATGCGCCAGTATAAGGCGGTACTTTCGCTGCTGCTCTTGAACGGATGCGCGACGTCCGCCCTGGACATGGCGCCGCCAAGCCCCGACCAGCCCTGGGCCCCCGCCATCACGTCGACAGGCGAGATCATTCCCGGCGCCAGCGGCGTCGCCAGCGGCAACGGCTACGTCCTGCCGCCCAACACGGCGCTTGGCAACCTGCCGCAATCCCCCCGCATCGACCCCAGCAAGGCCTACACCCTGCCGGAACTGATCGACATCGCCGAATCCAACGATCCCGCGACGCGCATCGCCTGGGAGAATGCCCGCAAGGCGGCGCTCGCAGCCGGCATCGCGGAAAGCGCTTTTCTGCCCAACCTCACGGCCAGCGCCGTTGGCGCTTATCAGGATAACTCCTCGAATACCTCGGCGCAGGGGGGCAGCGTCAGCGGCAACGACACGGCGCATGGCGTGATCTCGGCAGTGTCCCTCAATTGGCTGCTGTTCGACTTTGGCGAGAGATCGGCGCTTGTGGACGTGGCGAAGCAGGGATCGGTGATTTCCAATATCGCCTTCACCGCTGCGCACCAGCAGCTCATCTATAACGTCTCCCTGGCCTATTACGCGAACGAAGCCGCCCGCGACCATGTCGCCACGGCGGCGCAAACGCTGGCGACCGCCAAGACCGTGCAGGCGGCGGCGGAAGACCGTTACGCTCACGGCATAGGAACTACCATCGAGGTTGCGCAGGCTCGCCAGGCCACGGCCCAGGCCGAACTGGCGATGGTACAGGCTAACGGCGGCGAGCAGGACGCCTATCTGGCGCTGCTGACGGCGATGGGCATTTCGCCCCTGACCAAGATCACCATCGCCCCCTTGCCGCACCGGGATCTTTCACCAGCCATGGACGCCCCCGTGGAGAGCATCATTTCCACGGCGCTGGCGCGCCGCCCGGACGTGCTGAGCGCTTATGCGGCGCAACAGCAGAGCCTTGCCGGGGTGCAGGCGGCGCGGGACGAGTTCCTGCCGAAAGTGTTCCTCTCGGCTACCGGTGCCTACAACTCATCAAGCCTGAGCCTCTCGGCGCTGCCCTCAGTTGGCGGGCAGGCAGCGACCGAAAATCTCTCCGGCCACCAATTTGGCGGCGCTATCCTCGCCGGCGTCACATTCCCGCTCTATGACGGCGGCACCCGCGCCGCGATCCTGGACCAGGCCAAGGCGCAGGAGGGCAGCGCCGATGCCGCGCTGAATCAGGTGCAGGACGAGGCCGTGCGGCAGATCGCCCTCGCCAATAATTCGGTACACACCAGCCTTGCCGCCTACAGTGCCGCGCAGGCGCTGGCCGCCGCCGCGCAGACGACCTTCGATGCCGCCCTGACCGCCTATCGCAGCGGGGTGGGGTCGATCACCGACCTTACCGTGGCGGAAAGCCAGCTTAGCCAGGCCCAGGACGCCGCCACGGATGCCTACAGCGCTGCCCTGTCCGCCGCCGCGACGCTCGCTTTTTCGACCGGCGCGCTGGGCGCTTCGCCGCAATAGGCAGCATTCATAGTCACGACAAAAGTAGCACGAGGAGGGGCAGGACGATGGCGGTAACGACGCCATTGATGGCGATCCCCAGAGCGGCAAAGGCGGCGGCCATGCCGTCGAGCGGGGCTACCTGTGCGGCCGCAATACCGCTGCCGGCGACACCTGCGGCAAGGCCGTGAACACGCCAATCCTCGATCTTGAACTGCCGTAGCAGACGCTGTCCGACGACCGCGGCAACGATGCCGCCCAGGATGGCGAGGGCCGCGGTGAGCGCCGGGATGCCGCCGATCTCCTGCGACACGGCGATGGCAATCGGGGTGGTAACGGCCTTTGGTGCCATGGACAGGGCGACAATGCGCGACCCGCCGAGGAGCCACACGATGCCGACACCAGTGACGATCGAGGTCATGGACCCGGCCAGCAAGGCCAGGCCGATACTGTGCAGGCTGCGCAGTACATGGTGGATGTTGCGCGCCAGCGGCACGGCCAGGGCCACGGTGGCCGGCCCAAGCAGGAAGTTGATGAACTGCGCCCCCTCGAAATATCGCTTATAGGGCGTGCCGGTGAGCACAACGATAACCGCCACCAGCACGATGGTGATCAGCACCGGATTGAAATAGGGCTTGCCGCCGAGCAGCATCTGCACCCGCCGGGCGGCCAGATACATGCCCAGCGTGATGACAAGCCAGATCAGCGGCGAGAGTTCCAGCGGAACCCAGATTGCGGTGATTTCCCGGCCCATCATGGTGCGGTTCCCTCCTGCGGGACAATGGATGTCGTGTTGCGTACAAAATGATGCATGACCAGCCCGGTCGCGGTCAGGCTGAGGACGGTTGAGCCGACCACCCCGACCAGGATCGGCATCCACTCCTGTCGCAGCAGACTGGCCTCGGCAATGATGCCGACGCCCGCCGGCACGAACAGCAAGCCCAAATGCTGGAGCAGCACGCCAGCGGTCTTGTCGAGCGCGGGTGGGGCCTCGGGATTGAGCGGCGCCTCGCGGCGGTAACGCCAGACCAGGACAGCCGCGAGCAGCAGCATGCCGATGACCGGGCCCGGCACGGCGATGTGCAGTGCGCTCCGCAGAATCTCGCCAACAAGCTCGAACAGCATGAGGATGAATATTGCCCCGATCATGACTGGTGTATCCGGGGGGAAGAAGGCGAAAGCATTGAAACGCTCCATGGTGGCGGCAAATAACGGGACCGTATGGACTGTTGCCTTGCGTCCAGATACGCCCAAGATTACAAATTATCTTTGCAAAAACGGGTAGAGCAGGGCGATGGATTATCTGGCGGCCATGCGGGCGTTCGTCCGGTCAGTGGAGCTTGGGAGCTTTTCCAAGGTCGCCGCCGAGGAAAAGCAGAAAGTCTCGACCATCTCACGCTATATCAGCGCGCTGGAAAGCGATCTAGGTGCCGCCTTGCTGAACCGCTCGACGCGGCGGTTGCATCTGACCGAGGCGGGGACCACCTTCTACGAGCGCGCCGTGGTTGTGCTTGCCGGAGTGGAAGACGCCAGGCAGGCGACGATGTCCCTGAATGCGACGCCGCAAGGCCTGCTGCGCCTTAACGTCCCGGGGGCGTTCGGGCGCCATCACATCGTGCCGCACATAAAAGATTTCCTCGAAACCTATCCGAAAATCCGCCTTGATATCACGCTGACTGATGTGACGGTGGATTTGATCGAAACCGGAACCGATGTTGCGGTGCGCATTGGCGCCCTGGCGGATTCAACGCTGAAGGCGAAATATCTGGCGCCGCAGCACCGTTTGCTGGTGTGCAGCCCGGATTATCTGGCCCGGCATGGGGAGCCGGCCGAACCGCAGGATCTGGCCCGGCACGAATGTCTGATCTTTGCCTTGCAACCGGCCGATGCGTGGTCTTTTTCCAAGCCGGGCGGCGAAGCTACGGAGATGAAAATCACTGGATCCCTGCGCGCCAATGATTCCGAGGCGCTGCTCCATGCCGCGCGCGCGGGGCTCGGCATCGCGCTGTTACCAACCTGGCTGATTGGCGAGCACATCAAGCAGGGCCGGCTGGTTAAAATTCTCCCTGACTGGGACTGGATGATCGCCCTGGGGCCGGAGCGGGCCATCTGGGGCGTCTATCCGCCGAAAAAGACGGTCTCACCCAAGGTGCACGCGTTTTTAAGCTTTCTTGCCGAGAGGTTTGGCAAGCCGCCCTATTGGGACCGGCAGGTCGTCTCCCCGCACGTATGATGCGGCTACCTGAGGCTTAGACGAGGGAGAGTGCTTGATGCCGTTTCCGGAGCGAAAAAACTAATGATCCCACTCAATGATATATCGCGTGGTCCTTCACGCTTTCCCATCGTCACGACGAGCATCATCGCACTGAATGCTCTTGGCTTTGGCCTCGAACTGATAGGCGGTGATGCGTTTGTAGAACAATGGTCGGCGGTTCCGGCGGATATTGTTGGCGGTCATCACCTGATAACCATTCTGACAGCCATGTTCATGCACGCGAGCTGGTCGCACATTATTGGCAACATGGTGTTCTTCTGGGCGTTCAGCCCCGAGATCGAAGACGCGATGGGGCCGAAGCGGTTTGCGCTGTTCTACCTGTGTGGCGGTATCGTCTCCATGCTCGCGCAGATTGCTGCCGATCCGGGGTCAACGGTTCCCACTCTGGGCGCGAGCGGCGCGATTGCCGCTGTAATGGGCGCGTTTCTGGTCACCTATCCACGCGACAATATTCGCACGATTTTGCTGCTCGGCTGGTTTGCCCGCATCACGTTCATACCCGCCGCGCTGCTGATCGGGTTTTGGTTTTTGACCCAGCTTCTGAGCCTTGGCTCGGTCTCCGACGTGCAGTCTGGCGGTGTCGCTTACATGGCGCATATCGGCGGCATTATCTTTGGCGCCGTCACCGCGCGTCTGTTCGAGTATCCGCGCCCGCCCTCTGGACCATGGGGAGAAGAATGATCCTCCAGGGCGGAGCTGACGGTCCAGAGCTCGACCGGCGACTCAGTAGCCGGTCAACTGCTTGTAAACGCCACGGGCGGAACCCCCCAGCAGCCGCACGGCAATGTTCAGAGCCGTGGCATCGGCCCCCACCCGCCAGAGCACCTTCTTGCCATGGACGGCCTTCCACACCGTCTCGGCCACCGCCTGGGGTTTCACCTTTACCCCCAGCTTCTCCACCGACGAGGCTTTCACCTCGGCAGCGTTGACCATGGGTGTTTGCACATAGGCCACCAGGATGGCGCTCACCTGGATGTCAGCTGGCTCCATCTCGATGTTAAGCGCCTCGGTCAGGCCGCGGACGAAGAATTTCGAGGCGCTGTACATCGCATGGTCAGGCGTGCCGTATTCGGCCGAGGTCGAGCTCATGCTCACGATATGCGCGCCAGGCGTGCGCGCCAGCGCTGGGTAGGCGGCGTCGATGCAATACACCACGCCCTTGATGTTCACATCGACCAGCCGGTCGATGCGATCGGGCGCGATCTTCACATGCGGTCCCATTTCCAAAAGTCCAGCGCAGTTGAACAGGGCATCGAGGCTGCCCCTGGTCACTGCGGTGGCGGCGTCCACGATGGCACGCGCCCCCTCGCGTGTGCGCACATCTCCGGTGATGGGGACGAGGCTGGAACCCAGCTCGGCGGCGAGTTGGGCCAGCGCCGGAGGGTTGATGTCCGCTGCCGCAACCTGCCAGCCGCGTGCCACGAACAGGCGTGCGGTTTCCCGGCCAATGCCGGAGGCCGCGCCGGTAATAAGGATCGTTTTCATGGCCAAATCTCCCTTAACCGGCGGTGTAGCCGCCATCGACCAGCAGGTCCGAGCCGGTGACGTAGCTCGACTCATCGGAGCACAGGAACAGGATGGCATTGGCCACTTCCACCGGCTGCGCCAAGCGGCCCGTCGGCGTGCGGCTCAGAACCTTGGCCTGAAACCCCTGCGCGATTTCGGGCGGCATCGAGCCGATGGCGTTCAGCACCAGCGGGGTTTCGACAAATCCCGGACACACCGCATTGATGCGAATCTTGTAGCCGGATTTGGCGCAATGCACGGCGGCGGATTTGGTCAGCAGCCGCACCCCACCCTTGGTGACGTTGTAGGCCAGAGCCATGGGTTCACCGACAATGCCCTCGATGGAGGCGAGGTTGACGATGGAGCCGCCATGCTCCTTCATCTCGCGCACGCCAAGCTGCACGCCGTGGAACACGCCATCGAGATTGATATCCAGCGTCTTGCGCCAGCTCGCCCAGTCCACGCTCTCGATGCTGCCCGGAATAACGATCCCGGCATTATTGACGATGACATCAATGCGTCCGCCAAATTCCCTGGCGGCGTGCAACGCGCTTTCCCAGGCGTCGCGCTGGGTCACGTCGTGCTGCTGAAAGCGCACAGCCAGGCCGGATTCCTCCAGCGCGGCGGTGGCGGCTTCGCCTTGCGCGGTGTTGATATCGGTGAGCAGCACCTTGGCGCCTTCCTGCGCCAAGCGCGTGGCGGTGGCCAAGCCAATGCCATTGGCGGCACCGGTGACGATGCAGGTTTTGCCGGACAGACGTTTCATAAGCCGTTTCCTTTATTGTTTTATGTTTGTTTTTATGGCCGCCGGTGAATGGCGTGCGGCTCGCGCTCGAAAGCCTCGATCAAAAACCGGTCCTGCGGCTTTTCGGATGCGGTTTTGGGAATCTGGTGCATCACCTGGATGAAGCTGGGGATGAAATTGGCTTCGAGCCGGTTCTTGCAGACATCGAACAGGCGCTGTGGGTCGAAACAGATTTCGTCCCGGGGCACGATGGCGGCAACGACGTCCTTCTCACCAGGAACGTGGTTCCTGGCGGGGATGCCATAGACATAGACATCGTCGGCAAGCCCGGATTCGGCGATGACCTTCTCGATGAAGGCGGCGTTGATGAACTCGCCATTGCGGCGGATGCCGGCCCCTTTTCGGTAATCGAAGTAGAGCCAGCCATCCTCGTCTTCATGCACAACGTCGCCCATGCGCAGCCAGCCGCCGGCGCATTTCTTCGCGGATGCCGCCGGATCGCCGAAATATTCGACGACATAGGCCGCGCCGCTGGCTGGGCGGAACAGCAGCTCACCAGGCGTGCCGCGCGGCACGTCGTTATCCTCGTCATCGACGATACGATATTGGAACATTGCCGGCGGTTTGCCGATGCTGCCCACGGGGCCAGTGCCGGGGTAGTTGAAGGTCAAGCCGCCCTCCGCCGCGCCATAAAACTCAAGTATCTTGACGTTGAAGCGCTGCTCGAAGGATTTCCAGATTGCCGCGGGCATGCCGGCGGAGATGACGAGGCGCACCGGATTTTGTCCGTCATCGGGGCGGGGCGGCTCGGCGTAGATGGCGGTGGTCATGCCGCCCAGCAGCGTGAAGCTGGTGGCGCCGTACTTGCGGGTGATGTTCCAGAGGCGCGACTTGGAAAAACGCCGGGAGAGCACGCAGCGCAGCTTGCAGGCCAGCGCCGCGCCCAAGGTGAGGATCTGCGCGTTGGCATGGGTGAGGGAGAGGCCGGAATAGAGAATGTCGTCGTCGCGATAGCTGAAGAGCTTCTGGGCAAGCAGCGTGGTGTCGCAATACCGGCGGTTCGTCATCACGATCCCCTTGGGATCGCCGGTGGTGCCGGAGGTGAAGATCAGCTCCAGCGGGCTGTCCGGGTCGGTGGTCAGCACCGGCAGCGCGGGTGCCCGCACGGGGGCGAGGGAGGCCCAGTCCACCACGCCGGGGTAGTCGGCGAGCGGGCGCGGTCCTTCATCGGTGACGAAGCTCGCCACCCAGGCGAGGCCGGGCAGGGCGGCGCGCACCTCTTGGATGTTTTCCAGCGCGTAATCGGCGGCGAAGACGCCGCTGCACGCCGCACGCTCCAGCATGAAGCGCAGCTTGTCGCCCTTGGTGCGGGGGTCGATCGGTACCACCGCCGCGCCGAGAATGCTGGCCGCCACCATGGCTTCGACAAACTCCGGGTGGTTAGCCATGACTAGGCCAAAGCGCCGGCCCGGCTTCACCCCCAGTTCCAGCAGCACCTGTGCCAGGCGCTGGCTGTTCTCCCACAGCTCGCGGTAGCTGCGGGTTTCGTCGGCGCGCACGCCTGCGCCTTCGAAGGTCAGTACATTGAATTCGGGCAGCTCCTCGGCGCGGTTGGCGATGAGGTTGGCCAGAATGCTTTCGTTGCGCGTGGTCATGGTTCAGCGTCCCAGAAGAGTGAGGCAGGCTACGGCTTCTTCAACCCCCGCCAGGCCGCCGCCGTTTTCGGCCAGGGCGATGCGAGCGCCCGCCACTTGCCGGGGGCCGGCTTCATGGCGCAGCTGCGTCACCAGTTCGAAAATCTGCGCGAGCCCGGTGGCGCCGATCGGGTGGCCCTTGGATTCCAGCCCGCCCGAGGGGTTGATGGGAATGCGCCCGCCGATCGAGGTCTCGCCGCGTTCCGCCGCCGGCCCGCCGCCGCCGAAGGGGATCAGTCCGAGCAGCTCGGATTGCAGGATTTCGCCGATGGCCGTGGCGTCGTGCACCTCGGCTACGCTCACCTCTTCGGGGCCGATGCTGGCACGCTCGAACAGTTTGCGTGCGGCCTTGCGGACCAGGTGATTCTCCAGATCCGCTGGCGCCCGCTCGCTGCTGGTTTGCAGCGCGCAGCCCAGCACGCGCACCGCGCGCCCTGCCTGCCCGCGCAGCCGCTTCAACCCGGCTTCGGTGCAGAGAATCGCGGCGGCGGCGCCATCGCTGACCGGCGAGCACATTGGCAGGGTCAGCGGATAGGTGATCGGCGGCGCCGCCAGCACCTGCTCGATGGTGTAGGCATCGCGATACTGGGACAGCGGATTATGCACGGAATGCATGTGGTTTTTTGCCGACACCGCCGCGAACTGGCGCTGCGTGGTGCCGAATTCGCGCATGTGCATGCGGCCCATGGCGGCGTAAATATCCATGAATACGCTGTATGGCTTTTCTGACATCGTGCCCGGCGGCGGTTCAATGCCGCGCCCCATCTCCATCAGCTTCGCCTGATTGGCCACGGTCTCGTGCACATCCCATGCGCCATCGAAGGCCGCGAAGGTGCGGGCCTTGTCGGTGGAGAACATCTTCTCCGCGCCGAGGGCGAGGACGATATCCGCCGCCCCGGCCAGCAGATGGTTGACCGCCAGATGGAACGCCGTGCTGGCGCTGGCGCAGGCGTTTTCCACATTCACCACGGGCAGGCCCTCAAAGCCCATGGCGCGCAGTGCCAGTTCGCCGCGGATCATGTGCTGGCCATCCATGTGGCCCTGCGTGGCGTTGGCGAAATAGGCCGCCTCCACCTGAATCTTCTCGCATCCGGCATCTTCCAGCGCTGCCGTCACGGCTTGCGCGGCGAGATCCTTCACGCTCAACGACAAGTGCTTGCCGAACGGCGTCATGCCGATCCCGGCGACATAGATGGTCTGGGTCATGTTCACCTCGAATAGGGAAAGCGGCGCGGCGGGAGCACCACCGCGCCGTACTGGCTAGACCTGCTTGATCTCGTAGGAGAGGTAGCCATCCTCCGCCTGCGCCGTAAGCAAGCGCCGCGCGCCAAGGATCGTCGAACCCGAGCCAAAGCCGACGTTTTTCAGTTCGCCGGCGAGCACCGAGCGCGCTGCCTCGGCGCCGAAAACCCCGGTCTGGGAATAGGCGGAATTGCCGCGCAGGATCACGCTCACCGATTGCGTGTTGCCACGCGCCTGGCAGGAGATGACGGTGCGGTGAATTTCCGGCGTCTCGCGCGGCGGCTCCTTCTGCGTCACCTGGCGACCGATCTGGTTGGTCACCTCTTCCTGCGCCGCGGCGTCGAGCTGGCGGTAATTCTCCTCGAACTGCTTCAGCAGGCCGAGAACGTTCATCATCATTTCCTGGTTGCCCAGCGAGAACATCACCGAGCAGTTGCGCACGCGGGTATCACCCTCGTACCACACCGGCTCGCCGGCTCCGCCCCAAGGCATGGCCTTCAGCATGCGGTGGATGCCGGGCACGGAGACGTCATAAGCCGTGGCCCAGGGCCACTGCACCAGTTCTCCCTGGCTCAGATAATACATCGGCTTGGTGCACATGCGCAGGAAGGACATCGTCGAAGCCACGCTGACCTCGGCATCGCCGTAATAGAGCAGGTCCAGGGTGTCGATGCCCGGGGTCTCCAGCGCGATTTCGGCGGCGATCGTGCCAGCTGTCCACATGTAGGAATTGGCCGGGCACAGCGCCAGCTCCTTCGCCGCGAAGGCGGCGGCGAATTCCTTCTTCAGGTACAGCATCCAGTCGGTTTCGCCGGTGGTGTCGAAGTAATGGCAACCGGTGGCGAGTGCGGCCTCCACCACCGGCTTGCCAAGTTGCATGAACGGGCCAACGATGTTGAGCACCACCCTCTTGCCGGTGAACAATTCCGTCAGCGCGGCGGTGTTGTGCGCCACGCTCACGCACTGGTAGTCATGGCCCTTCAGCTCGGGGACTTTCTCCATCTCCGAGGCAAGGCGCTCGGCATTGCGCCCGGCGGCGATGAAGGGGATGCCACGCTTGGCCAGTTTCCAGGCCGTGAGCTTACCCGTGTAACCGCTGGCGCCGTACAGCACCACTTGATAATTCGTTGTCATTTTTGGACGTCTCCGTTTTTTATAATGAAAGATCAGGTCACAGCAGGTCGGGGTTGGTGAGGTAGTAACCGCCCTTGATCGCCAGGATCTCGTTGCACCCATCCTCGATCAGAGACGCACGCGCGTCGCGCAGGATTTTCTCGATCGGGTAGGCGCGGGTCAGGCCGTTGCCGCCGAAGATCTGCAGCGCATCGCTGGCGACCTCGAAGGCGGTTTGCGTGCCGGTGACCTTGGAGGTCATGGCGGCATGCAGCGCCGGCTGGGCGGCCGCGAAGTTGTAGTGGGCTACGCGGCGGCCGAGGGCGCAGGAGGCCTCGACCTTGCGGAACATATGGAACAGGCGGTGCGCGACCGACTGGTGGCGGATGATCGGCACGCCGCCTGCCTTGCGTTCATGTGCGTAGGCATGGGCGAGGTCATAGGCCGAGCGCGCGCAGCCGGTGAACACGGCACCCATGATCGTATTGGCAAAGCTGTGGATGGCGTACACGGCGGCCTGGTACTGCTCCGGCCCGGCGAGCAGATGCTCCTTCGAGAGATGCACGTCGTCGAAGAAGATCTCGCCCTGGTTCAGCGCACGCTGGCCCATCTTGTCCAACGGCTTGCCGCGGCTCACGCCCTTGGCATCGCCGGGCACGATGACCACGGCGCCGTTCTTCGTGCTGGGGCCGGAACCGGTATCCGCCGCGGCGTACAGGATGCACAC
>Ga0335083_10008529_pt1 | contig 12505 bp, 9 predicted proteins | sample Lox_Sample_42_FD_206716 | JGI IMG/M metagenome (GOLD analysis project Ga0335083, IMG submission 206716) | Soil microbial communities from Loxahatchee National Wildlife Refuge, Florida, United States - Lox_Sample_4.2 | ecosystem: Environmental > Terrestrial > Soil > Wetlands | place: USA: Florida... | reverse complement strand
TGGTGCTCGATGTGTCGACCACGTGGTCGGCGAGACCGTAGAGCGGCCGGCGCGTCCGAAGGAGCGACTTCAGCTCCGACATCGCGTTGGCCCGGTTGCGCATCGGCCGCGCGTCGCCCTGCATGAGCACGCGGTCCCAGTGATCCTGGGGGCGGGCGCGCAGCCACACGGTGGTCGTGCGCTTGCGCAGAAGGTCGTACGTCTCCTTGGCGGTGACGATGGACCCGCCCGTCGCGAGCACCCCCGCGTCGTGCGTCTCGAGGAACCGCCGGAGCACGTCGTGCTCGAGCCTGCGGAACCAGGCCTCGCCGTGCATCTCGAAGATGGTCGACAGCGGCATCCCCGCGTCGCGCGCCACGAGCGCGTCGAGCTCGAAGAAGGGGACGCCCAGGCGCCGTGCGATCTCGGGCCCCAGCGTGCTCTTGCCGGCGCCGCGCAGACCGAGCAGCGACACGATCTTCGAGGTCGCCGGCTTGCCGGCGGGATGCTCGGCCAGGAGCGTCGCGGCGCTCGTGCCGAGGGCCTCGGCCACGTCCTGCAAGCGTGCGACCGAGATGTTGCCTTCGCCTCCCTCGAGCTGAGCGAGGAAGCGCTCGCTCACCCCGGCCCGCTCGCCGAGCGCCCGCATGCTGAGACCGAGCTCGGTCCTGCGCGAGCGCACCGCCGCGCCGAGGGAACGGAGAAGCTCCGCTCTGCGATCGGAGGGAGATGCACTATAGTTCATGACCGGCCGACGAGGCGCACTATACTACTTGCTCGCCCGTTCGTCTCGTTCTACCTTTCGCGTGCCCATGGGAGCACACGCAGACGACTCAGCCTTGCCCCCGGTGCGCTTCGAAACGCACCCCGACCGCTACCGTCACTGGCGCCTCGAGCTCCCGCAGGAGCACGGCGGAACGGTGGCGCGCCTGGTCCTCGACATACGAGAGAACGAGGGCCTCCGCCCCGGCTACCCGCTCAAGCTCAACTCGTACGACCTCGGCGTCGACATCGAGCTGGCCGACGCGCTGCAGCGCATCCGCTTCGAGCACCCGGCCGTCAAGGCGATCGTCTTCACCAGCGGCAAGGACCGCATCTTCTGCTCGGGCGCCAACATCTACATGCTCGGCAGCAGCACCCACGGCTTCAAGGTGAACTTCTGCAAGTTCACGAACGAGACGCGGCTCTACCTCGAGGAGATGAGCGCCGAGTCCGGCGTGTCGTCGCTCGCTGCGCTCGCGGGCACGTCGTCGGGTGGTGGCTACGAGCTGGCCATCGCGTGCGACGAGATCGTGCTCGTCGACGACGGATCGAGCGCCGTCAGCCTCCCCGAGGCGCCGCTGCTCGGCGTGCTCCCCGGCACGGGCGGTCTCACGCGTCTGGTCGACAAGCGCAAGATCCGCCGCGATCTCGCCGACGCGTTCTCCACCGTGGCCGAGGGCGTGCGAGGCAAGCGCGCGGTCGAGTGGAACCTGGTCGACGAGGCGCCCGGCAAGAAGGACTTCGACGCCGCCGTGAAGCGCCGGCTCGAGGCGCTGGTCGCCCGCAGCAAGCGTCGGCCCATGAAGCCGGTGAAGCTCGAGCCGCTCGGCACCGAGCGCAAGTACGTCGCACTGGAGATGGACGAGGCCGCGCACACGGCGACGCTCACCATGCGCGCTCCCGAGGGCGCGGAGCCGCAGACGCCGGAGGAGCTGGCGAAGGCTGGCTCCGGGGCCTGGGTGATCCGCGCGTGGCGCGAGCTCGACGACGCGCTGCTCGACCTGCGGTTCAATCACCCGAACGTCGGCGTCGTCGCGCTGAAGACGAGCGGGGACCCCGCCAAGGTCCTCGCGGTCGACGCGATGCTGGCGAAGCACAAGGACGACGGTCTGGTGCGCGAGGTCACGCTCCTCGTGAAGCGCGTCCTCAAGCGCCTCGACAACACGGCCAAGAGCCTCTTCGCCCTCGTCGAGCCGGGGAGCTGCTTCGCAGGGACGCTCCTCGAGATCGCCCTGGCTGCCGACCGCGTCTACATGCTCGACGACGCATCCCAGGTTGGGGGGGACCCCCAAACCCCCGGCGGGAAGAACGAGCTGCGCGTCTCGGCGATGAACGCCGGTCCGTACCCGATGAGCAACGGCCTCACGCGCCTGCAGAGCCGCTTCCTCCGCGAGCCGGAGCGCGTCTCGCGCGTCCTCGAGCACAAGGGGCCCTTCGACACGAAGGCCGCGCTCGAAGCGGGGCTCGTCACCTTCGCGCCGGACGACATCGACTGGGAAGACGAGGTGCGCATCGCCTTCGAGGAGCGCGCCAGCATGTCGCCCGACGCGATGACCGGCATGGAGGCGAGCCTGCGCTACGGCGGGCCGGAAACGATGGAGACGAAGATCTTCGGCCGCCTCTCCGCCTGGCAGAACTGGATCTTCCAGCGCCCCAACGCGGTCGGCCCGCGCGGCGCCCTCACCCTGTACGGCAAGCCCGAACGCCCCGAGTTCGACTTCAAGAGGACCTGAAGCCCATGTCCACCGTCAACAGCGAGCGCATCCCGAACAACGTCCACCTCGCGGACGACAAGCGTCTGCAGCGCGCCCTCGAGGCGTGGCAGCCCAACTACATCCAGTGGTGGCGCGAGATGGGGCCGAGCGGCTTCCAGGAGGACCAGTGCTACCTCCGCACCGCCATCAGCGTGGACGCAGACGGGTGGGCGAACTTCGACTACGTGAAGATGCCCGACTACCGGTGGGGCATCTTCCTCGCCGATCCGGTGGCCGACCGCACCATCGGCTTCGGCGACGACTTCGGCAAGCCCGTGTGGCAACAGGTCCCGGGCGAGCACCGCAACACGCTGCGCCGCCTCATCGTCACGCAGGGCGACACCGAGCCGGCGAGCGTCGAGCAGCAGCGCATGCTCGGCCACTCTTGCCCCAGCGTGTACGACCTCAGGAACCTCTTCCAGGTGAACGTGGAGGAGGGGAGACACCTCTGGGCGATGGTCTACCTGCTGCACTCCTACTTCGGGCGGGACGGGCGCGAGGAGGCGGAGGCGCTGCTGCAGCGTCGCAGCGGCGACCCGGACAAGCCCCGGATCCTCGGCGCCTTCAACGAGCCGTGCACCGACTGGCTCTCCTTCTTCATGTTCACCTTCTTCACGGACCGGGACGGCAAGTTCCAGCTCCTCGCGCTCGCGGAGAGCGGCTTCGACCCGCTCTCGCGCACCACGCGCTTCATGCTCACCGAGGAGGCGCACCACATGTTCGTCGGCGAGACGGGCATCCTGCGCGTCGTCGACCGCACGGCGAAGGTGATGGCGGAGAGCAAGCAGGAGCAGCTCGAAGACGTGCGCAAGCTCGGGGTCATCGACCTGCCGACGATGCAGAAGTACCTGAACCTCTGGTACTCGCTGTCGCTCGACCTCTTCGGCGGCGAGGTGAGCTCCAACGCCGCCAGCTTCTTCGCGTCGGGCCTCAAGGGCCGGGCCAAGGAGGAGCAGTTCGAGGACCACATGGCGCTGACGGGCACCTACCCGATGGACACGCCGAAGGACGGACGCATCGAGCGCGAGGAAGTGCCCCTGCGCAACGCGATGAACGAGGTCCTGCGCGACTCGTACGTCGAGGACTGCCAGCGCGGCGTCGACAAGTGGAACCGCGCCATCGCAGCTCACGGCGTGACGCAGCAGCTGCGCCTCCCGAGCCGCCGCTTCCACAGGCACGTCGGCATCTACGCGGGCCTGTACGCCGACCCGGACGGCAACCTGATCACCAAGGAGCAGTGGGAAGCCCGCCGCGACGAGTGGCTGCCGAGCGAGGCCGATCGGGCCTACGTCCGCAGCCTCATGACGAAGCCCATCTACGATCCGAAGCAGATGGCCAACTGGATCAGCCCGCCCAAGCAGGGCATCAAGGGCCGCCCCATCGACTTCGAGTACGTCCGTCACGACGCCTAGGCGTGCGTGACCTCCGTGGGCAGCTCCACGACGAAGGTGGAGCCCTGCCCCACCTTGCTGTCGAAGTGCACGGTCCCCCCGTGCGCCTCGACCAGCTCGCGCACGATCCACAGCCCCAGGCCGAACCCGCCGTAGTGCCGGTCGCTCACGGCGCGCTCGAAGCGCCCGAAGATGCGCGCCTGCGCCGAGGCCTCGATCCCGATCCCCTCGTCGCGGACCACGACGCGCGCCTTGCTCTCGTTCGGGTTCGGGCCGAAGACGCCGACGTGGATCGGCTTCCCCGCACCGTACTTCACGGCGTTCGAGAGGAGGTTCGTGAGCACCTGATCGAGTCGAGCGCGATCCCAGTTGCCTCGCGTGTTCCCGGTCGTCTCGAGGGTCACGGTCGACCCGGCGCGCTGGGCCTCGGCGGCGTGGCGGTCGACGACCTCGCGCGCGAGCTCGCCGAGACACATCGTCTCGCGCTCGAGCGCCAGCCGACCCGACGTGATGCGCGACACGTCGAGCAGCTCGTCGATCAGCCGCTGCAACCTGTATGCGTGGCTCACGGTCTTGTGCACGCGCGGTTCCCATCGCGCCGGCTCCGCGGCGACCTGCCCGCGCGCGAAGGCGGCGTCCAGACTCTGGAGCTGCAGCTGCAGCGCCGTCAGCGGCGTGCGTAGCTCGTGGCCGGCGACCGAGAGGAACTCGTCACGGAGCCGGATCGCCGCGCGCGCCTCCCCGTACGCGCGCGCGTTGTCGATCGCGATCCCCGCGCGCAACCCGAGCTCCTCGGCCAGCACGAGGTCCGCTTCGTCGTAGCTGCGGCCTGACTCGGCGGAGATGAGCGACATCGCGCCGAGCACCTGGTCGCGCGCCCTCAGGGGCACGATCATCAGCGAGCGCAGGCCCAGCTCGCGCATCATCCGGAGCAGATCGGGATTGCCTCTCGATCTCGCGACGAGGTCGGCTTCGGTGACGGTCGGTACGAGCTCGGGGTGACCCGTCCTCGCGACCGCCGCCATCCCCATCTTTGCGTCGGCAGGAGGCGGGTAGCGTGTCTGCAGGTCTCGCGCGAGACCGACCTTGGCGGGATCGACGTGCGCCACCGCCACGTGGCGCAACTTGCCGTCCTCCAGCACGTCGACGGCGCACCAGTCGGCCAGCTCGGGCACGAGCAGGCGGGCGAGCTGCGCCATCGTCGCACCGTAGTCGAGCGACTCGGACAGCACCTCGCTCGCGCGCGCCAGGTAGCGCGCCGCGTCCTGTCTCCTGCGCTCGGCCGTGACGTCGTGCCACACGCTGACCGAGAGCTGAGGCTGACCGAACATCCCCGTGATGGCTCGGGCGTGCACGTGCGCCCAGAAATCGCGCCCGCTCGCGATGTCGTGCGCACGCACGACGGCCGAGGAGTGCTCCTCACCTCGCATGACGCGCGCCCCGGGCAGGTCGTCCGCGGTGAGAGGCTGCCCGTTCTCGTCGGAGAAGTCGTGGCCGAGCTTCGCCGCCGCCTCGTTCTCCCACACCACCGAACCGGCTCTGTCCTGAACGACGATGCCGTCCTCGATGGCGTTCAGGATCCCCTCGAGGCGAGCCGTGAGCCACCGCTCGCCCAGATCGCGCACCACCGTGCCGAAGCCGCGGAGCTCTCCCTCGGGCGTGCGCAGCGCGGTGATGACGACGCTCGCCCAGAAGCGCGACCCGTCCTTGCGGATGCGCCATCCCTCGTCCTCGAAGCGGCCGATCCGTGCGGCGATCTCGAGCTCGCGGTCGGGCTTGCGGGCCGCGACGTCCTCGGGCGGGTAGAACTCGGACATGTGGTGGCCGAGGATCTCGTCGGGGCGGTACCCCTTCATGCGCTGGGCGCCCTTGTTCCAGGCCACGATGCGCCCGGTCGTGTCGAGCACCGAGATGGCGTAGTCGGTGATGCCGTTGACCACCTGCAGCAGGTCGCTGCTGGTGCTGTCGATCGTCTCCGGCATCTCCGGACGTGCGCTCATGGACGGTTGGTTGCTCGGATAGCGCGCGTTTACTGACCGCGGTACGTGGCAAAGTGCCTCGTGCTCGCTACCTCAGGGGGTGTGCATGCTCATGTGCATCGGTGCCAAGTCGCCTCCGAGCATCCACATTCCAAACAGATGCACGCCGACGTTGACCGTGAACGCAGCTTCGGTGCCGTAGAACGACTGCATCACCGGCGGCAGGTAGACGAAGGTCGCCTCGCCGAAGAGGCCGAAGCTCATCCCGCTCGCGGCGCTCTGACAGACGACGCGCTCGAGGCCGAAGGTCTGGAATAGCCACGGCGTCGAAACGATGCCGCCGAGGGCGGGCGACTCCTCACGCTGATTGAACTCGGTGCGGGTCCACACGGTGGCCACGCGGGTCGGTGTGCGGGCGGCGAGCTCGCTCAGGACGGCCTGCGTCGTCGGGCGATTGCCGTTCGCGTCGGCGTCCGGCAGGTCGAGGGCCCAGTCGAGGAGCGCATCGAGGCGCCAGCCGCTCACGTTCCACCAGCCGTAGGCGCTCGCACTCGCCTGGTAGGCGTCCGGCTCGCCGTTGCCCTGGTTGCGCAGGCGCTCGCCCGACACTTGCACCTCGAGCCAGTCGCCCACCTCCTGGCGCACGCGCGCGGCGTACGACTCGGGGGCGGCCACGTGAGGATAGAGGCGGCTGTCCTGCGGCGTGAGCTCCAGGGCGCTGAAGGCGGAGCCCTCGAGCCACGTGCCGTGGATGCGCAGCGACGCGCCGAGCACCGGGAACGTCTCGTGCGGGTTCTCTCCCTTGTGGTGCTTGCGCGGCACCGTGGGTCCCGGGTTGCTCGCGCGGTGCATGAAGATGGGAGGGCCGATGGTGGCGCTGCCTTGCCCGCCGAAGAGCGAGAGATCGAAGGCACCCTCGTGCATCATGTCCGGCGGGTGCCAGCCGTCGATGCCCGCGAGGGGGTGAACGGCGACCATCGCCTGGTGAAGGAGCTGGTGCGCGTGCTGCGCGTCCCAGAGGCCCTCCCCGGACTGTCCGATTTCGGGATAGCCGGCGGCGCCGATGGTGAGCGGCTCGAAGTCGAGCATGAGGAGGCCCTCCACCCAGCCGTGCGCGTCGCGCGCGTAGGCCATGGCCCAGTCGTCGACGAGCAGCGGGTAGGTGTTGCCCGCGTTGAAAGTGCGCCCGGCCCCGGGGTTGTCGATGACGTGTCCGGGGATGCCCGTGTTCTGCGCCTCGGCGAAGCCGTTGATCATGAGGTGGATGCCGCCGGGCATCCCCGGCCGACCCGGGATGAGCGACTCGCGCGGCGTCGCGAAGGGCACCTCCGGAGCATCCGCTTCCTGCGCGTGTCCCGGAGATGGGACGAGAAGGGCGATCGCGGCGGCGGCGGCGACGCTGACCGCGAATCGTCTCCTCATGCAGCCACGGAGCATAACGGACGTGCTAGCGTCTCGCTTCGCCATGAGTGCGCGCTTCGTCGCATCGGTGGTCGCTTCCACGCTGTTCCTCGGGACCGTCGCGCCCGCGTTCGCGGACGACACGGCGCAGTCCGGCGGCAAGAGCGAGACGCTCGACGAGCGCGACGCTCGCCAGGAGCGACGGATGATCGGCTGGATCTCCATCGGCATCGGCGGGGGTGCCGCGCTCATCGCGCTCGGAACGTCGATCGTGATGCTCAATGACAAGAGCGCGCGCGACAACGGCTGCAACGCGGACAAGGTGTGCTCGAGCTCCGGACTCGCCGCGAACAACGAGCTCGGGCAGATGTCCGGGTGGAACATCGGGGCATTCGCCGTGGCCGCCGTGGGCCTGGGTGTCGGCGCGTTCCTCGTGCTCACGAACCCGAGCGACAAGGAAATGGGCACCCAGGTGGGCATCGCGCCGACGGGCTCGGGCACGGGCTTCGTCCTCCGGAGCACCTTCTGATGCGTTCCGCCCTGGCGGCCCTCGTTGCGGCCGCGACCGTCGCCGCGGGGGCCGTCGGCATCGGCTGCGTCATCGTCACGGGAAGCACGGACGGCTACCGCGCCAAGGGCTCGGGCGACGGCGGCGGTGGGGACGGTGCGTCGGTCTCGCTCGCGTGCGTCTCGTCGGCCGACTGCGGGGACGCGGGCGACGTCTGCTGCGTCGTCGTCAGCTCGTCACTCACCTCGATGAACACTGCGTGCCAGGCTGCCCCGTGCACCGGGATCCTCCCTGCGCAGCTGTGCAAGACGACCGCCGAGTGCGGCAAGACTGGCCTGTGCACGACACAGTCGTGCACCCTCGGCTCCTCAACGGTGACGATCCAGGCCTGTGGCACGGTCAGCGCCTGCACGGCGCAGTGACGATCGAGCCCTCATCACCCGTGACCAGGGGTGTGTCAGGGCCTGATCAGGGTCGTCATCAGCGGTTTGGTGGGGGCGATCAACCTCACGGAGCAACCGTGATCACCGGTGATCAGGGCTGTGATCACCGGGTATGCAGGGTGCTCCATGTGGTGATCAGGGGTGTGATCACCGGTTGAGTGGGGGCGATCAACCTCATGGAGCAACCGTGATCACCGGCGATCAGGGGCGTGATCACCGGATCGACGGGGTGCTGGATACGGTGACGAGGGGTGTGATCACCGGTCACGTGGCCCCTGATCACGGGTGATCAGGGGCGTGATCAGAGGTCTATCTGCATCCCGAGCTCGACCACCTGGTCCGGTGGGATGCCGAACCAGCTCGTGGCACTGCGGGCATTGCGCGCTAGGAAGGCGAAGAGACTCTCGGAGAAGACGCCCATCTTGCCCCCCTTGCCGGCGACGAACGTCTCCCGGCCGAGGTAGTAGGTGGCATCCGTCAGGTCCACGGGCAGTCCCGCCTGCCCCAGGAGCTTCGGGATGTTCGGGTGCTCCATGAAGCCGGTGCGGATGAAGACGCGGTGGACGCCCTTGCCGAGGTCCTCGCTGCGGAGGTGATCCTCGCGCTTCACGTGGGGGACGTGCTCGGTCGTGACGGTGACCACGAGGAGCTTCTCGTGCACGGCGCGGATGCGGCGCGCCTGCGTCATCAGCACCGGGGGCGTCCCCTCCGGGTTCGACGTCAGGACCACGGCGACCCCCGGCACGCGGACTGGGCAGCGCTGCTCGAGCTCGGCCACGAAGCTCGTCAGCGGCGGCGAGTCGGCCGCGAGCCGCTCGCCCAGGATGGTGCGCCCGACCTTCCAGTCGATCATGACGACGAACATGACGGCGCCGACGAGGATGGGGATCCACCCGCCGTCGAAGAACTTGGCGAGGTTCGCCGCGAAGAACGGCACGTCGAACGACAGGAAGAGTCCGAGCGGGAGCACGGCCTTCCAGAGGGGCCACTTCCAGGTGCGTCGCGTCACCGTGAAGTAGGCGAAGCTCGTGATGGCCATCGTGCCGCTGACGGCGATGCCGTAAGCCGCGGCGAGCTTCGACGACTCGCGGAAGGTGAGCACCAGGGCGATGCACATCCCGCAGAGGGCCCAGTTGATCTCGGGCACGTAGATCTGTCCCTCGGCGTGGCGCGAGGTGTGGGTCACCGTGACGCGCGGGAAGTAGCCGAGCTGCACGGCCTGGTGCGTGAGGGAGAAGACGCCGGTGATGAGCGACTGCGACGCGATGATCGTGGCCGCCGTCGAGATCGCGACGAGCGCGTACGTCGAGGCGCCTGGCGGGACCATCGCGAAGAACGGGTTCTCGACGGCGCTCGCGTCGCGCATCACGAGGGCGCCCTGGCCGAGGTAGCAGAGCACCAGCGTCGGGAAGACGAGCGCGAGCCACGCCAGGCGGACGGGACGCCGGCCGAAGTGGCCCATGTCGGCGTAGAGCGCCTCGCCGCCGGTGACCGCGAGCACGACGATGCCGAGGATCGGCAAGCCTCGAAAGCCGTGGCGCATGAAGTAGCTGGCTCCCCACTGCGGCGAGAGCGCGACGAGGACCGCCGGGTTCTTGACCACGTGCCAGGCGCCGAGGGAGCCGATGCAGACGAACCAGGCGATCATGACGGGCCCGAAGATCGCGCCGAGGCCGCCCGTGCCGCGCCGCTGGATCGCGAAGAGCCCGAGGAGCACGAGACACGTGAGCGGGACGACGGCCTGCTTGAGCCCCGGCGCCGTCAGCTCCAAGCCCTCGAGGGCGCTGAGCACGCTGATGGCAGGCGTGATGATCCCGTCGCCGTAGAGGAGCGCGGCGCCGGCGATGACGAGGATCGCGACCAGGCCGATGCGCGCGTGCTTGTTGCGCGGGACGAGCGCGAGAAGCGCGAGGATCCCGCCCTCGCCCTGGTTGTCGGCGCGCATGACGAACGCGAGGTACTTCACCGTCACGACCATCGTGAGCGCCCACACGATGAGCGAGCAGACGCCCAGCACGTCCTCCATGGCGGGCATCTCGCCGGGCTTGGGCGCGATGCCGACCTGCAGCGTGTAGAGGGGGCTCGTCCCGATGTCGCCGAACACGACGCCGAGCGCCGCCACCGCGAGCGCCCCCAGGCTGCCCCCGTGCGCGTGCGTGCCGCGCTCGTCCACGGTTGCGGCGGTCGACATGGCTACGTGAGAGACAACGTGTAGCAGCCGGCGGCGTCGTGGGTCGAGAGTCGTGGTGGCGCGGCGTGCTACCGTCGCGCGCGATGACGCGCTACGCGCTCTCGCCGGATTCGCGGGTGCTCGTCGATCTACGGGCCACCGGGCTGCTGCGGGCGCTCGGGCACAATCCGACGCTCGTGGCCCATCCGGAGCCCGCCATGCTCGAGGTGGCGGAGGCAGACGCGGGTACGACGGCGACGATCGCCCTGCGCTTCCCCGTCTCGCGCATCGATCCGCCCGAGGACATCAGCCCCGACGATCGCGACAAGATGCGCACGAACATGGAAGGAGACGAGGTGCTCGACGCCGCGCGCTTTCCGGCGGTGGAGGTGAGCGCGCGGTGGCGGGGCACGATGGAGTCCGGTCGGCTCGACGTGGACGCGACCATACGCGGAGCACCGCACGCCTTCACGATGGACGTGACGCTGCAGCGCGCGGGCGACGACGTGGTCGCGCGAGGAACCTGGGAGGGGCGCCTGCGGGACCTCGGCATCAAGCCGTTCCGCGCGCTCATGGGCGCCCTCAAGCTGGAGGACTGGGTGCGCCTGCGTCTCGAGGCGCGACTGTCCCCGTCACCGGGCTAGCGTCGTCTCGATCCTCACCGTTCCGGTGAGCGTCTTGTGCACCGGGCACTTCTCGGCAATCTCCTTCAGGCGCGCGCGCTTCTCGTCGTCGAGCTCCCCCTCGAGCACCAGCTCCCGGTGCATGACGAACGCGCCCTCGGCGTGCTCGCCCGTCACGGTGACCTCGATCTTCGAGAGCTTCCAGCCCTTGCGCGCGGCGTACATCTGCAGCGTCATCGCGGTGCACGCGCCGAGGCCCGCCAGGAGCCACTCGTGCGGCTCGGGCCCGGCGTCCGTGCCCCCGTGCGCCGTCGTCTCGTCCGCCGTCAGCGTGTGAGGGCCGATGCTCACCGTCTGCGTGTACTTGCCTCCGGGGGACGGCGCGACCCGTGCCGCTCGGTATTCCATGCGGCGGAGTGTACTCTCGCGTTCCCCACGCCATGCAATTCCCCCCGCGACTCTCGGGCCGCGCGCTCCAGGGCATCGTGCGTCTGTCGCGCACGACCGCCGGCAAGCGCCTCCTCTACCAGGTGTTCCGCTCCGACCTGCGCATCGGGCAGCTCGAGCAGCTCCCGGATGCGCTCTTCGGCGGGATGCCCATCGACAACCGACCCATCGCGGGTCGCCCGCCGCGACAGGTGGCGGACGCGGGGCTTCCTCTCCCGGCGGCTCCGTGGAGCGGGAGCTCCGAGACCCTGGCGCAGGCCTTCCGTGAGGGCAAGACGACGCCGCGCGAGGTCGCCGACCGAGCGCTCGAGGCGGCTCGCGCCCTCGCGTCGCGCAGGCCGAGCGTCGGGCCGCTCATGGCGACCTGCGAGGAGCGCACGCGACGGGACGCCGACGCGTCCACGGCGCGATGGCGCAGCGGAAAGCCGCTGGGTCCTCTCGACGGCGTGCCCATCGTCGTGAAGGAGGAGATGGCCATCGCGGGCCTGCCCACGCGGGGCGGCAGCGATCTCTCCGACGCGACGCCCGCGAGCGCCGATTGCACGTTCGTCGCGCGGCTGAGCGCCCAGGGCGCCATCGTGCTCGGGCACACGCCGATGACCGAGTACGGGATGACGCCGCTCGGCTTCAACCCGAAGCGCACGATGCCGCGCAACCCGCACGCGACCGATCGCGTCGCCGGCGGATCCTCGACGGGGTCGGCCGTCGCCGTCGCCACGGGCCTCGTGCCGCTCGCCCTCGGGGGCGATGGCGGCGGGTCGATACGCATCCCGTCGTCGCTGTGCGGTGTCTTCGGCATCAAGCCGACGTGGGGGCGCGTCTCTCGCGCGGGCGACATCTTCGGCGGCACCGTCGCCCACATCGGGCCCATCGCGTCGAGCGTGGTGGATCTCGCGCGTTGCCTCGAGATCGCCAGCGGATCCGATCCCGAGGACCTGCAGACGAAGCTGGCGCCACACCGTGAAGCGGGCACCTTCGTGCGCGCGCTCTCGCGCGGCGTGCGCGGGATGCGCATCGGCGTCGTCGACGGAGAGTGGGCCGAGGCCTC
>Ga0335083_10008528_pt1 | contig 12505 bp, 11 predicted proteins | sample Lox_Sample_42_FD_206716 | JGI IMG/M metagenome (GOLD analysis project Ga0335083, IMG submission 206716) | Soil microbial communities from Loxahatchee National Wildlife Refuge, Florida, United States - Lox_Sample_4.2 | ecosystem: Environmental > Terrestrial > Soil > Wetlands | place: USA... | reverse complement strand
GACAGGGTAGATCAGCCCGGCGGGCGGAGCAAGGGCGCATCGTCGATTGTTACAGGGGTGAGCTAAAGCGGAGTCGGTGGATGATGGCCGACTCCGCCGCGGATCAATGTACGGTCGGCGAGCCCGCTGGGCCGGAGGCAGCCTCGTCGAACAGTGCCTCCACATCCTCGGGCCCGAACCGGTACGGCCGGTGGCAGAACTCGCAGGTCACGGTCACGGCACCCTGCTCCCGCAGGACGTCACGAACCTCATCCGCGCCGAGCGCCCGCAGCAGACCGGCCACCCGTCCCTGGTTGCACCGGCACTCGAACTGCACCGGTGAGCCGCGGAACAGCCGCAGGTCCTGGGCCGAGAATCCGCGCCCCAGCAGTTCCTCGACCGGGCATTCCAGCAGGTCCGCGGGGCTCAGCCGCTCGATGCCGCGCTGGGCTTCCACCCAGATCTCGTCCAGCTCCGTAGCGTCATCCTTCGATGAACCCGGCACCTTCTGGACCAGGACGCCGGCGCCGCTCTGCTCGTCCGCAGCCAGCACCAATCGCGTCGGAAGCTGTTCCGATGAAGCGAAGTACGCTTCCAGGGAATCGGCAAGGGAATCGCCGCTCAGCGGCACGATGCCCTGGTAGCGCATGCTGCGCTCGTCGGCCTCCACCGTAACGGCGACCCGACCCGTACTGCCGACGAGCTGGCGGAAATCCGCGCCGGCAGCGACCGCGGCCTCATCGAATCGGGCCACGGCGCGCAGGCGGTAGTCGTGCGTGCACTGGGCGACCAGCAGGTTGATGGCGCCGTCACCCTGCAGCTGCAGGGTCAGCGTGCCACGGAATTTCAGGGTGGCCGCCAGCAGCACCGAGGCGGCCACGGCCTGCCCCAGCAGCTCGCGCACCGGCTGCGGATAGTCGGAGTGCTGACACAGCTCGCGCCAGGCGGCGCCCAGGCGCACCCAGTGCCCCCGGACGGGCTGGTTCTCGACGATGAAGCGACGCACCTCGTCGGTGCCGCGGGATGTGATCTCGTCCATGGCCCCCACAATGGGGCAGCCCGACGCACAACTCAACCCGGCAGCTTCTTCTTCAGCAGCTCGTTCAGCTGGGCCGGATTGGCCTTGCCGCCCGTGGCCTTCATCACCTGCCCGACGAAGAAGCCGAACAGCTTGTCCTTGCCCGCGCGGAAGTCGGCGAGCTGGCCCGGGTTCTTCGCCATCACCTCCTCGATGGCGCGTTCGATCGCACCCGTGTCGGTGATCTGCTTCAGACCCTTGCTCTGGATGATCGCATCCGCCTCGGCGCCGCTCGACCACATGGCTTCGAAGACTTCCTTGGCGATCTTGCCGGAGATGGTCTGGTCGGCGATGCGCCGGAGCAGGCCGGCCAGTCGCGCCGCCGGCAGTTTGCCGCTGCCGATGTCGAGGCCGTCCTTGTTGAGTGCCGCGGCCAGCTCCCCCATGACCCAGTTGGCGGCGAGTTTCGCATCACCACCACCCCCGGCGGTCAGAGCCCGCGTCACTTCTTCGTAGTAGTCGGCGAGTTCGCGGCTGGCCGTCAACACGCCCGCATCGTACGCAGACAATCCGTACTGCGTGCCGAAGCGTGCAGCCTTCTGATCCGGCAGCTCGGGCAGGGTCGCGCGAACACTGGCGATGAACGCCGCATCCAGCACCACCGGCAGCAGATCCGGGTCCGGGAAGTAGCGATAGTCGTTCGCCTCTTCCTTCGAGCGCATGGAGCGCGTCTCACCCTTGTCAGGATCGTACAGACGCGTTTCCTGCCGCACGGTACCGCCGGACTCGATCAGATCGATCTGACGCGCCACCTCGTAGTTGATCGCCTTCTCGACAAAGCGGAACGAATTGAGGTTCTTGATCTCCGCGCGCGTGCCGAACTTCTCGGTGCCACGACGACGGACCGACACGTTCGCGTCGCAACGGAACGAGCCTTCCTGCATGTTGCCGTCGCAGATCTCGAGGTAGCGTACCAGCGTGTGCACCTTCTTCATGTAAGCGACCGCTTCCTTGGCCGAACGCATGTCCGGCTCGGAGACGATTTCCACAAGTGGTGTACCGGCACGGTTCAGGTCAATGCCCGATACACCCGGCAGTCCCTCGTGCAGCGACTTGCCCGCATCTTCCTCGAGGTGCGCGCGCGTCACACCAACGCGCTTGGTCGTACCGTCATCCAGCACGATGTCGATCGCACCTTTGGCGACGATCGGCAGCTCGTACTGGCTGATCTGGTAGCCCTTGGGAAGGTCCGGGTAGAAGTAGTTCTTGCGCGCGAACACCGAGGTGTCCGCGATCCGCGCCTCGATGGCCAGACCGAATTTCACGGCCATGCGCACAGCCGCGCCATTCAGCACGGGCAGCACGCCGGGATAGCCCAGATCCACCAGGTTGGCCTGCGCGTTCGGAGCGGCCCCATACGCGGTGGCCGAGCCGGAGAAGATCTTCGATTGCGTGGAGAGCTGCGCGTGGATCTCCAGGCCGATGACGGTTTCCCAGTCGCCGTTCGCGCTCATCGGTACGCCTCCGGCAGGCGGCCGTGCCAGTCGGTCTCGCGCTGGTAGCGATGCGCGGCGTTGAGGATCTTCGCCTCGCCGAAATGCGGGCCGACGATCTGCAGGCCCACGGGCAGGCCACCCGTGAAACCGCACGGGATGGAGATCGCGGGCAGGCCCGCGAGGTTGGCGCCGATCGTGTAGATGTCGTTCAGGTACATGGTGATCGGATCGGAGGTCTTCGCGCCGATCGGAAAGGCCGGGGTCGGTGTCGTTGGCCCCATCAGCACGTCGACTTCGCCGAAGGCGCGCTTGAAGTCGGCGGAGATCAGCTGCCGGACCTTCTGCGCCTTGAGGTAGTACGCATCGTAGTAACCAGCTGAGAGCACATACGTGCCAGTCATGATGCGGCGCTTGACCTCCGCGCCGAATCCCTCACCGCGCGAACGCTTGTACAGGTCCATCAGGTCGCGCGGCTCTTTGCAGCGATAGCCGTAGCGCACTCCGTCGAAGCGCGCGAGGTTGGAAGAGCACTCAGCCGGCGCCACGACGTAGTAGGCCGGCACCGACAGCGGCAGATTGGGCAGACTCACCTCACGCAACGTCGCGCCCAGCTTCTCGTAGACCGCCAGAGCTTCGCGGATGCGCTTCTCGTTCTCGGCGTCCAGACCTTTGTCGAAGAACTCTTTCAGCAGGCCGATCTTCAGTCCCGCGAGCGGCGCATCGAGCGTCGCAACGTAGTCGGGCACCGGAAGATCGACGCTCGTCGAGTCGTTGGGATCGAAGCCTGCCATCGCACGCAGGATCAGCGCGGCATCCTCAGCGGTCGTGCTGACGACACCTCCCTGATCGAGACTGGATGCGAAGGCCACCATTCCGTAGCGAGAGACGCGTCCATATGTGGGCTTCATACCCGTCACGCCACACAGTGCGGCGGGCTGGCGGATCGAGCCACCGGTGTCGGTCGCCGTCGCAACCGGAGTGAGACGCGCGGCAACCGCCGCGGCCGAGCCTCCCGAGGAACCACCCGGCACCAGGTCAGGGTTCCAGGGGTTGCGCACCGGCCCATAGAAGCTGGTCTCGTTGGAGGAGCCCATCGCGAACTCGTCCATGTTCGACTTGCCCAGCATCACCGTGCCCGCGGCCCTGAGCTTCGCGACCACGGTGGCGTCATAGGGCGAGACGAAATTGTCGAGCATGCGTGAGCCGCATGAAGTGCGGACACCCTCGGTGCAGAACAGATCCTTGTGCACCATGGGCAGTCCCGTCAGCGGGCCGGCACTGCCGGCCGCGAGCTGCCGGTCTGCCGCACCGGCAGCAACGAGCGCCTGCTCGCGCGTGACGGTGACGAAGGCGTTCAGCTTCGGCTGGCTCGCCTCGATGCGCGCCAGCAGCATGCGGGTGAGCTCCAGGCTCGAAAATTCCCTGGCGCGCAGCCCTTGCGCCAGCTGCGCCAGACTCAGGGTATGCAGGCTCACTCGATGACCTTGGGGACCAGGTACAGTCCGGCGGCGACCTGCGGCGCATTGGCCTGATCGCGCTCATGATGGTCCGTTTCTGTGACGCGGTCCTCACGCAGCCGCTGCGAGAGGCCCTCCAGCGGGTGCGCCATCGGCTGTACCCGCGCGGTATCGGCCCGGTCGAGCTCGCCGACGAACTCGAAGATGGCCGACAGGCTCTGCTGGTACACCGGGATTTCCGCGGGCGCGAGCGCCAGGCGCGCCAGGTGGGCGATGTTCTCGATCTGCTCGCGTGTCAGGGCCATGGAATTACCGCTGCAAAACGTGCGCGAGTGCGCACTCGTGACTGCGAAAAACAGCGCAAAATCATACATGTTGCCTTGCTGAATGTCCTCTCGGTTGCTAGATTACGCGCCACTTTTCTTGGGTCCTTCACCCGCTTTCACTCCGGTCGCCAATTCATGTTCAAACGTTTGCGCGGCTATTTTTCCAGCGATCTGTCGATCGATCTGGGAACGGCCAACACGCTCATCTACGTCCGCGACAAGGGCATTGTGCTCAACGAGCCCTCGGTCGTCGCGGTGCAGGACGAATCCACCCGCAGCGGCGGGAAGATCATCGTCGCCGTCGGGTCCGAGGCGAAGAGCATGCTCGGGCGTACCCCCGGGCACATCACCGCCGTAAGACCGATGAAGGACGGCGTGATCGCCGACTTCACCTACACCGAGAAGATGCTGCAGCACTTCATCAACAAGGTGCACGGCAACCGGATGCTCAAGCCCTCGCCCCGGGTGCTGGTGTGCGTGCCGTTCGGCTCCACACAGGTCGAGCGCCGTGCGATCCGCGAGTCCGCCGAAGGCGCGGGCGCGCGCAACGTGGCCATCGTCAGCGAGCCGATGGCGGCGGCGGTCGGCGCCGGTCTGCCGGTGCACGAGGCCCGCGGCTCCATGGTACTCGATATCGGCGGCGGCACCTCCGAAGTGGCGGTGCTGTCCCTGAACGGCATCGTCTACGCCAACTCGGCCCGCATCGGCGGCGATCGCTTCGATGAGGCGATCATGAACTACGTGCGCCGCAATTACGGCATCCTCATCGGCGAGGCCACGGCCGAGCGCATCAAGATCGAGATCGGCTCGGCCTATCCGGGCCAGCAGGTGCGCGAGCTGTCCGTGAAGGGCCGCAACCTGTCCGAGGGCGTACCGCGCAGCTTCACCCTCAACAGCAATGAAATCCTCGAAGCGTTGCAGGAGCCCTTGCAAAGCATCGTGAGCGCCGTGAAGCAGGCGCTCGAACAGACTCCTCCCGAGCTTGGAGCCGACGTCGCCGAGCGCGGCATCGTGCTCACCGGTGGCGGCGCGCTGCTGCGCGACATCGACAAGCTCCTGACGGAAGAGACCGGCCTGCCAGTCGTCGTGGCGGATGACCCCCTCACGTGCGTGGCGCGTGGCGGCGGGCGCATTCTCGAGCTGATGGACGAGCTGGGCCCCGGTCACTTCGGCCTCGAATAGCGCCGGCGCCGGCGCTATACGATGGCCGCCTTCGGCACAGGGGCCAGCCGACCGCTGTCCGGCAGGGGAGGCTCGCCGGGCTTCCGCTTCACGCTCTACGCTACCGCCTCCATCATCATCATGTTCATGGACCAGCGCGGCGAGTGGCTCGAACGAGTCCACTACGTGCTGGATGCCGCCGCCTATCCCATCCAGCTGGCCGTCAGCTCGCCGAGCTCCGCCTGGCAGTGGATGAAGGAGACGGTCGAGACCCGTGACGCTTTGCGCGCCGAGAACGCGCGCCTGCTGCTGCGCCAGCGCGAGCTTGAGTTGCGCACCATGCGCTACGAGGCCCTCGCACTCGAGAACGATCATCTCCGGGGGCTGCGCGATGCCCTTCCGCCCGTGGCCGAGCGGTGGCTGATCGCGGAGGTCGTCGATATCCAGCTCAGCGCCCTGCGTCAGCGCGTGCTGGTCAATCGGGGCACCCGCAACGGGGTCTTCAAGGGTCAGGCGGTCATGGATGACCAGGGCCTGCTGGGGCAGACCACCCACGTGGGACCCTGGAGCGCCGAGGTCATCCTCATCACCGATCCCGAGCATGCCGTCCCGGTCGAGATCCAGCGCACCGGCCTGCGGACCATCGCCGTGGGCACGGGTGATACTGCTTCGCTCGCGCTTCCGTATCTGCCCGCGAATGCCGACGTGAAGACCGGCGACATCCTGATGACGTCAGGCCTGGGCGGAGTCTTCCCAGCCGGCTACCCGGTGGGGCGCGTGGTGGAGGTGCACCGGGATGCAGTGCAGCCACTCGCCCAGGTGCGCGCCGTGCCCTACGCGCACATGGATCTGGATCGCGAGGTCATGCTGGTCTGGTTCCGCGAAGGACATCCGGCGGCCCCGGTTGCGACGAACGGCGATATCAAGAGCGGCAATGCGGCCATGCAGCCCCAGGGGGTACCACCCAAGCCGAAGCCCACGCCAGCCGGTCAGCCTGGCGCGGCTGCTCAGTCTTCACCCGGGGCACCCGGATCCTCGGGCGCACCCGGATCCTCCGGAGCGCCTGGTTCCGCCAGAGCGCCTGGCGCAGCCGCAGCTCCCGGTGCAACCGCGACTCCCGGCGCTGCGGCGGGCGCTGCACCCACTCCCGGTGATGCCGCAGTGATCCCGCCAGCGCCGAAAACACCGAAGAAGCCGGCGACTCCGGTCGTACCGGAGCCGAGCGACGATGAATCGCCGCCCTACGAGACGGACGCTCCGCCCAAGGCTGCGCCCAAGGAGCCGCCTCCGGTGGTGCCCGACAACACCCCGAGGACACCCTGATGCAGGACTCCCGTGGCCGGATGGTGTTCACGGCGCTGATCGCGCTCATCCTGACGGTGCTGCCGCTACCCAGCTGGCTGAACCTGGTGCGGCCGGAGTTCCTGGTGCTCACCGTGCTGTACTGGTCGATCGCCTCGCCGCGCACCGGCGGCATCGGTCTCGCCTTCTTCTCCGGGATCATGCTGGATGTATTTCAGGGGCCGGTGCTGGGCGAGCATGCCATGGCCCTCTCGCTGGTCTCGTACATCGCGCTGCGCGAGCACCAGAAGATCCGCTCCAAGCCGGCCTTTCAGCAATCCCTGATCGTGTTCGCAGCGCTGGTCACCTACGAGTTCGTACTCTTCGCCATCGATGGCTGGACCAAGCATCCGGTGACCAGCCCGCTGCGCTGGACGCACACGCTCTCCGGCGCGATCTTCTGGGCTCCGGTGGCAGCCGTTCTCGCCGCCTCGGGCGAGCGGCGCCGCTAGCGATCAGCTGAGGCCGCATGGCGCGCGTGCACATCAAGGACCACTGGAGCGAACAGCGCATGTTCGATCAGCGCGCCCTGGTCGCGGGCGCGTGCATTGCGCTGCTGACCATCGGCCTGCTCGGTCGGCTGTTCCTGCTCCAGGTCGTGCGCCACGATTACTACACGGAGCTCTCCCAGGGTAACCGCGTCCGCACCGAGCCCATTCCGGCCGCGCGCGGCCTGATCCTCGATCGCCGCGGCGCCGTGGTCGCCGGCAACCAGCCCGCCTACCAGCTGGAACTCGTGCCGGAGGAAGTGCCCAACCTGCAGGCCGAACTGCAGGGTCTCGTGGACCTCGACCTGGTGCGCAAGGAGGACATGGAGGAGTTGAAGCGCACCATCCGTTCCCGGCGCGTGTTTGACAGCGTCCCGGTACGGCTGCGCATGTCCGATGAGGATGTGGCCCGCTTCGCGGTACGCCGCTTCGAGTTTCCGGGCCTCGACATCAAGACGCGCCAGACGCGCTCCTATCCGAATGGCGATCTCGCCGTGCATGCGCTCGGCTACGTAGGCGCCATCAGTGAGCAGGATCTCGCCCGCATCGACCGTAACGCCTACTCGGGCACCACGCTGATCGGCAAGCTCGGCGTCGAGAGCGCCTACGAGAACCGCCTGCATGGCCTGAACGGCTTCCGCGAAATCCTGGTGAACGCGCAAGGCCGCTCAGTGGAACGGCAAGGCGCGTTCGTACCCAACCTGAAGACGCACGCACCGACTGCTGGCGACGACATCATCCTGGCGATGGACCTGAAGGTGCAGCACGCGGCCGAGGACGCTCTGGCGGGCCGCCGCGGCGCCGTGGTCGCCATCGATCCCAGCAACGGCGATGTGCTCGCCATGACGAGCCGGCCGGGCTTCGATCCCAACTTCTTTGGCCGCGGCATCACGACGGCCGAATACGGCGCGCTGCAGGCTGACATCGATCGCCCGCTGTTCGATCGCGCGCTGCGTGGTGTCTACCCGCCCGGCTCCACGGTGAAGCCCGTCATCGCGCTCGCGGCACTGGCGTATCACCTCGTGGATCCCGACCAGCGGCGCTTCTGTCCGGGCGTGTTCCACCTGCCCGGCAGCGCGCACATGTATCGCGAAGGCAAGGGTGGCCACCACGGATTCGTCAATCTGGAAGATGCGATCGCGCGCTCCTGCGACGTGTACTTCTACGGGCTCGCCGATGTGATCGGCGTGGACCGCATCGCCACCTTCCTCGCACCCTTCGGCTTCGGCAAGACCACCGGACTCGATATCAACGGCGAGAAGACCGGCCTGCTGCCGACGCGGGCGTGGAAAGCCAAGGCCTTCTCCCGCCCCGGCGACCAGGTGTGGTTCCCCGGCGAGACGGTCAACTTCGGCATCGGCCAGGGCTATCTCAACGTCACGCCACTGCAGATGGCCCACTATGTCTCCGTGCTGGCCTCGCGCGGCAAGGTGTGGAAGCCTCGCCTCGTGACCGGCTTCCGCGACTCGCTGACCGGCAAGGTGCGGGCGCTCCCGCCCGTCGCCGAACCGGACATCAACCTGGCCACCGACGAGCAATGGCAGCGGGTCATCGCCGGCATGATCGGTGCCACGACCCACGGCACCGCGGCCGCAATCGGCGCGCACGCGCCTTACTCCATGGGCGGCAAGACCGGCACCGCGCAGGTGTTCAGCGTCGGCCAGAACGAGAAATACAACGAGAAAACCGTCTCGGAACGCTTGCGCGACCACTCGTGGTTCATCGCCTTCGCGCCCGCGGACAGCCCGCGCATCGCGCTCGCGGTCCTGGTGGAGAACGGCGGCTGGGGAGCCAGCGCCGCGGCGCCCATTGCGCGCAAGGTCATGGATTCGTATCTGCTGGGGCCTGACGGCAAGCTCAAGCCGGCCGAGGGTGACGAGGGCGCAGCCCATCCGGCTGCGCATCCGGCCGAGCCCGCGGTTCCCCCTCCTGATCAGAAGCGGGCGACGGCACCGGAAACACCGCCAGCGCCGACGGGTCAGAAGGCAGGCTGAGGCGCGCTCCCACCCACATGATCTACGAAGAAGTCACCTCTGGTTCACGCACACGTCGCACGCTCACGGGCGCCGCGCGGGTGCTGTTCGCTCTGAAGCTGGATGGCCCCCTGATCATCGGCCTCGCTCTGATCGCGGTGTACGGTCTCGTCGTGCTCTACAGCGCCTCAGGCCAGAGCGCCGGCACGATCTATCGCACGCTGGGCCGCCTGGCCCTGGGCACCATCGCCATGCTCGTGCTCGCACAGGTGAACCCCAACTTCCTGCGCCGTACTTCACCGTGGCTGTACGCGGTGGGCATCTTCCTGCTGGTGGTGGTCTACGGCATGGGCCACATCGGCAAGGGCGCGCAGCGCTGGCTCGATCTGGGCATCGTGCGCTTCCAGCCCTCGGAGCTCATGAAGCTGGCCGTGCCGATGACCTGCGCGTGGTACCTCCACGAGCGCGCGCTGCCACCGAGCTGGCTCAACCTGCTGCTGCTGTCGGCGATGATCTTCCTGCCCGTGGGACTCGTAGCGATCCAGCCTGATCTCGGCACGGCGGCACTGATCGCCATTGCCGGCGCGCTGGTGATCGTCATGGCGGGACTCCAGGTGCGCATCATGGCCGGCCTGCTCGGACTGGGCGTGGCCGGTGCCTGGTTCGGCTGGAACTTCATGCACGACTACCAGCGCAAGCGCGTGCTCACGTTCCTCGATCCACAGACCGATCCGTTGGGCGCGGGCTATCACATCATCCAGTCACAGATCGCCATCGGCTCCGGCGGCGTGTTCGGCAAGGGCTGGATGAACGGCAGCCAGGCGCAGCTGGAATTCCTGCCGGAACGCTCCACGGATTTCATCTTCGCCGTGGTCGGTGAGGAGTTCGGACTGCTGGGTCAGGGTCTGCTGCTGCTCCTGTACCTGTTCGTGGTCAGCCGCGCGCTGTATCTGTCGACGCAGACACAGGACACCTTCGCGCGACTGGTGGCGGGGAGTCTCGCGCTGACCTTCTTCGTGTATGTATTCATCAACGCCGGCATGGTGAGCGGGCTGCTGCCGGTCGTCGGTGTTCCGCTGCCGCTCGTCAGTTACGGCGGAACGTCGGTCGTGACCCTGCTGGCGGGCTTCGGTATTCTGATGGCGCTGTATTCCCACAGGAAACTAGTCAGTTCGTAGTGGCTCAGCGACACTCCTCTTCATGGCTCGTGGTTCTGCTCCTGTTGGTGGCACCACCCGGCGCGCGCGCCGCGGTTGCCCAGACTGCGCGCTTCGACCTCAAGCGGCCCGAGATCGTCGCCTTCGTCAACGATGTCGTCGCGCGGGATTCACTCAAGCGCAGGAAGGTCATGCGCCTGCTCGCGAAGGCGGAACCCCAGCCGAAGATCCTGGAGATCATGTCGCGTCCGGCCGAGAAGGTGACGCCGTGGTACGAGTATCACGCGCGCTTCCTGACCGAGGAGCGGATCACCCAGGGCGTGGAGTTCTACCAGGAGCACCGCGCCTCGCTTGAACGGATCGCCGCCGAGCGTGGCGTCGCGCCGGAGTACCTGGTCGCGATCATTGGCGTGGAAACCAAATACGGGCGCATGACGGGCCGCTACCGCGTGCTCGATTCGCTGATGACGCTCGCTTTCGATTACCCCCCGCGCAGCGATTACTTCCGCGGCGAGCTGGAGCAGTTCCTGTTGCTCGCGGCCGAGGAGCGCATCGACCCGCTCACCGTGACCGGCTCGTACGCCGGAGCCATGGGCGTGCCGCAATTCATGCCCTCCAGCTACCGTCGCTACGCGGTGGATGGCAACACCGACAGGAAGCGGGACTTGTGGACGGACTGGGACGATGTGTTGGCGAGTATTGCCAACTATTTCGTCGAGCACGGCTGGGAGCCTGGCGGTCCGGTGCTTGCCGAGACCCGCCTGGACCCCGACCCCCGGTTCCAGTTCGATCCGCGCAACCTGGAACTCAACGAGACCGTCGACAGTCTCAACGCCCAGGGCGTGAAAGTGGTCGGCGATGAGGCCGGCAGCACGCCGGTCGTGCTCATTTCGGCCGAACAGCAGGACGGCCCGGCTTACCGGGTCGGCTTCAAGAACTTCTACGTGATCACCCGGTACAACCGCAGCGCGCGATACGCCATGGCCGTGCATGATCTGGCCGATGCGATCCTGCTGCGCGTGCAGAGCGCCCAACCTTGACGAGCCTCGCGCCGAAGCGGGTGGTGGCACCGAAGCGGGTGGTGGCGCCGAAGCGGGTGGTGGCACCGAAGCGGGTGGTGGCGCCGAAGCGGGCAGTGGCGCCCCTGGTGGTGCTGGTCCTGAGCGTAGCGCTGGTCGCCGGTTGCTCCTCGACCCCGGAGCGGCGTCCGGTCGCGCCACCGCCGGAAGCGGTGCCCCCGGCCCCGAACAACATCGATAATGTCCCGGATGCTGTGCCACGGCGCGAGCCACGCAGCGCCCACGGCAACCCGCCGTTCTACGACGTACTCGGCCGCAGATATGTGGTCATGGGGAGCGCCGACGGTTACGTGGAGCGCGGCGTCGCTTCGTGGTACGGCCCGACGTTCCACGGCGAGAGCACCTCGAGCGGTGAGCGCTACGACATGTATGCAATGACAGCCGCTCACAAGACGTTGCCACTTCCGACCTACGCACGGGTCACCAATCTCAAGAACGGCCGCAGTATCGTCGTGAGAATCAACGACCGCGGACCCTTCGTCGCCAACCGTCTCATCGACCTCTCGTACACCGCCGCCGCCAAGCTCGACATGCTGCGCGAGGGAACCACGTTGGTGGAGGTCAAGGCTCTGACCGTTCAGGAGCCCGACACGCTCACGCGCAGCGCCGAGACTCCACCGCCGACTCTGTACGTGCAGGTGGGAGCGTTCGCCGATCAGCGCAACGCGCAGCGGGTGATGGACAAGCTGCGCGCCGGCGGTCTGTCAGGATGCTTCATCGCCTCCCCGCCGGAAGGCAAACCGGCTCTGTATCGGGTGCGGCTGGGTCCGGTGAACAGCGTTGCGGACTTCGACCGCATGTCCGCGCGGCTCAATGCGCTGGGTTTCCCGGACGCCCGGCTGGCAACTGACTGACCCGGGAGGCGCCGCCGCCATGCCGCAATCGAAACGCCGCGTGCTCGCCTTCCTGGCCCTTCTGGGTGTCCTTGCGGCGATCCTCGCCATCGGCTTCATCAGCTATCGCGAACTGTCCTCGGTAGCGAACTACAGCGCCCGCGTGGAGCGCTCCTACGAGCTGCTGCAGACACTGG
>Ga0335083_10008527_pt1 | contig 12505 bp, 12 predicted proteins | sample Lox_Sample_42_FD_206716 | JGI IMG/M metagenome (GOLD analysis project Ga0335083, IMG submission 206716) | Soil microbial communities from Loxahatchee National Wildlife Refuge, Florida, United States - Lox_Sample_4.2 | ecosystem: Environmental > Terrestrial > Soil > Wetlands | place: USA... | reverse complement strand
CCCGAGCGTCACGTTAACGGCATCGCCGAAGCCCGCGTACTTGAGCACAGGCAGGCCCTGGTCATGGTACATGGCGAGCACGGCGTCATAAGGCACGAGCAGCCGCGGCACGAACAGCGTGTCAGCCGGGAACGGACCGTCGACACGCAGGCCCTCGGCGCGCGCCTGCGCCAGCGCCGGCCGGATGACGCGGATTTCCTCGTCGCCGAGATGCCCGCTTTCGCCCGCATGCGGATTGAGGCCGCAAACCGCGATGCGTGGCGCGTCGATGCGCCAGTGCCGGCGCAGGTCGTGGTCGACGATGCGCAGCACCGCCAGCAGGCCGGGGATCGTGATGGCATCCGGCACGGCGCGCAGCGGCAGGTGCGTGGTCGCGAGCGCGACCCGCAACGTGCCTGCCACCAGCATCATCACGGGCATTGCCGCGTGCGTGAGCGCCGCGATGTATTCGGTGTGGCCGCTGAAGGGGATGCCCGCGTCGTTGATCACGCTCTTCTGCACCGGCGCCGTGACCATGGCGGCGAACTCGCCGTCCGTGCAGCCGCGCGCGGCGGTTTCGATGAGTTGCAGCACGTAGCGGCCATTGCGCGCATCGAGCCGGCCCGCCGCGCAGGGCGTCGCCAGCGGGATGTGCAGCACCGACAGGCGCCCGGCCGCGGTCGCGACGGGTCGGTCGCGGACGTAATCGTCCAGCACGATCGGGTAGCCCAGCGCGGCCGCGCGCTCGCGCAGCAGTCCGCGATCCGCGAGGCACACGATGGGCAGGGTGCGCGCTTCGCGCGCGATCGCGAGACAGAGATCCGGACCGATGCCTGCCGGTTCGCCCGACGTCAGCGCGATCGCGCTCAGCCGAGGATCTCCACGTAGGCGTCGTCCTTGAGTTCCTGCAGCCAGATCTCGGTGGTCTCGTCGAGCCGGCTTTCGCGCAGCGCCCGGTACGCTGCATCGCGGGCCGCCGTTTCGGTGTTGTCGAACTGGCGCCGGCCCAGCATCTGCACGATATGCCAGCCGTATTCGCTCTTGAACGGCTGACTGATCTCGTTGTCCTTGAGCGCCATCGCGACCGCGGTGAATTCCGGCACGAACACATCGGGCTTGGTCCAGCCCAGGTCGCCGCCGTTCACGGCCGAGCCCGGATCCTCCGAAGTGGCCTTGGCGAGCACGGCGAAATCGGCCGTGCCGGCCAGGATGCGGTTGCGCATGTCGGTGAGCTTGGCCTTCACGGTGGCGTCGTCCTGCACTTCCGTGGTCTTGATCAGGATGTGGCGCAGGTGCACCTGCTGGATCAGCTGCGAGCCCGCGATGCTGCGGATCTCGTTGAGCTTGACGATGTTGAAGCCGCTGGCGGTCTGGATCAGATCGCTCACCTCACCGGGCTGCATGCGTCCCACCGTGTCGGCGAGGAAGGTGGGCAGCTCGGGCCCTTTGCGCCAGCCCAGCGAGCCGCCGTTGAGCGCGGTCTGGCTGGCGGAATTGGCGATCGCGAGCTGCGCGAAATCCTCGCCGCCGCGCGCGCGCTTGATGAGGTCCTCGCCCTTCTGGCGCGCGGCCGCGACCTTCGCGGGCGGCGCGTCCTGCGCCACGGCCAGCAGGATGTGCGACACGTTGTACTCGTTGTTGGCCGAGGCCGTGTGCTTCTGGCGGTCCATGTACTGTTCCAGCTCGCGCGGCGTGATGCTGATCCGCTGCAGCACGTCGCGCTGGCGCAGCAGCTCGCGCTGGATCTCGCGCTTCATGTCGCTGCGGTAGGTGGCGTAGTCGATGCCTTCGCTGGCCAGCCGCTCGGGCAGGTCGGCGAAGCCGATGTTGTTGCGCTTGGCGATGTCCTCGAGCGCGGCGTTGAGCTGCTCGTCGGACACGTGGATGCCGGTCTTATCCGCGCGCTGCGCCTGGATCTCCTCGAGCACCAGCCGGTCGAGCAGCTGCTTGCGCAGCACGCTGTCGTCCGGCAGGGCGATGTTCTGCGCCTTGAGGCGGTTCTTGGTTTCCGTCATCTGGGTATCGAGCTCGCTCTGCAGCACGACTCCGTCGTTGACGATGGCCACGACCCGGTCCAGTCGCGTGCCGCGTGCCGACAGCGGCACCTGCTCCGCGTAGGCTGCGAGGCCGGGTGCCGCGCCGAGGACCAGCGTGACCAGGACCAGGCCCAAAAGCTTGCGTTGCATAGGAAATCCCAGATCGCTCAATGGCTTGAAGAGGAGGCGGAGTATCCCCGAATCGATCTTTCAAGGAAAGAGTCCGTCCCGGTTCCGACACTGGACAGGCCGTTGAGTTCCAGCTGCAGGTAGATGCCCGTGTCATGCTCGCCGGTGCGGGTACTGACCGAGCGGCGGCCCAGCAGTCGGACGCCCCAGCAGGCGCCGCGGTACTGGAACCCGGCAAAGTCCTCGATGCTGGTGTGATCGCGCAGGGAATACACCGCCCGGCCGTACAGGTCCCAGCGTTTGGCCACCGGCCACGCCAGCGAGGCGTCGGCCTGCTCGGTCTGGTCGCGCTGGAAGCGGTACGCCAGGTTCACCACCTTGTCGTCCGCAGGCCGGTACTGCAGCGCAATCTGCGCCTTGTCGGTGCGCTCCTCGGCGGTGTTCCAGGCGAGGCTGGTCTGCACGTTCCAGTGGTAGAAACCGGTCAGGTCGATCTGGCCGATCAGGTTGGAATGCCGCTGCGTCTCGAGCTGCTCGTCCGGCAGGCTCACGCGCGGCGCCTCGAGCTGGAAGCTCTCGCCGAACGTCGCGCTGAGGTAGCGCGTGCCGCTGGCGGTGGAAAACATGTGCGTGGTCAGGCCGGCGACGATTTCGTTCGCGTCGCCGATGCGATCGGTACCGACGTAGCGGTTGGCCTGGAACAGCTCGATGGGATTCACGTCCGCCGGGGCGGTGTCGAACACCGGCAGCTGCGACTGGTCGCGATACGGAATGTAGATGTACATGAGCCGCGGTTCGAGCGTCACGCTGCGCTGGCCGCGCCCGCCGGCGAGGCGCTCGAACTGCAGGCCGCTGTCGACGGTGAGGATGGGCAGGCTGCGCGTGGCGTCCTCCGGCGTGGCGGCGTCGTTGTCGCGCAGCTCGTAGCGCGTGAGCTCCCATTCGGCGTTGGGGCGCAGGAAGTAGCCGGCGCCTTCGAAGTCCGCGCCCAGCTGCGGCTTGAGATCGGTGCGCCAGGCCGCCACGCCCGTGGCGCGCGTGAAATTCACGCTCTCGGCGTCGAATCCCCATTGCAGGATGCGCGCCGCGCCCAGTCCCCACAGCGCGCTGGCGGTCAGGCGCGGCGATTCGATGTACGGATGGTCCACGGCTGCAAGGGTCGAGTCGAGGGTCTGGAAATCCAGCAGTTCGGCGTCGAATTGCCACACGTCGTCGCGATAGCTGAGGTTGGCCTGGCGCGGCAGGAACGGCGTGCTGCTGACCTGCGTGCCGTCGCCGAAATCCTCGAGGTAGGTCGGGTCGCTGACATCCTCGGCATTGACGTCGATGCGCCAGCCCGCCGGCAACTGCAGGCGGTCGGTGAACTTGAGGTCGCTGCGGCGGCGGTCGATGACGCGATCGTGTGGCAGCAGCGTGGTGTCGAGCTCGGCGCTGTTGTGATCGCCGAGAAAGCGGAATTCGGTGGACAGGCTGGCGCCGCGGCGCGCGTACCAGGTGGGCTCGAGCGTCAGATCGTAGTTGGGCGCGAGGTTCAGGTAATAGGGTTCGCTCAGGCCCACGCCGCCGCGCGTGGAGCTGCGCAGCGAAGGGAACAGGAAGCCGCTCTGCCGCTCGGAACTCAGCGGGAAGGAGATCCACGGCAGGTACAGGATGGGCACGTGATGGAACACCACCTTGGCGTGCTTCGCGGTGCCGAGATTCGCGTCGGTGTCGAGCTTGATCTCGCGCGCCTCGAGTTCCCAGTCGGTCTCGCCCTCGGGACAGGTGGTGAACGTGGCCTGGTCCAGCCGCACCACGTTCTGCGCATTGAGGCGCACCAGTTTCGCCGTGCCGCGCCCGGGCTGCTGCAGCAGTTTGAAATGCGCATTGGTGAGCTGCGCGGCGGAGTCGTCGCGCAGGTAGGTGCCCGCATCGCCGGTGGCGGTGAGCGTCGGGTCGGTGTAGAGGATCTGGTCGACCAGCCTGAGGACGTTGGTGTCCGGATCGTAGGTGACGTGCGCCGCCTTGATGGTGCGATCGCCCATGGTGATGGTGACAGCATCGTTGAGCTGGACCTTGCCATCGGCATCGGTGCTGGAATGCTGGCTGTAGGAATCGATCGGCTGGTCCGGGGGCGCGGCGCTTGCGACGCGCAGGCAGCCGGGAGCGCCGGCGAAGGCCGCCGCGGGCAGCACGAGCAGGGCGGCGAGTCCCGCCGCGGCAGGCCAGAGAGTCGTGGGATGCATGGAGGCGAACAGTATAATTGACCGATGAGTGAAGCCGACGTCCGTCTGCAGCGCCTGACACACTGGCTGCAGCACCAGCTGGGCTGGCCCCTGCAGCGCCTCGAGGTTGCCTCCGCGGACGCGAGTTTCCGGCGCTATTTCCGGGCCTTCGACCTGCAGGGCGCGACCCGCGTCGTCATGGACGCGCCGCCGGACAAGGAGGACATCGCGCCGTACCTGGCGGTGGCGCGCCTGCTGGAGGCCTGCGGCGTGCATGTGCCCCACGTCGAGGCCGTGGACAGCGCGCAAGGCTTCGTGCTGATGGAGGACCTGGGCTCCACCCAGCTGCTGGGCGCGCTGCGCTCGGGTGGCGATGTGGAACAGCTGTATCGTTCGGCGCTCGACGAACTGCTGCTGATCCAGGTGGGCGGCCTGCGCCAGCACCAGCACCTGCCGCCTTACGACGCCGCGGTGCTCGAGCGCGAACTGCAGCTCATGCCGGAGTGGTTCCTGGCGCGCCACCTGGGGCTCACGCCCGATGCGGGGGAGCAGCGGCTGCTGACGGACACGTTCGCGCAGCTCATCGCCGCCGCGCTCGCGCAGCCCAGGGTGCTGGTGCACCGTGACTACCATTCGCGCAATCTCATGACCAGCCCGTCCAACCGTCCCGGCATCATCGATTTCCAGGACGCCCTCTCCGGCCCGGTGGGCTACGACCTGGTCTCGCTGCTCAAGGACTGCTACATCCACTGGCCGCGCCAGCGCGTGGTGCACTGGGTGTTCGAATACCGCGCGCGGCTGATCGCGGCCGGCGCGGCGCAGCTCGCGGGCGGCAGCGACAGCGAGTTCCTGCGCTGGTTCGACTGGATCGGCCTGCAACGCCACCTCAAGGTGCTCGGCATCTTCGCGCGGCTGTCGTATCGCGACGGCAAGCACGGCTACCTCGACGACCTGCCGCTCACGCTGTACTACGTGCGCGACACGGCGGCGCGCTACGGCGAGCTGCACGACTTCCGCCGCTGGCTCGAAGCGCGCGTGGTACCGGCCTTCCAGGCGCTGCCATGAAGGCCATGATCCTCGCTGCCGGCCGCGGCGAGCGCATGCGGCCGCTCACCGACCATACGCCCAAGCCGTTGCTGGTGGTGCGCGGCCGGCCGCTGATCGAATGGCACCTGCTGTCCATCGCGCGCGCGGGCATCCGCGACGTGGTGATCAACCTCGCCTGGCTCGGCGGGCAGATCCGCGCCGCACTCGGCGATGGCGGGCGCTTCGGCCTCAGCATCCGTTACAGCGACGAGGGCGCCACCGCGCTCGAGACCGGCGGTGGCATTTTCCACGCGTTGCCATTGCTGGGCGACGCGCCGTTCCTGCTCGTCAATGGCGACACCTTCAGCAATCTTGACCTTTCCTCGCTTGTGCTCGAGCCGGACGCCCTCGCACACTTGGTGCTGGTGCCCAATCCACCCCAGCATCCGCGCGGCGACTTCGCGCTGCAGGCCGGGTACGTGGAACTGGACGGCGCGCCGCGCTTCACCTACTCGGGCATCGGCATTTTCCGTCCCGGGTTGTTCGCCGGCTGCGTCGCGGGCCGGTTTCCGTTGCTGCCGCTGCTGCAGCGGGCGATCGCCGCCCGCCGGTTGCGCGGCCATGTGTTCGCAGGCCTGTGGTCGGACGTGGGAACCGTGGCGAGGTTGCAGGCGCTGGAGGGGGGCGATTGAAGAACATCATTTTCCAGGGTCACTGGATCGTGGGCATCATCGCGGGCTGCGTGATGACGGTGCAGGCGCTGACCGGCGTCACCATGTCCCTCGAACCGCAACTGACGCAGCTGTTCACGCCCACGGTGCACATCCACCCACGCTCCGGCGGCACGCTGGATGGCGCTCAGCTCTACGCGGCGATCAGCGGCGCGAATCCTGCGCGCAGCATCGAAAAGCTCACCGTCTTCAGCGATGCCACGCGTCCGGCCGAAGTGCAGTTCGCGCGCGGCGGTCCCGGCGGTCCCGGTGCGCTGCCGGGGGGTGGCACGCCGCCGGGCGGCGGTGGCGGCGAGAATCGCACCACGCTGGTCGATCCCTACACGGGTGCGCTGCTGCCCGATCCCGCCGCGGGCGCGCGCGCGTTCTTCAACGGCACCGAACGCATCCACCGCGGCCTGTGGGCCGGCAATGGACCAGCCGGCTTCTTCGTGCGCGGCGTGATGAGTTACAGCGCCTTCCTGCTGCTGCTGATGGTGCTCACCGGACTGTACCTGCGCTGGCCGCGCGGCAAGGCCGCCTGGCGCTGGCGCTCGTGGTTCAAGATCAACTTCAGACTCAAGGGCGCCGCGTTCCTGTTCAACCTGCACGCAGTGCTCGGCACCTGCCTGCTGCTGTTCTATCTGTTCCAGGCGCACACCGGTCTCATGATCGCGCGCCAGGCCACGTGGTACACCACGGCGGTCACCAGGATTTTCAACCTGCGTATTCCGGGCGAGCCCGGGCCCGGCGGACCCGCCGGCCGTGGTGGCCCGGGTGGCCCGGGTGGCCCGGGGGGTCCGGGTGGGCCTGAGGGTCCCGGTGGAGCGGGTGGACCTGACGGTTCGGGCGGGGCGCTGGCGCGTGATCCGCAGCTGGCCACCACCGACCTCGCGCCCGCGTGGAGCGCGTTTCGCGCCGCGGTGCCGACTTTCGCCTCCGCGACGCTGACGTTGCCGAGCAGCGGCGCGCAGCGCCTGAACATCCAGACCGAAAACCGTGCGCTGGAATTCGATCTCGCGGCGCCGGCGCCGCAGGCGATTCCCGTGGCGTTCAAGGCGCCCAGCGCCGACGGACCGGCCGGCGCGCCACCGCCGGGCATGGTGTTGCCATCGTTCTGGAAGCAGGTGGCGGGCGGACGCGCGCCCATGCACACCGGTCGCTACTGGGGCCTGCCGGGACAGATCATCATCATGTCCGCGTCGTTGTTCATGCCGGTGTTCTTCGTGACCGGCTGGATGATGTACCTGCTGCGCCGCGCCCGCAAACGTAAAGCCCGTCACAACCAGGCCGTGGCCGCTGCGATACCATGATCCGATGTCCGACGCCACGCTGACGCTGACCGTTTCCTGTCCCGACCGCGTGGGCATCGTGGCCCGCGTGGCCAGTTTCATTGCCGGGCACCGCGGCTGGATCACCGAGGCCAACCACCATTCCGACGCCAGCACGCAGCGCTTCTTCATGCGCAACGTGATCCGCTCGGAGTCGCTCCCGTTCGGCAGCGACGCGCTGCGCGAACGCTTCGCGGAGATCGCCGAAGAATTCGCCATGGACTGGAATGTCTCGGACAGCGCCGTGCCGAAGCGCGTGCTGATCCTGGTGTCGAAGGCCGATCACTGCCTGGTCGACCTGTTGCATCGCTGGCGCAGCGGCGATCTGCCCTGCACCGTGGTGGGCGTGGTCTCGAACCACGAAGACCTGCGGGCGTACACCGAGTGGCACGGCGTGCCGTTCCACCATGTGCCGGTGACGCAGACCAACAAGGCCTGGGCGTTCGACACCCTGTGCGAGATCCACGAGCGCGCCGGCGCCGATGTCATGGTGCTCGCGCGCTACATGCAGATCCTCAGTCCCGAGGTCTGCCGCCGCTACCCGGGCCGCATCCTCAACATCCACCACGCGTTCCTGCCGTCGTTCGCGGGCGCCTCGCCTTACCAGCAGGCGTTCGATCGCGGCGTGAAACTCATCGGCGCCACCTGCCACTACGTCACCGAGCAGCTGGACCAGGGGCCCATCATCGAACAGGACGTGATCCGCATCGACCACAGCGATGCCGTGGCGGATCTCGTGCACTACGGCAAGGACATCGAGCGGCAGGTGTTGTCGCGCGGGCTGCGATACCACCTCGAGGACCGGGTGCTGCAGAACGGCCACCGCACGGTGGTATTTCGCTGATCGCTTGAAATAACTTTTCCAAACAGGTGATATAAGATTCCCGAATAGAACGGGGTACGGCGATCTGTCGGGGGAATATCGATGAAATCCGCAGTCTCCGGGCTGTGCGCACTGGCGTGGCTCGCCTGTGCGCTCGCTCCGGCGCAGGCAGGGTCACCCAAGGGTTACAGCTGGGCGCAAGTCGCCCAATGGCCTGATTTCACGACAGGTTTCTGGGTGGACGCGCGCATGCCGGGCGGTCCCGGGGGTGCGCCTGGAGGCGGTCCCGGCAGTTCTGGCGGTTCCGGTGGGGGACCTGGTGCCGGACCAGGCGGCGCGGGCGGGCCGGGCGGCGGCGGCGGCCGATTCGGCAATCTCCCTTTCACCGCGGAATACCTGGCGGCGGCGCAGGCCCGCCGCAGGAAGTTCGCCGTGGGCGTCGGCACCTGCGAACCCCTCGGCGTGATCGCCGACAGCGGCTCCGCGTTCTACTTCTCGAAGGACGTCATCGTCATCGGTGGCCTGAGCGACTGGTACAACGTCTGGCGTCGCGTCTACATGGACGGCCGCGAACACGGCCATCCCGAGCCCAGCTACTTCGGCCATTCGATCGGTCACTGGGACGGCAAGACGCTGGTGATCGACACCGTCGCGATCCGCAGCGAAGCGCAGATCATGCAGGGCATGCCCGTGGGCAACGACGCCACGCATGTGATCGAGCGCTTCCGCCTGCTGGACAAAGACACGCTGGAGCTCACCAAGACGGTGGAAAATCCCGCCGTTTTCACCAGGCCCTGGGTCAGTACGCGCACCTTCAAGCGCAACACCACCGACGAATACTACGAATCGTATTGCTGGACCGACCGCGACGCGGTCGAAGGCGTGGACATCACCCCATGAACACCTTGACCGGGCAGCGGCAACAGGGGCGGCGGTGCCGCCGGGCGGTTCTGGCCAGCGTCGCGCTGCTGGTGGGCGGCGCGGTCGCGGGTCTCGCGCAGGCGCATCATTCCGTGGCCCGCTACGATCTCAGCGACAAGGTGCGACGCAATGTCTCGGGCACGGTCACCAAGCTCGAGTGGCAGAACCCGCACTCCTGGTTCTTCATCGACGTCACCGGTCCCGATGGCATGCCCGTCAACTGGTCGATCGAACTGTCCTCCCCGGGCGCCTTGCGCCGCACCGGCCTCAACTACGATTCCATCAAACCCGGCGATCAGGTCACCGTCGAACTCGCGCCCATCAAGGACGGGCGCAATGCGGGGCTCGCGGTGGCCATCAAGTGGGCCGATGGGCATGAATGGCGCCCGACGGGCCAGGCCTCGCCGCTGCCGCCGGCCGGCCAGCAGGGGCCCGGCCAGCAGGCGCCCGGCCAGCAGGGGCCGGGAGCGCCCGACGCGGGCACCCCGTGATGAGCATTTTCCCGATCCAACGAGGAGCACGACCGATGAAATTGAGAAACGTGGCGGTGGGTATCGGCGCAGGCGCGATGTGCCTCGGCGCCGCTCTGGCGCAGGCGCAGGGCGCGCCGCCAGCAGGCGGTCCCGGCGCGGGCGGTCCTCCGGGCGGCGCGATGATGATGTCGGCGGCGGTCAAGGACAACGCGCTGGAAGCGGCCGGCAAGGCCACGCTGCGCGGCTGGGGCAAGCTGCTGGACGAAGGCAAGATCGACGAGGCCTTCGAGCAGTACGTGAGCAAGGGCTTCGTCGACCATTCGGAGATGGCCCGCAACATGGGCAAGATCCAGAAGATGGGTTACGCCGAGACGCTGGCGCTGTTCAAGAAAATGATGGCGCGCGAGAGCAAGGATCCGATGGTGCAGCAGATCACCGCGGACGACGAGATGGTCACCATCAAGGGCAAGCTCGGCCAGGACATCTTCAAGGTGGTCGACGGCAAGATCACCGACCACTGGGACACGCTCGGCGGCTTCACGGGCGGTGGCGGAGCGCCAGGCGCCGGCGGACCTCCCGGCGCGGGTGGGCCTCCGGGCGCGGGTGCGCCGCCGAAGTGACAGCATAGCGGGGGGCGGGCAGATCCGGTCCGCGCGAGCGGACACAGAGCAAAAAACAAGGATTTTCCCTGGTCTTGGCAGGGCTGGAGTCCCCTGGATTCCAGCCCTTTTTCTTTGGGTGATACAGTAGCGGGATGGCAGAGTTCAAAGGCATTCCCCTGGTGTCGCCCGCGGGCGGCGGCATCCCGCGCAGTGGCGAGAAGTACCAGACGCCGCAGGGTTTCAGCGCGATCAAGGATGGCATCAAGCCCAGGAGCGGCGCCGGCGACGCGGCCGCGCAGCGCGCGGGCCTGATGGGCAAGCCGCGCTGGCTCAAGGCGCCGATCGCGGTGGGCGAGGGGTACGACTTCGTGCGCCGCACGGTGCGCGAACACCGGCTTGCCACGGTCTGCGAGGAAGCCAAGTGCCCGAACATCGGCGAGTGCTGGAACGCGGGCACCGCCACCATCATGCTCATGGGCGCGGTGTGCACGCGCGCCTGCCGCTTCTGCGCCGTCGACACCGGCAATCCGCGCGGCTGGCTGGACGCGGAAGAGCCGGCGCTGGTGGCCGACAGCGTCGCGCTCATGAAGCTCAAGTACATCGTGCTCACCTCGGTGAACCGCGACGACCTGCCCGATGGCGGCGCCGCGCACTACGCCGCCTGCGTGCGCGCCATCAAGCGCCGCACGCCGCAGACCGCGGTGGAAGCGCTGACGCCCGATTTCCAGGGCGTGCTGTCGGACGTGGAGCAGGTGGTCGACTCCGGGCTGGAGGTGTTCGCGCAGAACGTCGAGACGGTGCGGCGGCTGACGCATCCGGTGCGCGATCCGCGCGCGGGCTACGAACAGACGCTCAAAGTCCTCGAGCATGCCAAGAAACACCGCCCGGCGGTGCTCACCAAGACCAGCCTGATGCTGGGCCTCGGCGAGACCGACGCGGAAATCATCCAGTGCATGGACGATCTGCGCGCCATCGGCGTCGACATCCTCACGCTGGGCCAGTACCTGCGTCCCACGGTGAATCACCTGGCCGTGCAGCGTTTCGTCGAGCCGGCGCAGTTCGAGAAGTACCGTTCCTGGGGCCTCGCGAAGGGTTTCCGGGAATGCGTGTCGGGCGCGCTGGTGCGCTCCAGCTACCGGGCCGAACAGGCGCTGGCCGGCAACAACGTGGGTCTCGCCGCCGCACCGGGCGCGGCGCGATCGTGAGCATCGACGCGGTGCGCGACGCGCCGGCGCGAGCGGCTGGCGGGCCGGAGGGCACCGGGCGCGGGGCCGCGGCCCGTGAGGGCGGCGTGCGCGATGGCGGCGTGCGGGTGAAATGGCTGGGCCGGGTGCCGTATGAGCCGACCTGGCACGCCATGCAGGCCTTCACCGGGCAGCGCGATGCGCGCACGCCCGATGAGCTCTGGCTGCTCGAGCACGACCCGGTGTTCACGCTGGGCATGAACGGCGATCCGGCGCACGTGCTGGCCGCGGGTGACATTCCCGTGGTGCAGATCGATCGCGGCGGCCAGGTGACCTACCACGGCCCGGGCCAGCTCGTGGTGTATCCGCTGATCGACGTGCGGCGCGCCGGCCTCGGCGTGCGCGACCTGGTGACGGGCCTGGAACGCGCGGTGATCGATTACGCCGCGCGTTTCGGCATCAAAGCCGAGTGCCGCGCCAATGCGCCCGGCGTCTACGTGCAGGGCAGCAAGCTCGCGAGCATCGGCCTGCGCATCCGGCGCGGTGGCAGCTACCACGGCCTGGCGCTGAACATCGACATGGATCTCGGCCCCTTCCTGCGCATCAATCCCTGCGGCTACGCGGGCCTGGAGATGACCCAGCTCGCGCAACTTGGCGGCGAACGCGACCTGCGCCAGGCGGCGCGCGATTTCGCGCCGTTGCTGCTGGCGCGGCTCGGCCTCAGAGAATCAGCATCACCGCCGGACACTGCTTGAGCTCCTCGAACAGCGCGGCGATCTGCCGTTCGCCGTGCGCGTGGATCAGGTAGGTGAGGCCGATGAAGTTCTGTTGGGCCGACGGGCGCTCGGAGATGCGGTGCGCCTCCAGCGGTCCGGCATGCCTGGCCACGATGGCGTCGAGCTGCGCGCGCAGCTCGGGCACCACGCGCGCCATCACCTTGATCGGATAGTCGCAGGGAAAGACCAGCAGCGGTTTGGAATCGTCCATGCCCCATCGTAGCGCAGGGTGCGCTCGCAACGCATGTGCCGCCGGATGGGTCAGGGTTTGAGTCCGAATCCGGGCTGGTCCATCTGCCACAGCAGGAATG
>Ga0335083_10008526_pt1 | contig 12507 bp, 13 predicted proteins | sample Lox_Sample_42_FD_206716 | JGI IMG/M metagenome (GOLD analysis project Ga0335083, IMG submission 206716) | Soil microbial communities from Loxahatchee National Wildlife Refuge, Florida, United States - Lox_Sample_4.2 | ecosystem: Environmental > Terrestrial > Soil > Wetlands | place: USA... | reverse complement strand
CGGCCGCATCGAGCTGGCGCTGCCCGAGAAGGCTACGTTCCAGCTCGACGCCACAGCCGAGCACGGCGATGCCACCAACGATTTTGGACCGGCGATTCAGGCGCAATCCGAAGGCCGCGCGGCCACGCTCAAGGGCAAAGTCGGCGACGGACCCGTGGTGCACATTACCGCCAGCCGCGGCTCCGTGGAAGTCCGCAAGTCGACGAACACGCCGGCAACCGATACTACCAGCGATAAGAAGGCGACGCCCAAGAGCTTGAGGGACTCCGAGATCAAGCTGTGAGGACGCAGCCGGAAGCTGCCAGGGATGTAGCTCCGGCCCTCGCCGTTCTTTTCCTGGTCAACGTCCTGAATTATTACGACCGCCAGGTATTAGGCGCGCTGGTAGAGCCGCTGCGCCATCACTTCAACCTCAACGATACGCAACTGGCGGCGATTCCGGCGCTCTTCACCATCGTCTACGCGGTAGCGGGAGTGCCTCTGGGCCGCCTGGCGGATCGCACCAGCCGCCGATGGCTTCTGGCGGCCGGCATCGCGATATGGGCCGGGCTGACTGGAGCGAGCGCGCTCGCAGCTACCTATGCGATGCTTCTGGCGACGCGTCTGGGGACAGGCATCGGAGAAGCCGTGTGCGCACCCGCGGCCACAAGCTGGATCGGCGACCTGGTGCCGGCGGCGCGGCGCGCTCGCGCCATGGCCGGGTTCATGATGGCGGTGCCGGTGGGCGTGATGTTGAGCCTGGCCATCTCCGGGCCGGTCGCGCAGGCCTACGGGCGCGACGGCTGGAAGATGGCGCTGGCGGTGGCCGCGATGCCGGCGATCCTGCTGGTTCCGGCGGTCTTGTGCTTGCGCGAGCCCGACCGGGGCGCGGTCGAACATCGCGGGAATTTCGCGTTTCTGCGCGGCCGGGTGTTCTGGTGGATCGCGCTATCGGGCGCGGTCGTCAATTCGGCGCTGTACAGTTTCTCCTACTTCCTGCCGGCCTTCCTCACGCGCTATCACGGCGTGCCAGTCGGACCGGCGGGCTTGTGGAGCGGCATCGGATCGGGCATCGCGGGAATTCTGGGCGCGGGCAGCGTGGGGATCTGGGGCGATAATTGGTCGCGGCGCTGGCCCGGCGGACGCCTGTCGCTGGCGGCAGCGGCGTCGGCGTTGGCAATCCTGCCGCTGACGGCGTCGCTCGGCCTCGGACCGGGCTCGGGCGTGGCGGCGGTGTGTCTGGCCATGGCCGGTTACGGCCTCCTGCAAACGTACTACGGCCTGGTCTATGCCGCGCTGCATGACGTGGTGGGGCCGGAGGCGCGGGCGACGGCGATGTCGGTTTATCTCCTGGTGACCTACCTCTGCGGAGCCGCATTTGGTCCCCTGCTGACCGGCCGTTTGAGCGACGTGTTCGCAAAGTCCGCGGCCGGTGCGGGAGCGGTCACGGAAGCGGCCAAAGCCATGGGCCTGCACCAGGCGATGTACGTGATCCCGGCGCTATCGTTGCTGCTGGCGATAGTGTTGTGGGCAGGAGGGCGGGATTGAGTGGCGGAATATCTGCAAACATCGTACTCGCCCGACCGAGAGTGGGTGGACGGCATGGTGGTCTTCGCTGGTTTCCGCGAGCCCGTGTGGAGTTGCAGCACCACGAGAAATTTGGCTGAATCCCGGCATACGTAGGACACGGGCGTTTTGCGCCGTCTGTCAAGTCGACCGTATGGATCCAGATGACAGACGGCAAACTTCGACCGTCTGTCCTACGTCTCGCGGATCTGCTGGCTCAGGTACCGCTCGTAGCCGATTTCCTTGATCTGGTGAAGCTGTGCCTCCAGCCAGTCCACGTGCGCTTCCTCGTCTTTGAGGAGACGCTCGAAGAGCTCGCGCGAAGCGTTGTCGGATTCCGCGCGCGCCAGTTCGATGGCCTGGTTGTACATGGCTACGGCGTCGATTTCGAGCTTGAGGTCGCTCTCCAACTGCTCCTTGACATTGGCGCCGACTTTCAGGCGCATCAACTCCGTCAGGTTGGGAGTACCATCCAGAAACAGGATGCGCTCGACCAGCGCCTCGGCATGCTTCATCTCGTCGATGGATTGCTTCTTGATGTAATCGCCGAGCTTGTCGTACTTCCAGTTCTCGCACATCTCGGCGTGGAGGAAATACTGGTTAATAGCGGTGAGTTCTTCCTTTAAAGCGGCGTTCAACTCCGCAATCACTTTCTTGCTGCCCTTCATCGATGATGGCCTCCTGATTTACGATCCGTTCCGTATTTCGGAACCGTTTGCCTGAAACTGACACCACAGTGTAATGCAACTCACTTGCAGGTGCAAATGGGACCCGGATGATGGATCGGGAATGCCGCGGGTGTACAATCCAATAGATTAAGGGAGGGGAAGGAATGGTCCGCAGCAACTTCCGGAGTGTGTCCGCCGTATTGGCGATTGGCCTGGCGGGATTGGCGCCGAGCGTGTCGCACGGCCAGGCCGCCGACGTAAAGACGGCCGAACAGGTCTACAAGAACATCACCCAATTAAAGGGCACACCGGCCGACCAGTTGCCGGCGGCCATGCAGTTCATCTCGGCGTCGCTGGGCGTGGAGTGCTCGTTCTGCCATGTCGAAGGCAAGCCGGAAGCCGACGACAAGCGCGCCAAGCAGACCGCGCGCAGCATGATCGCCATGCAGATGGCGATCAACAAGGAGAGCTTCAACGGCCGTCCGCAGGTGACTTGCTATTCGTGCCATCGCGGCTCGACGAACCCGGTCGCAGTGCCGGCGGTGATGGCGACCGAAGGCGAAATGAAACCGCCGACGGCAGCCGGGGCGCCTCGGGGAGGCGGAGCGCCGCAGGTGACGGCGGACCAGATCCTCGAGAAATATATCGCGGCCGTGGGCGGCGCGGACGCGGTCAACAAAATCAACACGCGAATTTCGAAGGGCGTGATCCAGGTGGCCGGGAATGAGACGCAGACGGAGATCCTGCAGAAGGCGCCCAACAAACGGCTTTCGATTTCGCATCAGGGCAACTCGGACAGCTTCACGGCCTACGACGGCACGGGCGGCTGGATGGGCACCGCGGCCAGGAATCGCGATATGTCGGCCACGGATGCCGCGTCGTACGAGATTGACGCGGAATTGCACTTCCCGACGCGCATCAAGGAGATTTTCCCGCAATTGCGCCCCGGGCGTCCGGAGACGGTGAACGGAACCGATTGCAACGTGCTCAACGGTTCTACTGCCGCGCGCATGCAGGTGCGCATGTACTTCGCGAAGGATTCGGGATTGCTGGTGCGGCTGGTTCGATATACGGATACGCCTCTGGGGCGGATGCCGGTGCAGATCGACTATTCCGACTACCGCGATGCCGATGGAGTGAAGATCCCGTTCAAGTGGACGCTGGCGCGTCCGGCGGGACGATTCACCACGCAGTTGAAGGAAGTGCAGAGCAACGTGCCGATCGACGACAGCAAGTTCGCCAAACCGGCGAAATAGGTGTAGGGCAGGCTGCCAGCCTGCCCTACTTGATTCCGTAACGATTCAGCAGCTCCACTGCGCTCACCACCCCTTGCTTCTCGGCTTCTCGGGCGTGATGCCAGGCGGACTTGTACTCTCCGGCCACCGCGTACATCTCCGCGAGCGAAACATGTGCCTCGGCGAATGCTGCATCCAATCGCACCGCCTCGAGCAATAATCCGCGAGCTTCGTCCGCACGTCCATTCATGCGGTAAAACTGCGCCAGATGATAATACGGCTTGGGATTGGCGGGCTCGCGGCCGATCCAGTCAATCTGCTCCTCCATCTGGCGGCGGGTATCGTGGTCGAGCGCGAAATCGATGACTTCCTTGCGCCAGAAACTCATCGAGGTTTGCCCACCAGAACAAGGCGGACATCCATCACGTTGGTGCCGGTCGGGCCGGTCTTTACGAGATCGCCGAGCGGTTCGAAGTAATAGTAGGAATCGTTGGCTTCGAGGAAACGGACGGCGTCGGGGTTGCGGCTGAGAGTTTCGCCATCAGCGATAGCGCCGGCCGCATCGGTGGGCCCGTCGCTGCCATCGGTGCCGGCGCTGAAGATCACGGTGGCCGGAAGGCCGGCGATCTCGATAGCCGCGGCCAATACGAATTCCTGGTTACGCCCGCCCAACCCGCCGCCGCGAATGGCGACGGTGGTTTCGCCGCCGCTGATGAGGCAGGCCGGGGGCCTGGCCGGTTGGCCGGATTTCACGATCTCGCGCGCCATGGCGGCATGCATGCGAGCCACGTCGCGGGTTTCGCCCTGAATTTCGCTGGCCAGCACGAGGGTGTGAAATCCGAGTTCACGAGCCTTGCGCCTGGCGGCCTCGAGCGCCAATCGATTGCCGCCGATCACGGTGTTGCGGACGCGCATAAAGAGGTCGTTTCCGGGTTTCGGCGTTTCCGCGATTTCACCGCGCGCGCCGCGATCCAGCCGATCGCGCACCGATTGCGGCATCTGGCTCTCGACGCCATAGCGGTACAGAATTGCCCGCACGTCCGCGAACGTGGATACATCGGGCGCCGTGGGGCCGCTGCCGATCACATCCAGATCGTCGCCGATGACGTCGGAGAGCAGCAGCGATTCCACCGCCGCGGGCGCAGCCAGGCGCGCCAGTTGTCCGCCCTTGATGGCCGAAATGTGTTTTCTTACGGCGTTGAATTCGTGGATGGTCGCGCCGCAAGCCAGCAGCAGCCTGGTGACCTCCTGCTTTTCGGCGAGGGTGATGCCCTCGGCGGGCAAAGGCATGAGGGCCGATGCGCCGCCGGAGATGAGGCACAGCAGGAGATCTCCGGATTGAGCTGCCGCTGCAATTTCGGCGATGCGGCGGGCGCCCTCCACGCCTCGTTCGTCGGGCACCGGATGGCCACACTGGTGGAGATGGATGCGGCGGAGACGGGCCACGTGTCCATCCTTGACATTGATCCAGCCGCCCGAGATGCGTCGTCCGAGCACGCGTTCGGCGGCCTGCGCCATGGTGGCTCCGGCCTTGCCGCCGCCGATGACGTAAATGTTGCGATATTGCGAAAAATCACGGCCGCGCAGATAGCCGGTGACGGCGCCAACCGGGTCGGCCGCGGCCAGCGCGGCACGGAATATCTGACGGGCGCGATTGCGGAGAAGGCGCGTGGTCATTTTTTGAAAATCGGGTGGGACAGAATCGCTTCGACGGCGGCAACGGGGTCGTCGCCGAGGATGGAGACGTGGACATCGGCCAGGCCGTAAACCGAGCGGCGGTCTTCGAAAAGTTGGCGCAGATGCACCGGATCGCGGGCCAAGGGACGATGGGAGGCTTTGGCGACGCGCCGCTCGACAATTTCCCAGGGGCAATCGAGCCAGATGGCGACGCCATTGCTCAAAACGAGCCGCCGGTTGTCTTCCGCGACAAATGCGCCGCCGCCGAGCGCCAGAACGGCCGGACGGCCGTGTTCGATAGCGCGCACGTGCTGGCGGAGAATTTCGGTTTCGATGCGGCGGAACTCGGCTTCGCCGCGGGTATCGAAGATGTCGGCGATTGTAGTATTTTCGGCGGCTTCGATTTCGGCATCGCAATCGAAGAAACTCCAACCTATGTGGCGCGCCAAGGCGCGTCCGATAGTCGATTTGCCGGACGCCATGAAGCCCACCAGGTAGATCCCCGGGGTGCGCTTCAGTCTGAGGTTCATAGACGAGTCCTTGTGGCGCACGCACTCTTGCGTGCAGCGCGGTCACTCATGACCGCGTGGGCGCCCGCGGCATCGGCTTCGATCACAGATCGCTGGCGGCGCGGGCGTCGGAACGCCGACAGGAGTGTCGGCGCTGCACGCACGAGTACGTGCGCCACGAGTGGATTCTCTCTCTTCATGCGGTGCCGTTCAGTTTCGCCAGGTTGGACTCGACCAATCCTGGGAATAGACTTCTTACGAAAACGATCGGCCATCCGGCGCGCGGCGCCATAACCGTGCGCGCGCCGCGCTCCACGCCGCGGCGGACGGCTTGGGCGCAATCTTCGGCGGTGATGGCGAATCGCTTGCCGCCGGCAATCTTCGCGGGCGGTTCCCCGGACAGCACGTGCCGCTGAAATCCGGTATTGATATAGCCGGGGCAGACCAACATGGCGTGCACACCCGACGCCCGCAGTTCCATGCGCAGCGATTCGGTCCAGGAGCCAAGCGCGGATTTGGAAGCGCTATAGAGCGGCAGCCAGGGCAGCGTGAATTTGCCGGCGATGGAACTGATATTGACGATCATCCCGGACCGGCGTTCGATCATGCGCGGAATCGCGAGTTGCGCCATCCCGAGCGCGGTGAAGAAATTCAGATCCCACAGGCGGCGCGCGTCATCGAGAGGCGTCATCCAGGACGGCTGATACAACCCGACGCCGGCATTGTTGATCAGAATATCGATCCGTCCGAAACGGTCGAGGGTGCGTTCGACGGCGGCGCGGCGCGCCGATTCGCTGGTAAGATCTCCGGGCGAGGTGATGGACTGAACGAAGGAGTTGGCCTCGGCGACGCGGCGGAGGCCCTCGGCGGAACGAGCCGCCAGTGACAAACTGGCGCCGGCGCGGGCGAATTCGGCGGCACAAGCGGCGCCTAAACCTTCGGAAGCTCCCGTGATCAACACCACTTGGCCATCAATGCGCATGATGGGAATCGGTCATAATGTTACCATGCCCTCGCGGCTCATCCCCCTGTTCCCGCTGCAGGTGGTGGTTTTTCCGCGCACCGATTTGCCGCTGCACATCTTCGAGGAGCGGTACAAGGAGATGGTGGGCGCGGCGATTCGCGACACGACGGAATTCGGCGTGGTGCTGGCGAAGGAAAACGGCATTGTCAACGTCGGCTGCACGGTTTCGGTGGATCGTGTGGTGCAGACCTACGAGGACGGCCGCATGGATATCGTGACGCGAGGCCGGAGGCGCTTCGAGATCGCCTCGCTCGACGAGGAATTGAGCTATCTGCGCGCGGAAGTGAACTTCTTCGACGACGAAGATTTTGTCCCCACACCCGCCGAAGTGCGCGACCTGGCGATCCAGAGCTACAGCGAGCTGCGGAAACTGACGTCGACGGGCGGGCGCGGCGAGGCGGATCTGGGCGATCCGCAGCTCAGTTTTCAGATCGCGCAGGGGCTGCCGGATCTGGATTTTCTGAACACGCTTCTGGGACAGCGCTCGGAGACCGGGCGTTTGAAGCGGATCAACCAATACCTGGCGGAATACATTCCGCAAAAGCGGGCCATCGAACATGTGCGGGCGGTGGCTCCGACGAACGGCTGCGGGGGGCGGCCGGTGGGGATCTGACGTCATGATCCGGGACCCCATGAACGATGCCGGGCGCCCGCAAACGGATCGGATGCGCAGGTCGATGCCGTTCGGCGCATCGGGTTCCATCCACGGCGGCCTTCTGGTGTGGCTGGTCATCGCCTCGGCGCATTCGCCGCGGGAAACTCCGCAGAGCCTCTACGACATGGAGATCAAGCCGAACGAGGCGCACATCGTCTGGTACAACCTGCGCGAGAAACTGCCCGATATCAAACCCGCGCCGGCGCCGGCTCCCAAGAGAATCGCGCCGCCGCGAGCCATGCGCAAGTTCCCGCAGACGCTGGTTTCGGCGGAGAAAGAAGATGACAAGGCGCCGCAGATGATCGTGAGCGAGGCGCCGCCGGTGGAATTACCCAAGCCGCTGCCGCTGCCGAATCTGGTGGCCGAAGCGGCGCCTCCTCCGCAGCCCAATCAGTTCACGCCCCCGGACCCGGTGACCGGCACAGCGCCGCCTCCCACTTTGCCGGATGCGCCAGCCGTGGACGCCCGAGCGAATGCCGCGGCCAATCCGTTGGAAGCGCGCGCCAAACCGCCCGAGCCGCTGCCATTCAAGCCGCCGGATAAGAAGCCGGACGCGGCTCCGGCGCGCGAGGAATTGCCGGACGCTCCCAAAGTGAGCCGCGCAGAAGCGCCGGCATCTTCGTCACCGCTGGCGTCAAACCAGCCGAAGCCGCAACCACTGGCATTCCGCGCTCCGCCGCCGCTGGAGCGTCCCAAGGCGCCGCGGTTGACGCTGCCGGAAGGTCCCGCGGTGGCGGTGGAGAATCCGAGCGCGCGGGCTGCGCCGCTGGGGAGCACGGGACCGCGGCCACAGCCCAAAACATTTCACGGACCGCCGCCATTGGAACGTCCGAAGGCCGCCGCGTTGACGCTGCCGGAGGGTCCGGCGGTCGCATCGGCGAAACCGTCCGCGCCCACGGCTTCGTTAGGCAATGCGGGGCCGCGGCCGCAACCGAAGGCATTTCAGGCGCCGCCTCCGGCGAGATCGGCAGGCGCGCCCGGTGTGACGCTTCCGGAGTCTCCCACGGCTGCCAGGTCGGCCTCGGCGGAGCCATCCACCGCGCCTCGCATCCCGCGCGGATTCACAGCGCCGCCGGAAAAGAAGGCGACGGCACCCGCCACCGACACCATCCCTGACGCCGCGCCGGCGCTGTCCAACCCGGCGGGATCGGGTACGGAGTCGCTGGTGATCGCGGGTTTGGATCCGGCCAAGGTTCCGGAGATCCCGCAGCTTCCGCCAACGCATGAAGCCGGATTCTCCGCGGGGCGGGAAGAGCGGGCGGGACCGGCTACGAGTAACGAGAATGCGTCGCTGGTGGTTCCCGGCCTGACGGCCGGCGGCAGCGTACCCGATCCCGCGCCCACCATGGCGCCGGCGCCAACTCCTCCATCGGCGGCCGCGCGGTTGCTGGCCGAACTCCACACACCGCTGGATAAAAACATTCCGGCGGCACTCGCCGCGGCCGCGCCGAAAGCGACGCGCGTCAGCTCTTCGCCCGATCCGCGCATGTCCGGCCGCGTAGTTTACACCATGGCGATCCAGATGCCGAACATGACCAGCTACTCCGGAAGCTGGATGGTCTGGTACGCCGAGCACGTGCCGGAACCGGGCGCGGCGCCGATCGACATCCGCCCGCCGGTTCCCTTACACGTCGTCCACCCGGCGTATATTCGAAGCGCGGCCGATGACAAAATCGAAGGCATCGTGCGCCTGGCGGGTGTGATCGGAAAGGATGGCCACATGAGCGAGATCGAGCTTTTAAGCGGCATCGACAAACGCCTGGACGACAGCGCGCAGGAGGCTCTGGCAAAGTGGATTTTTACGCCGGCGCAACGCAGCGGCTCACCGATTGCGGTGGATGCGGTATTTGAGGTGCCCTTCCGGCTGGCTCCGAAGCCGGTTCGCGAATAGGTCGCGCCACGGTCCCTTCCGACGACATTACCGATGACACGACAATTTCTGATTATTGACGCGGACGACACGCTGTGGGAGAACAATATCTATTTCGAGCGGGCGTTCGAAGAATTCGTGGCGTTTCTCGATCATTCGTCGATGACGCCCGCGCAGGTGCGCGGCGTGCTGGACGAAATCGAATCCGCCAATAACAGGATCCACGGCTACGGCACGCTGAATTTCGCGCGCAACCTGCGCGAGACGTACCAGCACCTGGCGGAACGCGACGTCAGCCAGGCCGATTTGGAGACGGTGGTGGGCTTCGCGGAGCAGATCCTGGAGTGTCCCATGGAAGTCATCACGGAGGTGCCGGAGACTTTGGAGTACCTGGCGGCGCGGCACGATCTGACGCTGTTCACCAAGGGTCATCCCGAGGAGCAGCGGCTGAAGCTCGACCGCTCGGGGCTGGGCGGGTTCTTCGGGCATGCGGCGATCGTGAAGGAGAAGGATGCAGCGGCGTATCGGAGCCTGGTGCGCGAGCGCGAGCTCGATCCGGCGAGGACATGGATGATCGGCAACAGTCCGAAATCGGATATCAATCCCGCGCTGGAGGCGGGGTTGAACGCGGTCTTCGTGCCGCACGCGCATACCTGGGTGCTGGAGAAGGCCGAGCTGCAGTCCGGCCCGGGGAGGATGCTGATGCTGGAGCGGTTCGGGGAGTTGCGGCAGTATTTTTGAACTGAATCATGATTAGCCACAGATGGACACGGATGCACACCGATAACACGAAATCTTGCTCTTGGTCTTATCCGTGTCCATCCGTGGCCAATGTTGGAAGTTGGCCGCTCACGGCCTGACTTCGATGGTGACGACGCCGAGCGCCTCGGCGGCTTTCTTCATGCGCAGCAGAACCGCTGCCAGATCGAGTTTTTGCAAGGCATCTGGGAAAGCGTGAGGCTTTTCCAGCCGCGCCGCCAGCGCATCGCAGGCTTCGAGGACGTCGCCGAAATTCTTTTTGGATTTTCGCCCCTTGCGCACACCCGCGACCGCGGCTTCCAGCGCGTCGCGATTCTCCGGTTTGAATTCGACCACCTCGCCATCCACCTGGATGCCATCGGCAGTGACCGCCGGTCCCAGTTGCCGGAACTCCTCGGCGGTAACACGCGTCAGCCGGGACAGCTCGAAATAAGCCGGCCCGAGTTCATCGAGATGGCGGATCATGGTGTCGATCTTGCGCCTGCTGACGTTCAGTTCCTTTTCGCAGAACTCATCCCAGTTCCCCGCCACATCGAGATACAATTTGTCATCCCGGATCTGTTTGATGCAACCGACGTCCGCCGCCGAGCAGGTTTTCGCCACAAGGTCCAATGCGTCGTGACGTCCCAGCCATCGGTACAGGCTCGAATTCTGAGTCTCGTTGTTCACTAATCTTTTATGGGCTTGGGTAATTTTTCCGGTTAGGCGCCGTGTCTAAACGACTTAGGTCCCGAATCTCGGGTAAATTACCCAAGAAGCCCTCCTTTCGGCCTCTATCCTCTCAGACGACCTTGCAAAACCTGGGTCCGAGAACCCGCCAATTTCGCGCTAATCGAAGCGGCGGGAAGGAGATAAAAATATTTTCAAAATCTGTGACCGGGGTTTTCGAGGGGGCGGAATGCGGCGAATTTCCAGCGACCTCGCCCGACAGGCGGTCTGTTCGATAGCCATCTGGGCGGGCAGTCAACATCAGGCGGTAACCATAACTCACGTAAAGCGATCTCGGTCCAATTTCGCTCCAATTACCGTATCACCCATTCTGAGCGTAGTATCGGGATTCTGCGTCCACGACGCGATGCATCCTTCTTTGCACCTCCTGTTCAAAAACAGAATCGTACATTCCGTCCTGAGCGGGAAGGGGCGGGCGTACGCATGGAAGGAGCACGAAACAAGCGCCAAGCGGCGCCAACGCCCGCAAACACATCAGCGACCGGCAAACGCCGGCGTCAGGACGTTGCGATCGGTAACAGCCCGAAATCGCCTGTCAATCCGGTGTTGTGGGGGGATGGAACGCGGCCTGAACACCGAACGCCGATTCGGACAGGGACTGGCAGCCGGTAGCGCTGCGATCACTTCGCCGCGTTGAACGGGCTCTTCCCGCTCGCGGCATCGAAGGCCAGATAAAACGGCCGGACCGACTCCACTGCCAGGATCCCACCCGCCACTCCGGGATCGTGTCCGGCGATCGCCCGCGCCTCCGCCTCGTCTTTCGCGTTGTACAGGACCAGCCCGCCTGAATCGTCCAGAAACGGTCCAGCCAACTGCAGCGCGCCCTTCGTCATCTGCTCCTGCAAGTACCGTCCGTGATTCCCCAAGTCCTGCGCCGCGGCCGGCTTGCCCGCAACCCACTTGGGCCCGCGCTTCAGCAGCACCACGTACTGCTTCGAAGGGGGCGGACTCTGCGCCAACAACCACCCCGCCACCGCGAGGGCGGCAGCGGCAGCTCCGATACGCACGATTCGGGAAAGCAACATCCTCTCACTGTACCTGACGGTTCGCTCCGGCGAATATCGGCGCGCGAACGGCTGGTGGCGAACCTGGCGGCGGGCTTCGACATTCTGGCGATGGCGCTGGCGGCCATCGGGCTGTATGGCGCCTCGGACGCGGCGGACGCGGGAGATCGGGATCCGCATGGCCTTGGGATCGAAGCGGCGTCGACGGTGTGGCTGGTGGCGAAAGAGGCGCCGCGGCTGGTGGCGATCGGCTGCGCGGCGGGGATGAGGCTGGCTTTGGCGGGCGGGCGTCTCATCACGGCGCAGTTGTTCGGCGCGTCGATACTGGATCCGATGTCGGCTCTGCGGAGCGAGTGAGACGGAGGGCGCGGTCAGAACCGTGGCGGTCCATATCCAGGTTGATTTTGAGCGTCAGCCTCGATTGAACCTCGCGGAGCGGGTCTTCCGATGGACGTTATCGTACGCCAGGGCAATTTCAGGACTCGATTCCGGAATGGCTCGTGACCATTGCGGAGAAGCGGCCGCCACACGCGACGCCACGCGGTCCGCTTTTGCCGCCTAACCCCTTGGTTTCTGGAACGTCATGGCAGTGAGCCGCGAATATTGCTTCTATGCGCAACCAACCGCGCGGGGAACGAGTTTGAACTATGAAAACAATCACCTTACTGAGCGTGCTGATTACCATGCCGGTTCTGGCCCAGGAACCGAAATTCGACCTGGCGAACGTTCACATCAGCTCCACCGCCCGCGGGTTCGTTCAGAATTTCGGAGGCGTGCTGCGCAACGGCCGCTACGTGGATCGCGACGCCACCCTGCTCGACCTCATCGAAGC
>Ga0335083_10008525_pt1 | contig 12509 bp, 9 predicted proteins | sample Lox_Sample_42_FD_206716 | JGI IMG/M metagenome (GOLD analysis project Ga0335083, IMG submission 206716) | Soil microbial communities from Loxahatchee National Wildlife Refuge, Florida, United States - Lox_Sample_4.2 | ecosystem: Environmental > Terrestrial > Soil > Wetlands | place: USA: Florida... | reverse complement strand
CCGGTTGGAATGCGTCGAGATCGGGAAATCCCGGCGGAGCCGCCGTCGCAGCGCCGGCCCCGACCACCGAAACGCCCAGCCACACAACCGAAATGGCCGCTGACGTCATCCTGCTCAACACACGCTACCGCCTTCTGCTAGTGCTGGACGCCGAACGTGGTCGTCCACGTGTGGGGATCGTAGACCGGACCCGGTGGCCAGGTGCTCACTCGCAGTTGAACCGTTTCAAGCCCAGTCGCGGGATCAATGGACGTGCCTGTGACCGTGGGCCCGTAGACACTTGGAAGCTGGCCTTGGTCTACCAGCGTCTGTGGGGCGGCGCCGATCAGCCCTTGCGGGGTGGCCGCGGTTATGGCCTGCACTGGGCCGTCGGTGGTCGCGCCGACAAGCATGTACCCGCCACCTTTGAGTGCGACCAGTTGGCTTTCGCGGTCACCGGCTAGGCCGACGTCGCCGACGCGCTGCAAGGAGCCGATCCAGCTGTTGGGTTTGGCCCGGTCGATGGGTCCAGACATCCAAAGCCCCCGGGTCAGATCGCCTGTCCGGTTGGTGGCGTTGCCGATGATCACCATCTGATTGGTGGTGGGGTCGTAGACGCCGCTGGCCTGGAAAATGTTCGGCAGGTCACCGACTTTCACCGGATGAGCAGGGTTGGTGTAATCCCACACCGATCCGTTGGTCACGTACGGGCTGACCCCGGGGGTTTCTGTGCCATCTGGGTTGCTGAAAAACGCATACCGGTGGCCATCAGGCCCAATCGCGGTACCAGTCGGCAGCGGCCGGGTGCCCGGCGGGCCCTGCGCCAGCTGGGAAGCCGGGCTGCGGGGCACGCCATCTCGCGGATCGCCGCCGAAGATGGGTCCTTGACCGTCTTGGAACTGGTCTTGCAAGTCGTACCCGTCCTGCTCGTGCTGGGATGTGCCGGCCGGTCCGCTGACAGTGGGATCGTTGGCGGGGATTTGCTGTTCGTCGTCGACGAGCCGCACCTCGCCGTTCGTTGTTCGCGGCGGCACGGGAAGCCCGGAGGCCGTGGCGATCGCGGCTGCCAGGTTCTGGTCGATCCGATCGCCTTCGTCGAGGGCGTCGCCAATGCGCACTTCAAGCGCGCTGATCTTGTTCGCAATGCTCTTCTGGGTGGCGGCGTCGAGGTTGCCGTAGTTCGGTGGCGGCGTCACCTCATTGGTGGACGCGTTGACTTCCACCGCCGGACTCTCCGCAGCGTCGGCGAGAATGCGCTTGACCTCAGTGGCCAGGACCTCGGCATTGTGCTGGGCGCGATCCATCGCGGTGGCCGCGTTAGCCAGATCATCGGCCTTGCCGCCGTGGGTAAACGCGGTCGCCGACATGGAGATGGACGCCTCTTGTGCGGCCTGACCCTGCCAGGTGGAGGCCGTCACCAGATCGCGGTAGAACTCCGCCGAGTCGGAGTGGTTGGCTGCCATGTCACGCGTCGCCTTGGCCAGATCGGCGATCTCACCCACCCAATCCAGCAGCTCCTTCAACGACAACGCCACGAACGCCCCTCAGCTGCCGACGCCCGGATTGCCCAGCTCGCGGGCGCTGAGCGACTCGGTGTGCAGGTAGGCACCCGCTGCCGCCCGATGACCGTCCGCGTGCTGGGTGAAACGCTCACCGAACCCGGTGGCATCGGTCTGCCAGACTCCCACCATCTGCGGCAACGCCGCACCGGAGAGGCCGGAACCCAACGCCGCCTGACTCGCCCGCCACAGCGCCGAGCGATGTGCCTCCGCGAAATCCACTGCCTGACAATCGATACGGCGCGCCGCTACATGCAACTCCGAGGGCCTGACCACCACCGGCTCCACCCGCGACCTCCCCGTCGACACGATGCAGACAATCAGACGTTAGCTGCACCACCGACGGCATTGCGACGGTCATTCGCTACGACATCTGCGCGATTCCCCATTGCCGCTTCCCGTTTGCGCCACCGGACTCGATTTCACCGGCGCGGCATCGGGCTCAGTAGCGGGTGAAGCCCGCGGAATTCATTGTGACGCTTGGAGAGCGCGGCCCTCGTCTTGGCAGCCGGCGACGAAGTCCGGCGGGGAGTCGACCCGGGGAATCAGCCCGCTCTTGAGAACGTTCCCCAGCAGCGATCGGCAGTACTGCTCCAGATCGGTGCTGGGCTTCAGCTGTACGTGGCGGTTGAGGACCTGGTCATCGATGGCTTGTTTGCCTTGTTCGTAAGAGGGCGACCCGGAATCGGCCCTGGCGGCAGGTGCGAAGACAACGGCGACGGCGCTAATAACCGCTACCAGCCTCAATCCGGGATTCCAGCTCACGAAAATATCGTACGTCGCCTTTCGCGCCAGTTGCCTTACCGAATCAGACGGTCATGTCCTGGGCCCGCGGGTTTTGAGGCCCGTTATCATTCGGCATCAGCATGTTTCGCCGACTCTCCCCGCACGAGTCAGTCGAGGTGCCGGTCGACATCCATTCTTTGGTGGAGTATGGGAACCACATTGATCACGTCGCCACTGACAATGCTTTTGACGCCCTGCTCAGCCCGCCGCCTCTCGACGACCAACCGGGGCCTGCTACCCAGCGCTCCGGTGCCTACCGGGACGGGACTTCCACCCGCTAGTCCAGTCCAACTTGCAGGACGCAACATACGTCCGGTGATACCAACTATTGGTATCTCGCATTCGGGGCGCGGCGGGTTCAGCGGGCAACGAGCTGGCGCCGTCTCCTGCAAGATCGCTGGGTTTATCCGGCCCATACGTCCTCGACGTAGTGGTCGGATTCGACGAGACCGTTCAGCCAGTTGCGAGCCTGATCGTCGTCGGCGCCCGTCCGTGCCCGATAAATGTCGAGGAACGACCCGCGCACCGCCGGCGCCATCCGCGCGCCGTCGCCGCACACGTAGACATGAGCGTCCTTGGCCGGGTCCCCTAACAGGTCCCACACGTCGTCGGCGTCCGCGACGATCCGGTCCTGCACGTAGCGGACCCCGTCCTGCGGCGCGCGGGAGAACGCCGGGCGCATCTGCACGATGCCGATGATTTCGGCCTGCTCGAACCGGTCTCGGAAGATGTAATCGACCTCCGGGTCACGCACCCCGAAGAAGCACAACGCAGGCTCCACCGGCGTTCCGGCGCGTTGTGCGGCGAGTCGGTCACCTAGGAAGCCGAGGAATGGTGCGACGCCGGTACCGGCGCTGACCAGGATCACGTTCTTCGCCGGATCGGCGCCGGCCCGGAACGCCTGGCGGGCCGGGTCCACGCGCGCCCGGATCACCTGTCCGGGTTGGACCGTCGCGAGGTAGTTGGACGCGACACCTTTGAACGAGCCGTGACCGGAACGGGCCGGCGCATCCAGCACACTGACGACCAGCCCCACCGTGCGCGGTGACAGCAGCGACGACGACGCGATCGAATAATGCCTCGGCACCATCGGGTCGAGCAGTTCGAGAAGTTCGGCACCGGTCAGATCGCAAGCCGGGTATTCGTGGAGGCACTCCAACACGCTGAGCGGGCAGCCGTCTGGGGCCTCAGCCAGTTCGGTGAGCCGCTGGCGCTCCGCGGGATTGCTGTTGGCCGCCGCAAGACTGCGTAATTGACTGCTGGTCAACGGTTTCTGCAATTCGACGAAGTGCGTGAGCAATTCTCGGACGCTGACTTCTCGGTCCAGTGCGATGAGTCGCCTTGAGCTGCGCCGCGGGTTGATCGCCAGCCGCAGTCCGGGGTCGAGGCTGAGTTGGGCCAAAACCGTGTCGACTACCTCGGGAGGGTTGTCGGCCATCACCGTGAGATGGTCGCCCGTTTGGTAGTCGACGCCGTCCGGAAGGTCCACGCGGACATTGGTTTTGGCTTGACCCAGCCCGGGGCTGACCAGTTGGGTGTTCTCGACGATGGTCATCGGGATCACCGCCGACCGTGCGTCCATCGCCGCCGTCACCGGGCCGACGATCTGGCGCATCTCGTAAAGCGGTTCGGTCGCATCATCCGTGAGCGGCGCGGCGTCAGGGTCTCCGAAGCGTTCGGCCAACGACGACCACAGCGCGGCCGCGAACTCCTCGATCGTGCCGACCATATCCCCCGAGGTGTCGGCCGCTGCCCGCGCGACCAATTGGTTGGCTCCCAGCTCGCCGAGGCGCTCATCGATGCGCTGCGGGACCGCCTGGTAGGTGTCGGCCCAGTTGTGGTCACCCACACCGAGAACCGCGACGTTGGGTGTCGGATTCAGTGTGGTATTCGCGTCGAGCAGCCAGGTGAGGAAGGCGCGCGCATCGTCGGTCGGCTGTCCGTTGTAGGAGGACGCGATGATCACGATGGCCTCGGCTTCGGGGAAACCGCCAACAGCATCGTCGAGGGGCGCCACCGTCGCCGTGCAGCCCAGAGCCGTGGCATCGTCGACGAATTGGCGGGCCAGGGCGCGGCACGTGCCGAGGTTAGAGCCGTGCAAAATGGCCAGCCTGGTGCCGGCCGTGATCGCCGTCGGGTGCTGCTCTGCCTGTTGCGCGGCCCCGACCTCAGGCCCAGCTGTGTCGGCGCGGCGGTCCTGCGGCGTGCGCCGGACGAGGTCGAGCCGGAATCCGACCGGCCGGCGGCTGGTCGGCGTTTCCCATTGCGGGACATAGTGGTAGGCGTCGATGAGACGGTAGCGATGTACGATCCGGGCCAGTGCCATGGCCGCCTCATGCAATGCGAACTGCCGCCCGATGCAGGATCGTGCACCGGTGCCGAAAGGTTTGAACAACGCAGCCGGACGGGTTGTCGAGCGTTCAGGAGCGAAGCGGTCGGGATCGAAGAATTCGACATTGTCGCCCCATTGCGGCTGGCGGTGCAATGCGCCGGTGAGGATCGTGACGGCCTCGCCGCGCTTGATCGGATACTTACCACCGATCACGGTGTCTTCCAAGGCCATTCGATCGAAATGCAGCACCGGAGGGGACAACCGCAGCGTCTCCTCGATAACCTGCCGCAGATAGGTCAGCTTGCCGATGTCGTCGTACCCCGGCAGGTAGTCGTCGTCGGCTCCGAACACGTTGTCCACCTCGGCGCGCACCCGATGCAGCACCGCCGGATCGCTGACGATGTTGTACAGCGCGTTGGGCATCAACTCCGACGTGGTGAGCTGCCCGGCGATCAGGAAGGTCAGGATCTGATTGCGAATGTTCTGCGTTTCCAGGGCCGGCTTGCCATTCGGATCCCGTTGCAGCATCAGCGCTAACAGATCTTCGAACTCGCGGTTACCCGATCGGTGCTCGGCGATGAGTCCGTCGATGAACGTGTAGAGGGTGGCCAGCTCATCGTTGAATACCGTTGTCGGCGTGGGCGATCCGAGCTCCCCCAGTGCAGTTGTGAAGCTCTGCGGGATCGGCGCCAGGCCTGGGTAGTCGTAAGACTCGAACCGCGAACCGAATCCGGCGAGCGCGACGGTGTCCATGGCCAGCTTCTGCAGGTCGCTCGACACATCCACCGGCCCGACGCCGGCGCTGGCGTCCCACCGGTCGATCATTTTGCAGTTGATGTCCAGCATCGCTGCGTGATAGGCGCGTAGACCCGCGTAGCTGAAACCGGGCAACAGCACATCGTGGGCTTGCTGCCAGTTCGGTTCGCCGTGGTAGGCGGTGAACAGTCCGTCACCGGACAACGGCCGGACTCGGGCAAGGGTTGCTGTGAGGTTCTTGGCGAACCGGCTTTCGTCGCAAAGCTCGGCAACGAGTTCCAGCGAGCACGCGTACAGCTTCCTGAAGCCGCCGTTGAAGTCGGAGTAGAACAGCGGACCATGCAATTCGCCGAGTAGGTCCACCCCCAACGCGCGGGGCCGGCCGACCAATTGGTCCGGGCCGGGCAAGGGCCCCTCGGCCGAAGGGACGCCGGGAAGATCCGGCGGTGGCGATGCACGGAACTCAGGCATGCCCGCAGCATAGATTTCCGCGCCGCCGCCTCGTAAAGAATCAGCTGAACGACTTGGGTGCGTTAGTGTTAGTGGTCTCTTGGATCGTCAGTCGGACTTCTTCAGCCACCCGACATAAGTCAGGTACAGACCGCACAACGCGAGCCCCAGGAAGCCGACCCGCACGACACCGATGGCAGTGCTCGACGTTTCCGTCGCGGCTTCGGCTCCCTTGACGATCAACTGCGGCGCGGCGAGCAGTACCAGACCCCGCAGCAGGAGGAACCAGCCGAACAGCGAGATGATCACGGCGGCAACGCTGCGCCAGTATTGGTGAAACGCGACAACGAAGATGCCGCAGAAGAGCAGCAACGCGCCCAGGACCCACGGCCACATCGGGTCTGTCGAGAAACTGGACAACTGTTTCCCGATGCTGCCGGCCCTGATCGCGACGATCGCAGTGACCACGGCGACGAATGGTCCGAGCACACGTGCGAACGAGCGGGTGCGCTGCGAGCGATCGGTTGCGGTGACAGGTGTGGGCATGGTTCAAGACTCCTTTCGACGTGCGCCGGATGGTTGGTCGGTGGTTGAGCCATCACGTTTGGTAGACGATCGAGGCGTCGAAGAAGTGACAGGTAAGCGCGTCGACGTCCGCCGCAGCCCCGTCTGGAATCCGCGGATGTCACCCGCGGCGAGCCGCGCGTTAGTGTGCTCTGACTGGCCTCAGCGAAGAAGCCGGTAGAAAAATGGGGCGAATTCATGACCGCAGCAGCAGAAACGTCGGCGCTCGAAGAGCGGGTCGGCCACTACTACCAGATGGACGGCACCTACCTGGTCGGCCGCGAGAAGGTCCGCGAGTACGCCCGCGCAGTGCAGGACTATCACCCCGCGCATTGGGACGTCGCCGCCGCCGCGGAGCTGGGCTACTCGGGGCTGGTGGCGCCCTTGACCTTCACGTCGGTCCCGGGCATGGCCTGCAATCGCCGCATGTTCGAATCGGTGGTCGTCGGTTACGACACCTACGTGCAGACCGAAGAAGTCTTCGAGCAGCACCGCCCGATCGTGGCCGGCGACGAACTGACCATCGACGTCGAACTGACATCGGTGCGCACGATCGCCGGTAGAGACCTGATCACCGTGACCAACACCTTCACCGACACCGCCGGCGAGCGGGTGCATACCCTGCACACCACCGTCGTCGGCGTCACCGCCGAGGATATCGGTCCGGCGACCAAGGCGGCCGTGGTGAACGCGATGATGCATGACTTCAACCTCGCCGATATCGGCGGAGCCGACGCGGACTACCAAAAGACGGTGCGCCCCGTGGGCGAGGTTCGGATCGCCGAGGACGGCGCGACCCGCACGCCCGGCACGCCCAACTTCGATGACGTGAACGTCGGCGACGAGCTACCGACGCACCACACCCGGCTGTCGCGCGGCGACCTGGTGAACTACGCCGGCGTGGCCGGCGACGCCAACCCGATTCACTGGGACGAAGACCTCGCCAAGCTGGCCGGACTGCCCGATGTGATCGCCCACGGAATGCTCACCATGGGTCTTGGCGCCGGATACGCCTCCGCGTGGTCGGGCGACCCCGGTGCGGTCACGCGCTACGCGGCGCGGTTGTCTCAGCCCGCGATCGTGTCAGCCGCCGAGGGCTGCGAAATCGAGTTCAGCGGCCGGATCAAGTCGCTGGACCCGGCCACCCGCACCGGTGTCGTCATCGTCGGCGCAAAGTCCGGCGGCAGGAAGATCTTCGGCCTGGCGACATTGAACGTCCGCTTCCGCTGATCCCTTTGAGCGTTCCCGTCGTAGGCTCGAGGCGGTGCTCGACAAGTCCGGGATTCGCTTCGTTTCCCTCGGTGACCGTCGATTGGCGTACGAGGTACGCGGTGACGGTCCGCCCCTCGTCGCTCCGGCGTGGTGGGTCAGCCACCTCGAACTCGACTGGCAGGACGCGGGCGTTCGACGATTCTGGGACGGCGTCGCGCAGCACCACACGCTGATCCGCTACGACCGACTCGGCGTCGGCATGTCCGACCGCACCGTGCGCGATTCCGATCTGACTCTCGACGGCGAGGTCACGACGCTGCGCACGCTACTCGATGAGCTCGGGATCGATCGCGTGTCACTGGTCGGCGGCTCGTCTGGGAGCTGCACTGCCGTCGCCTTCGCGGCGGAGTTCCCGGAGCGTGTCGAGCGCCTGTTGCTGTACGGCTCGTACCCCCGCGGTGATGTGCTGACGCCGCCGGGCGTGGCCGACGCGATCGTGGCCGCTGTACAGGCCCATTGGGGACTCGGTTCACGCGTGCTCAGTGACATCTTCCTCGGCGGTGCCGATGCCGCGGAACACGAACGCTTTGCGCGGGTGCAACGCGAGTCTGCCACCGCGGCGACCGCTGCAGATCTGTTGCGACTCGTCTACCGACTGGACGTCCGCAGCTGTCTTCCGCTCGTGCGCGTGCCGACGACCGTCGTGCATCGTCGCGACGACCGGGCCGTGCCGTACCACCTCGGACGTGAGGTGGCCGCCGCGATCAACGGCGCGACATTCATTCCGCTGCAAGGTAGTTCGCACTTCCCGTGGTACGGCGACATCGATTCCGTCGCTCGCGCATGCCGCCGCGCACTGGCACCACAGCAAGATTTCGAGGTCGGCGAGGTTGCGCCGGTCCTGCTGTCGAGTCGCGAACGCGAAATCCTCGCCTGCGTTTCGCGCGGTCTCGGCGATCGCGAGATCGCAGAGCAGCTTCAGTTGAGCTCGCACACCGTTCACCGCCACGTCGCGAACATCCGTCGCAAGCTCGGCAGTCCTTCGCGGACCGCGGCCGTCGTCGAGGCCACGCGGCTCGGACTCTTGAGCTAGCCGAAATCGGCCATTGGCCGAAAATGGCCGGTTTGAGCGATGCGCAAATTGCCTGTCCACTCGTAGTTTCACGGCATGACCGAGATCGCCTCTCCCGAATCGCGCACCGAACTGCCGGCCGACCCTGCCTATGCGGCGTGGTTGCGGATCATGGCCGTGCTGTATGACCCGTTCGTCTGGCTGGGCGAGCTCGCAGGTATGCGGCGCCGACGGCGCGCGCTGGTCGCCGACGCTTATGGGCGCGTCGTCGAAATTGGTGCGGGCACGGGGCTGAACATCGCGCACTATTCCGACGCTGTCGACGAACTCGTGCTCACCGAGCCCGAACCCGGGATGCGCCGGAAACTCGCCCGGCGCCTCGCACGTCTTGGACGCGCCGCGCGCGTGTCGGCCGCGCCCGCCGAACGTCTACCGTTCGCCGATTCGTCGGTGGACACCGTCGTTGCGACGCTCGTCCTCTGCACCGTCCCCGACCCTGAAAGTGCGCTTCGCGAGATCGCACGCGTACTGCGCCCGGAGGGCCAGTTGCTGTTTATCGAACACATCCGCGCGAGCTCGCGATTCCTCGCGACGTGCCAGGACAAATTCCTGCGACCGTGGCGGGGCTTCGCAGGCGGGTGCGAATGCAATCGTCCGACCCTCGAGCTGATGCGCCGTTGCGGCTTCACCGTCAGCGCCAACGCTGCCGTGTGGAGCGGGATGCCGGCGATCGTCCGTCCGCTCGCCGTGGGGCGGGCGACTCGATGACCTTCACGGCAAGTTGCCCAGCCACGGCCCGCCGAACGTGTTGTCCGGGCGGGAGAATGGCCAATTTCCCTCCCCCAGAGCACGTTCGGCGATGATCAGACGCTGAGCAGCGCCCTATGGCCCCTGCCGCGGGTCTAAAGAATTCTCACTCTGGATGGACGGCGGTTTTGGCTCCGGATGGCTGCTGCGCAGCTCACGGTGCAGCTCTAGGTTTGTCGAATGGCGCACGTTGTGGTGGATCCCGACGCCATGGCCGCGGTCAGCCGGCAGGTCGGCGGCGTCGGTGCCCAATCGCCGGGGGTGGTTGGTTCGATAGCGCCGGCGGCGGCCGATCCGGTTTCGGTTGCGGCGGCGAATACGTTGTCAGCCCGCGCGACCCTGATCGCCACCTACAGCGCTGCTGCCAGCGAGGTTGCCGCGATGCGGGCCGCCCAATTGGCGGCCAGCGCCACCGGCTACGCCGATCAGGAGGCCGCCAACCAGGCCGGTCTGGGCTTGGGCACGGCGACACCCGCCCTGCTCAGGGTCGCTTCCGCGCCGATCGCCCCCCCGGTGGCGCCGGTCGTCGTCCCGCCGCCGGTGTATGGCCCCCCACCCGAGGATGCTCTGAGCATCTCCACACTCATCCATGCCGGTGCCCGAGCGCCGCTGGATCCGGCGGCTGCCGACCTGACCCGGCAATCCAGCCGTCTCAGCAACGCGGCCGATGACCTGCGCAGCAACGCGACATGGCTGGAGCGGCAGTGGAGCTCTGCGGCCGGCGACGCGGCGGCTGCCCGGCTGCGTGAACTGGGGGTCTGGTACGACGGCCACGCCGAGGCGGCCCGGTCCGCGGCAGCGGCCACCAGGGCAGCCGCCGACAACTTCAAGACCGCACAAACCGTCATCCCCACGCCCGAGGCCCTCAAGACAGCCACCCAGCAGTTGACCAACGCCGAAGCCGCCGCCGCTGCCAACCCTCGCTGGGCCCCCTACTACCGCACCTCGGTCATCCCGGCCCTGCGCGCCCAACTCGCCGACCTGCAAAGCCAAGCCATCAACGGCCTGCACAACTACGGGGCGGCCAACCTTTCCTTCGACCTCACCGGCGAACCCCCACAACACCCACCCCGACCCCACCGCGGCATCCAAGCCGTCGACAGGCACGGCGGATTCCCACTGGATCCGACAACCACTACCTCCCCTACACCTGAACCTCCACAGTGCAAACCCGAAGATCAGGCGAAATTGATCAAGAGATTTGCTGAGTGGTGTTCGAAAAGAGATGAGCTGACAAGGGATATCACTGCCTGGGACCGTAAGTATCCACCAGGGCACGTATTCGACATGAGGGATCCGGTACAGGCCGCCGAGTACGAACGCGGCGAGGAGCTTAAGAGGGCAAGAGGCAAGCTCATACACGATTTCGGCGAGCTCTTGAAAGACGCGACCACATGCGGAGCCAAACAGGACGAAGCGCGACCGGTGACATTCTCTGGCCAGACGGGTCCAGAACCACATTGCGTCCGCCGAACTGAATCCGGGCATATCGGTAACCAAGGCAGGCGGTGAAAAGAGACGTTGATACGCGGCCCTGGAAGGTTGATGATTCGGTTGACGCGAATTGTCCACGCAGCCGCGATGACAGTCGCCGTGATGGCTTTCGCGGCCAGCGTCGTCGGGTGCGGGCCGAAGACCACGGACGACACGGCAACGACGTCGGCGCCGACCGCGCATGCCACGTCGTCGAACGTGCCGTCCCTCTTTCCGCCCACGGTCAACGAGGGGGCCCCGATGCCCGGCCCGGTGTCCCGCCTGCGGCCCGGAGCTCCAATCATGTTGGGCGACAAAGCCACAACAGTGTGCACCGCAGGCTTCTACATCGACTACCCCGACCCCAAACATTCCGGCCAGCGGCTCCCCGCCTTTCTCACCGCCGCGCGGTGCGCTCAAGGCAACGCTCACGCTCCGGTCGCCGTGATGAAAGTTGATGCCCCGGGCCAGAACCCGAAGCGCACGCAGATCGGCGAGATCACCTATCTGCCCGCCGGCGACCAGAACCCGGGGACCGCCGGTGCACCGTGGGCGATGCCCATATCGCCCGTGGCCATCTTCAGCCCCGGGCAACCTGATTGGCCGATGCCGGTCGACATCACCGTCAATAACAAGGCGCCGACCGCTGAGATGCTACAGACAGCGCTAACGGCAGAACAACGCAAGGCGCCCGCGACGTGGACCAACAGTTTTGGTGCCGTCGTCACCGGACACGTGCTCGACCCAGCGTCCACACTGGAACTACGCGACATCCCCGCCGCCGTTCAACGCGTCGTCATCGCCACCGACGATCCGTCCCTCCCGATCTACCCCGAGGTACTCGGGTCTCCGGTCACCGTCGACTTGGACAGCGGCACGTCGAACCTTGGCGTCATTGTCGGCACCGATCAAACCCGGCACTGGATTGTGGTCGATCTCATCAGTAGTTTCCTCGCCGCCCAGAGCGCGCGTCTTATCACAACGAACTGACACCCACGCCTGGCCGCGTCACCAACGTCAACTACCAACAGGGCATCATCGACAACGATGTCGATATCGCGCTCGAGCGCGCGAAAGGTTCCTGCGGCCAGCTAACTGTTCAGGGGCCTGGTCGCGGTGCCTAGTGGCGGGCTTTTCTGCCGGCGTCGTTTGGCTGAGGCGGCACGCACCATCATCGAAGGATGCAGCAGCCGCATCGGTGAGTCGACAAGCCAGGCCACCCTGAGGAACTGCTCGAATGCGGCGACGTCATATTCGGCAGCGGTCAGTAATCGGTCAATATACCCGCTGAGCAACCTCGTCGATAGCGGTGGTGTGCCTTTGATCTCGGGCAGGGAGAGGTCCCCGCCGGCGGCCAGTTGCCACGCCCGGCCGATTGGCTTGGCGGTAGCTCGGAAGAACCGGCGAGGGAGGTCGGTCGTGCCCCGGGACAGACACTCTCGCAGCTCCAAAGCTTCCAGTGCAGCCACCGTCATGCCCTGCCCATAGATCGGGTTGAAACTGCACACCGCGTCTCCGA
>Ga0335083_10008524_pt1 | contig 12510 bp, 8 predicted proteins | sample Lox_Sample_42_FD_206716 | JGI IMG/M metagenome (GOLD analysis project Ga0335083, IMG submission 206716) | Soil microbial communities from Loxahatchee National Wildlife Refuge, Florida, United States - Lox_Sample_4.2 | ecosystem: Environmental > Terrestrial > Soil > Wetlands | place: USA: Florida... | reverse complement strand
GCGAGGCTGCGGTGCGCCTCGACGCGCAGTCCGAGCGGGATGCCGAGCACGACGAAGACGAACGCCGAGAGCGGGCTCGTCATGCGCTGGTGGATCAACGCCTCGGCGTGAACCGCCTCGGGGTCGCCGCTGCGCCGGCCGTCGCGGTACTCGCGCAGCTCGCGGATCGAGAGCGCGTCGAGACCCGCGTCGAGCAGCGCGTTCTCCTCGGGCAGGGTGAGCTCGGTGCGCGCCACGCGCTCGTAGCTGGCGGGCGCCGCCGGGTGGTCCGGATCGAAGCGCCGGATCACGGCGTCCGAGAGCCGCCAGGTGCCGTTCGCGTCGATCTCGACCCGCGCCGCCTCGATGCTGCGCACCAGGCGGCCGCGGTCGTTCAGCTCGTAGACCTCGACGTCGTGCAGCTCGTGTTTCACCGGATCGGCGTCGCCTACGTTGTAGACGTAGGGGCCGTTGTGATACCAGAACGAGCCGCGGCGGAAGGCCACCTGGGTGCTCTCCGGCCCTCGCACCCGGCTGCGGTAGATCTCGCCGGCGCGCACCGCCACCGTCTCGTTCAGCGCCAGGGCGAGACCGGAGATCGCCGCCGCGGCGAACAGGATGGGGATGACCGCGCGCATCGGCGAGATGCCGCCGGCCTTCATGGCCAGGATCTCGAGCGCGCGGGCGGCGGTTCCGATCGAGCCGAAGGCAGCGACGAAGGCGGCGGCCGGGATCAGGAGCGGGGTGTAGAAGGCCAGGATGCGGAGCGCGACGTTTTCGAGGGCGCCCCGCAGGCCGTCGGCCGCGCGGATGATGTCGTCGAAATCGCCGATCAGCTCGACGACCCCGAGCACGAGGACGAGAATGAAGAGCACGGCGACGAAGAAGAACAGGAAGCGCGCCGTGAGGTAGCGCCAGAGGACCCCCACGGGACGGAGTCTATCGGATGAGGGTGGTTCACGGCAGCGCGGCGCTCTCGCATCGGCCCAGGCGCCCGGTGCTGACGATCGGCAACTTCGACGGCGTGCACATCGGCCATCGCGCCATCCTCCGCACGGTGACCGATCGGGCCCGCGCGCTGCACGGCGAGGCCGTCGTCTACACCTTCGACCCGCATCCGCGCAAGGTGCTGCAGGGCGCGTCCGCCCCCGCGCTGCTCACCACCACCGAGCAGAAGCTCGAGCTCCTCGCGGCGGCGCAGATCGACCTGGTCGTGCTCGAGCCCTTCACGGCGGCGTTCGCCCGGACGCCCCCGGAGACCTTCGTGCGCGAGAACATCCACGCCCGCATGGGCCCCCTCGAGGTCTACGTGGGCTACGACTTCCATTACGGCCGAGACCGCGAGGGGTCGATGAGGCTCCTGACCGAGCTGGGCCCGCGCCTCGGCTTCGCCGTCACCATCATCCCCGAGGTCACCATGGGAAGCCGCGACGTCAGCTCGAGCCGGATCCGCGCGCTGCTCGCCGAGGGCGCCGTCGAGGAGGCGAAGCTCCTGCTCGGCCGCTCCTACGCGGTGCGTGGCACCGTGGTCGCGGGTGACCGCCGCGGGCGCACCCTGGGCTTCCCCACGGCGAACCTCGCACCGGAGACCGAGATCCTCCCGGCATCCGGGGTCTACGCGGGGCGCGCCCGCCTGCTCGACGGGGGATCGGACCCCGGTGCGATCCTCGGCGCCGTCACCAACGTCGGTCGGCGCCCCACCTTCAAGCCCGACGATCCGCCGCTCGCGGAGGCACACCTGCTCGATTGGAGCGGGGACCTCTACGGGCGGCGCATCGAGCTGACCTTCGAGACCCGCCTGCGCGAGGAGCGCCGCTTCTCGGGGCCCGACGCCCTGCGCGAGCAGATCGCGCGCGACGTCGCCGAGGGCCGCCGCCGCCTGGAGGCGCATTGACGGGAGGGCGCTGGCGGGATCCGCGCGTCTGGATCGGCGTCGCCATCACGGTGGTGACGCTCTGGCTCGCGTTGCGCGACGTCTCGTACGGCGACCTCGCACGCGATCTCGCGCGCGCCGACCTGCCGCTGGTCGTGGGCGTGTCGGTGCCGAGCTACCTGCTCATCATCTGGCTGCGCGCGCTGCGCTGGCGCTACCTCACGGACGCGGTCCGCCCGATCGAGCGCGGTCCGCTGTTCCGGGCCACTGCCGTCGGCTTCCTCGCCAACAACGTTTTTCCGCTGCGCATCGGGGAGGTGGTGCGGGCCTGGCACCTCGCGCGGGAGACGCAGGCCGGTGTTGCCCCATTGTTCGGAACGATCGTGCTCGAGCGCGTCGTCGACGGCCTTGCCGTGGTGGGGATGGCGCTCGTGATCTTCGGCGTGCGGCGGGGACACGGCGGCGTGCTCGCGGTCGGCGTCCCGCTCGTCCTGGTGGGCGTGCTGCCGCTCGCCGGGGTGTTGCTCCTGCGCTTCGCGCCCGAGCGCGCGGTCTCGCTCTCCCGCGGCTTCGCCCGCGTGTTCCTTCCCGCGCGCCTCGGCGACTCGATCGAGGACCTGGTGCGCCGCACCGGCGAGGGGCTCGGCTCGATGCAGGGGGGCCGCCACCTCATCTGGATCCTCTTCCACACGGTGTTGATCTGGGTGGTCCTCGGCGTGGTGCCGTTCCTGGCAGGGTTCCGCGCGCTCGGCATCCACCTCGGCACGCTGCGGCGCGAGCTCGCCGCGGCGTTCGTCACGCAGACCGCGGTCGGCATCGCCGTGGCGCTGCCCTCGGCGCCGGGCTTCTTCGGTCCCTATCACCTGGCGGCCCGCGAGGCGCTCGCGCGCTTCGGGGTGGCCGAGGAGCCGGCCCTGGCGCTCGGGACGCTCTCGCACGCCCTCATGTGGGTCACCACCTCCGCCGTCGGCCTGGCGGTGTTGCGCTTCCGCGCCACCCGACTCGACGAGCTCGCCGACGCCGCTTCGGCCCCCGGTAAAGGTCCGGCAGCCGGCGGCCGATAACCGTCCGGGATTCCAGAGCTTTCGCGGATCCGCAGGCAAGCGGTGCAAGCGGGCGACGGCGCACCGCTTTCCGCACCGGACAGCGTGCGATGCCGCGTGCTCGCGAGGACGGCAGTCGAGGGAGAGCGGTGAACGAGCGGATCGGAGAGCTCCTCGTCCGGCAGAACCTGCTCACGGCGGAGCAACTGCAGCGCGCGCGCGAGTCGGCCCGCACCAAGGGCGAGCGCCTCGGGCACCAGATCACCAAGCTCGGCTTCCTCCAGGAATCCGAGCTCACCGACTTCGTCGCAAAGCAGTACGGGCTTCCCTCCATCGAGCTGGCCGAGTTCGAGATCGACCCCGAGGTGATCAAGCTGATCCCCGAGGAGGTCGCGATCAAGCACACCGTGATCCCGGTGAACCGCGCCGGCTCGACGCTGATCCTGGCCACCGCGGACCCCTCCAACATCTTTGCCATCGACGACATCAAGTTCCTCACGGGATACAACGTCGAGGTCGTGGTCGCGTCCGAGGAGGGGATCAAGGGCGCCATCGATCGCTACTACGACAAGTCGGCCTCGTTCGCCGACGTGATGGGCGGCCTCGACGTCGAGGACCTCGAGCTCATCCAGGACGAGGACGACGTCGACGTCTCCGAGCTCGCCCGCGAGTCGGAGGACGCGCCGGTCGTCAAGCTGGTCAACCTGATCCTGACCGACGCCGTGAAGCGCGGCGCGTCGGACATCCACATCGAGCCGTACGAGAAGGAGTTCCGCGTCCGCTACCGGATCGACGGCGTGCTCTACGAGGTGATGAAGCCGCCGCTCAAGCTGCGCAACGCCATTACCTCGCGCGTGAAGATCATGTCGGAGCTCGACATCGCCGAGCGCCGGCTGCCGCAGGACGGCCGCATCAAGCTCAAGATGGGGCGGGGCAGGGAGATGGACTTCCGCGTCTCGACGCTGCCCACCCTGTTCGGCGAGAAGGTCGTGCTGCGCCTCCTCGACAAGGGAAGCCTGCAGCTCGACATGACCAAGCTCGGCTTCGAGCCGCAGCAGCTCGGCGTCTTCCAGAACTGCATCCACCGGCCCTTCGGCATGGTGCTGGTCACCGGGCCCACCGGGTCGGGCAAGACCACGACGCTCTACTCGGCGCTCTCCGAGCTGAACAAGATCAGCGAGAACATCTCCACGGCCGAGGACCCCGTCGAGTACAACCTGGCGGGCATCAACCAGGTCCAGATGCACGAGGACATCGGCCTCAACTTCGCCGCCTCGCTCCGTTCCTTCCTGCGCCAGGACCCCGACATCATCATGGTCGGCGAGATCCGCGACTTCGAGACCGCCGAGATCGCGATCAAGGCGGCGCTCACCGGCCACCTGGTGCTCTCGACCCTGCACACGAACGACGCGCCGTCGACCGTGAACCGCCTGCTCAACATGGGCATCGAGCCGTTCCTGGTCGCGTCGTCGGTGAACTGCATCGTCGCCCAGCGCCTGGCGCGCTGCATCTGTCCGGAGTGCAAGGAGCGCGACACCGAGACGGTCAAGCAGGCGCTGCTCGATGCCGGCTGCAGCCAGGACGAGGCGGCCAAGGCCACGGTCTACAAGGGCCGGGGCTGCCGAAACTGCTCTGACACCGGGTACAAGGGCCGCGTCGCGCTGTACGAGGTGATGGAGCTCACCGAGGGGCTCAAGGAGTTCGTGCTGAACGGCGCCTCGGCGATGGAGCTCAAGCGCGAGGCGATTCGCGGCGGCATGTCGACGCTCCGGCGCTCGGCGCTCAACAAGCTCGTCGAAGGCATGACGACGCTCTCCGAGGTCCTCCGGGTCTCGGCCGCGGACAACTAGGAGAGGGGACGCCATGGCGAACCTGCACCAGCTGCTGAAGGCGATGATCGAGAAGGGGGCGAGCGACCTCCACATCACGACCAATACCGCTCCGCAGCTGCGGGTCGATGGGAAGCTCTCGCCGCTGAAGATGCCGCCGCTCTCGCCCGCCGAGACCAAGCAGATCTGCTACTCGATCCTGACCGACGCGCAGAAGCACAAGTTCGAGGAGAGCAACGAGCTCGACCTCTCGTTCGGCGTGCGCGGCCTCTCGCGCTTCCGCGCCAACATCTTCATGCAGCGCGGCGCGGTGGCGGGCGCGTTCCGTGCGATCCCGTACAAGGTGCTCACGATCGAGGAGCTCGGGCTGCCGCGGACGATCCTCGACATCACCAAGAAGCCGCGCGGGCTGGTCCTGGTCACGGGACCCACCGGCTCGGGCAAGTCCACGACGCTCGCGAGCATCGTCGATCGCATCAACAACGACCGCCACGACCACATCGTGACGATCGAGGACCCGATCGAGTACCTGCATCCGCACAAGAACTGCGTGGTCAACCAACGCGAGGTCGGGGCCGACACCAAGAGCTTCCAGGCGGCGCTCAAGTACATCCTGCGGCAGGACCCGGACGTGGTGCTGATCGGCGAGATGCGCGATCTCGAGACGATCGAGGCGGCCCTCACCGTCGCGGAAACCGGGCACCTGGCCTTCGCGACGCTGCACACCAACTCCTGCGTCCAGACCATCAACCGCATCGTCGATGTCTTCCCGCCCTACCAGCAGTCGCAGGTGCGCGCGCAGCTCTCCTTCGTGCTGGAGGGCGTGCTGTGCCAGGCCCTGCTGCCGCGCGCCAACGGTCCCGGCCGCGCGCTCTCGATCGAGCTGATGGTCCCGAACCCGGCGATCCGAAACCTGATCCGCGAGGACAAGATCCACCAGATCTACTCGCAGATGCAGGTCGGACAGGAGAAGTTCGGGATGCAGACGATGAACCAGTCGCTGGCGTCCCTGTATCAGCGCCGCCTGATCAGCCTCGACGACGCGCAAGCGCGCAGCCACGACATCGAGGAGCTGAAGACGCTCATCGGGGGCGGCAACGCCTCCGCCGTCAGCCGACGCATGGTCGGGGCGGGGTGAGACGAGACGCGACGGCGCTCCGGCGCCGTGCGACGAGGGGGTGAGCCATGCCGGTATTCGCCTGGGAGGGTCGGACCCGCCAGGGGACGCTGAAGAAGGGCGTGATCGAGGCGGTGAGCGAGGCCGCGGCGATGATGCAGCTGCGCGGGCAGTCGATCGTCCCGGTCTCGGTCAAGCCGAAGACCAGCCGCAGCTTCAACCTGGGCCTCCGACGCGGCGTGAAGACGCGCGAGCTGGTGGTGTTCACGCGGCAGTTCGCCACGATGATCGACGCCGGCCTTCCGCTGGTGCAGTGCCTCGACATCCAGGCGGAGCAGCAGCCGAACCGCCGGTTCGGCGAGGCGCTCGCGCGCGTGAAGTCCGACGTGGAGCAGGGCTCGACCTTCGCGGAGTCGCTCGGCCGCCACCCGCGGGTCTTCGACGATCTGTACGTGAACCTGGTCACCGCGGGCGAGGTCGGCGGCGTGCTCGACACGATCCTGAACCGCCTGGCGACGTACCTCGAGAAGGCCGACAACCTGAAGCGGAAGGTCAAGAGCGCCATGGTGTATCCGGTCACCGTGCTGGTGGTCGCCATCGGCGTGCTCGTCCTGCTGCTGGTCAAGGTGATCCCGGTCTTCGAGAAGATGTTCAAGGACTTCGGCGGCGCGCTGCCCGGGCCCACGCAGATGGTGATCAACATCAGCCACACCGTGCAGCACTACCTGCCGTACATGATGGTCGCCGGGTTCGGCCTCGCGATCGCGTACTCCCAGGCGCGCAAGCGGTTTCCGCGCTTCCGGTACCGGACCGACGCCGCCTACCTGAAGACGCCGGTCTTCGGGCCGCTGCTCAAGAAGGTGGCCGTGGCGCGTTTCAGCCGGACCTTCTCGACGATGCTGTCGTCGGGCGTGCCGATCCTCGACGCGCTCGACATCTGCGCCAGGACGTCCGGCAACAAGGTGATCGAATCGGGCCTCCAGAAGACCCGGACCGCGATCTCGGAGGGCAAGACGATCGCCGAGCCGCTGCGCGCCGCGGGCATGTTCCCGGCCATGGTGGTGCAGATGATCGCGGTCGGTGAGCAGACCGGCGCGATGGACTCCATGCTCGCGAAGCTCGCCGACTTCTACGACGACGAGGTCGACGCCGGGGTCGCCGCGCTCACCTCGCTGCTCGAGCCGGTGATGATGGTGTTCCTCGGCGGGACGGTCGGAACCATCCTGATCGCGATGTACCTGCCGATCTTCAAGATCGCGGAGGTCGTGAAGTAGCGCGCCCGACCGGGGGCGCGCGAGGCGAGGCGGGGGCCGTGGCTTCTCCGATCGGCGCGCCGGCACCGGAGCTGCGCCGGCGCCTGGCCTATCTGATGGGCTTCCGGCTGGTGCTGTGCCTCGCGATCCTCGCGATCGCGCTCGGGCTCAGCGCCGGCGCCGAGGGCCGCGGCGCGGCGCGGGCCGAGCTCGGGCTCTACGGCACCGCCGCCTTCGCCTTCGCCGCGACCGGGGTGTTCGCGGCCTGGCATCGGCGCTCTCGCCGCGCCGCCGCGTTCGGGGCGGCGCAGGTCGTGACCGACGTCGCGATCGTGACGGCGCTGATCGGCTTCACCGGCGGCGGCGAGTCGATCTTCGCGTTCCTGTACGTGCCGATCACGGTGTATGCCGCGCTGCTGCTCGGCCGGCGCGGCGCGTACGCGGCGAGCGCGCTGGGCGCGGCGGGCTACGGCGCGCTCCTGATGGCGCCTCACCTGGGGTGGATGCCCGCCCCCGAGGTCGCCGGGCCCGAGCCGATGCGGCTTGCGCTGTTCGGCGTCCACGCGGGCGCGCTCCTCCTCGTGGCGTTGCTCGCGAGCGCGCTGTCGCACGAGCGAGATCGCGCCGGCCGCGCGCTCGACGAGCGCACGCGCGACCTGCGCAGCCTGCAGCGCCTGCACGAGCGCACGGTCGAGAGCCTGACCAGCGGGCTCCTCACGACCGACCCGCATGGGCGCATCACGTCGTTCAATCCGGAGGCCGAGCGCATTACCGGGGCGTCGGCGGCCGAGGTGCTCGGCCGACCGCTCGACGACGTCATCCCCGGTGCGTCGGCCCTGGTGTTCGGCGTCGCACTCGGAGTCGGCCGGACGCGCGCGCGACTGCGCTTCCGCAACCGCGCCGGGCAGGAGCTGCATCTCGGCATCGCGGGCTCGGTGCTGCGCGCCGTCGAAGGCGGCCGGGGCGGCCACGTCGTGATCTTCCAGGACGTGAGCCAGGTGGTGAAGATGGAGGGTGACCTGCGCCGCCACGAGCGGCTCGCCGCGGTCGGGCAGCTCGCGGCCGACCTCGCCCACGAGATCCGCAATCCGCTCGCGGCGATCTCGGGCTCGATCCAGATCCTCGAGAGCTCGCTGCCCGGCGAGGAGGCGGACGAGACGCGCCGGCTGATCGGCATCGCGGTGCGCGAGGCGGACCGGCTGAACGGGCTGATCACCGACTTCCTCCACTTCGCGCGACCCGCGCCGGCCAACCCCGAGCCGGTCTCGGTGGCCACGGTGGCCGAGGAGGTGCTGCGCATGTTCGACGCCGTGTGCCCGCCCTCCGTGCGCGTCTCGCTCGACGTGCCGCCCGGCCTCCACGTGCGGGCGGACGAGGGCCAGCTCCGCCAGCTCCTCTGGAACCTCTACTTGAACGCCGCCCAGGCGATGCCCGACGGCGGTGCGCTCGACGTCTCCGCCGCCGCGCTCCCGGCTCAAGCGCCTCTTGCCGCCGGCCGAAACGCGGTCGAAGAGGGGACCGACTGGGTGGAGATCGAGGTCGCCGACACCGGCAGCGGCATCCCCGAAGAGGTGATCGACCGCATCTTCGACCCCTTCTTCACCACCAAGAAGGAAGGCTCGGGGCTCGGCCTCGCCACCGTACACAGGATCGTGGAAGGACACGGAGGCCACCTCAGCGTGGAGAGCGCCGTGGGCCGAGGCACCCGCTTCCGCATCCGCCTCCCGCTTGCGGAGGCCGCATGAGCCGCGGCGCCGCCCGCATCCTGGTCGTCGACGACGAGCGCAGCATGCAGGAGTTCCTGGAGATCCTGCTGCGCAAGGAAGGCTACGAGGTCGCCACCGCGGGCGACGTCGACGGGGCCCTCCTGGCGCTCGAGTCCGACGACTACGACCTGGTCATCTCCGACATCCAGATGCCGGGCAAGTCGGGGCTCGACCTCCTGCGCGCGATCCGGTCCGCGCAGGCGGACGCCCTCGTCATCATGATCACCGCGTTCGCGACCACCGAGACCGCGATCGCCGCGATGAAGGAAGGCGCCTACGACTACCTGACCAAGCCGTTCAAGGTCGACGAGATCCGGCTGGTCGTGCAGAAGGCGCTCGAGAAGAAGCTCCTCGCGAGCGAGAACGCGCGCCTGCGGCACGAGCTCCGCAGCGAGCGCCGCGAGCGGCCCCTGGTCGGCAACAGCCCGCGCATGCAGCAGCTCTACGACATGATCTCGCGCGTCGCGGCCACGAAGACCAACGTGCTGATCGTCGGCGAGAGCGGCACGGGCAAGGAGCTGGTGGCCCGCGCGATCCATGCCGAGAGCGAGCGCAGCGAGCGCCCCTTCGTCGCGCTGAACTGCGCCGCGATCCCGGAGAACCTGCTCGAGTCGGAGCTGTTCGGGCACGTGAAGGGCTCGTTCACCGGCGCGGTCGGCAACAAGGCCGGGCTGTTCGAGATGGCCGACGCCGGCACGCTCTTCCTGGACGAGGTCGGCGAGCTCACCGCGCCGCTGCAGGTCAAGCTCCTGCGCGCCATCCAGGAGAAGACGATCCGGCGGGTCGGGGGCACCAGCGACCGCCGGGTCGACGTGCGCATCCTCGCCGCGACCAACCGGCGCCTCGAGGAGGAGGTGGCCGCCAGCCGCTTCCGCGAGGACCTCTACTACCGGCTCAACGTGATCCAGCTCCAGCTCCCTTCGCTGCGCGAGCGCATGGAGGACCTGCCGCTGCTCGTGCACCACTTCGTCGAGAAGTACGCGCGCGAGCTCGGCAAGCCGGTGCGCGGCCTGTCCGACGAGGCGATGCAGCGGCTTCGGGCGCACGCCTTCCCCGGCAACGTGCGCGAGCTCGAGAACGTGGTCGAGCGCGCGGTGGCGCTGTCGCGCGGCGAGTGGATCGATGCCGACTCGCTCCCGCCGGCCCTGCTCGAGCCTCCGGACGCGCGGCCGGCGCTGCCGCAGCCCGGCGCGCAGGTGCAGCTCGATCACCTGGTGGCCGACTACGAGCGCGGGCTGCTGCTCGAGGCGCTGCGCCGGGCGGGCGGGGTGAAGAAGCGGGCGGCCCAGCTGCTCGGCATCTCGTTCCGCTCCTTCCGCTATCGGCTCGAGAAGCTCGGCCTCGACGAGCCCGCCGGCGCGCCGTAGCCGCGCCGTGCGCCGCGCCGCGCGCGAGCGTCCGGGGCTCCAAGCCGAGGTCGTGCTCTCGCTCGGGCTCGTGATGGCGGGAGCGACCTGCATCCTCGGCGTGACGCTGATCGGTGACAACGAGGCGCGCCTGCGCGAGCTGCTCGGCCGCGCCCTGCTGGTCGAGGCGCGTCAGCTCCCACCGCCCGAGACCGCGTTCGTGCCGGGCACGCGCTGGTGGCGGATCGCCGGCGGCGCAGGCGAGGGGGACCTCGGTGTCGGGCCGGCCGGCGAGCGCATCGACGCAGAGACGCGGAGCCTCGCGCTCGAGTCGCGAGAGCGCCGCGAGCCGCTGCTGCGACCCGGCGCACCGTGGCAGGCGATCCGCTTCGCCGCTCCGGTCGGCGGGGGTGGCGCGGTGGCGGCGCGGCTCCCGTCCGCTGCCTCGCTCCGGCTGCGTGCGCTGCCGCTTGCCCTCGCGGCGGGGCTCCTCGCGGTCGACGTCGCCGTCTTCACCGCCTTCGGCGTCTCGATGCTGCGCCGCCGCGCCGTCCAGCCGCTCCAGCGCCTGGCCGGCGCCGCGCGCGTGCTCGCCGACGGCGCCTTCGAGGCGCGCCTTCCCGTCGACGGCCCGCGCGAGGTCGCGGAGGTGGCGGCCGCCTTCAACGACATGGCCGAGGCGCTCGCGCGGCGCACGGCGGCGCTCGAGAAGGCGGTCGCGGATCTGCGCGACACCAACGCGGCGTTGCGCCGGGCGCGCGCGGGCCTCGACCGCGCGGAGCGGCTCGCCTCGGTCGGCCGGCTGGCGGCGGGCGTGGCGCACGAGGTGGGCAACCCGATGGGCGCGCTGCTCGCGTTCCTGGATCTGGCGCAGCGCGACGCCGGCATCGCCGCGGCAACGCGCGAGCATCTTGCGCGTGCCCTGCAGCAGGGTGAGCGCGTGCGCCGCATCCTGCGCCAGCTTCTCGAGTTCTCGCGGCCGCCGCGGATGGCGCGCGTGCCGCTCGACCTGGCCGCGCTCGCGGAGGAGGCGGCCACCTTGGTGCGGGCGCAAGCGCGCTACGCGGGCATCTGCGTCGAGGTGGAGCGCGAGGGCGAGGCGGGTCTCGCCCTCGGGGACGCGGGCGCGATCGCACAGATCCTGCTGAACCTCGTGCTGAACGCCTGCGACGCCGTCCGTGCGGGCGCAGACCCGGGGACTCCGGCCACCGCAGGCGGCCGCGTTCGCCTGCTGGTGCGCAGTGCGCCGCTGCACGTCCGCGCCGGCGGGCCGCGCAGTGAGGCCGGCGCCCGGCACCGCTTCGACGCGGTCGAGTGCGTGGTCGCGGACGACGGCTGCGGCATCGCCGAGGGCGACCGCGAGCGCCTCTTCGACCCCTTCTTCACGACCAAGGCGCCCGGGGAGGGTACGGGGCTCGGGCTCTCGAACTCGCTGCGTCTTGCCGAAGAGCTGGGCGGGGGGCTCGAGTGCGTCGAGCCGCCCGCGGGCTGGCGTACGGCATTTGCGCTGCGCCTGCCGGCGGCCGAGCCCGACGCCGACACCGCAGGCGGTTGCGAGGTGCGAAGCGAAGTGCGCGGCGGCGAGGCGGGCGGTGCCTCGGGGGGCGCGGAGAAACGCGAGCTCTGACAGGGGGTTGTGTATGAGGCCGGGCCTGGCACACGGCTTGCTCCAACGACCGCTCGCCATGTGCGAATCCGCTCGGGCAAGCGATCGAAGACGGCGCGAGGGCTTCACGCTCCTCGAGATGGCCGTCGTGATCGCGATCATCGGGATCATGGCCGCCGTCAGCGCGCCGAAGCTCGAGCAGTACTTCTCCAACCAGCGCGCGAGGGACGCGGCGCGCGACGTCGCCAATGCGTTCCGCATCGCGCAGGCGGAGGCGATCCGCACCGGCGACCCCCACATCGTCTATCTGACGTCCTCCGCGGGCGGCAATCCGCCCGCCACGGATCCGCAGGGAACTTCGATCGGCGCCGCTCCGGGTGGCGCGCCCTGGCCGCTCGCCATCGTGGACGATGGGACGCCCGCCCTCTCGAATTGCCATATCGACCCGGGCGAGGCGGAGGAGCACGTCGTCTCCCCCGCGATCGGGGTCTCGTGGGGATTCAGTCTTTCCGCCGGAGCAGTGGCGCCGGGCGACGTCGGAGGCGGCAATCCGGCGAGCGGCTCGACCTTCACCACGCGCCCCGGCGGCCCCGCCACCACGTGGGTGATGTTCCGCCCGGACGGGATCCCGGTCGGCTTCGACGCCGCCTGCACGCTCGGCGGTGTCGGCAGCGGCGGCGGCGGCGTCTACATCACCA
>Ga0335083_10008523_pt1 | contig 12511 bp, 15 predicted proteins | sample Lox_Sample_42_FD_206716 | JGI IMG/M metagenome (GOLD analysis project Ga0335083, IMG submission 206716) | Soil microbial communities from Loxahatchee National Wildlife Refuge, Florida, United States - Lox_Sample_4.2 | ecosystem: Environmental > Terrestrial > Soil > Wetlands | place: USA... | reverse complement strand
CGCCGGATCAGGCGGTGACCGCTGATGCGGCCACCACCTTCGCGCCATCCAACAGCCAGTCAACGTTCACCCGGAAAATCCACGGGGCTGTGAGAAATACGGGCTAGCGCCTCAGGCCCCCTACTTGACGACCTTCAGGCTCGGCTTCTGCCGCGGCGGCCCGGGAGTGGCCGGCGGCTCCGGCGGCGGTTCGTCGTTGCCGCTGCCCGCATTGCCGCCGGGCTGCGGCGCCGCTGCATCCTCCGGCGTGTTCTCCGGCCCGGCCGTGAAGGCCATGCCCTTGCCGGTCTCGCGCGCCACGATGGCGAGCACGTGTTCCAGCGGCACATGGATGTGGTGCCCGACCCCGCCGAACCGCGCGTTGAACTCCACCGCTTCCGCGCCGATGTGGAATGCCTGCGTGGCGGAAGCGGAGATGTTCAGGCGGATGTAGCCGTCGGTCACGTACTGGCGCGGCACCACGACCGTCTCCGGCCGCGCGTCCACGATCAGGTGCGGTGTCCAGCCGTTGTCGATGATCCAGTCCAGCATGGCCCGCAGCAGGTAGGGACGCTGCGAGAGCTCAGGCAACGCGCATCTCCCGCTCCTGCGGGGACAGGCTCATGCGGAACGCCGGCCGCGAGAACAGCGTGTTGGCGTACTTCAGCAGCGCGGCGGAGTCCTTCGGCAGGTCGATGCGCCAGCGCGGCAGGCGCCACAGCAGCGGGGCGATGGTCACGTCCACCAGCGACAGCTCGTCACCGGCAAAGAAGGGCTTGTTGCGCACGAAATCCGCGGTCTGCACGATGAAATCGCGCAGTTCGCCGCGCAGCCTTGCCGCCTCGGCGCCGTCGGGCTGGGCCTTGTCGAGCCGCGCCGCGATGCCGTACCAGTCGCGTTCGATGCGGTGCAGGGCGAGCCGGAACTGCGCCCGCGCCACCGGGTCCACCGGCATCAGCGGCGGATGCGGGAAACGCTCGTCCAGATACTCGATGATGATGCGCGAGTCGTACAGCACCAGGTCGCGATCCACCAGCGTGGGCAGCGAGTGGTCGGGATTCAGATCGAGAAGGTCCTCCGGGAAACGGCCCGGCGTGACGCTGACGATCTCGATCTCGACGTCCTTTTCCGCCAGCACGATGCGGGTCCGGTGGCTGGCGGGCTCTTCCGGAGCCGAGAACAGGGTCATCACGGCGCGGTCACGGCGTCAGTGGACGTCCTTCCAGTATTCTTTCTTGAGCAGCCACGCGAAGGCGGTGAACACCAGCAGGAACAGCACCACCCACAGCCCGATGCTGCGCCGTTCCACCTGCGACTGATCGCTCACGTAGTCGAGGAAGTTCACCGTATCGCGCACGAAGGTGTCGTATTCGGCCGGCGTGAGGCGCCCGGGCGAAACCGTTTCGAAGTGCTTCACCACCTTGCCGGTCGTGCCAGCGGCGGAATCGGCGAACACCGCCGCCTTCACGCCTTCCAGGCTGGAGAGCACCGCCGGCATCGCCGCGCCTTCCAGCGCCAGATTGTTGGTACCGGTGGGCCTGGTGGGATCGACGTAGAAACCCTTCAGGAAACGGTAGATCCAGTCCACGCCGCGCAGACTGGCCTCGAGCGAGAGATCCGGCGGCTGCTTGCCGAACCAGTTCTCCGCATCGGCCTTCGGGAAGCTCGCGACGATGTAATCCGTGGCCTTGGCATCCGCCGGCAGCAGCTGCTCGCGCAGCACCTTGTCCGGAATCTGCAGGTCGGTTCCCAGCCGCGACCAGCGCACGTATTTCAGCGAGTGGCATCCGCTGCAGTAGTTGACGAAGTTGGCTGCGCCACGTTGCAGCGAAGGGATGTAGGCGACGTCATTGCCGGCCTTCCAGGCCTGCCAGTTGACGACCGCGCCCTCCCCGCCTTCTGCAGCCGGTTCCGCGGCGGCCGCGGCGCCGGCGAGCGCGCAGGCCGCGAGCAGCAATCCCATCCCGGTCAAACAAGCGCGCATCGGACGAACCTGCATCGGCGGCCTCAGTGGGAAGAAAAGGTGACGCGCCCGGGCACGCGGCTGGTGGATTCACCGCGCGTGTAGAACGGCATCAACACGAAGAACGCGAAGTACAGCACCGTGAACAGCCGCGCCAGCACCACGTAGACGCCTTCCGGCTTCTGCAGGCCCAGATATCCGAGACCGATGAACGACACCACGAATATCGCCAGCGCGAGTTTCCAGGTCAATGGCCGGTAGCGCGAGGACTTGACCGGCGAGCGATCCAGCCACGGCAGCACGATGAAGCAGACGATGGACAGCGCCATCAGCAGCGCGCCCATGCGCTGGTCCGGCACCGCGCGCAGGATGGCGTAGTACGGCGTGAAGTACCACACCGGCGTGATCTCGTCGGGCGTGGACAGCGGATTGGCCGGCTCGTAGTTCGGCGCCTCGAGGAACAGGCCGCCGAAGGTGGGTACGAAGAACACCACGATGGCGAAACCGACCAGGAACACGCCCACGCCGACCAGGTCCTTCAGCGTGTAGTACGGATGGAAGGGAATGCCGTCGAGCGGCCTGCCGTCCGGGCCCTTCTTTTCCTTGATCTCGATGCCGTCCGGGTTGTTCGAGCCGTTCTGGCGCAGCGCCACCAGGTGCAGCGCCACCAGCAGCAGCAGCACCAGCGGCACGGCCACCACGTGCAGCGAGAAGAAGCGGTTCAGCGTGGCATCCGCGATGCCGTAGTCGCCGCGGATCCACTCCACCAGGCCAGGCCCGATCACCGGAATGGTGCCGAACAGGTTCACGATGACCTGCGCGCCCCAGAAGGACATGTTGCCCCAGGGCAGCACGTAGCCCATGAAGGCCTCGGCCATCAGCGCCAGGTAAACCATCATGCCGAACAGCCACAGCAGTTCGCGCGGCGCCTTGTACGAACCGTACAGGAAGGCGCGGAACATGTGCAGGTACACCACGATGAAGAACGCCGAGGCGCCGGTGGAGTGCATGTAGCGCAGCAGCCAGCCGTACGGCACCTCGCGCATGATGTACTGCACGGAATCGAAGGCCGTGGTATCCCCCACCTTGTAGTGCATGGTGAGGAAGATGCCGGTGACCAGCTGGATGACCAGCGCCACCAGCGACAGCACGCCGAAGAAGTACCAGAAGTTGAAGTTCTTCGGCGCGAAATAGCCGGTCAGCTGGTCACGGATGAAGGCATCCACCGGCAGGCGCTTGTTCAGCCAGGCGAGGAAACCCGTGCGCACGGGCAGCGTATCGTCGCTGGTGGCCATCAGGCGGCTCCCGTGGCGGTGGTGGTGGCATCGACGCCGATGATCAGCGTGTGGTCGTTGGGGTAGGAATACACCGGAATGCGCAGGTTGGTGGAAGCCGGCGAGCCGTCGAACACGCGGCCCGCCAGGTCGAAGCGCGAGCCATGGCAGGGGCACTGGAAACCACCGGGCCAGTCCGCGCCCAGTTCCGGCAGCGCCTTCTCGAAGCGCGCCTTCGGCAGACAGCCCAGATGGGTGCAGGTGCCTTCCACGACGAGGAAATCCTGGCGCAGCGCGCGGGTGTCGTTCTTCGCGTAAGCCGGCTGTATCGAATCCTTTGACTGCGGATCCTTCAGCCGGTTGTCGTGCCCGGCAAGCGAGGCCACCATCTCGGGGGTGCGGTGCACGATGTACATCGGCTTCTTGCGGTAGACGACGGTGATCATCTGGCCGGGCTCGATCTTGGAGATGTCCACTTCCACCGGAGCGCCGGCGGCGCGGGCACGCTCCGAAGGATTCCACGACTCGATGAACGGCACCGCGGCGAAGGCGACACCGATCACGCCGGTTACCGTGGTGGCAATAGTGAGAAAGCCGCGCCGGTCCTGGTCGACCTCGGCGGGGGCAGGGGCGGCAATATCGCTCATTCGAAAATTCCGGGGGCTGTTGCTGTTCTCGCGCCCGGGCCGCTCCTCGCGACGAGACCAACACGGCCCGAACAGCGCGGCATTATACACTATCGATAACGGTGCCCATGGCACGCATCCATGCCGGACAGCAGCTTGCGTCGCAATCTGATTTTCCTCGCAGCCTCGGTGCTCGCGGGACTGGCGCTTGCGCTGCTGGTCATGCGGGTCTGGCCGCAACTCATCCACAAGGCGCCGCCCGCCGTTGCACGCGCGATCGCCGCCGCTCCATCGCCGCGGATGGCGGAGCCGGTCACGCATGGCGAAACCGCAACCGGGCAACCGGCGGTCACCGGCGCATTGGCCGAAGCCGGCAGCGACAGCTTCGCCGCCGCCGTCAGGGCCAGCGCTCCTGCCGTGGTCAGTATCTACACGCGGCGCGTGGAGAACATGGCACTGGAGCAGCTGCTCGGCAGCCCGCCGCAGGGCAATCTCGGTTCCGGCGTCATCGTGGACGACGTCGGCCACATCGTCACCAACTACCACGTGGTTTCCGGCTCGGTGGAAATCGCCGTGCAGCTCGCCGATGGCCGCACCGCCGCCGCCAAGCTGGTGGGCAGCGACCCGGACACCGATCTGGCGGTGCTGCACGTCGACCTGCCGAAACTGCCCGTGATGAAGCTCGGCCGCTCCGACCGGGTTGCCGTCGGCGACATCGTGCTCGCCATCGGCAATCCCTTCGGCCGGCTGGCGCAGACCGTCACGCACGGCATCGTCAGCGCCACCGGCCGCGCCGATCTCGGCGTGGCGACCTACGAGGATTTCATCCAGACCGACGCAGCCATCAACGAAGGCAACTCCGGCGGCGCGCTGGTCGATACGCGCGGTGAACTGATCGGCATCAATACGGCGGTGCTCGGCAAGGATCAGGGCGCGGAGGGGCTGGGGGTGGCCATTCCGGTGGACCTGGTGCGCGGCGTGATGAGCGAGATACTGCGGCACGGCCGCGTGATCCGCGGCTGGATCGGCGTCGCGCCCGCGGACGTGTCGGCGGGCGCTGCCCGCGCCTACGGGCTGCCGCACGCGGGAGTGGCGATCAACCTGTACCGCGATTCGCCGGCCGCCGCGGCCGGGCTGATGCTGGGCGACATGATCCAGACCATCGATGGACAGCAGGTGAAGAGCGCGCAGGACGTGCGCGCGCGCATCGCCGGGCATCGGCCCGGCAGCAACCTGCGGCTGGGCGTCGACCGCGGCACGCGCCGCCTGCAAGTCGACGTCACCGCGATCGAGGCGCCGCGGCGGGGCCCGTCGCAATAGCGGGGCTACCGGGCGGCGATCCGCCTGATGCCGGCGCCGAGCTGGCTGAGCTTTTCCTCGATCGACTCGTAACCGCGGTCGATGTGGTAGATGCGGTCGATCTCGGTGCGTCCCTGCGCCACCAGGCCGGCGATCACCAGGCTGGCCGAGGCCCTGAGGTCGGTGGCCATCACCGGCGCCGCCGTCAGCTGCGGCACGCCCTTGATGATGGCGGTGTTGCCTTCCAGGCGGATCTCCGCGCCCAGCCGTCGCATCTCCAGCATGTGCATGAAGCGGTTCTCGAAGATGGTCTCGATGATGGTGCCCACGCCGTCGGCCACGCAGTCCAGCGCCGCGAACTGCGCCTGCATGTCGGTGGGAAAGGCGGGGTAAGGCGCGGTGCGCACGTCCACGGCCTGCGGCCGCCGGCCGTGCATGTCCAGCTCGACCCAGTCCGCGCCGGTGCGGATTTCCGCACCGGCTTCCTGCAGCTTCAGCAGTACCGCGTCCAGGTGCGCGGGCTGCGCGTGCCGCGCCAGCACGCGGCCGCCGGTGATGGCGCCGGCCACCAGGAAGGTGCCCGTCTCGATGCGGTCCGGCTGCACCATGTGCTGCGCGCCGTGCAGGCGCGGCACGCCCTCGATGACGATGCGGTCGGTGCCGGCGCCATGGATGCGCGCGCCCATCGCCACCAGCAGCTGCGCCAGGTCGACCACCTCGGGCTCGCGCGCCGCGTTCTCGATCACCGTCTGGCCGTCGGCCAGCGTCGCGGCCATCATCAGGTTCTCGGTACCGGTGACGGTGACCGTATCCAGCAGCAGGCGCGCGCCCTTCAGGCGCGCGGCGCGGGCGCGGATGTAGCCGTTCTCGACGCGGATGTCCGCGCCCATTGCCGTAAGCCCGGCGACGTGGATGTTCACCGGCCGGGCGCCGATGGCGCAGCCGCCCGGCAGCGACACGTCGGCCTGGCCGAAGCGCGCCAGCATGGGCCCGAGCACCAGGATGGAGGCGCGCATCGTCTTCACCAGCTCGTACGGGGCGATGAAGTCGTGGATGCCGCGCGGATCCGCCACCACGCTCTGGCGCTCGCCCAGCGTCACCTTCACGCCCATGCGCGTGAGCAGCTGGATCATCGTGGTGATGTCCTGCAGGTGCGGGACGTTGCGCACCTCCACCGGCTCGTCGGCCAGCAGCGTCGCCGCCAGGATGGGCAACGCCGCGTTCTTCGCCCCGGAGATGCGCACCTCGCCGTCGAGGCGCGCGCCGCCGGTGATCTGCAGCTTGTCCATGTGCTGCCCGGACCTACGGCGCCCGGGCGGCCAGCTCGGCGGGCGTACAGGTTTCCAGCGACAGCGCATGGATCTCCCCGCCCATGCGCTCGCCCAGCGCCCGGTAGACCAGCTGGTGGCGCTGCAGCGGCCGACGGCCGGCGAATTCCCCGCTCACCACCATGGCCGCAAAATGCACATTGTCCTCGGAACGCACGCGCACCACGGCATCCGGCAGCGCGGCGCGGATCAGTTCCTCGATCTGTTGCGGATTCATGCCTTCAACCGGTGGACGGAGGGGCCGCAAGTGTAAGCTATGATCCGCTCCATGACGGACCAGCCCCAGGGACACGCAGCCAGCCCGGCATCGGCTCTTCCCGAAGGCGCATTGCTCGCGGCGGGGCGCCGTGCGCTGCTGATCGAGGCGCGGGCGCTGGCGGCACTGCCCGACCGGCTCGATGCGGGGTTCGCCCGTGCCTGCCAGCTGTGCCTTACCGCCGCCGGACGCGTGGTGGTCAGCGGCCTCGGCAAGCCGGGGCACATCGGCGCCAAGATCGCGGCCACGCTGGCCAGCACCGGCACCCCGGCTTTTTTCCTGCACGCCGCAGAGGCCAGCCACGGTGACGTCGGCATGGTCGCATCGGGCGACGTGCTGCTGGCGCTGTCCAATTCCGGCGAGACGGCCGAATTGCTGGCGCTGCTGCCTTACCTGCGGCGGCTCGACGTGCCGGTCATCGCGCTGACCGGCAACCCTGCCTCGACGCTGGCGCGCGAAGCCACCGTGCACCTGGACATCCGCGTGGATGAGGAAGCCTGCCCGCTGAACCTCGCGCCCACCGCCAGCACCACCGCGCTGCTGGCCATGGGCGATGCGCTCGCCACCGCGCTGCTGGAGGCGCGCGGCTTCACCAGCGAGGATTTCGCGCGCGCGCATCCCGGCGGGGCGCTGGGGCGGCGGCTGCTGCTGCGCGTGGCCGATGTCATGCGCCAGGGCGAGCAGCTGCCGCGCGTGGCGGCACACGTGACGCTGGAGGAAGGCCTGGTGGAAATGGGCCGCAAGGGCCTGGGGCTGGCGGCGGTCACCGACGCGGCGGGCCTGCTGCGCGGCGTGTTCACCGACGGCGACCTGCGGCGCGCGCTGGATCGCGGCCTGTCGCTGCGCACCACGACGCTGGCCGAGGTGATGACGCAGAGCCCGCGCGTGGTGCGGCCTGAGCAGCTGGCGGCGGACGCGGTGAACAGCATGCAGGAGCACCGTGTCACCGCGCTGCTGGTGGTCGACGGACAGGCGCGCCTGGTCGGCGCGCTGAACATCCACGACCTGCTGCGGGCCGGAGTGGTCTGATGAGGATCGGGGCATTCGTGGTCCTGCTGGTGCTGCTGGCGATCGGCGCGGCCGCGCTCTGGTACTGGCGCAGCGGACAACCCGCGCAGCAAGCCTCCGGCGGGCAGACCGCGCAAACACCGGAAGTGGCCTACGCCTACGAAGCCCATGACGTGGTGCTGCGCCAGATGGGCCCGGATGGACGGCAGGTCTTCCAGGTCGAAGCCCGGGAGATCACCCAGCTGCCGGACAGCGGCCGCGTCACCGCCCAGGGGGTCACCGTGTATCACGATCCGCCGGGCACGGCAGTCGGCGGACCGAACCGCTGGACACTGACCGCGGACCGGGGCGAATTGCCGGCGGAAGGCGGGGTGATCACGCTGGCCGGCCGGGTCCGCGCACACGGAATCCCGGTGGGTGGCAAGGAGGAAGTCACGCTCGCCACCGAACACCTGCGCTACGACCCTGCCCTGCAGGAGCTGAGCACGGACGATGAAGTGGCGCTCACCATGGGTGGCAGCAGCATGCAGGGCCGGGTGATGCGGGCGAATATGAGGACCAGCGAAGTGACGCTACAATCGGATGTGCATGGCACGTTTGATTCCCGTTAGCCGCCGCTGCGGCCTGCTGGCAGCGCTGGCGGGCTGGGGCGCGCTGCTGTGCCTGTCGCCGGGTCGCGCAGCCGCGGCTTCCGCTGCGCCCATCCTCGCCGGTGGCGAGAACGTGCGCACGAACCTGAACGCGGGCACCACCCAATGGGATGACTTCGTGCTGCACCAGGCGCCGGACACCGTGATCACCGCCACCAGGGCGGAAGGCAGCAACCTGCCCGGCGGCAGCAACGACAATGGCCACTGGTCCCTCACCGGCAAGGTGCACATCGAGTACCAGGGCTCGGTGCTGGACGCCGACACCGCAACCGTCGTGTTCGCCGGCGGACAGCTGCAATCCATCGAGGTGCATGGCAGGCCCGCGCTGTTCTCGCATCCCACCAGGACCGCCGGCGTGGTGTGCCGCGGGCGCGCCGATACCATCGATTTCGACGGCACGAAGCGGCAGGTGAGTTTCACCGGACATGTCGAATACTCGTACGGAGTCAACGAAGGCACCTCCGACAAGCCCATGATCTACGAACTCGACAGCAGCGTGCTGCGCAGCGTGGGCGAGGATGCCGGCCGTGTCCGCGTCACGATCAGCCCGGCCAGGCCCGAGAAGACCATACCAACGCCGCGCACCCCCGACCGGAGCACTGCGCAATGAGTGCCGGAACGCAGGCAGTATTGCGCGCCAGCAATCTGCGCAAGAGCTACCGCGGGCGCGTGGTCGTTGACGACCTGAGCCTGCACGTGGCCTCCGGCGAGATCGTCGGCCTGCTGGGGCCGAATGGCGCGGGCAAATCCACCTCCTTCTACATGATCGTCGGCCTCGTCAGGGCGGATGCGGGCAACATCACGCTGAACGGCACCGACCTCACCGGCCTCGCCATGCACCGGCGCGCGCGGCTGGGCCTGGGCTACCTGCCGCAGGAAGCCTCGGTGTTCCGCCGCCTGTCCGTGGAGCACAACATCCTCGCCATCCTGGAAACGCGCCGGGGCCTGAACCGCGCGGCCCGGCGCGCGGAGCTGGAGAAGATCCTCGAGGACCTGCACATCGCGCACGTGCGCAAGAGCCTCGGGGTGGCGCTGTCCGGCGGCGAGCGCCGGCGCGTGGAAATCGCGCGCGCGCTGGCTGCGGCGCCGCATTTCATCCTGCTGGACGAGCCTTTTGCGGGGGTGGACCCGATTTCGGTAATCGATATCCAGCGCATCGTCGGCGGGCTGGCCGCGCGCGGCATTGGCGTGCTGATAACAGACCATAACGTGCGCGAAACGCTGGGCGTTTGCAACCGTGCCTGCATCGTGGATCGCGGAACCGTGATCGCCGCCGGAAATGCCGAGGAAATCCTTGCCAACGAGCGGGTCAGAGAGGTCTACTTGGGCCAAAACTTCCGCATGTAGCGGGGTTTTTCGCAAAGCACCCGATGTTGAAAGCCTCCCTGCAGCTCCGCCTCGGCCAGCAGCTGACGATGACACCGCAGCTGCAGCAGGCGATCAGGCTGCTGCAGCTGCCCTCCCTGGAACTGCAGGCGCACATCCGCGAGCTGCTGGAATCCAATGTCATGCTGGAGGCCGAGGACGATGCCGAGACCACCGGCTTCGAAGCCCTCGGCGCCGGTCCCAACGACCGCGAGCTGCCACCCGCCGCGGAGGAAACCGCCGGCGAAGAACGCGCCGACAGCGAGCCCAGCGTCGAGATCGTCGAGGACAGCTGGAACGAAACCTCGGGGGCGCCGGGCGAATCCTCCTGGAACGGCGAGGACGAGGACCGGCAGCAGGAGTTCCAGGACGGCCGCGGCGAGTCGCTGCAGGAGCACCTGCAGTGGCAGCTGGAGATGGCTCCGCTCAACGAGCGCCAGCGTGCCATCGGGCGCGCCATCATCGACGCCATCAGCGATGACGGCTACCTCACCGAAGACTGCGAGGCCATCGCTGCGACGCTCGGGCCCGACAGCGGAACCGATGCGGCGGAAGTCCAGGACATGCTGCGCATCGTGCAGGGGTTCGATCCGGTGGGCATCGCCGCCCGCGACGTGGGCGAATGCGTCGGCCTGCAGCTGCGTGCGCTGGACCCGGCCACCCCGGGGCTGGCCACGGCACTGGCACTGGCGCGCGGACACCTGGACCAGATCGCCAACCGCGAACTGGCGCTGCTGCGCCGCGAGCTGAAGGTCTCCGACGAGGAGCTCGAGCAGGCGCTGGTGCTGGTGCGCGCCTGCCATCCGCGCCCCGGGTCGCAGATCAGCCCGGCTGCAACGCAATATGTGGTGCCCGACGTGTTCGTGCGGCGCAGCGCCAGCGGCTGGACGGTGGAGATGAACTCCGCCACCGTGCCGCGGGTGCGCATCAACGAGAGCTACGCCAGCCTGATCGGCCGCGCCGCCAGCCATGCCACCATGCGCACCCAGCTGCAGGAGGCCCGCTGGCTGCTGAAGAGCCTGGAGATCCGGCACGACACCCTGCTGAAAGTGGCGCGTTCCATCATCGAGCGCCAGCACGAATTCCTCGACCAGGGCGAGGAATTCATGCGCCCGATGATCCTGCGCGACATCGCCGAGGCCATCGGCATGCACGAATCCACCATCTCGCGCGTGACCTCCGGCAAGTACATGCACACCCCGCGCGGGGTGTTCGAACTGCGTTATTTCTTCTCCAGCCAGGTCGAGGGCTCGGATGGTTCCGGCACCTCTTCCACCGCGATCCGCGCCAAGATCCGCAAGCTCATCCGCGACGAGCCGCCGGGGGCGCCGCTGTCGGACAGCCGCATCGCCGAAATACTTTCCGGGGAAGGCATCCCCGTCGCCCGGCGCACGGTCGCCAAATACCGCGAATCGATGGGCATCGCCCCGTCGAACGAACGCAAGAGATCCTGAATGCCAGCAATCGCAGCGAGGAGGCCATCATGCAGCTCAATGTCAGCGGTCACCACGTGGAAATCACCCCGTCAATGCGTGCCTACGTGGAAAGGCGCCTGGAGCGCGTGAAGCGCCACTTCGACCAGGTGATCGACGTGCACTGCGTGATGTCGGTGGACAAGCTGGTGCACAAGGCCGAGGCCACGCTGCACGTCAGCGGCTGCAACATCCACGCCGACGCCACCGACACCAACATGTACGCCGCCATCGACGCGCTGGCCGACAAGCTCGACCGCAGCGTGGTCAAGCACAAGGAGAAGCTCTGCGACCATCACGCCGGCGAGGGCCGGCGCAGCGCCCGGCAGTAGCGGCGGGCGGCGCATGCGGCTGATCCTCGTCAGCGGGCTGTCGGGCTCTGGCAAGAGCGTGGCGCTGCACATGCTCGAGGATCTCGACTACTACTGCGTGGACAACATCCCGGCCGCGCTCCTGAAGGCCTTCGTGTCCCTCACCCTGCGCAGCACCGAACGGCAGTACCAGCAGGTGGCGGTGGGCCTCGACGCGCGCAACACCCGCGCCGAGATCGCCACCGTCCCGGCGCTGGCCGCCGAACTGCGCGCTTCCGGCGTGGCCTGCGAATTGCTGTTCCTCGCCTCCTCCGACGAGGCGCTGTTGCGGCGCTATGCAGAGACCCGCCGCAAGCATCCGCTGTCGCGCGAGGGCGGCGGCCTGCACGAGGCCATCCAGCTGGAACGCGACCTGCTCGATCCGGTGGTGCAGGCCGCGGACCTGGTGGTGGATACCTCGCACACCAGCGTGCACGAACTGCGCGAGCTGGTGCGCCGCCACGTCGACCGGCGCCGCGAGGCGCGGCTCTCGATCGTGTTCCAGTCCTTCGGCTTCAAGCACGGCATTCCCGGCGACGCGGATTTCGTGTTCGACGCCCGCTCGCTGCCGAATCCGTACTGGGAGACGGCGCTGCGCGAACTCACCGGCCGCGACAGTGCCGTCGCGCTGTACATCGAGGCCAATGGCAATGCGGCCGCCCTCGCCCTCGACATCACCACCTTCATCGAGGCGCGCGTGCCGGAATTCCACGCCGCCAACCGCAGCTACATGACGGTGGCCATCGGCTGCACCGGCGGCCAGCACCGTTCGGTGTACCTGGCCGAGAAGCTCGCCGCCGATTTCGCGCAGCGGCATCGGGACGTCAGCGTGCGGCACGCGCGCCTGTCGGATACGCCTTCCGATCCGGTGTGAGCCTGCTCGATCGCTACCACGAGGCGCTGCGCCGCGAGGGGCGCGCCGCGGATCCGGCGCAGCGCAT
>Ga0335083_10008521_pt1 | contig 12511 bp, 15 predicted proteins | sample Lox_Sample_42_FD_206716 | JGI IMG/M metagenome (GOLD analysis project Ga0335083, IMG submission 206716) | Soil microbial communities from Loxahatchee National Wildlife Refuge, Florida, United States - Lox_Sample_4.2 | ecosystem: Environmental > Terrestrial > Soil > Wetlands | place: USA... | reverse complement strand
TCACCAGGACATCGCGATCGGCAGGCGGGGCGTCCGGGCGCTGTTCACGCCGGGCCACACGGTGGGCGGCACCTGCTACCTGGCCGACGGCTACGTCGTCACGGGCGACGTCATGTTCGTGGGTGGCTGCGGCCGCACCGACTTCCCGGGCGGCGACACGGCCTTGATGTGGGACAGCCTGCAGCGCCTGGCGCGCCTGCCCGAGGAGACGCGCGTCTACCCGGGCCACGACTACGGCGAGACACCCACCTCCACCATCGCGCACGAGATTCGCACGAACCGCTTCCTGCGCTGCGCCGCGTTCGACGACTTCCGCGCGTTGCGCGAGCAGAAACGCCGCTAAGAAAATTTTGAAACAGATCGGCCTCCGCGCGTTCCGTGGATGGGAAGCAGTGGCATGGGACATTCTGGTCGGATCTTCGGCGTTCTAGCCTGGGCGTCACTCGCGGTTGGTTGCGGTGGAGGCGGTGCGTCGACAGTGACGACGGCCGGGCGAAGCGGCGGCCTCGCCGGCTCGAGGACTTCCAGCTGGTCTTCCAGCCCTCGCCGAACATGTCGACCTTCACGGTCGACGACACGTGCCCCGACGGAACGCCTGTCGCGCTACCCCCGGTAGGGCCCAACTGGTTCACCATCGGGTCGGACATCCTTGGCACACAGAATCCCCAGAACGAAGCGCTGGGAGGCTACGTGCTCAACGGCTGGGACATCAACCTGCAGCCCGAGATCGGAAGGAAGATGGTCATGTACGAGAGCCCGTCCGGCGGCACGACATCGTCATCGCTGGAGCTGAATTTCGTGGTTCGCCACGTTCCCTCGCTGACGCCGCCGCCTCCACCACCCACCTGTGACCTCACGCAGGCATGCGAGCCCGGGCTGGTGTTGAATCCAGACACGTGCGCCTGCCAGTGCCCGGGCAAAGGCCTTTGTCCGACGGGGAGCACCTGGGACGACACGAGCGCGAGCTGCATCCTCCACTGTAGTCCGAGCGGCACCATCGGCGGGTATGCCTGCGTCTACAAAGGCACCACGACCACGACGACAACCATGGGCGGGATGGCGGGCGTGGGCGAAAAAGCCAGCGTCACGCTCACAGCGACTGCTTTGGACGGCTGCGCCCTCACCTACACCCCCACGGGGACCGCGACCTTCAGCCCCGCCGCCGGGGATGACTGCTCGTACGACCCGTTGAGCGTGACCATGACATCCAGCAACACGTCCGGCACCTTCGAGATCGGGCTGTCGCCGCCCACCTTGCTGGCCGATTACGCGACAATCATCGACGGCACGGTCACCTGTGGCACGGCTCCCCCCACACCCAGCCGGTACGGATGGATCTGGATGGAGGTCGGAAATGGGGCCGCGCCCGCGGGCACGCCTCTGGTCGGTTCCTCCACGACGAACATCGGGCCCGGAGCAACTCAAACCTCGTCCTGGTCGCTGAGCCCACAATGACCAAGAAGCGCTGCGCACCGACCTGGATCGTCGTCGCCGGACTGGCTGCGGCCGGGTGCGGTTCCGGTGGCAGCCCCCTGATGACGGGAACCGGCGGCGGCGGTGCAGCCGGACGGGCGGAAGGCAGCGGGGGCCTGCCCGCGACCGGAGCGGGCGGTGGGGCCGGCGCCGGCGCCGGCGGGCATGCAACGGGCGGCGCCGCCGGATCGACCACGACGGGCACCGGCGGCGGGGCCGGCGACGCGGGGCGCGGAACCGGCGGTGTGGGCGGTGCGGCCGGCGCCGCAGGGCCCGGGGCGGGCGGCGCGGCAGGACAGGGCATGGCCGGCTCGACCGGGGCCGCGGGGCAAGGCGTGGCCGGCGCAGCCGGCGCGGCGGGCGACGCCATCGCGGTGAACGGCGGGCGCCTGCTGGAGATGTTCGGCAGCGCGTCGGGCATCACCGTGGCGGTGGACGCGAGCTCGCGCATTCACGTGGCCGCCCTGGCCAAGGTCCAGGACACCGACAACACGGTGGTCTACGCCATGTGCGCCACCGGCTGCGAGTCGCTGGCGAACTGGTCGGCGATCGCGCTCGGCCCCGGCGACTACTCGATGCCGCCGACCATCGCGCTGACCGCCGACGGCCGGCCGCGCCTGGTGTTCCTGACCCTGACCAGCTCGACGGTGCCGGCGGGGAACTATTACGCCGAATGCGACAGCAACTGCTTCGCCGACGGCAGCTGGAAGTTCGTCCGGTTGACCGACGGCAACCAGTTGCCTTCGCTGTCCCCGCCGGCGCGCGGCCCGTTCGCCGTGTCGGCCCAGGGGGCGGCCCTGTTCGGGTACGCCGCCGGCAACAGCACCACCGCTTACTCGTGCCGGTCCAACTGCGGCGACGTGAGCTCCTGGACAGCGACGGCGCTGGGCGACTACGTGAGCGCGCGAATGGTCGCCTTCGGCCCGAACGACAGCCCCGAGGTCGTCGAGCAGCAGGTGACCAACACGGCGAACACCTTCTCCTGGTACGCGTGCAGCGCGGGCGACTGCAGCTCGACCCAGAACTGGCTCGGCGTGACCGGACTCTGGAGCGGCGGGCCCGCGGCCTACATCCAGGGCTCGCTGGCGGTCACCGCGGGTGGCGCCCCTCGAGTCGAGATCTACGGTCAGGCCTCGAGCGCGCTCGATGCGCCCGACGAGCTGGCCTTCGCCGCCTGCGACTCACAGTGCCAGATGGGGACCGGCTGGTCGACGACCGTCGTGCCCACCGTCGCGACGGACTCGGCCGGCATCGGGTTCGACCTGGCGGCCGACGGCGCGTCCGGGGCCATCGTCTCCTACGCCAGCGACACCCGCGCCGGCACCTCGCGCTGCGCCGGGAGCTGCACCACCGCCCAGTCCTGGCAGGAGACATTGACTCTTTCGGCCGACACGCTGACCGCGAACATTCCGTTCGTCATCCCCGCCAACTGCACGACGGGGTTCTGGACGTTCTTCACCGGCCCGGCCGTCGCCCTCTTCCCGGACGACCGGCCGGTGCTGGCGTTCACGGGGCAAATGACTGCCGGCGGCGGCTCCACCTGCGGCTACACCGTCAACGGCGCCTTCTCACCGACCCAGCGCATCGGGGAGGCGGGCTTCATCCTCTTGCCGAAGTGACGCGCCCGAGGACTTCTCTCACGAAGATCTGAAGCTCGGCGAGCGACGCCACGACCGGGAACCCCGGCGGCAGGTCCGGGATCTCGGCGCGCGAAGCCAGGTAGGCCACCCCCGGGCGCTGGTACTGCACCGCCAGCCGCGCCTCGCTGGCCGTCCCCGCGCCGCCCGGCAGGAAGACGGCGACGTCGGCGCTCAGCAAGTTGATGTGGTTGCGTGACAGCGGATCGGTGCCGCGCTGGCCGCTGTACGGAAGGTGCGTGGCGATCGGGATCTCGATCCATGGGTTGGGGTAGCCGGGCTTGGGGCGCGCGTCGTCGAGCGCCGCGGCGGGCAGCACGCCGATCACCAGCCCGCGACGTGACGGCGCCTGGAAGAAGGCCCGCGACGCCGCCGCCATCACCCCGCCACCGCCGCCGGTCAACAGGTGCACCCCCTGGCCGGCCAGCCAGGCCCCCACCTCCGCCGCCCGCGCGTCGTGAGCGGTCGTGCCCGAGCCGAGCACCGCGACGATGGGAAGCCGGGGCGCGCTCATCCGCCACCCGCGCGCGCGACCGTCGCCGCGATCAAGAAGTAACCGCCGCCGGCCAGGTCGCTGGCGTCGTGCAGCTCGACGGCGAACGGCCCTTCGCCGCGCGTGAGCGCCAGGCGCGCCGACAGCCCCCCGCCGGTGAAGACGATCTCCGCCTCGTGAAAGCCGACGAAGCGCCGCACCCAGGGATCGAGCGCCTTGTAGATCGCCTCCTTGGCGCAGAACGCGCGCAGCACCAGCAGGTCGCGGGCCAGGCCCGCCGCCGGCAGACCGGCCCGCTCCGACTCGGTCAGCACCCGGTCGGCCACGTCGAACCGCAAGGGCCGCGCCTCCTCGACGTCGACGCCGATCGTCACCGCGGGCGACCGGGCCGGCGCCGCCACGGCGATCGCCAGCGCCGTCTTGTGGCTGATCGATCCCACCGCGTCGGGCGGCAGACGCGGCGCCCCGCGATCGGTCGCCAGGATCGCGTCGGGAGCCTGCAGGCCCGCGGCCTCGAGCGCGCCCCGCAGCGCGAGGCGACCGCCGATCCAGGCGGTCCGGCGCCCCTCGCTCAGCGCGCGCGCAAAGATCCGTTCGTCGCGGTGGAGCGCCCCCGGCCACTCCGCCTCGGGCGGCGGCGCCGCCGGCAGCGTCACCCCGACGCACACGCCGAAGGGCCGCGCGGCGGCGAACCGGCGCTCGAACGCCACGGTCACACGGCCAGCGCGGCCGCGGCGTCAGCTGCGACCAGCGCGCGCACGTGCGCCAGCAACGGCGCGCTGCCGACGGCGACCGGCAGCTCGCGCGGCAGGTGCCGCACCAGCCAGACGATCTGCCAGACCAGCGCGCCGCCCGGCGGCACCGTCTCGTACGCACCCTGCACCTCGACCTCGATGTACGTGTGCGCGGGGTTGGCGTAGATCTCGATCTGGGCCTCGCCCGGCGCGTGCGCCGCCCGCGGCACCACCGGGAAGGTCTTCACCAGCAGCGCGTCGCGCTCGCGATCGACGTGCGCCAGCCACCCCTCGCGCCCATCCGCGAACAGCTTGTTGTGGTCGGAGATGTGCGACCGGTCGTAGTCGAACCAGGTCGCGCCCGCCTCGTCGCGCACGTGCAGGTTCGACGGCGCGTAGCTCCCCTCGCCCGACGGGTAGAATGTCAGTCCGTTGGGGGCCACGCGGGTGATCTGCCAGGGCGCCGTCTGCAGCGGCGACTGGCCCAGGTTGTGGATCCGGTACTCGAACAGCAGCGCCCCCCGCGCCCGATCCGCGGAGACCAGCTTCTCGACCTCGACGCCCAGGCTGGCGCTGCGCGGGCTGCGCATGATCAGCGTGTGGCCGTCGATCGACGCCCGGTAGGGCGCGTGGTCGATCTCGGGCACGGGCGGCCACCCCCAGACGCTCTGCGGGCTGGTCCAGAAGGTCGACCCGAAGTTGCCGGGATCGACGCTCGGCTCGGTGAGCAGGTTCCGGCCGCCCAGCCTCAGCGCGGTGACCCGCCCGCCCGTGCGGGCGTCGATCTCCAGAACCAGGTCGTTCCAGGCAATGGTGTAGGGGCCGTCGGGCGTCTTCGGCGCGATCGGCTCGACCAGCGAAGGAGCGGGCATTGGTGGATCCTTTTACTCCTTGGCCGTCCGTGGACGGCTGTGGAAGCCAAGACCCCCTTTCAAACCGTGCCTGCGGATTTCCCGCACACGGCCTAGGGGTGGTCGCTCGAGACGCAGCATCACGCGGCCTCTTTCTGCCAGAAGGATCGGCCGCCGAGGTCTTCCTCATTCGGCCGGGGCCGGCTGCCCTGCTGCAGCCGGTCCTGTTCTTCACGGCGCACCACGCCGCCATGCTAGCTCAATCCGCGGTCTGGAGCAGCGCTCTTGTCGCCGGTGCCCGACAGCGCCGCCGCGAGCACGAACGGGAGCAGGAGACCGAAGCTCAGTTGCGGAGCGCCTGCAGCGGCGCGGGGATGCGCCCTCCCAGGCGCACGAAGCGATCGGCCCCGAACGCCCCGACGGGTTGCACGTAGGCCTCGCCCAGCAGGCCGCCGTACATGACCGATTCGCCGGCCTTCTTGCCGGGCACCGGAATGATCCGGACGCCGGTCGCCTTGTTGTTGAACACGCCGATCGCGATCTCGTCGGCGATGATCGCCGCCAGGGTCTCGGCCGAGGTGTCGCCAGGCACCGCGACCATGTCCAGGCCGACCGAGCAGACCGCGCTCATGCTCTCGAGCCCGGCCAGCGTCAGCGCGCCGGCCCGCGCGGCCGCCACCATCGCGGCGTCCTCGCTGACCGGGATGAAGGCGCCGGATAGCCCGCCCACCGACGAGGAGGCCATCACGCCGCCCTTCTTCACGGCGTCGGTCAACAGCGCCAGCGCGGCCACCGACCCGGGCGCGCCGGCCTTGTCGACCCCCATCTCCTCGAGGATCTCCGCGACGGAATCGCCCACCGCCGGCGTGGGGGCCAGCGAGAGGTCGACGACGCCGAAGCGCACCGCGCCGCCCATCCGCCGCGCCACCTCGCGCCCGACCAGCTCGCCGGCGCGCGTCACCTTGAAGGCCATGCGCTTGATGGTCTCGGCGACGGTCGACAGGTCGTAGGGTTCGCCCGAGGCGCGCAGGCGCTTGAGCGCCGACAGCACCACGCCGGGCCCCGAGCAGCCGACGTTCACGACGCACTCGCCTTCGCCCACGCCGTGCAGCGCGCCGGCCACGAACGGGTTGTCGTCGGGGATGTTCGCGAAGGTGACCAGCCGGGCGCAGCCGATCCCGCCGCCCTGGGCGGTGGCCTCGGCGGTCGCCTTCACGACGCGCCCCATCTGCAGCACGGCGTCGCCGTTGATGCCGGCCCGCGTGCTGGCCACGTTGACCGACGAGCAGACGCGCGTCGTGGACCCGAGCGCCTCGGGGATCGATTCGATCAGCGCCCGATCTCCGGGAGTCATCCCCTTCTCGACCAGCGCGGAGAAGCCGCCGACGTAGTCGACGCCCAGCTCGCCGGCCGCGCGGTCCAGCGCCAGCGCCGCCGGCACCACCCGCGCCGCGCGGGAGGGCTCCGTCACCAGCGCCAGCGGCGTCACCGAGAGACGCGTGGTCGTGATGGGCACCGCGAAGTCGGCCTGCACGGCGGCGGTCGTCGGGACCAGCCGCTCGGCGGCCCGCATCAGCTTGTCGTGGATGCGCGCGCAGGTCCGCTCCAGCGATTCGGCGGCGGCGTCGCGCAACGACACGCCCAGCGTCACCGCCCGCACGTCCAGGCTCTCGCTCTCGATCATGCGCAGGACCTCGCGCACCTCGGAAGCGTCGAAGCGGCCAGCCACGGGGTGAGTCTATACGCGCTGGAGCGCGTCCACGATCTCTTCGTGCATCACCAGGCAGTGCGCGCCCAGCGCCTCGACCGACGCGACCAGCCTGGTCTTGAACTCGGCGAACGGCAGCTCCAGCGCGCTGACGTCGACGACGATGATCATCGTGAAGAAGTCGCCGGCCAGCGTCTGCGCGATATCCACGATGTCTCCGCCCGCCGCCGCGATCGCCTGCGCGATGCTGGCCACGATGCCGCGCCGGTTCTTGCCCGTCGTGGTCACCACCGCGCGCTGACCGCGCCGCCGCTCGGCCTCGGCGCAGGCCGCGCACACCTCGGGGCTGGGGCCGGTCGACACCGACGGCGGCCGCGCCGCCTGGGACGTCACCTCGCGGGTGACCTCGGCGACCAGCCGCCGCAGCTCCCGCTCGTCAACCTCGCGCTTCAATCAACCTCGGAACCCTGGGAGGGTTCCGTACCTCCCGCGACGGACTCCGCTGGGCGAAGCCCAGCTTCGTCCACGCGATCGATCTCCACCCGATCGACCACCGCGACCACGGCCGCGTCGATCGGCACGTTGGGCTTGCTGCCGGGCGGCAGCTTCTCGCTCAGCGCCACGCGCGCGGCATGACCGAACGCGACCAGCACGTCGTCCCCGACCCCGGCGTCCAGCGTGTCGGCGCAGACCACCAGGTCGTCGTTGGGCCCCGTCGCCTCGGCCCCCGGACCGGTCGTCCCGGGCGCCAGATCGCCGAGCCGGTACGGGCGCACCAGCAAAAGCTTCAGCCCGCGCGCCTCGGGCCACTTCACCGTCGACCAGACCGTGCCGGTCACGCGTCCCAGGAACATGTCAGCCCGCCCCCTCGACGATCGCCGCCACCGCCGCGTCGCACAGCAGATCGCGGTTGTCGGGGCCCGGGCGCAGCACGTTGCGGGCGCCCGAACCGAACGACACCGTGACGTCATCGCCGGTGCGCGCGTCCAGCGTATCGATGGCGACCACCACCCGCCCGGTGGCGGCGCCGTCGGCGTCGCGCGCCGCGACCAGCAACAGCTTGCGGCCGTCCAGGCCCCGAGCTCGACGGGTGGCCCAGACCTGGCCCAGCACGGTCCCGCGGATCACGGACGCACCCCCACCAGCGCCAGCGGCCGGCGAATTCCCGGCGCAGCGCCAGCCACCGGAAGGCGCGTGGCATCCAGGTCGATGCGATCGACGACGCCCAGAATCGCCGCGTCGACCGGGGTGTCGTTGCTCCCCAGCGACTGGCGGGCGGGCATGCCCAGGCAGACCACCACGTCGTCGCCGATGCCGGCGTGGACCTCGTCGGTGGCGACCAGGTGGCGCGTCCCCAGCGCCGGCTCGTAGATGCCGTGCGGCCGCACCACCAGCAGCTTGGTGCGCGACAGGCGCGGATCGCGACGGGTCGCCCAGACCTGCCCAACCACCCGTCCCAGGATCACGGCGCCAGCTCCAGGTCGTCGACGATGGCGACGACGACGTCCTTGTCCGCCACGTCGGCGCCCACGGTCAGGTCGCGCACCCGGCTGCCGTGCGCGACGATCACCCGGTCGCCCGGACCGGCGTCGAGCCCATCGACCGCGACCACCAGGCGCTTGGGCCCGAACTCTGGTCGCACCAGCAGCAGCTTGCGCCCGCCCAGCGTGCTGGCCTGCCGCGCCGCCCAGAGCCGACCCACCACGCGGCCGAGCAGCACGGCGGCTCCCCGATCAGGCCTTCTTCGAGCCCGACTTCGCAGACGGCTTGGCGGCCTTGGCCGCCTTTTCAGCCTTGGCCGGCTTGGCGGCCTTCTTATCCACCTTGTCGGCCTTGGCCGGCGACTCGGCGCCGGCCGGCTTCGCGGCGGCGTTCGCCTTGGCCTTGCGCTCGGCCACCGACAGCATGTCCAGCAGGCGCGCGTCCGACAAGGTGTCCAGCTTGGCGACGTAGTCCTTGTCCTTGGCCCGGTTCAGGCCCTCGGCGGTGCTGGCCACCAGCTTGTCGTGGCCGCCGGCCGTCTTGGTGCGGCTGGCCACCGAGTGCAGCCGGATCAGCTTGCGGTTGGCGACGCCCAGGAGCCGCTTGCGCAGGTCATCCTTGCTCTCGTCACCGGCATCCAGCACGCCGACGATCTTGTCGACCAGCTTGTCCTTGCCACCGAACTCGTCTTTCACCCGCGCGAGCGGGCTCTTCTTCAAAGCCGCGGACATGTACGCAGTTCTCCCGGATAGATCCTTCGAAAGGCGGGTATTTACCCCAAAGCCGGCGCTTTGCCTAGGGGGACCTGACGGAGGGGGTCGGGAAACCGGCAGCCAGATCGATGAACCCCCGGATCCAGATGAGGTTGATGGTGTCGGCCACCTCGAGCGGCGTCTCGGTGGTGGTCTCGATGGCAGCCGTGTACGGGACCCCGGCCCGGTGGAAGCGGTCGGTGATGCTGCCGTCGTGGCAAAAGATGAACCCCTCGGCGTCGGCGTGGACGTCGCTGCCCGGCTCGTGCCCCGAATCCACGATGCTGCTCCGCAGGACCGGCACCAGCGACCCCGACCGGGCCAGCAGCGGCCGGTACCAGGCCGACTCCCCGAAGATGTAGGCGTAGAAGAAGGGACCGTGGATGAAGTTGTCCTGGTGCAGGTCCAGCGCGGCCACCGGCGGCGGGGCGGCGTCCAGCGCGCGGGCCAGCGCGGCCGTCTCCTTGGGCAGCCCCTCCCGGGCCGGCACGATCCGGGTGAATGGCGTGTCGTCGTAGATCTCGCCCTTGAAGACGCCGGGCGCGACCTCGTACCGCAAGAAGTCGTTGTTGGGGCGCTCGCCCGAGGCGTTGTAGCGGGTGTGCCCCTCGAACCCCGAGGGGTTCACGCAGGGGTACAGCGTCAGCCCGACGCCCCGCTCGGCGGCGTAGTGGACGATCTCGGCCGTGTGGTTCAGCAGCGTCCGGGGACCAGCCTTCTCGTCACCGTGAAACCCCGCCGTCACGACCACAGGGTTGGGCCCGGGCAGTCGCAACCCCACCAGGGGGTATTCGCAGCCCGCTTCCAGGACGGCGCCGTACCGGAAAGGCTCGGCGGGCGCCGCCACGGAGGCGGCCCATTGCGCCAGGGTTTCGGCAAACAAGACCCCCTAGTCTGCCACGGGTTTGCCGGCGGGCCGACGGGCGCATAGGCTGAGTCCCGCATGGCCGACGTGGCAACCTCCGTGGCCGGGAAGCCCAGCAACGACCAGCCTGACGCGGCGCACCCGGCCGGACCGCGGCCGTCGCTGGCCGTGGGCGCAGCCCTGGCCGGGTACGGACCAGCCAGCTTCAACCGATCGCGGATCCGGGCCATCGGCCTCGAGCGCGCCCCGCACAAGGACCTGTACCACTTCGTCCTGGCTCAGTCCTGGCCGCGGTTCTTCCTGCTGACGGCTCTGCTGTTCCTGCTGACCAACCTGGTCTTCGCGCTGCTCTACTGGGTCGTCCCCGGCTCCGTGACGCACGCGCGCCCCGGTTCGTTCGAGGATTCGTTCTACTTCAGCGTGCAGACGCTGGCGACCATCGGCTACGGCGGCATGACGCCGGCCACCCGGTACGCGCACATCGTGGTCACGTTCGAGGCCTTCGTGGGCGTGCTGGCCGTCGCGCTCATCACCGGCATCACCTTCACCCGCTTCGCGCGGCCGTCCGCGCGCGTGCTGTTCGCGAACCGGGTGGTGATCTCGCCGCGGAACGGCGTTCCGCACGTGATGTTCCGGATGGCCAACTGGCGTCGCAACCGGATCGTCGAGGCGCGGCTGGGCGTCGTGCTGCTGGTGACCGAGCGGACCCGCGAAGGCGAGGTGCTGCGGCGACAGATCGACCTGCCCCTGGTCCGCGACCGCACCGGCGTGTTCTTCCTGACCTGGACGGCCATGCACCGGATCGACGAGGCCAGCCCGTTTCACGGGCCGGACGCGATGGACCGCCTGCGCGAGCAGGGGGCAGAGCTGTTCCTGGCGCTGATCGGCCTGGACGAGACCATCGGCCAGACCATCCACGCGCGGCGCCAGTACAGCCTGGACGACATCGTCTGGAACGCGCGCTTCGCCGACGTGCTGTCCGACGACCCCGACGGCACGCGCGTCATCGACTTCCGCCGATTCCACGACGTCGTGCCGATAGACGTCAGCGGCTGAAAATCGGCGCGGCTCCGCCGCCGCGCGCCAACGTCAACAGCGCCCCCAGTCGGGCGAGCAGATCGTCGAAGGCCGCCTCGCTCAGGCCGACGTGAAGGTCGAAGCCGGTGCCGGACGCGCTGGCGGTGACGCTGTCCAGGTAGGGGCCCAGGCCCAGCATCAAGACCTCGGGGTTCTTCTTGGCTTCGGCGGTCGCGGCGGTCACGTGGTCGGCCATGGCGCGCGCCTGCGCCGCCGTCGACAGATCGGCGTGCAGCAGCGCCTCGAGCCCCTTGCCCAGGTTCAAACCGGCCGAGAGCGTCTGGACATTCGCGGCGTCGGCGAACTTCGGATCGGCCGAGAGCGACTTGCGCGTCGCGTCCGGGACGATCGCCGCCGCCCAGATGTCGTGCGCGCTGGCGGCGCGCTCGACCAGGCTGACCAGGTCCAGATCGGTGGCCGCGCTGTCGCCGGGACGAGGCGTCTCGGCCAGGTCGGCCATCTTCGGCCCCCAGCCCCCGGCCCCCAGGACCACCGTCTGCTCGTCCAGGAAGAAGCCGACCAGATCGGGGTCCCGCTTCGACGCCCACAGCGTGAATCGGCCGTGCGCCGTCGAGGTGAGGTCGTCTCCGTTCTTCTGCAGCTGGTCGCGCACGTAGGCGACCAGACGCGTCTCGTCCAGGTGGTCGGCGCGCAGGACCACCCCCAGCTCGCCGTGGACGCGCGCCTCGTCGGGGAACGCGACCGTGACGCTGTTCAGGTGGGCCAGCGGATCGAACCCGGTGCGCTTGGCGAAGTCGTCGATCTCGTGCTGGTCGCCCGGGTTGCGCTTGGCCTGCGCCGCCAGCTTGGCCGCGGCCGGACTCCCGCGCAGCTTGGCGACGTCGATCGAGGCGACGATGCGCGTCGCCGCCGGGAACAGCGCCAGCCGCCCCTCGACGGTGGCGGCGCTCTCGTTCCGCCGGCACCCGCCACGGCACGAGCCGATCGCGAAGAGCGCGATCGCCACTGGCCAGAAAACTCGGCTTCGGTTCATAGTGCGCGGGATGTCTTGGTCTCGCATGCGATTCAAAGGGGAAGTGGTCTACGTTCAAACCGACGAATCGGGGCGCCCCGTACTCGACTCCGCCGGGCGCGCCGAGATGAAGTATCGCGAATCCGACGCCAAGAGCTACCGCCCATACCCCACGAACCTGATCCCGGACGACGGGCCCCAGCCCGCCGCCGATGAGAAACCGGCACCCAAGAAAGTCGCGAAGACGTCGGTCGCGAAGGCGGCGGTCGCGAAGACGTCGGTCGCGAAGGCGGCGAAGGCCCCGTCCGGCGGCCCGGCCGTCCAGATCTGGACCGACGGCGCCTGCTCGGGCAACCCCGGCCCGATGGGGATCGGCATGGTGGTCATCGACGGCCCCCACCGTCAAGAGAAGGGCGAGTACCTGGGGATCGGCACCAACAACATCGCCGAGCTGACCGCCATCGAA
>Ga0335083_10008520_pt1 | contig 12511 bp, 9 predicted proteins | sample Lox_Sample_42_FD_206716 | JGI IMG/M metagenome (GOLD analysis project Ga0335083, IMG submission 206716) | Soil microbial communities from Loxahatchee National Wildlife Refuge, Florida, United States - Lox_Sample_4.2 | ecosystem: Environmental > Terrestrial > Soil > Wetlands | place: USA: Florida... | reverse complement strand
TGGCACGGCACGCCGGCGCCGGGCACGGTGCAAACGGCAGCACCGTGAGCGCAACGTATCGCTGAACGAAAATGGGACGCCGAAGCGTCCCATGTTTTTCACCGCGCTTTTTCACCGCGCGAATGAGCCGGCGGCTTCAGTCGCGCGCCGTGGACGACGCCCCGTGGCTCAGCCAGTCGAGCACGGCCGATGCGTCGTCGTCGGCGTGCTCGCGCGCCTGCGCGACCGCGTCGCTCATTTCCGCGTCGGGCGAAGCGCGGCGAATCGCGACGCCCACCGCCAGGATATCGATCATCAGCAGATGCAGAATGCGCGAGATCATCGAAAGCTGCGACTCGCGCATCTCGATGTGATCGGTTTCGAGCGCAACGGTCGCGCGCTTGGCGAGCGGCGTGTTGCTCGAAGTGATCGCGATCACCTTGGCGCCCGCCTGCATCGCGACGTCGAGCACGCGCAGCAGTTCCGGCGCGCGGCCCGACTTCGAGACGGCCACGATCACGTCGCCCTTGCCGAGCAGCGCCGCGGAGGCGGCCTGCATGTACAGGTCGCCGTAGGCGATGGTCGGGATGCCGAAGCGGAAGAACTTGTAGTGCGCGTCCTGCGCGACGATGTGCGAGTTGCCGAGCCCGTAGAACTCGATGCGCCGCGCGCCGTTGAGCAGCGTGATGGCGTTTTCGACGTGCTCGAAATTCAGGTGCTCACGCAGCTGCAGGATGGCGGACACGGTGTTGTCGAGCACCTTCGCGCCGAAGTCGGTGGCGGTGTCGCCGAGATGCACCTGGCTGTGGCTCACCGGAATCGTGCCCGTCAGGCCCGTGGCGAGCTTGAGCTTGAAGTCCGAGAGGCCCTGGCAGCCGAGCGAGCGGCAAAAGCGGATGACCGTGGGCTGGCTCACGTCGGCCTTGCGCGCGATGTCGACGATCGGATCGTTGATGATCGAGCGCGGATGGTTCAGCGCGAGGTCGGCCACGCGGCGCTCGGCTGGCGTGAGCGCGTCGCGCATCTGGCGGATGCGCTCGAACACCGCCGACGAGCCGCCGCCCGCGCGATTCGAAAGCTGCTCCGCGAGAATCGCCGAAACGCCGAGGAACGCCGGGTACTCGGCCGTGATGACATAGGTCGGCACGTTCGCGAGATAGGTATCGAAGCGGCCCTTCGCCTCGAAGCGCTGGCGGAACGACGAGCGCGTGAAGAGTTCGCCTAAGCGCGGCACGACGCCGCCGCCGATATAGATGCCGCCGAGCGAGCCGAGCGTCATCGCGATATTGCCCGCGAAGCTGCCGAGAATGCCGCAGAAGCATTCGACGGTCTCGACCGCAAGCGGCTCGTCCTCATGCGCGCGCTTCACGACTTCGGCGGTGTCGAGGTTCGGCGGCAAGCGCTTCTTGTCGCGCGCGGCGAGCGCGCGGTAGATCAACTCGAGGCCGGGTCCCGCGCACACGCGCTCGAACGAGACGTGCGGCCACTTCTTGCGCGCGAACTGCAGCACGATGTCTTCGCGTTCGTCCTGCGGCGAGAAGCTCGCATGGCCGCCTTCGCTGCCGAGCGCGATCCAGCGGTCGTCGGCGGGAATGAGGCCCGAGACGCCCAGGCCCGTGCCCGGACCGAGCAGGCCGATCACGCTGTTCTGGCGGCGCTGGCCGCCGCCCACCTGGACGCGCTGCGAGTCGGTGAGGCCGGGCAGCGCCATGGCGAGCGCGGTGAAGTCGTTCACGACGAGCAGCGTGTCGAAGCCTAGCGCGCGGCGCGTGGCTTCGATCGAGAAGGTCCAGTCATGATTGGTCATGCGCACCTGGTCGCCGTCGACCGGATTCGCAATCGCGATCGCCGCGTGATTCACGCGGCCGATCTTCGTGTCCTTCAGGTACTGCTGGATCACCTCCGCCACGCCCGGATACTGCGCGCACGGATACACGCGCACCTGGCCGATTTCGCCTGGCGCCGTTTCCAGCGCGAAGCGCGCGTTGGTTCCGCCGATGTCGGCGAGCAGCCTCGGTCCGTCGGCGTGCTGGCCCGCGCCAGGGGCGGTTTTGTTAGGCACACCAGTAGACATCGAGTCTCACTCCCTTGTCGTTCGCCAGCTTCGAGATGGCGTTGTTTTGTTCGGCCGCGGCGGCCTGTTGCAGGACTTCGAGCTTGCGCTGGCCGGCGATCAGCAGGAACAGGCGATCGACCTGGCGCAGCGCCTGCATGGACCACGAAACGCGCGCATGGGGCGCGGCCTGCGGATGCACGGCCACGAACGGGCGTGCGGTCGTGATCGCCTCGTGCCATTCGGGGGCGTCGGCGAAGATCGAGGCCGTGTGGCCGTCCTCACCCATGCCGAGCACGGCGACGTTCGGCAGCTTGCGGGCCGGGTCGGCGTTGAGCGCGGCGACGTGCGCGTCGAGATCCTGCGTGACATCCACGAGCGGCAGGAAGCGCGCGTTGGCCGCTTCGTGCTGCAGCAGCGTCTCGTGCACGAGGCGCGCGTTGCTCGCGGAGTCGGTTTGCGGCACCCAGCGGTCGTCGACGAGCGTGACGTCGATGTGCGCCCAGTCGAAGCGGTGCGTCGAAAGGGCTTCGAGGAAGGGTCGCGGGCTCGTCCCGCCCGAGACGGCGAGCGTTGCACGGCGCGCACCGCTGCCCGGTGCGGCTTGCCGAGCGGCAAGCGACGCATGTAGCGCGTCGCCCACGGCTCGCGCCAGCGCGTCGGATTGGACGCGCGGGTCGTCGAATACGTGAAGCTCGATCACTTCTCCTCCATGCTGCTTTCTTGTAGGTCTGCGGGGTAGTTCATCTGTCGGTTCCGGCGTCGCGCAGGGTGCGCGCGACGTCCTGCAATCACATCGGTTCAGTTCTCTTCTTCGAGCCAGCAGGTGCCGTGCTGCGCCAGCATCGCGCTCGAGGCCGCCGGGCCCCACGTGCCCGCCGCGTAAGGCTTGGGCGGGCGCGGCGTTGCGGCCCATTCGTTCAGGATCGGCTCGACCCACTTCCACGCCGCTTCCTGCTCGTCGCGGCGCACGAAGAGCGCGAGGCGCCCGTTGATCACGTCGAGCAGCAGGCGCTGATAAGCCTCCATCTGGCCTTCGCGGAAGAACCGGTCGAACGCGAGATCCAGATGCACGCTCGCGAGATTCATGCCTTCGCCGGGCTGCTTCGCGAGGCAGTAGAGGCGGATATTCTCGTTCGGCTGCAGGCGGATGACCAGCCGGTTCGCGCCCGGACGCAGCGCCGGCGCGCCGAGCGCCGAATGCGGCACCGGACGGAAGTTCACGACGATCTCGGCCACGCGGTCGGCAAGACGCTTGCCGGTGCGCAGGAAGAACGGCACGCCCGCCCAGCGCCAGTTTTCGATCTCCACCTTCAGTGCGACGAAGGTCTCGGTATGGCTTTCGGGCTTCACGCCATGTTCGGTGGCATAAGCCGGCACCGCCTGACCGCGGATCACGCCCGCATGGTACTGCCCGCGCACCGCGACCTTGCTGATATCGAGCGGGTCGATCGGTTTGAGCGCGCGCAGCACGCGAAGCTTCTCGTCGCGCACCGAATCCGAATCCATCGAATGCGGGGGCTCCATGGCGACGATCGAGAGCAGCTGCAACAGGTGATTCTGCACCATGTCGCGCAGCGCGCCAGTGTTGTCATAAAAATCGCCGCGCGCCTCGACGCCCAGTTCTTCGGCAATCGTGATCTGGATGCTCTCGACCCATTCGCGGCGCCACAGCGGTTCGAACAACGCATTGCCGAAGCGCAGCGCGAGCAGGTTCTGCACCGGCTCCTTGCCGAGGTAGTGGTCGATCCGGTAGATCTGGCCTTCGGCGAAGATCTCGCCCACGGCGTCGTTGATCGCGTTGGACGACTTGAGGTCGTAGCCGAGCGGCTTCTCCAGCACGATGCGCGCGTTCTCGTTCAGACCGACGGCGGCGAGCGCGCGGCAGATCGGCACGAAGAGGGACGGGCCCGTAGCCAGATAGAACACGCGGATGCCGGGCAGCGATGCGATGCCCTCGCGCAGGTGCGTGAAGTCTTCGGCGCGCGAGAGGTCGAGCTTCACATAGACGATGCGATCGAGAAAGCTGGCCCACGCCGTTTCGTCTAGCCCGCCGTTCTTCGAGACGTGCGGCTTGACGTGATCGTCGACCCACTGGATATAGGCTGCGCGATCTTCCTCGTGGCGCGCGACGCCCACGATCTTGCCGGCCTCGGCAAGCATGCCTGAACGGTGCGCTTCATACAGGGCTGGGAGGATCTTGCGCATCGACAGGTCGCCGGTGGCGCCGAAGAGCACGAACGTGAAACCTGATTCGGTCTGGTTTTGCATGAGTCTCCGTCACAGTCCTGGGTGGCCGCAGCAGGGTACATCCGGAGCCCTTCGAAGTGGGCGATCGGGCGGCCGTAGTCCGATAAAAATTTTTTTGACACTGAATTGTAGTTTAACTACAATCCAAATCAAGAGGTAACGTTCATTCGATGAAAAAAGCGTGAGGGGCGGTCTGCATGACGGTCTTGCGTGGTTTCCCGAGCGGACGGAATGCCCCCCTCATGGTAACGGAGAACGTTGCGGGACAATGCCCGGCCTCGTAGCGAGCCGGGCAGCCGGTTCACCGCGTGGTGGGGCTTCAAGGCCGTGTGACGCAAGCGGCGCCTCGGCCGGCCAGGCGGCCGGTGAAAATCAAAAGAGGAGACAGTCAGTTGCATCCCAAACCACTCATCTCTTGAGCGTCCTGCGGCCGGTAACCGGCTCGCGGCCCGCGCGCATCCAATGAAAAGCACGCGCGCGCGGCACTCCGGCGCCCGTCCGTCCAGTGTTTTGCCTGTTTTTGCCTGTGTAAACCAACCACCGCTCCCTGGCGAACAGGGGCCAACCGTTTTTTGTTCAGGTGTCTGGAGGAGATAAGCAATGAAATTCCGAGCGATCATGGGCGCCCTGTGCGCCGCAGGTCTGATGGGCGGCGTCGCGACGGCGCAGGCGGCCGAGTCACTCGAAGTGCTGCACTGGTGGACCTCGGGCGGCGAGTCGAAGGCCGTCGGCGTGCTCAAGGACGACATGCAGAAGCAGGGCTACGTGTGGAAGGACTTCGCGGTCGCCGGTGGCGCGGGCGCGGCGGCCATGACCGCACTGAAGACCCAGGTGATCTCGGGCAATGCGCCTTCGGCCGCCCAGATCAAGGGTCCGCTGATCCAGGAATGGGCCGAGCAGGGCGTGCTGGCGCCGATCGACTCCGCCGCCACCGACTGGAAGGCCAACCTCCCGCCGCAGATCGACAAGATCATGCAGGCGGACGGCCACTATGTCGGCGCGCCGTTCTCGGTGCACCGCGTGAACTGGGTGTGGATCAACAAGGCTGCGCTCGACAAGGTGGGCGGCAAGGTGCCGACCACGTGGCCGGAATTCTTCGCACTGGCCGACAAGCTCAAGGCCGCGGGCATCCAGCCGGTCGCAGCCGGCGGCCAGCCGTGGCAGGACCTGACGCTGTGGGAAGACGTGGTGCTTTCGCAGGGCGCGGACTTCTACAAGAAGGCGCTCGTCGATCTCGACCAGAAGACGCTGACCTCGCAGCAGATGGTCAACGTGTTCGACACGGTCCGCAAGATCGAGTCGTACATGGATAACGCCCGCACGGGCCGCGACTGGAACCTCGCCACGGCCATGGTCATCAACGGCAAGGCCGGCATGCAGTTCATGGGCGACTGGGCCAAGGGCGAATTCGCGAACGCGAACAAGCAGCCGGGCTCGGACTACGTCTGCGCAGCGGTGCCGGGCACGGCGAAGGCCTACACGTACAACGTCGACTCGTTCGTGTTCTTCCAGCAGAAGGGCCAGAAAACGGCAACGCCGGGCCAGATCGCGCTCGCGAAGACGATCATGAGCCCGTCGTTCCAGGAGCAGTTCAGCCTGTACAAGGGCTCGATCCCGGTGCGTCTGGGCGTGGACATGAGCAAGTTCGACGAATGCGGCAAGAAGTCGTACGCGGATGAGCAGACAGCGATCAAGGTGGGCGGCTATGTGCCGTCGCTCGCGCACGGCATGGCTCAGCCGGACGCGACGGCTGGCGCGATCACCGACGTCGTGACGAAGTTCATGAACTCGAACCAGGATTCGAAGAGCGCAGTAGAAGCGCTCGCGAAGGCTGCGAAGACGAAGTAACTTAGAGAGGTAAGACGGGGCGTGCCGCGTGCGGCGCGCCCCGGGCATGACGGTTCCATCCGAACCCCATCATCGTGCGCAAAAACACATTCGCGCTTGCTTGCGTTCTTTCGCACCGTAACAGGAGTTGCGCAGTGACTGCTTCTCTTAGCGGCAACGGCAAGGCGGCCACGCCTGCTACCCGCCGCGCGTCGCCGATGGCGGCGCTCGCAGACCGCTGGATCCCGAAGCTGGTGCTTTCGCCCAGCATTCTGATCAGCCTTATATTCGTCTACGGCTTCATACTCATCACAGGCTACCTGTCGCTCTCCACGTCGCGACTGATGCCACGCTATGACTTCGCGGGACTCGACCGTTATCGCGAACTGTTCGCGAACGACGTCTGGTGGACCTCGGCGCAGAACCTCGGCTGGTTCGGCATTCCGTTTATCGCCATCTGCGTGTTTCTCGGCCTCTTTCTCGCGATCCTGCTCGACCAGCAGATTCGCCAGGAAGGCGCGCTGCGTGCGGTGTTTCTGTATCCGATGGCGCTCTCGTACATCGTGACCGGCACGGCCTGGCAGTGGATCTTCAATCCCGACCTGGGCCTCCAGCAGGTGCTGCACGCCTGGGGCTGGACGAGCTTCCAGCTCGACTGGCTCAACAACCCGGACCGGGCCATCTTCTGTATCGTGGTCGCCGCCGTCTGGCAGTCCACGGGCTTTTGCATGGCGCTCTTCCTCGCGGGGCTGCGCGGCGTGGACAGCGAAATCTTCAAGGCCGCCCAGGTGGACGGCGCGACGCTGCCCACGATCTACCGCAAGATCGTGATTCCGAGCATGCGTCCCGTGTTCTTCTCGGTGCTGCTGATCCTTTGCCACATCACGATCAAGACGTTCGACCTCGTCGTCGCGCTGACCGCGGGCGGTCCGGGCACGTCGTCGTCGCTGCCGGCCATCTTCATGTACACGTTTTCGTTCAACCGCGGGCAGCTCGGTGTCGGCGCAGCTTCGTCGATGATGATGCTTGCAACCGTCGTGGCCGTGCTCGTGCCGCTCATGTACCTGGAATCGAGGAGCACGCGCAATGCAGCCTAAGATGACTGTGAGCCGCGTGGTCGTCTACGCGGCGCTGATCCTGTTCGCGTTGTACTTCCTGTTCCCGCTCTACGTGATGCTGTCGACGTCGTTCAAGTCGCTCGACCAGATCCACACGGGCAACATGCTCACGCTGCCCACGCACCCGACCTTCGCGCCGTGGATCAAGGCGTGGAGCGAGGCCTGCACCGGCGTGCGCTGCGACGGCATGCAGCCGTTCTTCATGAACTCGGTGAAGATGGTGATTCCGGCCGTGCTGATCTCGTCGATCATCGGCGCGTTCAACGGCTACGTGCTCACGCACTGGCGCTTTCGCGGCGCGGACGCGCTCTTCACGATGCTGCTCGTGGGCTGCTTCATTCCGTTCCAGGCCATCTTGCTGCCGATGGCGCGTCTCGAAGGCTTCTTCGGCCTCTCGAACACGATCGGCGGCCTCGTGCTCGTGCACGTCGTGTACGGCATCGCGTTCACCACGATGTTCTTCCGCAACTTCTACGTGAGCGTGCCCGCCGAACTCGTGAAGGCCGCGCGCATCGACGGCGCCGGGTTCTTCATGATCTTCACGCGCATCATGCTGCCGATCTCGCTGCCCATCTTCATGGTGTGCCTGATCTGGCAATTCACGCAGATCTGGAATGACTTCCTGTTCGGTATCGTGTTCTCGGGCGTCGATTCGATGCCGATCACGGTGGCGCTGAACAATCTCGTGAACACGTCCACGGGCGTGAAGGAATACAACGTCGACATGGCCGGCGCGATCATCGCCGCGCTGCCCACGCTGCTCGTCTACGTGATCGCCGGCCGCTACTTCGTGCGCGGTCTCACGGCGGGCGCGGTGAAGGGCTAAACCGAAAGTTTGAGAAGAGGATTCACAGTATGGCAAGCCTTTCCATTCGCGACGTCTACAAGACCTACCCGAACGGGGTGCCCGTCCTCAAGGGCGTGAACATCGACATCGAGGACGGCCAGTTCCTGATTCTCGTCGGCGGCTCGGGCTGCGGGAAGTCGACGCTGCTCAACATGATCGCCGGTCTCGAAACCGTGACCAAGGGCGAGATCTCCATCGACGGCAAGGTGGTGAACAACCTCTCGCCGAAAGATCGCGATATCGCGATGGTGTTCCAGTCGTACGCGCTCTACCCGTCGATGACGGTGCGCGAGAACATCTCGTTCGGCCTGAACATTCGCAAGGTGCCCAAGGCCGAGCAGTCGGAGATCGTCGGCCGCGTGTCGAAGCTGCTGCAGATCGAGCACCTGCTCGACCGCAAGCCGGGCCAGCTCTCGGGCGGCCAGCGCCAGCGCGTGGCGATGGGCCGTGCGCTCGCGCGCGATCCGGTCATGTTCCTGTTCGACGAGCCGCTCTCGAACCTCGACGCGAAGCTGCGTATCGAGATGCGCTCGGAAATCAAGCTGCTGCATCAGCGCCTCGGCACGACGATCGTGTACGTGACGCACGACCAGATCGAAGCGATGACGCTCGGCGACCGCATCGCCGTGATGAAAGACGGCATCGTGCAGCAGTTCGGCGCGCCGCAGGAAATCTACGATTCGCCGTCGAACCTCTTCGTGGCGGGCTTCATCGGCGCGCCGCCGATGAACTTCATCGAAGGCAAGCTCGTGGAGCAGGGCAGCGGCGTTGGCCTCGAGCTCGATACGGGCGTTGCGCGCAACGTGCTGAATCTGCCGTTCGAGGCGAACAAGTTGCGCGGGCACATTGGCCAGAACGTGGTGCTGGGCCTGCGCCCCGAGCGCATCACCGACGCGCGCAGCTCGCACGACGGTCACGGCCACGAGTTGCAGCGCCACACGGTGAATGTCGACGTGATCGAGCCGACCGGGCCGGACACGCTCGTGTTCGCGCAGGTCAACGGCAAGCGCGTGGTGAGCCGCGTGCACCCGGGCTCGAATCCGCAGCCGCTCAACAACATGGAGCTGCTGTTCGACGTTTCGAAGGCCGTGCTGTTCGATCCGAAGACGGAAGAGCGCATCGCCTGACCTTCGCGCGCCGGATTTTCCGCGTGCGATAAAAAACCCCGTTGCTGCTTATGCAGTCAACGGGGTTTTTTCATGGCGTCTTGTGGTTTTAGTGGTGACGGAACCGGTCAGCGCATCTGATGATGCTGCCCATGCCCGACCGGATGCGGCTGCAGCAGCACGAGCACCGCGCCCGCGCCGCCGTCGTGCGGCCGCGCCTGGCAGAACGCGATCACCTCCTCCTTCTGCACGAGCCACGCGCGCACCTTGCCCTTGAGCACCGGCTCCTTGCCGACCGAGCCGAGCCCCTTGCCATGGATCACGCGCACGCAACGCAGCCCACGCTTGACCGCTTCGCGAATGAAAACCTGCAGCGCCTCGCGCGCCTCCTCGCGGCGCATGCCGTGCAGGTCGAGCTGGGCCTGCACGATCCACGTGCCGCGCCGCAGCTTTTTCACGACTTCGGCGCTCACGCCGGGGCGGTGGTAGAAGAGCGATTCGTCGGTGTCGAGATACGCCTCCGGATCGAATTCGTCGGAGATCGCTTCGTGCAGCACGGCTTGCTCGTCGAGCTGCGTTTGCAGTGGCAGGGGCACGGGCGATTCGCGGCGCGGCTGCGCGCGCGGCGGCGCATTGAGCGGCGCGACCGCGCCAACCTCACGGCGAAAGAGTTCGCTGTCGGCGGCGGCCTCGACGCGTGCCGCACGCGCGGCCGTGCGCTCACGCTCGCGCTGGCGGGTCTGCGCCTTGAGCGCGTCGCGCAGGCTGTCGAGACCCGCGAAGCCTGACTGCACCTTGCCGGCGGCAGACTCGGCCGGTGCGGGAGCGGCTACGGGCGCCGGGGCAGGACGCGCAGCGGTGGGGCGCTTGGGCTCGCCCGGGTGGGGCACGTTCTTGGGCATGGCGAAAGACGCTGGGTGAATCGGTCGGTTGCGCACGCGGGTGCACGTGGGCGCAGTCGCGAGGCGGCTTGCCTTCGACCTGCGCACGGGCCGCCACAAAAGCCAAGGGCCGCCGGCTGGCTGGCCGCGGCCCTCGTTGCAGGTGCGCCGTCGGGCATCAGGTCGCTATTTTAGCGGCCCGGCGCCTCGTGCGTTCCCGGCCGCCTGCGCGGCCGGGGCGACGCGCCTTAACGGTCGGCTTCGGCGCTCATCACATGCGCCTGGCCGAGTTCGTCGATGGTCTCAAGATAGCGCTGCGCGTCGAGCGCGGCCATGCAGCCGGTGCCCGCGCTCGTGATGGCCTGGCGGTAGACGTGGTCCTGCACGTCGCCGGCTGCGAACACGCCCGGCACGCTCGTGCCGGTGGCGTTGCCGTTCAGGCCGCCATTCGTGATGATGTAGCCGTTCTTCATCTCGAGCTGGCCTTCGAAGATATCCGTGTTCGGCTTGTGCCCGATCGCGACGAACAGGCCCTGCAGTTCGATGTCGGTCGTCGCGCCCGTCTTCACGTTCTTGATGCGCAGGCCGTTCACGCCGCCGTCGTTGCCCTTCACCTCGTCTAGCACGTGTTCCCACTTGATCTCGACCACGCCTTCCTTCTCCTTTGCCAGCAGGCGGTCGATCAGGATCGGCTCGGCGCGGAACTTGTCGCGGCGGTGAATGACCGTGACCTTCTTCGCGATGCCGGCGAGGTACAGCGCTTCTTCGACGGCCGTGTTGCCGCCGCCGACCACGGCGACGTGCTGGTTGCGGTAGAAGAAGCCGTCGCAGGTCGCGCAGGCCGAGACGCCGCGGCCCATGTAGTGCTCTTCGCTCGGCAGGCCGAGGTATTGCGCCGACGCGCCGGTTGCGATGATGAGCGAATCGCAGGTGTACTCGCCCGAATCTCCGATCAGGCGGATCGGCTTTTCGTCGAGCTTCGCCGTGTGGATGTGATCGAACACGATTTCCGTGTTGAAGCGCTCGGCGTGTTCGAGGAAACGCTGCATCAGCTCGGGGCCTTGCACGCCATTCGGGTCTGCGGGCCAGTTCTCGACGTCGGTCGTGGTCATGAGCTGGCCGCCCTGGGCGAGGCCGGTGACGAGCAACGGCGAGAGATTCGCGCGCGCCGCGTAGACGGCAGCCGTGTAGCCGGCGGGGCCGGAACCGAGAATCAGGACTTTGGCGTGTTTGGTTGCAGACATGATCGAATTCCGTAGAAAAACGCTGCGTGGCGCGGATAATCAGCCGCCCGGCCTTGTGGCGGGGCGCACGCATGTAGAGTTGGGCATCAGCCGGCAATTATAAAGGCCGGGGGAATTCGCCGCCTGATGAAGCTTCCTTATCGGCACGATAGTCAGGGCTTTTCTCGGGCTCGTGCGGCAGCGTCAAGGGGGCGGAACGCGGCGCAACGCCGCGCCCGGCGGCGTTGTCAGTTACCGTCATTTACAGCGCGGGGCAGCCGGGGCCGAAACAACGCGTTTACAATAGGCCGGATCGCACGACGGCGGCCGCGCCCGTCTGGCCGGGGTGCCGGGCAGACAGTGGGACAGGCGGACCGCAAACGCATCAAGAATCAGCCCAGGATTCAATGGCCAAAGCTCCCTATTCCGCGCAGGCGCAGGCATTGCCTCACCGCATGTCGCGCCTTTTCACTGAAATCCGCTGGATTTTGCAGGTTGCGCTCGGCGTGTTCCTGCTGATGGCGCTCATCAGCTACAGCCGCCACGACCCGAGCTGGACCCACGCCGCCCAGGTCGACCACATCTCGAATTGGGCGGGGCGGGTCGGCGCGCGCACCTCGGACATCCTGCTGCTGCTGTTCGGCCTCTCCGCATACTGGTGGATCGTGCTGCTCGGGCGCCTCATCTCGGCGAACTACCAGCGCATCACCCGCCAGGAGGCGATCCCCGACGACGACGACGACGATGACAAGCCGCGCGACATCAGCTGGGTTGCCGAAGGTTTCTCGTTCGTGCTCGTCATGCTGTCGAGCTGCGGCATCGAAGCGCTGCGCATGTGGTCGCTCAAGGTGCAGCTGCCGGCGGCGCCAGGCGGCGTGGTGGGCGGGGCCGTGGCGCACGGCGTCTCGCACGCGCTTGGCTTCACGGGCGGTACGCTCGCGTTGCTGCTCGCGCTCGCGATCGGCCTCTCGCTGTATTTCCGCTTCTCGTGGCTTTCGGTGGCGGAGAAGGTCGGCGGCTACATCATCGATGCCGTGACGATGGCCCGACTGCGCCGCGAGGCGGGCCGCGACCGCAAGCTGGGCGAAGCGGCGGCCGTGAAGCGCGAAGGCAAGGTCGAGCGCGGCCGCGTGAAGATCGAGGAGCACGAGCCGGTCACGATCGTGCCGCCGGTGGTCACGCCACAGCGCTCCGAGCGCGTGGAGAAGGAGCGCCAGGTGCCGCTCT
>Ga0335083_10008518_pt1 | contig 12514 bp, 10 predicted proteins | sample Lox_Sample_42_FD_206716 | JGI IMG/M metagenome (GOLD analysis project Ga0335083, IMG submission 206716) | Soil microbial communities from Loxahatchee National Wildlife Refuge, Florida, United States - Lox_Sample_4.2 | ecosystem: Environmental > Terrestrial > Soil > Wetlands | place: USA... | reverse complement strand
AAGGCAGGTCGCCTTTGCCACCCCGCCGGAACGCGCTCCAGCGCAGCTTAGGCAGCACCGCGATGGCGGCGCTGATCGTCTTGGTCGCCGAACTCAGCAGGACGATGACAGGCCGCGGCAAAGAGGAGGCGGATTTTGACGGCAATGGCGCAAGCGTCAGAAGACCGAGGATAGCGATCATCAGCATGATGCCCATGAAAACAAATGCCCCGATCGGCAACGGCTCGTTTTGTTTTTGCGAAATGTCGTAGCCGATGCCGCGCAGGCGATTGTTTACCGCGTGGTCAGAAATCTCGGTCATAATCAGCATCTGCGCCAGAAATTCCGTGAGACGGTCATAGAGCTTGGCGCAGGTGTCTGTGTAAGTTTTCTCGGCCTGCCTCAACGCAGTTTGCCCGGTCTCTCCTGCAATCGGTTTTAGCCGGTCGAACAGTACGAAGAATGCTTGCGATTGGCCGGTGAATACGCAGAAATCTTCTTGAATCGCTTGCCAGACATCTCGCTGTGAGCGGAAAGCCGCCGCGTAAGCCGGTGCCAGCTTCAGTATTTTAGTTGCCTTGTAAATTTGTATCACCCTGGTCAGCGATCCGCTCGGTGTATTCAGTTCCGCGCCAAGATATTCTATAAGTTCGTTCGGCACATCGTATTCATGGGAGATCCAGTCGCGTAAAGTCGTGATGTCATCATCACGCACGCAAAGTGCAATCTGCGGCATCCGGTCAGCTAGTTGGCGCACGCCATACGGAATACGGCCCCAATTCTGAAAAACTTTGAGAAGTGCCTTATCCACGGTGCTGACCACCGGCGCATTGGGCAGCAGCGTTGTCAGAATAACGGCGGCCAGCACCGGTGGCGCCGAAAATTGCGTAACCAACTTTTGCACATCGCCCAGGCCTAGAAACTGCAGCAAGCTGGAGTTCAAAACCACCTTGCTCAGCACAAAGAAAATCGCAAGCGTGGAAATAATGTAGCAAATACCTGTCAGAACAAATAGGAAGCGCGTCGTCGTGAGCCGGTTTGTCTCCGGCGTATTGTAGCGGTTATACGCGTAAAGAATGATCACCACTAAGCATACCGGCATAACATAGGCATCGGAACCTCCGGACTCAGCCCCTGTCATGACAACCTCCATAAGAGCAATAATATTACACCAACAACGATCTGGGCCCTAAATTAATTTTTTGAATTTCCACGATTCAGGACGGGCCGCTTTTTTAGCCTCATTCGCCAGAATGCGGCTGAGCGATTCCCGTGGCCCTCAGCGATTGATCAGCTTCTGCTGTTGCTCGCTGTAGCGTGCCCCATGCACTTCGATCCGCGCAGTGGCATCGGCGATCCCGCGCTGCTCCTCCTGCGTCAGCACCAGCGCCGTGGCGCCAATATTTTCATCCAGCCGGTGCAGCTTGGTGGTGCCAGAAATTGGAACGATCCAGGGTTTTTGTGCCAGCAGCCAAGCCAATGCGATCTGCGCCGGCGTTGCGGACGTGCGAGTGGCAATACCCACCAGCACCTCAATGAGCGCATGGTTTGCCTTACGCGCCTCCTCCGTGAAGCGTGGCGCGTTCGACCGGAGATCATTGGCCGCGAAGGGGGGCTCGTCGATTGTCCGGGTGAGAAAACCTCGCCCGAGCGGACTGAATGGCACGAAGCCGATGCCGAGTTCTTCCAGCACGGGTAGGATTTCAGCCTCGGGCTCGCGCCACCACAATGAATACTCGCTTTGCAGCGCCGTCATCAGTCGCCGATGCGCCACTAATGTCCGGTGGCTCTTATTTTGGATATCCCTATACCCCTACGGGGGCCCGAAGCCACTTATACCGAACTCCCCTTCGTGGCCATCCAAAGCCCTAAGAATAGTTCGAATTCCTCCCGGCGTCCCAAGGAAATCATCGCCCGCCGGGTGGCGCGAGAACTGCGCGATGGCATGCTCGTCAATCTCGGCATCGGCCTGCCGACGCTGGTGGCCCACTATGTACCGGCGGGCATCAATGTCGCCTTTCAGAGCGAAAACGGCATCATCGGCTTCGGCGCCCCCCCCCGCCGGAGGGCATGGAGGACCCGGATCTGACCGATGCTGGCGGCTCTTTCATCTCCGCGCTGCCGGGTGCCATGGCGTTCGACAGTGCCTTTAGCTTCGCACTGATCCGCGGCGGCCATCTCGCGATCACGGTCCTTGGCGGACTGCAAGTGGATCAGCACGGGCATCTGGCCAACTGGATGGTACCGGGCAAGATGATCCCGGGCATGGGCGGGGCGATGGACCTCGCCGCCGGGGCAAGGCGGGTGATCGTGGCGATGCAGCACCACGCGAAGGGCGTCTCCAAGATCGTGCCGGAACTGACACTGCCGCCAACCGCGGCGCGTCAGCCTGGTGGTGACCGAAATGGCGGTGATCGAGCCTGTGGCGAAAGGTTTGGCACTGCGCGAGCGCGCGCCAGGGGTGAGCGTCGAGGAGATCATCGCCATGACCGCCGCGCCATTGGTGATTAATGGTGACGTGCCGGAAATGGCGCTGAACCAGTCCAGTTAAGTCCGATTGGAGAACATTGACCCCAGCGTGGCCGAGATCGTCATTAACGGGGCATCCCTGGCGGCGCAGCTGATCACCAACGGCACGGAACCGACCTGGACGGCCGATCTCTCCAGCACATCGCAAGCCACCTCCGATTTGCTGGCTTGCCAGAAAAAACTGCTCGGTGGTAAAGGCGGCGGCTCTACCTAGCCCTACAAAACCATGGGACGCCGTCGCGCGTCCTGGCAAAGGAGGCCTACAACCCTTTCACTCTTTGGGCACCGTTAGCCTTCTTGCTACGGCGACCGGGTGATATCGGTGACGGTCTCAATGTCGACCGGTAGCCGCCATTCAGGTGAGCCTCTCGCCTAGCGAGTGCTTTCTTGGCATGTCGCTTACCGACACAAGCCCCCCTGGCGGGCGAAGGGGTAGGGCTACCGGCGGCACGCGGATTAATCCGCGATCATTGCAAGAAACAAGTTGCGTCCGCGTCCCGTCATTTGAGCAGGCTGAAAACGAAGTCGTACGCGCTGCCCTTCTCGTCACGCGCGTGCAGCTTCATTTCGCCTCTCACCTTGTCGAATTCGCCGGTGCCGCCGATGACGGACATGACCGAATCCGCGCTATCGTAATACGGCCCCTCGACGCTGATCTGGCCCTTATCGAGCATCACGGTGAAGGTGCATTCCCAGGCCTTGCCCACAACCGTGCGAATGCACGATCCATTGTCGCTGCCGACCTTGACCTTGTCGGCGTTGTCATAAATCTCATTGGCGAAGGTCAGAACGTCGCCGACGCTGTCGCTTTTAGCGCCAGTATCCGTAACCGTATCGCTGGTCGCGCGTTCCACCACGGTGAGCTTTTCCATTTCGTGGGCCGCAGCCGAACCGGCGAGAAACCCAGGACAGCCAAAAGTGGCGGCAACCGCCGCCAGCGCCGCGAGGCGCAGGTTCATACGCATGAGATTCCTCCTCAAAAAAATTGACAGGCCGAATTGCGGATAACATTTGCCGGATCACCTAATGTGGGCGGGCCAATGCTGCAGTAGCCATAACATTCCCTTGGAATTCTGGTGTAATTCTAGTCCTTCAAAGACGCGGTCAGGAAATAATAAAAGACCCCGCGTCTCGAAACTATCCTTGGATAGCGTTCCGAAAAGCGCTAAAGCGGTGCAAAACCTACGCGAAAGCAAGCGTCTTGAAAATAACGATTTTTAGTTGAATGCGCATCTAATCAAGATAATTTATCCATGGAAGGAAGCGAATATTATATTTTTTTATGTTTGACACCTCGACAAACGCTTGGTCCCCTTGGCGGGGTTGTGTCCAACAGCGCGGTACCGCTCTTACACCACGCTGTTGGAAACGATCTATGCCATTTGTTTCTCGCATCTTGCCGATGCCTTCAACCTCATCGGTCAGGTGTTCGAGATCGAGCTGCGAAAACTGCCCCGTGCGCAGCAAATGCGCTCGGAAACGCTTGCCAGATGACGACTTTCCGTTTCGCTGTCTTGGCCCCCATTGACACTTGAGCTACCCGCCCACTCTGGTGTTGGTGGAGCGCCTCGGCGGCTGAGGGTCCGGACTGACAGTCATTTCATGTTCACCAGAGCGAGGAACATGACTGTTGAGACTTTGGTCATCGGCAAATGGCAGCAACTCCCAGCTTAACCGCCAGATCCCATCCGTTTCAGGGGGCTGCACATTGATGCAATGACCGGCCCAAATGCCTTGCATGATTCCCGACATCGACCGCCTTTCCGACAAGGAGTTGAAGGCGCTGATCATTGCGCTTCTAGGCAAGATAACGGCCCTTGAAGAGAAGGTCCAGGACGACGGGCGACGCTTCGCGCCCTTTCAGACCGATGGCCTCTCTGGTGAGAGGGATACCAAGAATTCCGCGGATAACCAGCGCATTCGCAATCTCCATGTCGTGTCCGCGCCGGGTATGCACGGCGAAGATCTGCGCCAGCCATCGCTCCAGTACCTGCCTCGATTCCGCATCGCCAATCTGATCTCTGAATTGGGCCAATTTCGAGCCAGGCGGGGGGTTTAGGCCCTTGGCTGGCGCATTTGGTGCAGAAGTCCGGTGCGGGATGGCCGTTGTTCACTCCTCCCGCGACGACCGTCTCGACCACCTACCGCGAGAAGCAATCTTTACTGCCTGATATGATCCACTCGGATGAAATTAGCGTTGCACTATATGAAGCCTCGTGAGCGATATTCTTTTGTGCATTCGGATTTCTTCAAATCACTGCGTCTGTTGTCGCGCCACCCATTGAGTGTGCTCGCGTGAGAATGCCTGTTCGGCCTCATTGATAAAGTCTGAGAACTCAGCCTCGCCCTTGACCTCTTGGATGCGGCTCTGGATAATGCCAATCTCATAGGCTGTCAGTGTATACGACGACGCAAGCTCATTGAACTTCTTTATTTGTGTCCAACCAACGATGCTCGACGCAATAACTATCAGCGGCTCAATTGGCCAAATCTTGTGTTCAGGAAACGCGATGCGTAGAAGAACAAGCAGAATTGCGACCGCATAGGCTGCTATGCCGGCGATCATCCACCAGTTACTCGCTCTTTTGTTCATGCCCGCCTTACGAGCATACCATGTGCGCTGTTCACGTATGCGATGTTCCTCGTAGAATGCCTTGCGGTCATCGAGAGGAAGGGCCCGCGTGGTTTCCATCGAGGCGGTTATTTGATCGTTGGCGGCCGCATCCGGAGGGATGCGACCACCGATATGACGGTTGGCTTCCAGAATAGCTCGCAAATGGTTTCGGAATTCAGCGCGCCGCTTTGCCACATCATCCGCGTCGCCAAACGGCTCCGCGCGCATACAGTAGCGCCAACACGATGTCTTGATTGACTCTGTGAGGGCGCGGCCTTTGTACCAATCCTGTTCGGGCTGCTTCCAGCTACGAGTTATCAACACGGCGAGAGAACCCAAGAATACGAAGGCATAAGCAACGAAGTAGGTGGGCGCATTGCTGAGATCGAGGGACAGGACTGCGGCCGCTATGAGCAGTGCATACTCACAACCAATAAAGCGTAAGTAGCTCGTCCGAGACCCTGCGGACAGTTGACTAGCACCTGTGTAGAGTGCCGGAAAGATAAACACTTCGTTTCTTGCAATGCCCCTGGGGCGGCCTGATTAGTTGCCGATATCGATATTCTTGATGTTTTCGGCGATGTGCGGACCGACCTTCGCCTGCAGCGCGTCCTGCGCCGCAGCAATCGCCGCAGCGCTGAGCATCGCCTCCCGCTCCTCGCTACTGACCGTCGCGTTCGCCTCCGACAGCTTTACAAACAGGACCTGGGTCAGCATGTTCGTGGCCGTCAGACTGAAATAAATCGCCTTGAGCGCTGCGCCACCGTCGTTGCCGCCGTCGATGTAATTCAGGCCGAACTGCGCCACTTTGGCCCTCTGGCTCTTCCGCTGGAAGAGCGTGATCCAGGGCGAGTCCTCGTTCATCGACTGCAGGCCCTTCAGCGCGGAGATGATGATCGAGCCAGCTGCAGCGGCAGGCCCAAGCGCCGCTGCCAGCACTGGTATGATCGCCTTGTACAACTCGGCGTCCCGGTCGGAAATTTGCTGCGAGGTGGTGACGCCGCCGACTGGCAACCAGCCAACTTTCCCGAGCACCGTATTGAAGGTCGCGAACCAGGCCTTCGGGTCTTGGGCGCCAGGGTTCGCCTCATCGGCGGCTAATTGGGCGAGCAGCAGGCTGTTGCTCACCGCGGGCCGGATTATCTCCGTGACCCGCCCCGTGAATTCGGTGAGCTGCGACGCGATGGCAATCCCTTGCTTGTCGCCGGTGAAGGCAGGCGGCGGCGCAGCCAGCTCGTCCGGGCCGCGGGACCGCGGTGCAGGCAGATCCAGGCTTTCGATGTATGTGACAATCTCGGACATCAGTTTCTCCTCTATTTAGGCTCTCGCAATACCGACCTAGCGCCACGCTTCGAGCGGGGCGTCGGGCGCGAGATCCGGCACGCGCTCAATGTGGCCGGTCTCACCGAAGTCGACGCCGCCGTCGCGCTTGCGCGTGAAGCCCGGCACCCCCGCTTCGACACGCAGATCGTTCAGACGATTCAGCCAGCCGCTCAGGAATCGGTCCTGCCCCGGCGCCTCCGCGAAGTGCCGGTAAAGCCCCTCGCGAATCGTACAGTAGCGCGCGACCGCGTCGGGCGGGCTGCAGGCGTCGCAGGCCTGCCGTGTCGCCGGGCCGAAGGCACCGTCGGCGTTGGCACCGACCACTTGCTGCAGCATCTTCACGGCACGCACCGGCCCCATGTTCACCGCTGTATCAAACTGCACGAGGTTTAAATGAGCAGGCAGCGGGGCGCAGAACGCCCTTTCCCAGTAACTCTTCTGGTAGATCGCCCCAAGTTCCCGGTCCGAGATCCCGGCTACGTCTGCGGCCGGCAGTCCCTGGGCCATGCGCCAGTCGTCGTAGACGCGCTGGGTGACACCCTTCATGGTGCGACCTCCGCGGTCCGAAGGGTCGTCGCTCAGGCCGCCCTCCCAGCGGAGTACGAAGCGCAGCGCGTCGTCGAAATCATCCGTCATGGTTCTTCTCCTGCCTCATGCGGGCCTGACCCAACACGGCGTCCAAGTCCCGCCGAACCTCGCCGAGCCGGGTGAGCAACCCGCCCCGCGCGTCCTCCGCCATGCCCGGCGCCTGGCCCAGCACGTCCTCGTAGAACTCGAGCTGCTCACGTACCGACATCAGCTTCAGAGGTGACCCGACGTGCCGCCAAACGGCGCGGTAGCGATCAGCGATGTCCTGCCATGCCGCCGCATCTTCGCCGGGCCGGGCGATTGCCGTCATCATGGTCGCGTCGGCCGAGGCGACGAGTTGCCAAAAATTGTCCTCATCCGGCGCCATGCTGGTGCGCAGTCCCTCAAGTTGCTCGCCTACCGTACGGTCCACAGCGCACCCGGTCCGTAGCGCAAGGCACAACCGGGCCGAACAGGCCATGAGCTGCGGATAGCGGAAATCCTGACCGGCAGCGGGCTTCGCTCTCTGCAGGGCCGCCGCACGATCGTAGAGCGCGGCCATGCGCCCGAGTTCCCGGACGACCTCAGAGCCAGAGCCGCCTGCTGGCGCGCGGAGCGATTCGAGTTGCGCAAGACGCTTAGCGCAGCTGCCCTGCAGCGCCAACCGCTCGCCGGTCTCACCGAGAAGCTGCGCTAACGCGGCCAGCCGCGCCTCCGCGTCCCTAATGGCGATCGCAGCGACGTCGAAGGCGCGCTCGCCCGGCGGGCTCCGTCGTAACGCCGCGAAGGTCTGCCGGACGCAGAAATTGGCTAGCTGCTCGATCGCCTTCACCCGAACCCGCGCGTTCGGCTCAGCGACGGCCGCGTCGTAGTGCTCGACAGCAGCGGCAAGGTCGCCGAGCTGAGCGTAGGCGTCGGCGAGTGCAACCCGAAGGTCCGGCTCCCCCAACCATTCTTTCTGTTTGGCTTCCTCTGTGATCGCGTTCAAGCGGGCACGCCGGCTTTCCAAATAGAGCCCGATTGTTTGGCTCAGGTCGCGCTCGAGCCCGATGTTCACTTCTTCGGAGACCCGCTGAACAGCCTCGATCGCCTCGTCGACAATGGCGAAGCGCAGCAAGATGCTGGTAACGGCTGCAGTCGGTGGCATGAAATCGCCGAGCCGGTAGTCCGGGTCGCCGTAACACTGGTAAGCGCCCCACGTATTGCTGTCCGGACGTAGCTCGTAGGCAGCCCGGCGAGCAGTCAGCGTCGCGCTCCCGAAGTCGGCTCCGCCCAGGATCTCCCGGTAGAAGCCCGTCGCGAAGGCCTGAGCCGCGTCGTCGTCCACCGCCCAGCCCGCCGCCACCACGCATCGGACGCCAGAGCGGATCAGCTCGACTGCGACGCTAGCCGCCAGCTCCGGGCGTCCAGCCGCCGCAGCTTGACGAGCTTGATCTTCGGCGAGGGGATCGATCCTGCCGAGATGGCAGCAATTTACGAACACAATGCTCGGGCTCACCGGCAGCTTTGAGAGCACTGAGGGCCCGAGCACCACGCCGCCGCCGAGCACGACGCCAGTGACCGGGCGCCGAATACCACCAGGGCCGGGCAGCGCCTCGTTAACCACGCCGTGCGCGGCTATGTGCACAATCTCCCAGGCCTCAGCGAAGAAGTTACGGCAGATCTGGTCGGGGGTCACACCGTCACCGATTAGCGCCTTGGTTGTGAACCCGTACTCCCCTAGCAGCGCCTGCACGGCCTTTGCCTCATTCTCCGCCGCCGGCAGCTTTGGGAAGCCTTCAGTCGCGACCCCGCGCGGGTCGCCGACGACCAACGCCTTCTTGCGGCCGCGCAGCACCGGCACCTCCTCGCGCGCACCGGGCTGCGCCAGCTGCCGCACCAGGCCCGACCGAACGGCCGGCGGACGTTGGTCACTCGGCCCGGTCTCGGCGATCCAGGGCCGGCGGTCGTCTAGCAGCTCCCATGGGAAACGGGCGCTCGCCTCATCGAGGATCAGCCGGCGGTTACGCTCCTCCGTGCTGCGGTCTTTGAGTGGGTTGGGCAGCAGAAGCTCGAATAACACCCGCCCGGCTGATGTCGCTGCGCCAGTGAGGTCGGTGTTCCGGATGGCGCGGGCCACCAACGGCTCGACCAAGTCGAGGTCGGCGGGGACAGCCTGGGTCTCGGCGCGCGCCAAACCATTAGAGACTTGGAAGGTGAGAACCCGGTCGTCGCGGCAGGTACCGGTCATTTGGATGGTGATCGGCAGCCACCAGCCGGGGTCGCGCCCTGGGGCACCTCGGCGAAGGCCGCCGGCCCGCGTGTCGATCTTCTGGGTGAGCTCGAAGAGCCGGCTGAACTCAGGCTGGGCCTCGATGGCGCGGGCGACAGCGTGCCAGATCGCCAGCGCCCGATCCTGCACGACCTCGACGAACTCGAACTCGCTGAACCGGGCCCGCGTAGTGTCGCCCGTGCCGGCTGCGGCGTCGCCTCCGAGGACCACCTGCGCCTCGGCCGCCGCCTGCAACAGCGAGATGACGCCGCTAGCAGTGTCTAGTCCTCCGTCGCCCGTACCAACCGCGAGCACGCTGAGGCTGAGTGGCACGGGAGTCGCGGCCGCCCCCGGCAGCGCGGTGCGGTCGCGGTCCGCCTGGGCGGCGGCGAAGGCGAGCAGGCCGTGCCGCAGCGTCCGGCGTAGCTGGCCCGTGCCAAGGGTAGCCGACTGGCCGAGCCCGACGACGACCGCGCCCCGCGGGCGCGCAGTCGGATCGAGCACAACCGTCGCTGTGCCGATCTGCCCAGGATAGAGGCCGAGCCTTCGGCGCTCCGTTAGGCGAAAGCCAAGGGCGCGATCGAGTTGTGCCTCGGCGCCAGCGAAGGTGTCTCCTTCATAGTGCCCGACCACGACCGGGAAGCGGGCGAACGCGAGGTGCCCGTGGGCGACGCTGACCCGGGCCTTTGCGGCAGCGTCAAGCTCTTCGCTCATAGCAGGCGCCGCCATACGGGCTCCGGGCGGGCGCGGTTTCGCTCTCGTCGGTCGCTGGCATTCATTAGTGCCTCCTTTCCCCGCGCTAGCAGGATGTCCGGCGCCGCTAGCGCTTTGCAGCCATCACTGCGTTCCTCGTGCGCACGCGCCGGCTGCGGCGTACCGGTGCAAGAACGATGTCGTGCTAATGAAAATGTTCGTGTAGCGCCGCGCGCAAGCACCGAGGGACAAGATCGCGGCGCGGGGTCAAGCGATCGGCAAGGCCAGTCGCCTTCGTTAAATCCCCATGAAGCCATCCAGGTGTAAAGGCTACGACGTTGTTCCCCCGCGACCTTCGGGCAAGCTTGCGTCTCTCGATGACTACATGCCGGCATCTCCTCAAGCGCCATCATGAGCGAGGCGGTCTCTTTGTAGTCTTTTTACCAAAGCGTACTTTTAGCTCGTCGCTGATAAAGTCTCTTACCCTTACAGTACTCATCACCAGGAAGTCCGCGTTTGCCGCTTCCATTTCGAATAACGAACGCTCTATCTCTTCACAAACTTCCCGCGAAAGCGGCTCAGCGGACACTTCTCCCGAGGTGAATTCGATATTATTGAACCCTATTGCCGACCACAGATTGGAATAAGCACTCGAAAAACGATCGATGATCTCGCAAAGGGCGTTCCGAGAGCGCTCTTCATCGAACGCACTGGCTAAGTCGACCTTATTGTACGAGCCCCGGGATTCCGCTTCCGTAAATATATTGTTCAGGCAAACTTGTAAATCCTCCCGCAATTTTTTCGAATCAAGCGTAGAAAGTATGGCAATCTTCGTGACAAATGGTTTTAATATCTCCCATCTGACGCGAATGGCTATCCGGATTGCAGTAAGTAGGGCCGCCAATGGCCTATCTACATTTTGGAGTTGTCCACCCACGTCCTCTACGAAGAGCAGCTCGCATTGCAAATGCCCGGTCCCGAATTCGTCCACGCGGTGTAAGACAGGACGATACCTTCTTGGCCCTTGCCCGGCAAAGATGACTGCCTGCAGCGGCTGAATCGGGATTTGCTTAGATAAGCAGTAGACTGCCTTTGAGATTGCTTGAATAGCTACGTTATTGGGGTAGCGCGTGTTGGGGTTGCGATCCAGCCACTTAGGAAGATCCCGCCAAAAAACCTTCTCCGCAAGAGACTGAAAAACATCTCGAACAATCTCTTTATCACCGCTGATCTCCGTGTCGCCAGGAAGGCTGTCAAGTTTTACATTGGGCTTATCCTTGATAGTGATATGTATTTTACCTGCTGAGTACAATTCTGTCCTAGTTTTCTCAAACAGCTGACAAATCTGTTCCGCTGTGTGGGATATATCTTCAACGTGGACCTGCTTCTCTTCTCGGGCAATGTCGAATAATCCATGCAACCATTGTTCTACCTCCTCCTGGCGGGATGGGATCGGTTGCAAATCGTTAATGGGATCAGGCGGTCCAGCTGTTGGTTGATCCGGATGCAGGCAATAGATTTTCCGCGGAACCGCTCCCGGAACCCGACTTAGTGCGTCGAAATATCCGGTTTCGTATAAACACCAACCCCAGTCATCCCGGGGGTCAAGAAACAGCAGAATCAAAAAGCTAGAGGAGGTAAGTGTTTCGCATATTACGTCACGGTATCTTTCTCCTTTTTCAATCTGCTCCGAAAGGAAAAATTTGAATCTGCTGCTATTCCTATCGATTATTCGCACAAAATTTCTTGCAACGTCTGCATCCTTAGCTTTGTGGCTCACGAAAATCTGAAGGCGCCGCTCTGTTTCGCGCTCACTCATTTTTTTGGCTCCCAAGAGGCCAAGGATTTTGGTTCAGTCTGTTGTAGGCGGCCTACTTATTGTAGGCGGATTGAGAGACTGTGCCTGCCGGGCGGGTAGGGCGGACTTCAAATTATCGAGAGCGAGGGGGGCATTCTCGAGGGCTGAAAACGCATCGCGAGAGTCATAGCGGTGACAGTTCCGTGACATTCGGTCGGCATCCCGATCTCCCGCAGCGCCTGACAGGCACAGCCAGCGTAGCGCCATATGTGGACATGGCCCTCTCCTCGCAAGGTGTTTTGCACTGCTTTGATCAAATCTTTTGCGTCCATATGTCCGGCCTGTTGGCGCGCGCTCGCACATGAACGCTGGCCAAGATGGTTTCCGCGACACGAGTTCCAAACAGAAGGGCGCCCCTATAGAGGCCACTTAACGTGCTCCGGGATTTGTATCTGCATGATTACGTCGAGCATCTACTGACCAGCTGCTCGACTGGCACCGCCGCCAATTATCTCGCGCTGTTGGTGATGATGGGCCAGGCCCTGGCCCCCAAGACCGATTGGCAATGGCTGCAGGAGTTGCAGAAGCAGCTGCAACTCGGCGCCATGCCGGCGCGCGACAAGCGCCGCCGCATCGTGCCCGCCGGAGAGTTGCTGCGGCTGGGGCTGGAGCTGATGGCCACCGCCCAGGCCAGAACGGCCGAGGCCGGCATCTCCCGCCACGCCGCGCAGGACTTCCGGGACGGGCTGATGATCGCCCT
>Ga0335083_10008517_pt1 | contig 12514 bp, 11 predicted proteins | sample Lox_Sample_42_FD_206716 | JGI IMG/M metagenome (GOLD analysis project Ga0335083, IMG submission 206716) | Soil microbial communities from Loxahatchee National Wildlife Refuge, Florida, United States - Lox_Sample_4.2 | ecosystem: Environmental > Terrestrial > Soil > Wetlands | place: USA... | reverse complement strand
GGTGCTGCTATAGCGACATCTAGGTCAACATCAACAACGGAGTGATCACCTGCATCTAGTAGCACCTAACCGGAAAATAGCTCCTGCCTAAGCCCGCGCGCGGCAGCAGCCGGCGGGCCGGCTTGGTGGTGGCGTGGTGGGCTGGCTGCGGTCAGGCGGCTGGGGCCAGGGTGACGGTGTAGCCAAGGGCTTCGAGCTGGCGGATGTGGTTGCGGGTCTTCTTTTCCCTGCTGATCCGCTGGCCGTAGTAGCTGGTGCCGAGGTCGTGGTAGTGCGCGGCGGGATCGGTGAGCAGGTGCCAGATGATGACCAGGATGGTGCGGGCGACGGCGACCAGGGCTTTGAGCTTGCCGCGGCGCTTGACGATGCGGCGGTAGCGTTCGCCCAGGAAGGTGTCGGTCCGGGCGGCGGCCGCGGCGATCTCGCCCAGCACTCCTTTGAGGTAGGGGTTGCCTTTCCCGGCTTTGCCGGAGCGGTGGCGGGCCCCGGATTGGATGGTGCGCGGGCATAGCCGGGCCCACGACACCAGGTGGGCGGCGGTGGGGAACCGGCTCATGTCCAGGCCGATCTCCGCGATGATCACCTGGGCGGTGCCAGGCCCGATCCCCGGGATCTCATCCAGCCGGCTCACAGCTGGCAGCACGGCCGCGCCCGGGCCGGTGCCCGCTGCGGGACCGGTGGTGCCGTCCGCATCGATGCCCTGGGCGGCAGGGATCGCGGCGATCAGCTCCTCAATCCGGGTGGTGAGACGGCTGATCTGGGCGGTGAGGGCGTCGATCTGGTCCAGCAGCATCCGGGCCAGCTCAGCGTGATGGTCATCGAACCGGCCGGTCAGCGCCTCAATCAGCGCGGCGCGCTTGGCTTTCATCTTCCCCCGGGCCAGCCCGGCCAGCAGTTGCGGGTCACGCTCGCCCGCGATCAGCGCCTCGATCATGTCCCGCGCCGAGAGCGTGTCCAGGCTGCTGGCCACCGCCGACACCTTGATCAAGGCGTCTTCCAGCAGTTTTTCCAGCCGCTGCCAGTACCGGGTGCGCTCGCGAGTCAGGTCGGTGCGCAGCCGGGTGTAATCCCGCAACTGCCGGATCTCCCCGGGCGGGACGAAACTGGGCCGCAGCATCCCCCGCTCGGTCAGCTTCGCCTGCCACACCGCATCAAGCTTGTCGGTCTTCGGCCTGCCCGGCGCGTTCTTGATATCCCGGGCATTGACCAGCTGCACCTGCAGCCCGGCCGCCTCCAGCAGGTAAAACCAGATCCGCCAGTAGTCCGACGTGGACTCCAGGGTGACCTTCTCGATCCCCTCACTCACCAGATGCCCAGCCAGTTCCAGAACCGCATTCGTGGTGGCATCCACATCCCACACCCGCGTCCGCCGCCTCCCAGGCCCCGATGGATGCGGCACCCGGGTGCACACCTTCCCCGACGCCTTAGCCACATCAATCGCACAGACCCGATCGAGGACCTGCTCGTGCTCCCCGTCCTCGATCTCCTCAGGCTCCCTCATCACCGGGCCTCCTCTACCCACACGCCACGGGCTGGCGGGCTGCCCGGGGGCCCCGGTCGGGAACAGCGAAATCTAACCGGCGTGCTCGAAGCAACAGTGCGCGACCCCTCAAGGTCAAGGCCCCGGCGCCAGACTAAGTCACGGGCTCGAACCCCAGGCAGCAACCGGCGTCGGCGGGCAACCCGACCCAATTTTCACGCCTGCACGGCGTCCCCGCAGGGATACCAGGACTAAGTCATGATCACGAATGGATGATCGGGGGCGGAACGCCGCGCCTGTACCGGCAGTCACATTGAGCACTCCCTGTCCCACGGCGTCTGCCGGACCCTGGCGGCCGGCGCGTGGGCAGTTGGTGATCACGATTGCTGACGTCTGGGAGAGGCGCCTGGCCGACTACGTAACTGTTCTTGACAAGAAAAATTGTCGGCGGCAGGATGGGGGCATGGCGCAGGTGACTGACGGGGCGGGGATCGAGCCGGTGGGGGTGATTGACGATCCGGCCGCGGCCGAGGTGTCGCTGGACCCGATGCGGGCCCGGCTGCTGGCCGCGCTGGCCGAACCGGGGTCAGCCAGCACGCTGGCCGCCAGCACCGGCCTGGCCCGGCAGAAGATCAACTACCACCTGCGCGCGCTGGAGCGGCACGGCCTGGTCGAACTGGTCGAGGAGCGCCGGCGGGGCAACTGCACCGAACGCGTGCTGCGGGCCACCGCCGCCTCCTACGTGATCTCACCGGCCGCGCTGGCCTCGGTGGCGCCGGACCCGGGCCGGTCTCCTGACCAGCTGTCGGCCTGGTGGCTGCTGGCCCTGGCGGCCCGGCTGGTCCGGGAGGTCGGCGAGCTGATCACCCGGGCCCGCGCGGCGCGCCAGCCGGTGGCCACGTTCGCCATCGACAGCGAGATCCGGTTCGCGTCGGCCGCCGACCGGGCCGAGTTCGCTCAGCAGCTGAGCGAGACGGTCAAGGACCTGGCCGCCCGGTACCACCAGCAGAGCGCGCCGGGCGGGCGGGCGCACCGCCTGGTGGTCGCGCTCCATCCGAGCATCACCCGACAACGACAGGAGTAGTCATGGCACGCGAATTCGAGATCCGGCGCGAGGTCGAGCTGCCGGCCACCCCCGAGCAGGTCTGGCAGGCGGTCGCCACCGGCGACGGCACCGCGGCCTGGATGTTCCCGGTCGCCGAGGGCGCGCCGGGCCGGGTGGGCGAGGTCTGGGCCGGCCACACGGTCAAGGCCTACGATCCGCCGCGGCATCTGCGGGTGCAGATGGAGGGCCCGGACGGCCAGGTGATGAACGCCCTGGAGTACCTGATCGAGACCCAGGACGGCGGCACCGTCATCCTGCGGTACGTGCACAGCGGCGTGTTCACCGACGACTGGGACAACCAGTACGACTCGGCCGGCCAGCACACCGACTTCTACCTGCACACGCTGGGCCAGTACCTGCGCTACTTCGCGGGCCAGCGGGCCACCTACATCGCGGCCGAGGGTCCCGGGGCATCGAAGGCCCAGGACGCGTTCCGCGCGCTTCGGGGCGAGCTCGGGCTGACCCCGGCCAGCAGGACCGGCGACCAGGTGCGCATCACGCCGCCCGGGCTCGACCCGGTGGACGGCGTGCTGGACTACGTCACCCCCAACTTCATCGGGGTGCGCAGCGCCGACGGCCTGTACCGGTTCTTCGGCCGGAACGCGTTCGGCATGCCGGTCGGCCTCAGCCACCATCTGTTCGCGGCCGAGGTGGACAAAGACAAGACCCAGCTGGCCTGGCAGTCTTGGCTGGATGGGCTCTACCAGTAAGCACCGGTTCGACCTGCTGCTGAGCGGCGGGTGGGTGGTCGACGGCAGCGGCGGCCCGCCGTTCCGCGCCGACCTGGGCGTCACCGGCGACCGGGTCGCCGCGGTGGGCCGCCTGGCCGGCGCCGGGGCCACCGCGGCTGAAGAGCTGGACGTGACCGGCCGCTACCTGATGCCGGGGTTCATCGACGCGCACCAGCACGCCGACGGGCTGGCCGACAGCACCGGCGCTCAGCTGGCCGCGCTGCGCCAGGGCGTCACCACCGTGCTGATCGGCCAGGACGGGCTGTCCTACGCGCCCGCCGGGCCAGCCACCATCGCGCAGGTGAGCCGGTACTTCGGCGCGGTCAACGGCCCCTGCCCGCCCGGGCTGGCCGGCGGCTGCACCATCGCGGACCTGCTGGCCCACTACGACGGTAAGACCGCGCTGAACGTGGCCTGCCTGGCCCCGGCGGGCACGATCCGCGCCGAGGTGCTGGGCTTCTCCGGCGCGCCCGCCGCCCCGGCCCAGCTCAAAGCGATGCAAAACCTGGTCGAGCAGGCGCTGGAAGACGGCGCGGTGGGCCTGTCCACCGGCCTGGAGTACCAGCCGGGCCGGTTCGCCGACGCCGCCGAGCTGGCCACGCTGTGCGAGCCGGTGGCCGCGGCCGGCGCGGTGTACGTGAGCCACCTGCGCGGGTACGAGGCGGACGCCTGGCGCGGCATGCGCGAGCTGACCGAGATCGTCCGCCGGGCCGGGGTGGCCGGGCACGTCTCGCACTATCACGGCCCGGCCGGCATGCTGACCGGGCTGCTCGACGACGCCCGCGGCCAGGGCCTGGACGTGACCTTCGACTCCTACCCGTACCTGCGCGGCAGCACCATCCTGGGCATGCTGGCCCTGCCCGGCGACGTGCAGGCCGGCGGCCCGGACGCCACGCTGCGCCGGCTGGCCCAGCCGGCCACCCGGCAGCGGCTGGCCCGGGACTGGTTCCCGGCCATCGGCGGCGTGCTGGACCGGATCACGCTGGCCTACATCGGCGCGGCCGAATGGTCCTGGGCCGAGGGGGTGGCGCTGACCGAGGCCGCCGCCACCGCCGGCATGCCACCCGGTGAGCTGGTCTGCGAGCTGCTCACGGCCAGCCAGCTGGCGGCCGGCTGCGTGTTCGCCCAGCCGCCCACCAGCACCGACGCCGACCTGCGCGCGCTGCTGCGGCACGAGGCCCACCTGGCCGGCTCGGACGGCATCCTGCTCGGCCGCTGGCCGCACCCGCGCGGCTGGGGCGCGTTCGCCCGGCTGCTCGGTCGGCACACCCGGGAGCTGGGCGACTGGACCTGGGGGCAGGCCGCGGTGCACCTGTCCGGGCACGCGGCCCGCCGGTTCGGCCTGGCCGGCCGCGGCCTGCTCCGCCCGGGCAGCCACGCCGACGTGGCCATCGTGAACCCGGCCACGGTCCAGGACCAGGCCGACTACGCGAACCCGCGGCAGCCCGCCCGTGGCGTCCACCACGTGCTGGTCAACGGCCGCTTCGCGCTGCGCGACGGCAAGCTGACCGGCGAGCACCCCGGGCGGGCCCTGAAGCGCGGTTAAGCCGCGGGCGTGCGGAACGCGGCGCGCAGCCGGGCCTCGGCCCCGGGCCCGGCGCCGGCCTGGTCCAGGCCGAGCAGTGCGGCGCCGGCCACCGGCGGCACGTCCACGATGCGCGGCTCCGCGGCCGGGGCGCCGGCCGCCAGGCCCTCGGTGACCAGCCTGGTCAGCAGCGGGTCGGCCGCGGCCAGCAGGCTGCCGCCGAGCACCACGGGGACGGCCGTGCCGTCCAGGCCCAGGCGGCGGATGGCGGTCAGCGCCATCGCGCACACCTCGCTGGCCTGGCGGCGGACCAGGCCGCCCGCGGCCTGGTCGCCATCACGGGCCGCGGCCAGCACCACCGGGGCCAGCGTGCGCAGATCGCCGTAGCTGATCTTCTCCCGGTACACCGCGATGATCACGTCGCGCACGGTGGCCAGGCCGAAGTGCCGCGGCACCTCGGTGCGCAGCAGCGTGTCCGGATCGCGGCCGTCCTCGGCCCGGGCGGCCAGGAAGAGCGCCTCATGGCCGAGCTGACCGCCACCGCCCCAGTCGCCGCTGATCATGCCGAGGGACAGGAAGCGGGTGGTCCGCCCGTCCGGGGTCACGCCGACACAGTTGATGCCGGCGCCCACGGTGACGCCGATGCCCCAGTACGGCCCGGCGGGCTGGTTCAGGCCCGCCCGCAGCACCGCGAACGTGTCGTTGACCACCGACACCTGCCCGGCCCAGCCCTGAGCCAGCACCAGCGCCGCGAGTTCCTCCTCCTCGTCCGGCAGGTCGGCGCCGGCCAGGCAGGCGGACACCCGGGCAGCCACCGGGAACGCGGTGGTCCGGCCGGCCGCCAGGGCCACCGCGGCGGCCAGGTCGCCGAGCACCCGCATGGCCTGATCCTGGCCCAGCCCCTGCCAGTTGCTGCCCGGGCCGCGCTGCTGGGCCAGCACGGTCCCGTCCGCGGCGACCAGCGCGGCCTCGGTCTTGCTGTTCCCGCCGTCGATGGCCAGGACCGCGGGCAGGCCTCCGGCCGCTTTGCTCACGAGCCGCTGGCCCAGGGCAGGAACCCCTCGTTCTCCGCGACCAGCCGCCCGGCCAGCTTCCCGGCCAGCTCGTACTGGCCGATCAGCGGGTGGGCCAGCAGCGCGTCCCGCACCCGCTGCACGCCGCCGCGCCGGGCCGCGTCCACGGCCAGCTCTTCGTAGCCGGTCACGTGGGCGATCAGCCCGCTCATCAGCGGGCTGACCGGCGCCACCGGCAGCGGGGTGGCCCCGTGCGCCCCGATCACCGCGGGCACCTCGATCACCGCGTCGTCCGGCAGGAACGGCAGCGTGCCCGCGTTCCGCACGTTCACCACCTGGGTGTCCCCGATGTCGCCGACCAGCGACGCGAGCAGCGCCACCGCCGCCTCCGAGTAGAACGCCCCGCCGCGCTGGCCGAGCAGCTCCGGCTTGCGGTCCAGCGCCGGGTCGGCGTACATCTCCAGCAGCAGCTCCTCGATCTCGGCCACCTTCTCGGCCCGGGTCGGGGAGTGCAGCTCCTCTTCCACCACCGCATCGTGCGCCCAGAAATAGCGCAGGTAGTAGGACGGCACCGCACCAATTTCATCCAGAACGCTGGCTGGCAGCCCGGTGTGCCCGGCTATCTCCGCGCCGTGGGTGGCAATCAACCCCGGAAGCCGGTCGACGCCGTCCACGATCGCGGCGCGCTCCCAGGTCAGGTGGTTGAGCCCGACATGGTCCAGGGCGACCTGGCCGGGCGGTACGCCGAGCATGCGGGCGAAGTTGCGCTGGAAGCCGATGGCCACGTTGCACAGCCCGATGGCCCGGTGCCCGGCGTCCAGCAGCGCCCGGGTGACGATGCCGACCGGGTTGGTGAAGTCGATGATCCAGGCATCGGCGGCCGCCCGCTGCCGGGTGCGCTCCGCGATGTCCAGCACGATCGGCACGGTGCGCAGCGCCTTGGCCAGCCCGCCCGCGCCGGTGGTCTCCTGGCCGACACAACAGAACTCCAGCGGCCAGGTCTCGTCCCGCTGCCGGGCCGCCTGGCCGCCGACGCGCAGCTGCAGCAGCACCGCGCCGGCCCCGTCCAGGCCCTCGTCCAGGCTGGTCGTCCAGCTCAGCCTGGCCGGGTGGCCGTACGACTTCATGATCCGGGCGGAGAACGGGCCGACCACGTCCAGCCGGCTGGTGTCCGGGTCGACCAGCACCAGTTCGGTCACCTGGACCTGCCCGGCCAGCCGGGCGATCCCGTCGACCAGTTCCGGGGTGTACGTCGACCCGCCACCGACAACCGCGAGCTTCATCCGATTTGCGGCGTGTGGATACCCATGCGCAGGCGGGACACGAAACGCCGCTCCCTCCTTTCGCGAGGAATAGCGCTATAATGTGAGGAATGGCAAAGAATGTGAAGCGAGCGTACAAGTACCGTTTCTATCCATTGCCGGATCAAGCAAGCGAACTGTCGCGAACATTTGGCTGCGTCCGGAAGGTGTACAACCTTGGCCTTGAGGCGCGCACCGTAGCATGGCATCAGCGCCAGGAACGCATCTCTTACGCCCAGACCTCGGCCCTGCTGACTCAATGGAAGCGTGAGCAGGACCTGTCTTATCTCAGCGATGTGTCCTCTGTCCCGCTTCAGCAAGCCCTCCGCCATCTGCAGAGCGCTTTCGCCGCGTTCTGGGAGAAGCGGGCGCGCTATCCGCAGTTCAAGTCCCGCAAGAGGTCCCGTGCGACGGCAGAGTACACGCGGTCCGGTTTCCGCTGGCGCGACGGGAACCTGTGGCTCGCGAAGATGGATGCACCGCTGGATATCCGCTGGTCGCGCCCTCTGCCTGCGGGCGCCGAACCATCCACCGTCACGGTGAGCTGCGACAAGGCTGGACGCTGGTTCGTCTCTCTCGTCTACGAGTGCCGGACGACGCCACTGCCGGGTCGCGACAATGTAGTGGGGGTCGACGCCGGAATTACCTCTCTGGTCACGCTCTCGACCGGAGAAAAGATCCCCAACCCCCGACATGAGGCCAGGGACCGGGTACGACTCGCCCGCGCCCAGCGCGCCCTGTCCCGTAAGAAGAATGGATCGGCCAACCGGGACCGGGCCCGTGTGAAGGTCGCCAAAATAAACGCGCGGATCGCCGACCGGCGGAAGGATTACCTGCATAAGCTCACTACCCGACTCGTCCGCGAGAACCAAGCGGTCGTGATTGAGCAGTTGAGTGTACGGAACATGGTCCGCAACCACTCCCTTGCCCGCGCTATCTCGGATGCTGCCTGGTATGAAATGCGGGCCATGCTGGAATACAAGTGCGACTGGTACGGAAGAGATCTGGTCGTGATCGACCGATGGTATCCCTCTAGCAAGACGTGTTCGGTGTGCGGCCATTTAGCCACAGTGATGTCGCTGTCTGTCCGCGTGTGGGTCTGCGAGTCCTGCGGTACACAGCACGACCGGGATATCAACGCTGCCATGAACGTCAGAGCGGCCGGGCTGGCCGTGCTTGCCTGCGGAGCTGGCGTAAGACCCCAACGGGAAGCTTCCCGGGAAGGCGGCCGGCCGTGAAACAGGAAAGCCAGCAGGCGACTGCTGGAATCCCCCGTCTTCGGACGAGTGGAAGATGTCAACCGAACGCCTTCACTTCTGCGCCCTCCTCGGCGACGTGGCAGGCGGCCTGGTGGCCGGGCCGGATCTGGGACAGTTCCGGGGTGACCTGGTGGCATTTGTCGATGGCCAGCGGGCAGCGCGCGCGGAACCGGCAGCCCGGGGCGGGGTCGATCACCTTGGGCGGCTCGCCCCGGTCGGTCTCCGCGCCCACGCCCAGCGGGGCGCGCGGGTCCGGGGCCGCGGACAGCAGCAGCTGGGTGTACGGGTGCCGCGGGTTGCCCAGCACCTCTTCGGCGGGCCCGGACTCGGCCACCCGGCCGGCGTACATCACGATCAGCCGGTCGGCCACGTACCGCGCGCTGGCCAGGTCGTGCGTGATGTACAGGATCGACACCCCCTGGCTGTCGCGCAGGTCGGCCATCATGTTGAGCAGGCCGATCCGGATGGACACGTCCAGCATGGACACCGGCTCGTCGGCCAGGATCAGCTTGGGCTTCATGGCCAGCGCCTGGGCGAAGCCGACCCGCTGCCGCTGGCCGCCGCTCAGCTCGTGCGGGAACCGCTCCAGCACCTCGTCGGCCGGGGTCAGCCCGACCACCTCGAACACCCGGCGGGCCTCCGCGTAGCGCTCGTCCCGGGATAGCTCGGGGCGGTGCAGCTTGAGCCCGCGCAGCACGCCGTGCGACACCCGGAACACCGGGTTGATCGAGGCGAACGGGTCCTGGAACACCATCGGGGCCAGCCCGCTGTAGCGCAGCCGGTCCGCGCGGGACCGGAACCCGGACAGCGGCTTGCCCTGGAAGTAGGTCTCGCCGCTGGTCGGCTTGTAGATCTTGGCCAGCAGCCGGGCGATGGTGCTCTTGCCGCTGCCGCTCTCGCCGGCCAGCGCGACGATCTCCCGCTCACCGATGGTCAGGCTGACCTCGTCCACCGCGTGCAGCGTCTGCTGGGAGAGCGCGTTGCCGATCCGGAAATGCCGGGTCAGCTTGTCGGTCCGCAAGAGGGCGGTGCCGTTCGCTGTCGGCTCACTCGTGCTGGTCACGCCGTTTTCTCCTCCCCCGTGCTGTCCCGGTGAGCAGCGCCGTCTTCGTGCAGCAGGCAGCGGACGTCGGTGCCGCCCACCTGGTACAGCTCCGGCTGGACGGCGGCGCAGCGTTCCATGGCCCTGGGACAGCGCGGCTCGAACCGGCAGCCCGGCGGGGGCGTGGCCAGGTTGGGCGGGCTGCCCGGGATGCCGGTCAGTTCCCGCCGCGGCCCGCGGATCGACGGGAACGCGTCCATCAGGCCGGCCGTGTACGGGTGCAGCGGCCGGTCGAACAGCTCCCGGGTGTCGCCGAACTCGGCCACCTGCCCCGCGTACATGACCATCAGCCGGTCGGAGAAGTGGCTGATCAGGGACATGTCGTGGGTGACGAAGATGACCGCGAAGTCGAGCCGCTGCTGCAGCTCCTTGATCTGCACCATCAGCGACCGCTGGGCCACCACGTCGAGCGCGGACGTCGGCTCGTCCATGATCACCAGATCCGGGGTGAACAGCATGGCCATCGCGATCATCGCGCGCTGCCGCATGCCGCCGGACAGCTGGTGCGGGTAGCTGCGCAGGTGCACCGGGTCGATGCCGACCATCCGCAGCACCTCGGCCGACCGGTCGGCGATCTCCGTCTTGCTCCGCACTCCGTGCGCCCGCATCGCGTCGGCGAACTGGGCGCGGATATGCCGGACCGGGTTGAGCGCGTTCATCGCGCTCTGCATGACCACGGAGAGGTCCTTCCAGCGCACCGCGGCCAGCTGGCTGTCGGTCAGCCCGACCAGGCTGCGGCCCTTGAAGCTGACCTGGCCGCTGGTGATGGCGGCCGGCGGGGCCAGCAGCTGGGCGATGGCGAACAGCAGGGTGGACTTGCCGCAGCCGGACTCGCCCACGATGCCGAGGAACTCGCCCGGGTCGACCTGGAAGCTGACCTGGTCCACCGCGACGACCGGGCCGCGGTCCGCGGCGTAGGTCACCGACAGGTCGCGGACGTCGAGCATGGCGCCCGGCGGGCCCGGCGGGGTGTCCCCGGTGGCGGGTTCCTGCTTAGCCGGCACGCTTGACACGGATCCTCCTCACCGGCCGGAGGGCGGGGTTGCCGATCTCGTCGAACGCGTAGTTGAGCAGCGCGAACGCCGCGCCCAGCAGGGCGATCAGGGCGCCGGGCACGATGGCCCACAGGTACTGCCCGGTCTGCAGGGCCGCGTTGTTCTCGGCCCAGTAGAGCATCGTGCCCCAGCTCACCGAGTTGGGGTCGCCCAGGCCGATGAACTGCAGGCTGGAGCCGAACAACACGGCGTACAGCGCGTTGGTCAGGAAGCTGGCGACAATCAGTGAGGTCATGGTGGGGATGATCTCCACCATGACGATGTACATCCGGCGCTCGCCGCGCACCCGGGCCGCCTCCAGGAACTCCCGCTTGCGCAGCGACAGCGCCTGGGCGCGCAACTGCCGGGCGGTGTACGACCAGCCGGTCAGCGTCAGCACCACGACGAGCACCGCCGTGCCGGCGTTCTGCACGTAGGTCGCGATGACGATGAGCAGCGGGAACAGCGGGATGACCAGCAGTACGTCGGTGATCAGGTTGAGCACGCCGTCCCAGGCGCCGCCCAGGTAAGCGGCGGCCACCCCGATCAGCACCGCGATGCCGGTGGTCAGCAGCCCGACCCCGAACGCGATGACCAGTACCTGCTGGGTGCCGTACACCGCCTGGGCGAAGATGTCCTGGCCCAGCGCGGTGGTGCCGAACAGATGCTGCGCGGACGGCCCGAGGCTGCGCGGGTAGATAGTCGCAGTCGGGCTCTTGTGCGCGATCACCCCGGGGAACAGCGCGAGCAGGATGAAGATGACGAGCAGCACGGTGCCCACGGTGGCCTTGCGGTTCGACCGCACCGCGCGGACGAGCCGGGACAGCGCCTGGCTGCGCCGGCCTGCGGTCGGGACGGGCAGGGCCTGATCGGGGAGCCCGGCCGGCGGTGCGGTGGTGGGCCCGGAAACGGGCATCATGGCCATAGCTAGTCCGCCGTCCTGGTGCGCGGGTCAAGGATCGCGGTCGCGATGTCGGCCAGCAAGATGGCCACCAGCACCGCCACGGTGATGAGCAGGAACAGCGCCTGCATCAGCGGGTAGTCCTCCTGGCTGACCGCCTGGAGGAGCATGTAGCCGACGCCCGGGTAGTTGAACACGTACTCGACCAGAATCGCGCCGCCCACCACGAAGCCCAGCGACATGGCGAAGCCGGTCAGATTGGGCAGGATCGCGTTCCGGGCCGCGTAATCGAACATGATCCGCCGGCTGGGCAGGCCCTTGGCCCGGGCCATCCGCACATAGTCCTCGGCCAGCGTGGTGACCATGGTGTTCCGCATGGTCAGGATCCAGGTGCCGATGGTGGTGATGAGCAGCGCGGTGGCCGGCAGGATGGCGTGCTCCACGATGTTCACGATGAACGGCAGGCTCAGCGATGGCGTCATGGTGATGCTGTAGCCGAACGCGGCCGGGAACCACTGCAACTGTTCCGCGAACACCAGGATCAGCATCATGCCGACCCAGAAGTACGGGATCGCCGAGGTGATCACGAAGACCGGCGGCGCGATGCTGTCCAGCCGCCCGCCGCGGCGCCAGGCAGCCACGATGCCGATGCCGGTGCCGAGGGCGAAAGCCAGGATCGTGGTCAGCCCGACCAGGCCGAGCGTCCAGGGCAGGGCATCCAGGATGACCCGGCCGACCGACTGCGGGTAGAAGTACAGCGAGGTGCCGAAGTTCCCGGTGGCCACGTTCCCCAGGTAGTGGACGTACTGCCCGGCCAGACCCTCTTTGGTCTCCACGCCGAACGCGACTTCGAGCGCTTTGAGCGCCTGCGGGCTGACCGGGCCGCGGAACTTGCCCAGCATCGCCTCGGCCGGATTACCCGGCATCAGCCGCGGCAGGAAGAAGTTCAGCGTGAGCGCGGCCCACAAGGTGAGCACGAAGAAACCCACGCGGCGGAGCGCAAACCTCATGTCATTCTTTCCTGGCTCTCATCGGGGCTGTGCTGATCACACGGTGCCCCGTG
>Ga0335083_10008516_pt1 | contig 12515 bp, 3 predicted proteins | sample Lox_Sample_42_FD_206716 | JGI IMG/M metagenome (GOLD analysis project Ga0335083, IMG submission 206716) | Soil microbial communities from Loxahatchee National Wildlife Refuge, Florida, United States - Lox_Sample_4.2 | ecosystem: Environmental > Terrestrial > Soil > Wetlands | place: USA: Florida... | reverse complement strand
GGTCAGCAAACTCTTACGGATGTGGAAGAGATGGTTCTTCGCGGTCCGCACGACTACAACTTTGCGCTGGGCCAAGGAAACGATCAGATCACGAAGATCGACGCTTCTCCACTCGACTCCGCGCATTCTCTCACGCTTGATGCGTCCACCTGGGCGCCGAACGACCGTCTCGAAATGTTGGGAGGCGCCGGAGACGACACTTTCGTCTTTGGCGCCAATTTCATTCCCTCGGTCCACATCGATGGGGGATTTGGAAGCGACACGCTGATTCTGGACGGAGATTATAGCGCCGGGATGAAATTCAGGCCCGGAACCATCAACAACATCGAAACGCTTCGGCTTGACGCAGGTCACAGTTATGACTTTACGTTGAATGACTGGACCGTCCGTGGAGTCACACTGACCGTTGACGGGACGTCACTCGGAGTTGACGATCACCTGGTCCTCAATGGAGCTCACGCCAGAAATGGCAGTCTCGTGCTGAAGGGCGGAGCTGGGCACGACACTTTGATAGGAGGAAGAAGCACGTTCAACTTCTTCGATGGCGGAGGAGGAGGCGACGCAATCAACGGTCACGGCACCTACGTCTATCATTCCGTGTCGGATTCGACCGGCAGCGCGCATGACTTGATCAAGGGGTTCAGCTCCTACGCAAGTAAGTTTGACCTTCCGGTCAACGTCTCCGGCATTGACACTCGGATCGAAACCGGTGCCCTGTCGAGCGAGACCTTCAATCGTGACCTCGCGGCCGCTGTTGACCCGGCACATCTTGCCGCGGAACATGCAGTGCTATTCGCCCCGGACAGCGGGAGTTACGCCGGCCATCTGTTTCTGATCGTGGATGCCAATGACACGGCCGGTTACCAGGCAAATCAAGACTACGTCATGGACATGACTGGAGCCGAGTTGTCGGATTTCGGTCTCGGGAACTTCATCTAGGCTGCAAAGCCGTCGATGGCTTGCCGGCCACACGGTCCTGATCGTGGATGCGAACGGCACCGCCGGCTACCAGGCGAACCAGGACTTCGTTTTCGACGTCACCGGCGCGGGGCATATGACGAGTTTCGGCACCGGCGACTTTATTTGAAGACTGTTCCGGCACTTAATTGCCAATTCGTGGCGAAGACATTAAAGAAGCTTTGCATCGGGATTTCAACATAGCGTGCGGATCGAACGTTGTCCCCCCGCGGCCGTCTCCGGGGAATGCCACCCATCGAACGTTGGTTTGCGAATGGAACTCATTTGATAAGCAGCGTTATTATGTCTTGTCACAGACACAATGGGGCAATGACAGGTGAACTTTTTGGTCCCCTCAGGCGTGACAATTCATGGACTCGGTGTCATGATTTTCATGTCGAAAATGAAATTGGCGGAAGGGGCCCCAGATGACGACCATTTATATTGTAGACGACTACACGGTTCTGCACGGCCAGACGCTCGAATTCACGAACGAGTCGGCTTTCGTGTTTGACGGTGATGCATCGCTATACAATCACGGAAAGATCATTGTAAACGGCCACGGCGAAGGCGTCACAGGAATCGATAGTTCGGGAAACTCAATTTATTCCAACTCCGTGTTCTGGAACGAGGCGAATGGTGTATTTCATGTTTCCGGAAAGGGCATGTATGCCGACGCCAGAGGCTTCGTTTCGGGAAGTTGGGCGCCATCGGTCCACAATTCTGGTCTGTTCATCGTTGAATCCGAGAAGGGGGACGCCACCGGAGTGAGCGACGCGAGTCCCGGCACTTCATTCATCAATGACGGAACGTTTGAAATCCACGCCGGCGACGTTGCGCTCGGCGTCTTCCACTATAATGGAGGCACGTACACGAACACGGCCAGCATGGATGTGTTTGGCGCGAATGGCGCCTACGCCATTGAGATGGGATACTATGCCAGCTCTCTCACAAATTCGGGAACCATCGTAGCCCATGATTCCTCCGACAGCGCTACAAGTTATGGCGTCGATCTCGTCGAAGGGTACTCGATTGGAACCGACACGATTGACAACTCCGGGACAATTCAAGCGGAAGTGGCGATCAAGTCGGGGGGCGGTGCTGTGGCGCTTAGCAACACCGGCACGATCGACGGCGATATAGACCTCAGCAGCGCCTACGACACCATCGCCGACAGTGGCACAATCAACGGCAATATTTACCTTGGAGACGGCAATGACACCTTCGACGGCACGGGCGGAACGGTCAACGGTGTGATCTATGGCGGGTTGGGCGCCGATACGCTGACCGGTACTAGCGCTGCAGACACGATCTACGGCGACGATGCATCTCAAACCGGCCAGGACGGCAACGATACGCTGCATGGCGGCGATGGTGACGATGTGCTGGTGGGCGGCGGCGGCAACGATACGTTGGACGGAGGTGACGGAAGCGATACGGCATCCTACTTAACGGCGCCGAAAGGGGTGACCGTGGACCTTTCCCTGACGGGCGCACAGGCGACTGGCGGCGCGGGGCACGATACTCTTGTCAGCATCGAGAACCTGATCGGATCCGTATATGACGACGTGCTGACAGGCGACACCGGTAACAATATTATCGAAGGCGGACTTGGCAATAACACACTCGATGGTGGAGACGGCGTCAATACGGCCTCTTATGCGCATGCTGCTTCGGCAGTGACCGTCGATTTGAGCGTCACCGGTCCGCAAAATACTCTGGGTGCCGGCACGGACACCTTGACGAACTTCGAGAATCTTCTGGGCTCGGCATTTGGTGATCATCTGACCGGCGATGCGAACGACAACATGCTGAGCGGCGGCGAGGGCGACGACGTGCTCGTGGGCGGCGCAGGCGACGACGTGCTCGCCGGCGGCTCAGGCAGCAATATTCTTGTCGGCGGAAGCGGACACGACACGGCCGACTACTCCGATGCCACCGGAGGCGTCACGGTCAGTCTCGCGGTTAGCGGCGCACAAGACACGGGCGGCGGCGGTACGGACACGCTGAACGGCATCGAGAATCTCACCGGCTCCGCGTTCGACGATGTCTTAACGGGGAACGGTCAAGCAAACGTGTTCGATCTGTCCGGTGGCGGTGAGGACACGGTCTTCGGCGCCAGCGGCAACGACGTCTTCAAATTCGGCGGCAACTTTACCGGCGCCGATTACGTCGACGGTGGGTCAGGCTTCGACACGCTGGTCCTCGATGGTGACTATTCATCCGGCGCGAGGATATCCGCGGCATCCGTGACCGGGGTAGAGAAGGTCGAGCTGGGTACGGGACACAGCTATACGCTGAGTGCGGACGACGAGACGGTGTCCGCGGGCGGTCACTTCACGATCGACGGTTCGGCCTTGGGTGCCGGGGATGTCATGACCTATGACGGCACATCAGAGACCGATGGTAGGCTCATACTTCTCGGCGGCGCGGGCAACGACGTGCTGACCGGCGGCGCACAGAACGATGTCATCGATGGAAATGGCGGCGCGGACCGGATCGATCTTACGAACGGCGGCAATGACCATGCCGATGGCGGCAACGGCGACGATACTTTCGTCCTGGGGGCCACTTTCACCTCGGCGGACCGGATCGAGGGAGGAGCAGGTAACGATACAGTCGAACTGAACGGCGATTACTCGGGCGGCGTGGTACTTCATTCGCATACGATGCTGGACGTCGAAACCATTCTGCTGGATGCCGGGAACAGCTATCGCCTCTCTTCGACAAACGCCACAGTGGCTGCCGGTCAAACGCTGACTGTCGACGGTTCCGCATTTGGCGCAGGTGACAGCCTGCAGTTCAATGGGGAGCATGAGCAGGACGGAAGCTTCGACTTCATTGGCGGCGCTGGCAACGACGTTCTCATCGGCGGTGCTGAAAACGATGCATTCGATCTTTCGCATGGCGGCAACGACACGGCGACCGGTGGTAGCGGTGACGATACTTTCATGTTGGGGTCTACGCTGACCTCAGCCGACCGTATCGACGGCGGCGGCGGACACAATACGGTTACATTGGAGGGTGACTACTCCGCGGGCTTGTCGTTCAACGCCGCCACCATGACGAATGTAGAAGCCGTTCAGTTGGCCTCCGGTTACAGCTACCGGCTTGCGACCTCGGATGCGACGGTGGCCACCGGAAAGGCGTTGACAATCAACGGCGCGGGGCTCGGCGCGGATGACAGTCTGATTTTCAATGGCAGCCACGAGACCGACGGGCAATTCACGCTCGCCGGCGGAGCTGGCGACGACGTGCTCACAGGCGGCGCGCAAAGCGATGCGATCTACGGAAACGACGGCAACGACACACTCAATCTGACCTATGGCGGCAACGACACGGCGAGCGGCGGGAATGGCGACGATGCGTTCGTGCTGGGGGCAGCTCTTACCTCCGCCGATCGTATCGATGGCGGCGACGGCAATGATACGGTGGAACTGGCAGGTGATTATTCTGCCGGCCTGTCATTCCATTCTGACACGATGACCAATGTCGAGACTCTCGTGCTGGCCGGTGGCGACAGCTACAAATTGATTACCGCGGATGCGAATGTCGCGAGCGGAGCCTCTTTGACGGTCGACGGTTCTGCGCTGGGCGCAGCCGACTCGCTCACATTCGACGGTGCGCACGAGACCGATGGCAGCTTCGTCCTGTTGGGAGGGAGCGGCCAAGACACGTTGACCGGTAGTGCTGGCAACGATGTCGTCGCCGGTAATGGTGGCGACGACCTGTTCGATCTGACATATGGCGGCAACGACACCGCGAATGGCGGGGCAGGCAACGATACTTTCCTTCTGGCTGGGGCCCTGACGGCAGCCGATCAGATCGATGGCGGCAGCGGCAGCAATGCGGTGGTCTTGGATGGCGACTATAGCGCCGGTTTGACCTTCTCTGCGACCACGATGGTCGATGTACAGACGCTGACCTTGGACAACGGTTTCAACTACGTGCTGACGACCGACGATGCGACAGTTTCGGCAGGTGCCAAGCTTTCGGTCGACGCGTCGGCGCTCCATAAGTCCGACAGTCTGTTTTTCGACGGCACGCATGAGACCGACGGGCATTTCACTCTTCTGGGCGGTGCGGGCGCGGATGTGTTGAAGGGCGGTCTCGGCAACGATCTGTTCATCGGTGGGGAGGGCGCCGATGTGCTGACCGGCGGCGGCGGCCACAACCATTTCATCTATGGCGACGCGATCGATTCGACGGGCCCAAACTTCGATACGATTGCCGATTTCGACGCCGGCGCGGACAAGTTCGATCTGCCTGCGAGCGTGAATGACATCGACACGGAGGTTTCAGGCGGTGCGCTCTCGCAGTCGAGCTTCAACCAGGATCTCAAGGCCGCAGTCGATGCGGCTCATCTGGCGGCCGGCAACGCGGTGCTGTTCGCGCCCGACAGCGGCGACCTCGCTGGTCATCTGTTCCTGATCGTGGATGCGAACGGCACCGCCGGCTATCAGGCGAATGCGGATTTTGTCTTCGATATCACTGGCGCCGTCAATCTCGATCGTCTGACGGTGCATGATTTCATTTAATTCGCATTTGACGCGGCGCGGCGGGGGTCTCGTTTACAAGCGGAAGCGATGCCCTATACTTGGCCGGTGGCTAGGGCGAAGGTTGTGCGATGCCGGTTTTGCGGGGACTGGACAGACTGCTTGCGCACGCGGGCGAGAACGGCAGTTGGCATGACGCAGGCGACGGCCCGCTTTTCGCGCACGATTCGATGCAGGTGCTCGGCGCGCTGTGGCACTCCGATGTGCATACCGTTCCTGACGCCATACCGCAGACATCGTCCTCGTTCGGCCTGAGCGACGAGGTTGCGTTCATCAGCGGCGTCTACAGCAACGGCACGCTGCCGCTCTACGCCTTCTGGGCGTGGAACAACGACAATCCGGCCACCTACACAGGCGGCTACACCAATTCCCAGAAATGGGGCGCAAACACTGCGCCGACCCCCGGGGGCACGGTCTACTATTATTTCGATCCCGCCTCGAACTGGAACGCCACGGAGAAGACCGCGCTCGCCAGCGGTCTGGCCATGTGGTCGGCGGTGGCCAATATCAGCTTCGCGCAGACCACGAACGCCGCGAACGCCGAAATCGATTTCGTGCGCGGCACGGACGGTGGAGCGCATACCGATCCCACGCTCTCCGGCGGCAGCAACGCGGGCGTCACTGGCGGCTCGATCCTCGAGACCCTGACCAACGCCACAGTCTCCATCGACACATCGGTGCACGGCTTCGGGCCGATCGACGGCAATTTCACCACCGGCGGCGGTTATCCCACGATGACCTATCTGCACGAGGAAGGTCACTCGATCGGCCTCGGTCACGCCGGACCCTACAACGGCGACGTGGATGCGATGACACAGCAATTCAGCCCTTACGACACGCGGCTGTGGAGCATCATGTCGTACATCAATCCAACCGATCCCGCGAAATATTCGAGCCAATATCCCGTCACGGGCACGGGCTGGGGACATTTCTATCCGACCGGGCTGATGCCGCTCGACATCCTGGCGGCCCAGTCGCTCTACGGCACGCCCACCTCGACGCCGCTTTCCGGCGGTCAGACCTTCGGCTTCAACTGCAACGTCAGCGGCGCGATTGAGCCCTATTACGACTTCACGAAGAACACCCATCCGATCCTGGCGATTTGGGACGCGGGCACCGGCAACACGCTCGACCTGTCCGGCTTTTCCGTCGGCTCGACCGTCAATCTCAACCCGGGCACGTTCAGCAACTGCGACAACATGCAGAACAACCTGGCCATCGCCGCCAATACCCACATCGACGGCCTTGTCGGCACGTCCGCGCGCGACTCCGTCACGTGCAACAACGACGGCGACACCGTCAACACCGGCGCCGGGAACGACGAGGTCTTCGGCGGCTCGGGCGCCGATCACATCGTGGCCGGTTCCGGCGACGACGTCATCCACGACAGCTCCGGCGGCAACGTCTTCGACTTCTCGGGCGGCGGCAGCGATACGCTCGACGCGGGATCCGGTTCGGGCGGGGATACGATCCTGATGGGCGCCACGTTCGACGCGACCGACAGCATCGCCGACGGCGGCAGCGGCGACACGATGCAGCTCGACGGCGACTACGGCACGCTTCTCACCATCACCGGGCAGATGCTGCAGAGCGCCGGCATCACGCTCTCGCTTCACGCCGGTCACGCCTACAATCTGGCGCTCGCCGGCGGCGGCAATGCGTTCCAGGGCGCGATGACCGTCGATGGATCGTCGCTGGGCGCGGGCGACGTGCTGACGTTCAAGGGGCAATCCGCGACCGCCGGTCTCGATCTCATCGGCGGCGCCGGCAACGACGCGCTGACCGGCGGCAATTACGCCGACATTTTCGATCTGAGCCATGGCGGCAACGACGTCGCCAAGGGCAATGACGGCGACGACACCTTTCTGCTCGGCGGCGCGTTCACCGCGAAGGATACGATCGACGGCGGCAGCGGCGACGACATTGCGATCTTCAACGGCAATTACAGCGCCGGCCTGCACGTCAACGCCGGCACGATGCGCGGCGTGGAAACGCTGACCTTCACGGCGGGTCACAGCTACGACTTGCACATCTCGGACTCCGTGCTCGCGGCGGGGACGACCATGACCGTCGCCGGTTCGGCGCTGGGCGCGCCGGATTCGCTCGGCTTCCATGGCGGCAAGGAAACCGACGGCAGTTTCGCGATGACCGGCGGCGCCGGCGACGATGCGCTGGTCGGCGGCGACATGAACGACAGCTTCGATCTGACGCTGGGCGGCAAGGACGTCGCCTTCGGCCACGGCGGAAGCGACACCTTCGATGTCGGCGGCGCGTTCACCTCGGCCGACGACATCAACGGCGGCGCGGGAAACGACGTCGTGATCCTGGACGGCAACTACGCCTTCCTCGGGATCAATGCCGGAACCATGCGCGGGGTGGAGACGCTGACCCTCGACGGCGGCCACAGCTACGCGTTCCGCACCAGCGACGCGGTGGTTGCGGCCGGCGCCACGCTGACGGTGGACGCCTCGGCGCTTGGGACCTCGGACGCGCTCTTCTTCAACGGCACACGCGAAACCAACGGTCACTTCAATTTCGTGAGCGGCCTCGGCGCCGACGAGCTGACCGGCGGCGCGCTGTCCGACACGTTCACCTATGGCGGCGCCGCCGACTCGAGCAGTTCGACCTACGACACGATCCATCATTTCGATTTCAACAGCGATCTGTTCGATCTGCCGGCCGCCGTCACCGGTATCGACGCGGAGGTGCATGGAGGTCAGCTCGATGCCGCGAGCTTCGACGGCGATCTCGCGAGCGCGATGTCCGGCCTCGGCATTCACCATGCGGAATTGTTCGCACCGGACAGCGGCAGTCTTTCCGGCCATCTGTTTCTTGTCGTCGATGCCAACGGCACCGCCGGCTACCAGTCGGGCCAGGATTTCGTGTTCGATGTCACAGGCGCGCAAAACATTCCCGGTCTCGGCATTCACGATTTCATCTGACCGGCCGTTTGCGCAAAGACGAATGCATCGACACCTGGACTTCCGGAGTTGGCGATTGGCAATTGTGCTGTAGACATCGAATAATCTCCGACACGCGGGCCATTGTTATTTCACTATACGAGAGCGATCGGCGATCTCTATCGTCTGTCGCGCGGCGCGTTGCGGCAATTTGACTTCCGGCAACCAGGGTTGATTTATTAACTTCGCAACCCATGCGCGTGCGCCGCGCCTGCGGCCGCCGCCGTCGAAGGTCCCGGCAAATGTCACCGTTGCGCGTCTATTCGCTTGCCGCGGGCAATGGTATGTTTTGCTTCGTGGGGGGCGTCGCGGATCGCGGCGGTTCGCGTCTGCAAGCTCCGAAATGAAAGCATGGAGAGAACGACCATGAGTCGTGACGCGTTCACCCGCGCGTTGGGCAGCGATGCCGTGCGCGTCGACGGACACCTTCTGGACGGCAACTCCCTTCTCGACGGCGACCTCGGACAGGCGCGTACGGCGGCGTGGGACATGACGAGCGTCGGGCCGTTGTCTTCGAACGCGGCAGCACCGAACGCGCCGCAAGGTGCCGCCATCGTGACCACCGGCGATTTCATGCTCGCCTCAAATCAGGTCACGGCCGCGCAGGCGCCGCTCGCCGGTCACCACTTCCATACCGACGATACGCCGGACAGTTCGGACGTCATCGTCGTGTTCCCGGCGAATTTGGGAACCGTCTGGTCCAACGACGAAGTGGGTTTCGCGACGGACTCGCTGGCCGATGCCACTTCGGCCGACATTTATCCGGGCACGTCGGGTTCCGACTACGGCTACTCGACCTACTTTTCCTCCTATGCCGAGGACTTCACCACGCTCGGCAATCATGTCGTCTTCGTCGCCAACAACGGCACGGACGGACGCGAACTCTGGATCACCGACGGCACGGCCGCCGGCACGTCGGAAGTCAAGAACATCAATCCCAGCGGCGACGCGTTCTTTCAGGCGTCCAGCGTCGTGCCCATGCTGACGATCGGAGACGAGACTTACTTCGCCGCCAACGACGGCACCCATGGCTACGAATTGTGGAAGACCGATGGCACCTCGGCCGGAACGACGATGGTGAAGGATCTGAACACCGGCGGAAATGGATACCCGTCGGGCTTTGCCGATCTGAACGGCAAACTCGTCTTTTCGGCGACCGACGGGACGCTGGTCAGTACCGGCTTCGAAGGCAATCAACCGGTGCAGGAGCTGTGGATCAGCGACGGAACGTCCGCGGGCACGAGCATCCTGTACACGCCGACGGCGGCGGTGAGCAATTCCTATGCACCGAACGCGTTCGGCGCAGTGGTGTCCGGCGATCACGTCTTCTTCATCGTCGATGACGGCAGTTCTTCCGGCAACGAGCAAATCTATGTGTCCGACGGTACGGTCGCGGGCACGCACATTCTGGATCCGGACGTGACGTCGGTGAGTCAAAGCAATCTCACCGACCTTGACGGCACGCTCTACTTCGGAATGAACGACGGCACGCACGGAAACCAATTGTGGAAATCCGACGGCACGGCAGCCGGCACCACGATGGTCACGGACGTCGCCGGCTCCGGCGGCGTGAGCGTCTATAGCCCCGCGGAAACGGAGAATGGCAACGTCTATTTCGTCGGCAGCGACGGGACCCATGGCCTCCAGGTGTGGAAGGTGGACGGCTCGGCCGACGGCGCGAGCATGGTCAAGGACATTCCCCTGCCGCCCGGTCTGGGCGCGGCGGTGTGGAGCAACCTCGCGGTGGTCGGCAACGAGCTCTATTTCGTCGTCGATACGAACGACGGCGCGGGTCACGCGACGGGCTATTACCTCTGGCAGTCGGATGGAACCGATGCCGGCACGATCCAGGTTTCCGCCGCCGCGGGCGCGTACAATCCGCAGCATCTCCAGGTCATTGAAGGTGTGCTTTATTTCACCGCCCTGGGTGCCGACAGTCACAACGACTTGTTCAAATTCGACGGGACGACTTTCACCGAGATCGCCGAAAATTACTCCGGATTGAATGTCGGCAGCAATCCCGGCGATTACGCCTTCATCGACAACACGCCGCAGATTGCCGGCGCGGCGGACGCCTTCTCGACGACCGAAGCGACGGCCATCGACGGGAACCTGTTCGCCGACAACGGCCATGGTGCCGACACGGGCTCATCGCTTTCGGTGGCCAAGGTCAACGGCACCGCGCTGGCGGTGGGCGTTCAGGCGACGTTGCCCTCCGGCGCGCTGATCGAGGTCAACTCGGACGGCACCTTCACCTACGACCCCAACGGCGCTTTCGATTCCCTGCCGTCCGCTTCGTCGGGCGCGTCGAACCTGACCGCAACGGACAGCTTCACGTATACGCTGACGGGCGCGAGCAGCGACACGACCGTCACCATCACGCTCTCGGGATTGGACGGCAACGACCTAGTCATGGGATCGGCGGGTGTCGACACCCTCAGCCCCGGAACGGGCGAGGACACGGTCAGGGCGCTCGCGAGCAACGACGTCATTCAGATGGGCGCCAATCTCGATTCCGGAGACAAGATCGACGGCGGCGCGGGCACCGACGTGGTGGTGCTGAACGGCGATTATTCGGCGGGTGTCGTCTTCAACGCCACGACATTGACGCATGTCGAAGCGATGCTCCTGACCGCCGGGCACAGCTACAATCTGACCAGCAACGACGGTACCGTTCTGGCAGGTGGCAAGTTCACCGTGGACGGGTCGTCGCTGGGCGCGGGCGATTCCCTCACCTTCGATGGCGGCGCGGAGACCGACGGTTATTTCGTGCTGCGCGGCGGCGCGGGCGCGGACGTGCTGACCGGCGGCAGCCAGAACGACACCATCAACGGCAACGGCGGCAACGACCGCATCGACCTCAGCCATGGCGGTAACGACACCGCCACCGGCGACGCGGGCGACGACACCTTCGTGATGGGCGCCGAGCTGACGACGAGCGACAAGATCGACGGAGGATCCGGCAACGACACGCTGGAACTGAACGGCGACTACAGTGCCGGATTGAAGTTCGGTGCCGCCGTGGTGACCGGCGTCGAAACGATCAAACTCGACGCGGGCTTCAGCTACAATCTTACGACCCAGGACGCGGTGGTTCCGAATGGTGGAACACTCACCGTTGACGGTACCGCGCTCGGACTGTCGGACGGCCTGACCTTCAACGGCAGTTACGAAACCGACGGCAGCTTCGACCTCAAGGGCGGCGCGGGCGGCGACGTGCTGAGGGGCGGCTTGGGCAGCGACATCCTGCAAGGCGGGCTTTCGACCGATCAGCTCACGGGTGGCGGCGGCTCGGACACCTTCCTCTACACCTCGGTGGCGGAATCGACCGGCGGCAACCGCGACTGGGTCAAGGATTTCGATTTCTCCAACGATCTGTTCCAGCTTCCCGTGACGGTCACCGGCATCGACAGCGAGGTGACCGGCGCCACGCTCTCGCGGGCCAGCTTCAACACCGATCTGGCCGCGGCCGTGGGCTCCGGACAGTTGGCGGCGGGGCATGCCGTGTTGGTCGCGGCGACCGGCGGCGATCTCGCCACGCATCTGTTCCTGGTCGTCGACGCGAATGGAACCGCAGGCTACCAGGGCTCGCACGACTTCGTGTTCGACATCACCGGCGCCACCAATCTCGGCAGCATCGGGACTTCGGATTTCGTCACCTGAAACCGCGAAATCCGGCCTCCGCCGCTTCTTCCGCGAACGGCCCGTCTGTGCGAACCTGACGGCTCGGTTCAAGGGAGGCGCGGATGCGTGCGTGGCGTGGTGCGGCGGTTCTGGGTGCGTTGGGCCTTCTGGCTCTGTCGGGGCCTGCCTTGGCCGATCACGGCAAGGTGGGCCTTTGGGAATCGTCGGTCTCGGTGACCGCGCCGGGAGCGGATCGGCCGCAGGTCGTCACCAACCGGCACTGCATGACCGTGGCCGAGGTCGCCGGTCCCGCCCTGAAGGCGCCGCCCGAATCCGGCTGCACCATGCAGAACACCAGGACCGAGGGCGGCACCTTCTCCGGCGATCTGGTCTGCACCGGCCAGCAGAAGAGCAGCGG
>Ga0335083_10008515_pt1 | contig 12516 bp, 8 predicted proteins | sample Lox_Sample_42_FD_206716 | JGI IMG/M metagenome (GOLD analysis project Ga0335083, IMG submission 206716) | Soil microbial communities from Loxahatchee National Wildlife Refuge, Florida, United States - Lox_Sample_4.2 | ecosystem: Environmental > Terrestrial > Soil > Wetlands | place: USA: Florida... | reverse complement strand
AAGGCGTGCGCGCAATACGGCGCCGCCGCCGTCACCGCCTATATGCGACACGTGCAGGACAATGCCGAAGAGGAAGTTCGCAAGGTGATCGGCGCGCTGCACGACGGCGAATTCGCCATGCCGATGGACGGCGGCTTCGAGATCCGGGTGAAGGTGATGGTGGATCGTGCGGCGCGCGCGGCGCGCGTCGACTTCACCGGCACGTCCGCCCAGACCGGCAACAATCTGAACGCGCCGCGCTCGGTCACCAAGGCGGCGGTGCTCTACGTGTTCCGCTGCCTGGTCGCGAGCGACATTCCGATGAACGCGGGCTGCCTGAAGCCCATCGACATCGTTGTGCCGGAAGGCTCGATGCTCAATCCCGCCTATCCCGCCGCGGTCGCGGGCGGAAACGTGGAGACGAGCCAGGCCGTGGTGGATGCGCTGTTCGGCGCGCTGGGCGTGATGGCCGCTTCGCAAGGCACCATGAACAACGTCACGTTCGGCAATGCGCGGCATCAATATTACGAGACGATCTGCGGCGGCGCGGGCGCGGGCCGCGATTTCGACGGCCAATCCGCCGTGCACACGCACATGACCAATTCGCGCCTGACCGATCCCGAAGTCCTGGAGACTCGCTTTCCGGTTCTGCTGGAGGAGTTCTCCATTCGCCATCACTCCGGCGGCGCGGGCGCGCATCGCGGCGGCGAGGGCACGGTGCGCCGCATCCGCTTCCGCGAAGCGATGACGGCGTCGATCCTTTCCATGCGCCGCGAGACCGCGCCGTTCGGATTGAACGGCGGCGAAGCGGGCGCTTCGGGCGTCAATACGCTCATCCGCGCGAATGGCGAAGCCGTGGCGCTGAAGGGACGTGACGAAATATCGGTGAACGCAGGCGACGCGATTTGCATCGCAACGCCGGGCGGCGGCGGCTTCGGCAGGGCAATTCCTTCGTCCGAAAGTGATTCGCATTTGTGAGAAATAATCGACGCTAACCGCGGAATTCCGCCATTCCTTGCGTTGCACAAGAAACAAAGTTGCGAATCTTCGCAATCTTCGGCTCTTCCCTTGAGCCCCGCGATTGGGGCAGACTCGTGGCCGTCCATGGGAACAGGCATGGAGGGACAGCATGGTTCGTGAGATTCAACTTCTCGCCGTAAGTCTCGTCTTTGTGTTTCTGGGGGCAATCGTCTTCGGCTTGATCCACTGAAGCCGTTTGAGCGAAGGGAAACATTTCGAAGGCCGGGCGCGCGATGCTCCCGGCCTTTTCGTTTGGCTTACGCCGCTCTCGCGCGCGGATCGTAATTGAGCAATGGCGACAGCCAGCGTTCCGCGGTCTCCACGCTCCAACCCTTGCGGCGCGCATAGTCTTCCACCTGGTCGCGCTCGATCTTGCCGACGCCGAAATAGCGGCTTTCGGGATGCGCGAAATAAAAGCCCGACACCGACGATCCCGGCCACATCGCGTAGCTTTCGGTCAGGGCGATTCCCGTTCGCTTCCCGGCATCCAGCAGCGCGAACAGCGTGCCCTTCTCGGTATGGTCGGGTTGCGCGGGATAGCCCGGCGCCGGCCGGATGCCCGTATATTTCTCCGCGATCAATTCGGCGTTCGAAAGCTTTTCGCCGGCGGCATAGCCCCAGAATTCGCGGCGCACGCGTTCGTGCAGGCGTTCGGCGAAGGCTTCGGCCAGCCGGTCCGCCAGCGCGCGCAGAAGGATGGCGTTGTAATCGTCCTTGTCGGCTTCGAAGCGCCGGATGTGATCGCTCTCGCCGTGGCCCGCGGTGACCGCGAAACCGCCGACGTAATCGTCGCCGCCGGGGGAGACGAAGTCGGCCAGCGCCATGTTCGGCCGGCCCTCTTCGCGCGCCATCTGCTGGCGCAATGTGTGCAGCGTGGCGAGCGGCCGGCGCCGATCGTCGAAGACTTGAATATCGTCGCCTTGCGCTTGTGCGGGCCAGAAGCCGATCGCGCCTTTGGCGGTGAGCCATTTCTCCGCGACGATGCGCTCCAGCATCGCCCGCGCATCCTTGTACAGGCCGCGCGCGGCTTCGCCGACCTTGGCGTCGTCCAGAATCTGCGGAAACGGACCGGCCAATTCCCAGGTCTGGAAGAACGGGCCCCAATCGATATAGCGCGCGAGTTCGCCCAGATCGTATGAGCCGAAATCCTTCACGCCCAGGAACGCGGGCTTCGGCGGAGCGTAATTCGCCCAATCGAGCCTCAAGGCGTTGGCGCGCGCCTGCTTCAACGTGAAGCGGCGCGCCGGCCCGCGCCCGGATTCGTGACGTCGCGCGATCTCTTCGTATTCGCGGCGCACGGTCGTCGAGTAGTCGGCGCGCGACTGCCCGATCAGGCTGGATGCCACGCCCACCGCGCGCGAGGCATCGGTGACGTAGACCGTCTGTCCCTTCCTGTACGCCGGATTGATCTTGACCGCGGTGTGCACGCGGCTCGTGGTCGCGCCGCCGATCAAGAGCGGAATGTCGAAGCCCTGCCGTTCCATCTCCGCGGCGACGTTGACCATCTCGTCCAGCGACGGCGTGATCAGGCCGGACAGGCCGATGAGGTTGGCGCCCCGTTCGCGCGCGGTGTCGAGGATCTTCTGCACCGGAGTCATCACACCCAGATCGATCACCTCGAAGCCGTTGCACTGAAGCACGACGCCGACGATGTTCTTGCCGATGTCGTGCACGTCGCCTTTGACCGTGGCCATGACGATGCGGCCGGTGGGCTCCTTTTCCGCGCTCTGCTCCTCTTCCATGAACGGAATGAGGTGCGCGACCGCCTTCTTCATCACGCGCGCGGATTTCACCACCTGCGGCAGGAACATCTTGCCCGAGCCGAACAGATCGCCCACGACGTTCATGCCGTCCATCAGCGGGCCCTCAATCACGTGAAGCGGGCGCTCGGCGGCCAGCCGCGCTTCCTCGGTATCTTCGACGACGAAATCGGCGATGCCGTGCACGAGCGCATATTTCAATCGCGCGTTCACGTCCGCCTCGCGCCAGGCGAGCGTGGTTTCGGTCGCGGCCATGCTGCCGTCGTTCTTGTAGCGCTGCGCAAGATCGAGCAGACGTTCGGTGGCGTCGCGATCGCGATTGAACAGCACGTTCTCGATGCCGTCCCGCAGCTCGGCCGGGATATCCTCGTAGACCGGCAATTGGCCGGCATTGACGATGGCCATGTCCATGCCGGACTTGATGCCGTGATAAAGGAACACCGCGTGCATCGCCTGGCGCACCGTCTCATTGCCGCGGAACGAGAAAGAGAAGTTGGACACCCCGCCCGAGATGTGCACGCCGGGGCACGCGGCGCGGATCTGCGCCGCCGCTTCGATGAAGGCCTTGCCGTATTCGTTGTGCTCCTCGATGCCGGTGGCGACCGCGAAGATATTGGGATCGAAGACGATGTCTTCCGGCGGAAAGCCGACCTTGCCGACCAGAATGTCGTATGCGCGTTTGCAGATGTCGACCTTGCGGCGGAGCGTATCGGCCTGGCCGTTCTCGTCGAACGCCATTACCACCACGGCGGCGCCGTAGCGCAACACCTTTCTCGCATGCGCGACGAAGTCCGCCTCGCCTTCCTTCAGGCTGATGGAATTGACGATCCCCTTGCCTTGGCAGACCTTCAGCCCTTCTTCGATGACGCTCCATTTGGAAGAATCGATCATCACCGGCACGCGCGCGATGTCGGGTTCCGCCGCGATCAGGCAGAGGAAGCGCTTCATCGCCGCCTCGGAGTCCAGCAGGCCTTCGTCCATGTTGACGTCGATGATCTGCGCGCCGCTCTCAACCTGGCCGCGCGCCACTTCCAGTGCGGCTTCGTAGTCGCCGGTCGCGATCAGCTTGCGGAATCTGGCCGAGCCCGTGATGTTGGTTCGCTCGCCGACATTGACGAAGCCGACTTCCGGCGTGAGCACGAAGGGCTCCAGTCCCGACAGCCGCATATACTTCTTGCGTTCGGGGATCGCGCGCGGCGGCACGCCGCCGATTGCGCTTGCAAAGGCCGCGATATGCGCGGGCGTCGTGCCGCAGCAGCCGCCCAAAATGTTCACCAGGCCCGAGCGTGCGAACTCGCCCAGCAATTCGGACATGTGCTCCGGCGTGTCGTCATAGCCGCCGAAGGCATTGGGCAAACCGGCGTTGGGATGCGCGCTCACCAGCGTATCGGCGACGCGCGAAAGCTCCGCCAGATAAGGCCGCAATTCCTTCGCGCCCAGCGCGCAGTTCAATCCGACCGCGAAGGGCTTGCAGTGGCGGATGGAATTCCAGAACGCTTCCGGCGTCTGACCCGTCAGCATGCGCCCGGAAAGATCGGTGATGGTGCCGGAAATCCAGATCGGCAGTTCGACGCCGGCTTCATCGAACGCCTCTTGAATGGCGAAGATCGCGGCCTTGGCGTTCAGGGTGTCGAACACCGTCTCGATCAAGATCATGTCCGCGCCGCCTTCGATCAGGGCCAGCACGGCGCCGCGATAGGTCGCGCGCAATTCGTCGAAGCCGATATTGCGGAAGGCCGCGTCGCTCACGTCCGGCGACAGCGACGCCGTGCGGTTGGTCGGCCCCAGCACGCCCGCCACGATGCGTGGCCGTTCGTCCGACGCAAACGCGTCGCAGGCTTCGCGGGCCAGCCGCGCGCCTTCCAGGTTCAATTCGCGCACCGATGCTTCCAGCCCGTAATCGGCTTGCGACACCGCGGACGAATTGAACGTGTTGGTGGTCAGAATGTCGGAACCGGCGGCGAGATAGGCGTCGGCGATCTCGCGCACGATCTGCGGCTGGGTCAGTGTCAGAAGGTCGTTGTTGCCTTTAAGGTCCTTGGCGTGCGCGGCGAACCGCGATCCGCGAAATTCCGCCTCGCCCAGCTTGTAACCCTGGATCATCACGCCCCAGGCGCCATCCATCAGAAGGATGCGTTTCCGCGCTTCTTCCTTCAGCCAGGCGATACGCGATGCGCGATCCCAACCCATGATGTCTCTACTTCCTTCAGACGCTTGCTGTTTACTCTCACCTCCCGTCATGGCCGGCCACCGTACCGGCCATCCATGAACGCTTTTGGCGCCGGTAATCATGGATGGCCGGGACAAGCATGTCCTCGGGCCGCGCCTCGCGCGGACCCGGGGGCCCGGCCATGACGAACAGGATACGCAATCAATTCGGTTGCAACGCCTTCTCCCGCCGGTTTGTCTGTTCAGCCGTCACCGGCTGCATGCCCAGGACACGGCACGCGGCGTAGGTCAGATCGGCCTGGTTCAGCGTGTAGAAATGGAATTGGTCGAAGCCTTCGGCGCGCAGCTCCTCCACCTGCTCCGCCAGCACCGCGGCGGCGATCAGACGGCGGGTTTCCACGTCCGCGTCCAAACCTTCGTAGAGCCGCGACAGCCATTCCGGCACGGTGGCGCCGGCCTTTCCCGCCATCCGCTTGATGCCCTTGATGTTGGTGGTCGGCATCAGGCCCGGCACGATGGGGATGAAGATGCCCCGCCGCGCGATCAGGTCGCGGAAGCGCGCGATCACCTCGGTCTCGAAATTGAATTGCGTGATGGCGCGCGTGGCCCCGGCGCCGACCTTGGCGCGCAGAAGCTCGATGTCGTGATCCAGCGTCGGCGAATCCGGATGGACTTCCGGATAGGCCGACACCGTGATCTCGAACGGCGCGATGGCGCGAATGCCCTCGATCAACTCGGGCGTCGAGGCGAAACCGTCGGGATGTGGCGCATAAGTCCCGCCGTCCGGCATGTCGCCGCGCAAGGCCACGACGTGGCGCACGCCCGCCTGCCAATAGGCGCGGGCGACATCCTCGATCTCGACGCGCGAGGCTGCGACGCAGGTCAGATGCGCGGCCGGCACCAGCGTCGTCTCGCTCACCAGCCGTTTGACGGTTGCGTGGGTGCGGTCGCGGGTCGAGCCGCCGGCGCCATAGGTCACCGACACGAATTTCGGCCCCAGCGGCTCGAGCCGCCGGATCGCGCGCCAGAGCTGTTCCTCCATTTCCGCCGTCTTCGGCGGAAAGAACTCGAACGACACGCGCAGCGGCCGGTTGTGGGTGGAAAGACGCTTGAGGCTCATGCGGCCTCCTTTCGCGCGCGCGAGGCGGTTGCCTGCGCGAGCCAGATCTTCACGATCAGTTTTCCGGCGCCGGGATGCGCCGCGCCGCCGCCGGGCGCGATGGCTTCTGCCGCCACCGGATTCAGTCCGGACGCGGCAAACCAGCCCTGCACTTCCTTGTCGGCGAAGCCGAGGCGGCGATGCGCCAGCTCGTCGCGCAGGAATTCGAGGCCGTGCGGCGCGAAGTCCACGATCAGGACACGCCCGCCGCGCCGCAAGACGCGCGCCGCCTCCGTGACCGCGGCTTGCGGATCGTCCAGGTAATGCAGCACCTGATGGAAGACGACGGCGTCGAAACCTTGCTCGTTCGTGCCGGCCGGAAACGGCAGCCGGAACACATCCGCCAAGCGAACCTGGCAATTCTGAAGGTGCGCGCGTTCCAGCCGGTCGCGCGCGATGGCAAGCATCTCCGGACTCGCATCCACGCCGATGCCGCGGCGGATGTGGGGGCTGAGCAACTCCAGCATGCGCCCCGTGCCGGTGCCGGCATCGAGCAGCGAATCGATCGGTCCCGCCTGCATCAGCCGCACGACGGCGGATTCCACGTCCTTTTCCGGCGCGTGCAGGGAACGGATGCGCTCCCAATCCGTCGCATTGGCGCGGAAGAAATCCGCCGCGGTCGCGGCGCGGGCCTCGCGCACGGCGGCGAGCCTGCGGCGGTCATCCTCGAGCGCGGCGCCGTCATGCGCGGCCAGCGCGGCCAGGACGTCGCCCAGATTGGCCACCTCCGGCCGGTCGGCGGCGCGGTAGAAGGCCCAGCTTCCCTCCTTGAACCGTTGCAGCAGCCCGGCTTCCACAAGAAGCTTCAGATGCCGGGAGACGCGGGGCTGGCTCTGGCCCAGAATCTGGATCAGCTCCGTCACCGTCAGTTCGGCCTCCCGGAGCAGCAGGAACAGGCGCAGGCGCGTGGAATCCCCTACGGCACGCAGCATGGCCAGCAACTCGTCCATCGAAATCGCCTTCAAATCTCAGATCATATAAACATATCTTTATGTGATTATGCAACAACATAACAGATATTTTCAGTGTTTTCGCCCGGCTGAGGCCTTTTCGGCGGATGCCGACCCGAAACAGTTGTGGTAACCGTATCCGATAAGCCACGCGAATCCCCAAAAGGGGGCGGATGGGGATGCGCCGGGCTGCGTGCCGTCATATGTGTGCACCGCGCGTTCTGGAAGAAGCGCAAATTGAGCGTCGGGTTACGATGAGGGGACTGTCGTCAGCCATATTGCTTCTGGCTTGCCTGGTGCTGGGCGGTTGCGCCTCCGCGCCTTCGGGCGCGAACGATCTCAACGATCCGTACGAATCGACCAATCGCGCGATCTTCGACTTCAACCAGAAGCTCGACCGGAACTTCATGCTGCCGACGGCGGAGTTTTACGTGGCCGCGGTGCCGGAGCCCGCGCGCGACGGCGTGCACAATTTCCTTTCGAACCTCAATCTGCCGGTGGTGTTCATCAACGACGTGCTGCAGGGCGAGGCGACCCGCGCGGCGCAGGACATGGGCCGTTTCGGCCTCAACACCACCATCGGCGTCGGCGGGCTGTTCGATCCGGCAACCAAGATGGGCGTGCCGGAAAACAACGAGGATTTCGGCCAGACGCTCGGCGTGTGGGGCGTGGGCGAAGGGCCCTACCTGGTCCTGCCGCTTCTCGGGCCGGATCCGCCGCGCGACGCCTTCGGCCAGGTGGCGGACGTCTTCCTCGACCCGTGGACCTATGTCTCGATCCGCGAGCACTTCTATTGGTCCGCGGCGCGCGAATATGCCGAGATCGTCGATCTCAGGTCGCGGAATATCGACACGCTGAACGACATCGAGCGGACCTCGGTCGATTATTACGCCACCATGCGCAGCCTCTACCGGCAGATGCGCCAGAACGAAATCAACAACGGGAAGACGGAAACCGAGAATCTCCCCAATTTCTGACCGGCGCCGGGCCGGCGCCACGAACTTGCCACACGCGGGCTGGAGCATGGTTCCGGGGAATCCGCTGGGCGGTTGAACCGACAGGAGCGTAACGATGAGTGTTTCCGTGCGCGGGCGCGCGTTTTCCTTCCTTGTGCTGGCCGCGTCGGCGTGCCTCGCTTTCGCCCTGGCCGCGGCGCCCGCCAGGGCCGACGACCCGGCCGCGGCCTTCGTGCAGACGAACGTGCAGAAGGGCCTGGTGATCCTGAACAACAAATCGCTCTCTCAGGATCAGATGCGGTCGCAGTTCCGCGACTTTCTGACTTCGCTCACCGACATCAAGCGGATCGCACTGTTCACGCTCGGCTCGGCGCGGCGCACTGCGCCCGATGCCGACGTCAACGCCTTCGTCGACGCCTTCCGCGATTATGCGGTGGCGGTGTACGAGGCGCGGCTCGGGCAATATTCCGGGCAAACGCTGAAAGTCACCGGATCGTCGGAAGTCAAACCGGGCGACTGGATCGTGACCACGCAACTGGTCGACCCCAACGCCAAGCCCGGCGATCAACCGATCGAGGTGAAGTTCCGCGTCGATCAGGACGGCAATCGCCTCGCCGTCATCGACGTGAGCGTGGTCGGCGTGTGGCTCGCGATCGAGGAGCGCGCGCAGTTCACCGCGTTCCTCGGCCAGAACGGCAACGACATCCACAAGCTGATCGATCATCTGAACGCGCTGACCGACGCGCTGAAAAACGGCGGCGGCAAGCAGCCGATGTAATCATCCCCGCGCGAACCGCTTGTACTTGATGCGGTGCGGGGTTTCGGCGTCGATGCCGAGGCGGCGCTTTTTGTCTTCTTCGTAGTCCTGGTAATTGCCTTCGAACCATTCGACGTGGCTGTCGCCCTCGAACGCAAGCATATGGGTGGCGATGCGGTCGAGGAACCAGCGGTCGTGGCTGATGATCATGGCGCAGCCGGCGAAATCCTCGAGCGCGGCTTCGAGCGCGCGCAACGTATCCACGTCGAGATCGTTGGTCGGCTCGTCGAGCAGCAGCAGATTGGCGCCCTTGCGCAGCAGCTTGGCCAGATGCACGCGGTTACGCTCGCCGCCCGATAGCTGGCCCACCTTTTTCTGCTGGTCGCCGCCCTTGAACGCGAAGGCGCCGACATAGGCGCGGGAATTCATCTTCTGCTTGCCGAATTCCAGGATGTCGGTGCCGCCGGAAATCTCTTCCCACACCGTCTTGCCGGCATCGAGATCGTCGCGCGACTGATCGACATAGCCGATCTGCACGGTGTCGCCGATGCGGAGCGTGCCGGCATCGGGCTTCTCCTGGCCCGTCAGCATGCGGAACAGCGTGGTCTTGCCCGCGCCGTTCGGGCCGATGACGCCGACGATGCCGCCCGGCGGCAGCTTGAACGCCATGTTCTCGAACAGAAGCCGGTCGCCAAAGCCTTTGGCGATGCCATCGGCTTCCACCACCAGCGATCCCAGCCGCTCCGAAATCGGGATGAGGATCTGCGCCGAACCCTGGCGGCTCTCCTGCGACTTCGCCAGCAAGTCCTCATAGGCCGCGATGCGCGCCTTGGATTTCGCCTGGCGCGCTTTCGGAGATTGCGAAATCCACTCGCGCTCGCGCGCCAGCGTCCTTTCGCGCGCCTCGGCTTCCTTGCCTTCCTGCAACAGCCGCTTGTCCTGGATTTCCAGGAAGCGGGTGTAATTGCCCTCGTGCGGAATGCCGCGTCCGCGGTCGAGTTCCAGAATCCAGCCGGTGACGTTGTCCAAAAAATAGCGGTCATGCGTGACCAGGATCACGCAGCCCTTGTATTCCTTGAGCGTGTGTTCGAGCCATTCGACCGATTCCGCGTCGAGATGGTTGGTGGGCTCGTCCAACAGAAGGATATCCGGCGCCTCCAGCAGCAGCCGGCACAGAGCGACGCGGCGGCGCTCGCCGCCCGATAGCGTCGAGACGTCCGCATCGCCGTCGGGACAGCGCAGCGCATCCATCGCCTGGTCGATCTGGGAATCGAGATCCCACAATCCTTGAGCCTCGATCTCGTCCTGCAGCTTCGCCATCTCGTCGGCGGTTTCGTCGGAATAGTTGGCGGCGATCTCGTTGTAGCGGTCGACCAGCGCCTTCTTCGCCGCCACGCCCTCCATCACGTTGCCGCGCACGTCCTTCGACGCGTCGAGCCCGGGTTCCTGCGGCAGATAGCCGGTGCGGATGCCGTCGGCGGCCCAGGCCTCGCCGGTGAACTCCTTGTCCTGGCCCGCCATGATGCGCATGAGCGTGGACTTGCCCGAGCCGTTCACACCCACGATGCCGATCTTGGCGCCGGGATAGAAACTCAGATGGATGTCCTTCAACACCGGCTTGCCGCCGGGATAAGTCTTGGACAACCCCCTCATGAAATAGACGAATTGCGGACCGGCCATGGTTTGCCTTTGCGGGAGCGATAGAAGGCGCGCGTTCTAGCGGAGCGCCTCCGCCGTCGCAATCGTGCGGCGAAAACAAATAAGGCCGGGCTGACCCGGCCGCGCTCGCCGCCCGATTGGCGCCTGCGTCCTAGAAATTGATCTTCGCGCGGCTGAGCACGGAGATGGAGTTGGTGCCCTTCTCGCCCTGCGCGTTCATCTGATAGCCGGCATTGGCCTGAAGCGCGAGCGCGCCGTCCAGGAAGGTGGTGACATAGCCGAGCTCGACGTCGGTCTCGCGCGCGTTGGCGGGCGACCAGCTATCCTGGCCCGACAGCGCGCGGACGAGATTGACCTTGGGCGACGGGCCCAGAAGCGCGCCGCCGCTGAAGCTCTGCACCGGCTGGCTCACGCCGACGCCCAGCGCGTCGCTCTGGCCGAACAGGCCCTGCTTGGCGATCGAGACGCCGACCATGCTGCCCTTCAGCGCGTCGGCATCGCTCGCCAGCGCGCCCGCGCGCAGATTGAGCTGCGAAATGCTTTGGCTGTAGGAGAACGACGTCACCCAGCCGCCGCCGAGATTGAACTTGACCGCGGCCTGCACCGCGCCGCTCGAAGGCAGCGTGGCGAATTGCGGCGCCGCGCCGAATTCGTTCCGCTCCGGCATCGCGCTGTTCAAATTCAGCGTGCCCCAGGGCGCGAACTTCCAACTGGCGGAAGCCGAATTGTCGCCGCTGTAGAGCAGCGAAGCCGCCATGCGGAAGCTGGCCGAGGAAATATCGTTGAAGCTCTTGGTCTCCGACAGGTCCGGCGTGTTCTTGACCGCGACCAGAGCCGGCTTGGCGGCGGCGGCGAGGCCGGGCATGGGCGCAAGCACGCACGCCGCGACAAGCGCGGCGAAGCAATGCCGGATAGCCCCTTGCCTCATGATCCAATCCCCTCGGGCGGAGACATCTCCCCGCCGAGTTTAGCCATTGATCCATCAACAGCTTAGCAGATGGAACCCGCCGATCAACGCGCCAGGCCATGAAAGCTGTGTCACACCCGGCACAGATCGCCGGAAATCTTGATCGAATTTTGACGGAAATCGGCAATTTTGTTTCAAAACGAGACGGCTGGACGGGCGGGCGCCGCCCCCCTATGTGAGACGCCATGTCCGAACCCCCGATCAAGGCCCAAATCGTGCCGGTCACCCCCTACCGGCAGAACTGCTCTCTGGTGTGGTGCACCGCCACGGGCAAGGGCGCGGTGATCGATCCCGGCGGCGAGACCGGCCGGCTGAAACAGGCCATCGCCCAGCAGGGCTTCACGCTCGAGAAGGTGCTTCTGACCCACGGCCATCTCGATCACGCCGGCGGCGCCGCGGCGCTCGCGCGCGATTACGGCGTGCCCATCGAAGGTCCGCATACGGATGATCGGTTCCTGCTCGACTCGCTCGGCGCCCAGGGCCGGCGCTTCGGCTTCGCCGGCGAGAATTGCGCGCCGTCGCGCTGGCTCCGGGACGGCGACACCGTGAGCGTGGGCGCGGCGGCGTTCGGCGTGCGCCATTGCCCGGGGCACACGCCGGGCCACGTCGTCTTCTTCCACGAAGCCGCGCGCATCGCCTTCGTCGGCGACGTGCTGTTCGCGGGCTCGGTCGGGCGCAGCGACCTGCCGCGCGGCAATCACGCGCAACTCGTCGACGCCATCACCGCGCGGCTGTGGCCGCTGGGCGACGACATGCGCTTCGTGCCCGGTCACGGCCAGATGTCGAGCTTCGGCTGGGAGCGCAAGACCAATCCTTACGTCAGCGACCTGGCGCTGGGGCGCGCGTAAAGTGTGATAAGATAGTTAGCAGATAAAGCACGTACCGTCGTCGAATTTAGCAAGGAGGAACACATGGCTGATGATCGCCACTGGACCGTCAATATCAGATGCCCTGAATGCGGAAACACCGGCACGGCAACATTTTATAAGTCCCCGAACAAGGTCGGAAGCGATGGAAGGCAGTACTGGAATTTCCTAGAGCTAACAGGGCACTTCGACCACCACGAATACTCGCTTGGAGGCGCAAAAATAATTTGCAGCAATACGAAAAGAACTTGCGGTGCAACGGCTTTCAATCCCA
>Ga0335083_10008514_pt1 | contig 12516 bp, 9 predicted proteins | sample Lox_Sample_42_FD_206716 | JGI IMG/M metagenome (GOLD analysis project Ga0335083, IMG submission 206716) | Soil microbial communities from Loxahatchee National Wildlife Refuge, Florida, United States - Lox_Sample_4.2 | ecosystem: Environmental > Terrestrial > Soil > Wetlands | place: USA: Florida... | reverse complement strand
CCAGATCGGCGAGGCCCCAGAACCGCATCGACGGCGCGAGGCCCAGCAGGAGGTGCGCCGCGGCGGGCAGCGCGAGCGCGACCGCCAGCGCCCGCCCCGCGGGCGCGGCGTCCGGACGGCTCGCGCGCGGCATCGGGACCTCAGCGCGGCGGCGAGGTGTCGAGCAGCTGCTGGAGCCGGTCCTTCCAGAGCGCGGCCCACGTGTGCGTGCCGTGACCGTGCGTCTGCTCGCTCGAGGGGATCAGCAGGAAGTGCGCGTTCGGCGAGTGGTGCACCTCGCGGATCTCGCGCTCGGCGATCCCCAGCTCGGGCGGGTTGATGAAGTCGTCGCCCGAGTTGACGTGGAGCAGGGGCGCGCGAATCGAGTCGAGCCTCGCCGACGGGTCGTAGTGTCGCGACGCATCGAGCTGGTAGATGAGGTCGTTGGCGTCGAGCTCCGGCAGCAGGAACCTGAGGCGGTCACCCAGGTAGCGGTCGACCCCGACGCGCGTGTCGAGCGCCTTCTGCATGAACTGCGGCGCACTGCCGGCGATGAGCAGGATGTCGGCGGCCGTGCGGAGTCCGTCCATCGGCTCGCTGGCGTATTCACCGTCCTTCCACGTGGGATCGCTCTCGATCGCGTCGACGATCATCGACCGCCACAGCCGGTTGCGCCCGACGATCGGAACGGGCAGGCAGGCGAGCGGCATCAGGGCGTCCATGAAATCGGGATAGGTCTCGCCCCACACCCACGTCTGCATGCCGCCCATCGACGTGCCCATGACGAGCCGCAGGTGGTCGACGCCGAGGTGGTCGACGAGCAGGAGATGCTGCGCCGCCACCATGTCGTCGTAGTCGTAGTGCGGGAACTTCATGTGGAGGCCGTCGCGCGGGCGGCTCGAGCGGCCGTGGCCGATGCCGTCGGGCAGGATCACGAAGTACTTCGTCGTGTCGAGCGGCTGGCCGGACGGATAGAGCTCGTTCGCGAACTGCGGCGCCAGGAACTGCCGCCCGCTGCCGCCCGTGCCGTGCAGCACGAGCACCGCGTTGGTCGCATGTCCGCGCGCATCGCGTCGCAGCGTTCCGAACGTGAGGTAGTGCAGGCGCAGCTCCGGCAGCGTCTCGCCGCTGCCGAACTTGAAATCGCGCACCACGAAGTCGCCCTCGCGCGCGGGTGGGTCCGTGGTTGCGGCGAGGGCGGCCGGGGCGAGCAGCAGCGCGATCAGCGCGCCGCCGCGAACGAGCGCGGATGGGTGCACGAGTCCTCCGAACGGATCAGAAGTTCCAGCTGAGACCGGTGCTGAGCTTGAGCTGACGGTACTGCGTCACGTCGAGGAACTTGAGCTCGAGGAAGCTCCCCAGCCGGCCGCTCATCTCGAACTGCACGCCGCCGAGCACCTCGAGTGCGCCCTTCACGGTCGAATTGGTCGCGTGGGGCACGTTCAACGTGGGCGCGCGCAGGTCCTCGTTCAGGAAGTGGAGCCCCAGTCCGGCGCCGACGTACGGCTGCGCGCCGCTGCGGTCGAACGTCCAGCGGGCGTCGCCGCCCAGCGTGGCGTCGCGGCGCTGCACCTGGATGTCGAACGCGTCGATGTGGCTCGTGTTCTGCCAGTACTCGAACGTCGGCATGAACGAGATCTCGCGGACGAGCGAGGCCGGGTGGATGCGCAGCCGCAGGGCGATGCCCGAGAACGAGCTCTGGTTCTGCTGGAACACGGTGGCCGTCATGGCGTCGATGCCGACGATGCCCGACGGTGTCGCGGGCGCGGTGGCCGTGGGCGGCGTCGACGAGGTCTGTGCCGCCGCGATGCGCGCCGCGGGAGTGGCCGCGACCAGGGCGGCCGCGAGCAGCAGCGAGGTGGGGATGGAACGCACGATCGGGCTTCCTCCTTGAACGGATGCGATTCCGGGCGGGGCGCGACCCGGGAATCTAACGGGCGGCACGCCCCCTCGCCAGCGCCGCGCACGGCCTCCGCGCCTGCGCGCCAGCGCCGCGCGTCGGCGGCGCGCGTCGGCACGATGGCCGCGATGGCGGACGCGCCGCGGAGTGGCTCGAGGTGATGCGTCGGGCGAGGCCCCGGAGCGGCTCAGCGCACGCGGTAGCGCACCATCCGCGACTTGAGCCAGCGGACCCCGACGAGATCGGCGATGCCGCGCCACAGCCGGTTGCCCACGCCGTACTTGCTCATGCCGTGGACGCGTGCGCGATGGCGGAGCGGCACCTCCGCGAAGCGCGCGCCGCGGAACACGCAGAGCGCGGGCAGGAAGCGGTGCACGCCGACGAACATCGGCACGCCTTCGAGCGCCTCGCGGCGGTACGCCTTGAACGAGCAGCCGATGTCGGTCACGGGATCGCCGAGCACGGCGCGGCGCGTGGCGTTGGCGATGCGTGACGACACGAGCCGCACCCACGAGTCCTGCCGGTTCGCGCGCACTCCCGAGACGACGTCGGCGTTCGCGAGCGCGGCGAGCAAACGGGGCAGGTCCGCGGGATCGTTCTGCAGATCCGCATCGAGCGTGACGACGATCGCGCCGCGCACGCGCGCGAGTCCTGCGGCGAGCGCCGCGCTCTGGCCGGCGTTCCGCTCGAGTGCGATCGGGATCACGCGCGGGTCGGCTGCGGCCTCGGCGCGCAGCCGTTCGCCCGTCGAGTCCGTGCTGCCGTCGTCGACGACCAGCACTTCCCACGTGCGTCCGGTCGCCTCGAGCGCGGCGCGCAGCTCGGCGAACAGCGCGGGCAGGCTCTCGCCCTCGTTGAAGGCGGGTACGACGACCGAGATCTCGGGGCTCGCGTTCATGATCGGCGGCGCAGCATGCCCGAGCCAGGCGCCTGCCGCCAACCCGGGCGCCCCGGTGCACCCGGCCGGTCACGGTGGCTTGCGCGCGACCTCGCGCTCGCGCAGCATCGCGCCGGACGCCATTCCGCCCCCGGAGAGCGCATGAGCGAGCGACGGCCCGAATCGCAGCAGCGACCGCCGCTCGCGCGCGGCACGCTCGCGCTCGTCGCGCTCGCACTCTTCGCCCTGCACGCGACCGCGTTCACGGCGTACGGCTGGTTCCGCGACGAGCTCTACTACGTCTCGTGCGCCCGCCGGCTCGCGTGGGGCTACGTCGATCAGCCGCCGCTCTCCATCGCCGTGCTGGCGATCGTGCGCGCCATCGCCGGCGACCGCCTGCTCGTCATCCGCGTCGCCGCCACGCTGGTCGCGATCGCGTTCGCGATGCTCGCCGGTGCGCTCGCGCGCGAGCTGGGCGGACGGCGCTTCGCGCAGGGCCTCGCCGCGCTCGCCGCCGGGCTCGCGCCGGTCTCGCTCGGCATCGGGCACTACTGGTCGATGAACGTGTTCGACCAGCTCTTCTGGGTGCTCGCGAGCCTGCTTGCGGTGCGGGCGCTCGCGACCGGCCGCATCGTGGCGTGGCTCGCACTGGGACTCGCGCTCGGCCTCGGCCTGCTCGACAAGTGGAGCGTGCTCTGGCTCGGCGCGGGCCTCGGCGTCGCGATCGTGCTGTCGCCGCAGCGGCGCGTGCTGCGCTCGAGGGGGCCATGGCTCGCGGTGGCGCTCGCGCTCGCGATCGTCGTGCCGCACGCGCTCTGGGAGCGCGCGCACGGCTGGCCGACGCTCGAGTTCATGCGCAACGCACGCACGCAGAAGATGCTCGCGCTCGAGCCGCTCAAGTTCCTGCTCGGGCAGATGCTCGCCGCCGGGCCCGGCGCCGCGCCGGTGTGGCTCGCCGGGCTCGGCGCTGCGCTCGTCCCCGCGCGCGCGACGTGGCGGCCGCTCGCGATCGTCTACCTGGTCACGCTGGCGATCCTGCTCGCGAGCGGCAGCGCGCGCGCCGAGTACCTGACGCTCGCCGTTCCCGGCCTCCTCGCGGCGGGCGCGGTGTGGTGGGAGGCGCGGCCGGCGGCCGCACGCGCGTCGGTCTCGGCGCTTCTCGTCGCGCTCGCGCTGCCGCTCGCGCCGTTCGCGATGCCGTGCCTGCCCGTGCCCGCGTTCCTCGCCTGGCAGCGCGCCCTGCGCCTCGCGCCCCAGACCGAGGAACACCACCGCATGGGCGCACTGCCGCAGCACTACGCCGACATGTTCGGCTGGCCGGAGATGGCGGACTCGGTCGCGCGTGTCGCGGCGACGCTGCCCGACTCCGAGCGCGCTCGCGCGATCACCGTCGCCGACAACTACGGCGAAGCGGGCGCGCTCGAGCTCTTCGGCGCCGGACGCGTGCCGAACGTGTGCTGCCAGCACAACAACTGGTTCCTGTGGGGCCCGCCGCCCTGGGACGGCAGCACCGCGATCCTGCTGGGCCGCGACAGCAGCGAGGCCGCGCGCGAGTTCCGGCAGGTGATCGTCGCGGGACGCGCCGGTCACCCGCTGGCGATGCCCTACGAGCAGGACCTGCCGATTCTCGTCGCGCGCGGTTTCAAGGCCGATCTCGCCGTGGCGTGGGCGCAGGGCCGGCACTACCAGTGAGCGCGCGCCGCTCGTCCTCCAATGCCCGACCGCCGGAACGATCGCGCGACCGCGCGGCACGCGACGCTCGGCCCGCGTCGCGCCGCTCGTTGACCGGGCGCAGGCATTCCCTGACACTGCGCGGGATGCTCCGGCTCTCGGCACTGCTCGAGCGGTTGAGCTCCGCGGCGCGCCGGTTGGACGGCGCCGCGCGTGACGCGGCGCGGGCGCGGCGCGGCACGTCCCGCCGACGCGCGAAGCCGGCCCGGCGGCCCGTCCTGCTCGAGCAGCTCGTCATGGACCTCGGCCCCGCGCGACCCCGCTGGACGTTCTCGCGCCTCGCCGCGCGCTCGCCGCACCACGCGCGCATCGTCGAGCGGCTCGAACAGGTGCGGCGCTTCTTTCCCGAGCTCGCCGGCGTCGCGATCCACGTCGGGCTCGCGCAGAAGCCCGGCATCCTCGGCTGGGGCTCGCTCGATCCGGAACGGCCCGGCGTCTGGGTGCGGCCGCGGCGGCTCCACCTCTTCACGATCGCGCACGAGTTCACGCACCTGCTCCAGGCGCGCGGCCTCGTACCGGGCGGCGAGCGGGCCTGCGACCTGTTCGCGCTCGCGCGCTCGCCACTGCTCATCGATCACGCGCCCGGCTACCTGCGTGTGCCGCCCGCGATGCGTCGCCGCACGCTCACCGCCGACGATGCGCGGCGGCTCCATGCCGCCGCGACGCGCGCGCTCGCGGCGCGCGAGGCGGGGGAGCGGCGCTACCTCACACGCTTCGAGCGCGAGCTCGCGGACGAGGCGGCGCGTGGCTGAGGCGCCGGCCTCGCGACGCGTGCGCGTCGTCGCCGCGGTCGTCTGGGACGGGCCGCTGCTGCTCATGACGCAGCGCCCGCCGGGCGGGCCGCTCGGGCTCCAGTGGGAGTTCCCGGGCGGCAAGCTCGAGCCCGGCGAGACGTCGGAGGCGGCCGTCGTGCGCGAGCTGCGCGAGGAGCTCGGCGTGGGCGCGGTCGCACACGAGCGTCTCGCGGTGCACGAACACGACTACGCGCACGGCGTGCGCGTCGAGATCGTGTTCGTCCGCTGCACGCTCGATTCGCACGAGTTCACGCCCGACCGCGCCGTGCACGCCGTGCGCTGGGTCGAGCCCTCGCGGCTCGACCTGGAGGACGTGCTCGAGGGCGATCATCCGTTCCTGCATGGACTCGGCGCGCGCCGATTGCGCGCCCGGAAGGAGTGAAGCGATGCCGCTTCCCAGCGTGCTGCGATTCCTCGCCCCCGGCTGGTGGCTGGTGCACGCGATGGCGTTCCTGCTCGCGTACCAGTTCGGCTACAACCGCGGCCGCGGCGACGAACGGCGCGAGCTGCGCCAACGCCGGCTCGAAAAGGGCGAGTAGCGGGGGCGCGCGCCGCGCTCGACGCCCCCCCGACGCCTCGCGCCGCGGCGTTCAACGGATCAGCACGAACTTGCCGACCTGGTGCCCGGATTTTCCGTCGACCGTGAACAGGAAGAGGCCCGATTCGACGTCCTGCCCGTTGCGTGTGACCAGGTCCCAGGGCGCCTCGCCGTCGCCGTTGCTGCCGTCGTGCCGGATCGTCTGCACGAGGTCGCCCGCCACCGTGTAGATGCGGATCGTCACGGGCTCGCGCGGCAGGCCCAGGAAGTCGATGTGCTTCGTGAACACGTCGCCGGGGACGGGAGGTCGCTCCCAGGGCGCATTCGCGCGATAGGGATTCGGGACGACCCAGACGTGTGGCGGCCCCGCGCGCGAGGAGTCGTGCGGCGTCACCTTGTTGGCGAAGTCGGGGATGAACGGGCTCTCGCGCTCGGTCACGAGCGTCGGCAGCGTGTCGAGCGGCGCGTGCGCGCGCGCGAACGACGTCACGACGTACTGATAGTCGAAGCCGTTCTTGAGCCCGGTATCGACAACGCGGTAACGCCCGATGGGGTGATGGGACACGCCGTTCTGCTTGCGGTCCGGCGGCACGGAGTAGTCGATGAGCGCGCTAAGCGGCAGCCCGCCCTGCGTCGTGTCGGCGCGATAGACCGCGATGCGCTGCCACGCGTCCGGCGACGGCAGCAGCGTCTTTCGAGTCCAGTTGTCGAGCCGGTAGAGCTTGTAGCCCGCAAAGGTCTCGCTGTTGTCCCCGACGTAGCCCGACGCGATGCCCACCTCGGGGCCATCGTCCCACTCGATCGTCGCCGAATGGTCGCCCGGCACCACGCGCATCGCCGGCGGCGAGGGCAGCGCCGGCTCGATCGACCAGTGGTGCCAGACGTCGAGGCCGTCGTCGCCCGTGCAGATGTCGCAGTCGAGGTTGGTCCATACGCACTTGCCGGACGTGTAGACCACCTCGGCGCCCGCCGAGGGCGGGAAGACGCCGGGCAGCGGGTGCAGGTTGGGATCGAGCAGGCCGTACTCGGGCAGACAGTTGGGATCGTACGTGAACGTGATCCCGGGCGGCGGCTCGATGCAGACCTCGCGACCGCCGGTGGCGCCACCCGTCCCGTCGTCGTAGCCGGTGCCCCGCTGGAGCATTCGCGCCGTGACCGCGCGGGCTGGAATGCTGTCGAGCGTGGGTGCGGCGAGCAGGGCGACGCTGAACTCGACGCTCTGTCCGGGCTGCAGAACCGCGAATGGCCCGCACACGAGGAGCACGGCGTAGTCGTGTACCTCGCCCTCGTCCGCGGTGGGCCAGTTTCCGGTCATCGCGGCCCAGCGGTCAGCGTCGAGCACGGGCGGTCCGCCCTGGTGCGGCGGCAGGTCCTGCGCGAACACGTACGAGACGAACGTCGTGTCCTTGGCCGGTGCGCGCGCGGCGAGACGCGCGTCCTTGACGCCGGGATAGCCGCTGAAGATCAGACCCGCGAGCGGATCGGTGGTGTGCGTGAGCCCGATCACGGAGCCGCACGGCAACCCCGAGGAGGGATTCGAGTCGTAGACGGTGACGGCGTCGCCCTCGATCCGCTTGTCGCAGGTCTTCCACCAGCCGTTCAGCGTGTCGTTGTAGACCGTCTCCTGGAGGTAGTGGATGCGTCTGCAGCGATCGTCGATGTGGCCGCCGCGCGTGGCCTGGTCGCGCGAGTCCAGATCGGTGTAGAGCCCGAGCCTGACGTCGCTCAGCGTCCTCGAGCCGTGATTCGTGACGACGAAGCGCAGCCCCGCGATGTCGGTGAGGCCCGGCTGGCTCCAGGCGTACGACTCCTGGTGGACCGAGAGTCCGAGCGGTTCGTGCGATTCCCCGTTGGGGTAGCTGTAGCTGATCGCTTCGGGCTGATCGTCGGTGTACTCGGCCGTCATCATCTGCTGCGAGGGCAGGTCGAAGTCCTCGTCGATCAGCCCGTCGCCGTCGTCGTCGCGGCCGTTCAGCGGGTCCTCGTCGATCCGCCGGTCGTTGTCGTCGTCGAAGTTCCACCTGCTGCCGGGGTCGCCGGCATTGGCCGTGAGGACGTGGTCGTCGGGATCGAGCGTCGGGCGCCACTCCATCATCGGCCCGCCCGAGACGCGATGCGTTCCGTCGGGCAATGCGGCGCCGACCCAGAGCTCGGCGTGGCCGAGCAGCTCGTGGCCCGAGCCCTGCGGGTACTCGAACGAGGGATCGAACGACCGCCCGACGTCGTACCACGCGTTGCCGACGACGCCGACGTTCGTGATCCGCAGCGCGAAATTGCCCGCCCGCAGGCACGGTCCCCGGTCCTCGATGTCGAGGATCGCCCGCGCCGGCCGGGCGGAACCGAGCACCATGAGAAGCAGCAGCACGCCCCGGAGCGGGGCCCGTGACATCACCTCAGGCCGTTGGATCGTCCGTCCCCCCTGGCGGAAGCTTCCAACGCCCTTCGCACCGCCTGGTCCGCGGGGAGGCTACCGCCCGCATCGGACGAGCGCCAAGCGAAGATTGCGACCTGACGCGGATCCGTGCTTGCCCGCGGCGACGCGGACACCTCACAATCAAACGGGGGCTCGATTCCGCAAGGGGGAATCCGGGTTGAGATCGCTCGCTGGCGCCGGCCGCATCATCGCGGGCGCGGTGGTCGTCGTCGTCGTGGTGCTCGCGGGGAGCTGCGCCCGCGCACTCAAGAACGTGGTCGCCGAGAACCAGCGGCCCACGATCGCGATCACGCAGGCCCCGGCCCCGGGCGGCAGCCCGGCCTCGTACGCCTACGACATCAGCTGGGCGGCCACCGATCCCGACGGCCAGATCTCGTCCTACCGCTACGCGATCGATCCGCCCAGCGCGGTGGGCGTCGACACGGCCTGGGTGCCCACGCACGAGAATCGCGGCACGTTCATCTTCAGCGCCGACAGCATCGTGGGGGCGAACGCGATCGGCGAGCACACGTTCGTCGTCGAGGCGTTCGACGATCGCGGGCTCGTCTCCGCGCCCGTCTGGACATCGTTCACCTCGAGCACGATCGCGCCGACCGTGCACCTGACCTTTCCGATCCCGAGCGTTCTGCTCGAACGCAAGGTCCCGCCCACGGCGCGCTTCCGCTGGGCCGGCAACGACCCCGACGGCCTTGGATCGCGCGAGCCGTCGCACTACAGGTACAGCGTCTTCACCGAGAGCAGCTATCCATCGGTGTCCGCCATCCTCGCAGACCCCAGCATCATCCCGCGAACGTTCGCACCCCGATTCGACGGTTGGGCCACGGCGCCGGCAGGCACGGACAGCGTCGATCTTCACAACCTGCTGTCGGGCCAGGACTACGTCTTCGTCATCGTCGCCGTCGACACGGTCGGCGCCTACTCACCCGTCTTTCGCCTCGACACCAACGTGCTTCAGTTCGGGGTCACGACCGCCGCGTCGGGGCTCGGGCCGCGATTCACCGTCTACGGCACGGACTTCAACTACACCTACCCGCAGTCGGGGATCCTCACCGACCCCGCGCGCGCGTACACCGCCGACTTCGACTACCGCATCCCGGTCCAGGTGCTGTGGTATGCGACCCCGACGCAGGGCGCGTACCTGGACGGATATCGCTGGGCCGTCGACATCGATCGCTTCGACGACGAGACACCGCGCACGAACGAGAGCACCGACATCAATCACTGGAGCCAGTGGTCGAACACGACCTCGGCGACGCTTCCATCGTGGCAGCCGCCCGCGGGCTCGAACACGGTCCAGCACGAGCTGTATCTCGAGGCGAGGGACGACATGGGCCTCATGGGCCTCGTGATCGTAAACGTGCTGGTCACCAAGCCGACCTTCACGCACCCGCTGCTGGTCGTCAACGACACGTGGATGACGCCGGACTACCCGCTGAGGAACGACACCTGCATGATGCCGCCCACGGGCTACTGGCCGACGGCGGCGGAGCTCGACACGTTCCTCTATGCGGTCGGCAACGTGCCGTGGAAGTGCTATCCGTCGGGCACGACGTCACCTCCCGGTCTGTTCGCGGGCTACGGGTACGACACGCTCGGCGCGCACTTCCTGAAGGCCGGTCAGCTCACGCTGCCGCTCCTCAACCGCTATCGCAACGTCATCTGGATGACGGACGAGAACAGCGCGCTCGGCTACACCGCCGCCTACAACAGCTCCAATCACCCGATGCCCTACATCCGGACGCTGGCGCAGCCCGGCGTCCAGAATCCGCTGGTCGAGTACGCGCAGCAGGGCGGTCGACTGTGGATCTCGGGTGGCGGCTTCGCGCTCGCCTCGCTGATCTACTACAACCGCATCGGTTCGCCGAACAACATCTACTCGAACGTCTTCGGCGAACTGGTTCCGGGACGCATCATGTATGACGTTCCGCACTGGCAGAGCGAGATCACCATCAACTCGACGACGAGTTTCCGGGTTTCGCCCCGCGCCGTGGGCGGCTGGCCGGGCGCGCCGGACTACACACAGCTGCCACCGCTGCTGGAGGCCAAGACGGCGGCGAGCGATCCGGTTCCGCCGCAGCGGACGAGCGGCACGTTCTATTCCACGACCACGTACGCGGAGTACCTCTCGCAGCCGAACGTCATCCTCGGACCCGCGAGCGCGTCCCGGCCCGACAGCCTCGTCTCGACGCTCGACACGCTCTACACGACGAACGGCGGCCCGGCGCTGTACGGGCATCCGACCATGACGCTCTATCACGGGAGCGACACGGGTACGATCATCTTCTCGGGTTTCCCGCTCTGGTACCTGCAGCGGTCCGAGGCGATCGCGCTCGTCGACTGGGTGCTGCAGGACGCCTGGGGCATGTCGCGCCAGCCCGTGCCGCGCTGAACCGCGGCGCGGCCGTCGCTCAGCGGATCAGCACGAACTTGCCGACGTCGTGCGTCGTCGGCCCGTCGACGGTGAAGAGGAAGATGCCCGACTCGACGTCCTGGCCGTTGCGCGTGATGAGGTTCCACGGCGCTTGGCCGTCGCCGCCGCTGCCGTCGTGCTCGATGCGGGCGACGAGGTCGCCTGCCACGGTGTAGATGCGGATCGTCACGCGCTCGCGCGGCAGGCCGAAGAAGTCGACGTGCTTCGTGAACACGTCGCCGGGCACGGCCGGCCGCTCCCACGGCGCGTTCGCGCGGTAGGGATTCGGCACGACCCAGACGTGCGGCTTGCCGCTCGTCGCGGAGTCGCGCGGCGTGACGTTCTGCCGGAAGTCCGGAATGAACGGGCTCTCCTCCTCGGTCACGAGATCGGGCAGCGTGTCGAGCGGCGCGTGCGCGCGTACGAACGACGTCACGACGTAGTTGTAGGTGAAGCCGTCCAGGAGGTTGCGGTCCACGACCCGGTATCGTCCGACCGGGTGCTTGGCGACGTGGTTGATCTGTCCGTCGGAGGGAAGCGACGTATCGGTGATGGAGGCGAGCGGCACGCCACCCAGCGTGCTGTCGACGCGGTAGACCGCGAGCCTCGCCCAACGGTCCGGCGCAGGCAGGAGCGACTCGCGCGTCCAGTCCGAGAGCCGGTAGAGCTTGTAACCGGCGAAGCTCTCGCTCGAGCTGCCGGCGTAGCCCGCCGCCAGCGCGGCCTCGGGCGCGTCGTCCCACTCGATCGTCACCTGCCCGTCCCCAGGGGTCACGCGCACCGTGGGTGGCGAGAGCAGCGACGGCAGCAACGACCAGTGATGCCAGGTGTCGATGCCGTGGTTGCCGGTGCAGATGTCGCAGTCGAGGTTCGTCCACACGCACGAGCCGTGCTGATAGTTGACCGGCGGGCGGCCGTCGGGCGGGAACGCACCCAGCAGCGGGTGCAGGTCGGGGTCGAGCCGCCCGAACTGCTCCGTGCAGTCGGCGTCGTAGCTGAACGAGACGCCGGCCGGAGGATCGAGGCAGATCTCGTGGCCGTTGACGCCGGTGTCACCCACGGAGAACGTCTTGCCGCGAGCGTCCGGCAGGAGGTTGTAGCCCGTCCCGCGCTGGAGCAGCCGGGCCTCGATCGCTCGCTGCGGAATGCTGTCGAGCGTGGGCGAGGCGAGCAGGGCGACGCTGAACTCCACGCTCTGCCCGGGCGCGAGCGTCGGGAACGGCCCGCACGAGAGCAGCACCGCGTAGTCGTGCACCTGGTCCTCGGGCGCTTGAGGCCAGTTTCCGTTGAGCGCATCCCAGCGGTCCGCGTCGACCACCGGGGGCCCGCCCTGGTGCGGCGGCAGGTCCTGCGCGAAGACGTACGCCTGGAACGTCGAGTCCTTGGAGGGCGCGCGCGCCTGCGCCCGGGCCGCGGTGACGCCCGGGAGCGCGTCGAACCGCAGCGCCGCCAGAGGATCCGTGGTGTGCGAGAGCCCGACCACGGCGCCGCACGGGAGCCCCAGGGTGGGATTGGAGTCGTACACCGTCACCGCTTCGCCCTGCATGGTGTCCCAGCAGAGCTTCCAGAAGCCGTTCAAGGTGTCGTTCGGGAGCGGCTGCATCATCAGATAGGGCACGCGCGCGACGCGGTCGTGCTCCTGCCCGCCGGGCGTGTTGCGGTCGCGCGAGTCGAGATCGGCGTAGAACCCGAGCCGAAGGTCCTGGAGCGTCGCGTTGCCCTTGTTCGTGACGACGAAGCGCAGCCCGGCGATGTCCGTCTGGCCGGGCTGGCTCCAGGCGTACGACTCCTGGTGCACGGCGAGTCCGAGCGGCACGTGCGGCTCGCCGTTCGGGTAGACGTAGTCGATCGAG
>Ga0335083_10008513_pt1 | contig 12517 bp, 11 predicted proteins | sample Lox_Sample_42_FD_206716 | JGI IMG/M metagenome (GOLD analysis project Ga0335083, IMG submission 206716) | Soil microbial communities from Loxahatchee National Wildlife Refuge, Florida, United States - Lox_Sample_4.2 | ecosystem: Environmental > Terrestrial > Soil > Wetlands | place: USA... | reverse complement strand
ACGATCGGCACCAGCAGAATTCGCCCCAAAGTGATGAGGTTTGGAATGCTCACAGGCAGCGCCCCGGAATCGCCGGCGCGTCAGGAGGACCGCGCCCATTTGGCCGAGCCTGAGTATAACGGGGCCCGCGCCATTGCGCGACTTTCGATTGTGACGTAGGACCCCGGCGAAAAGAGGATCCTATGGCAGAACCGCGGCGCGGGTTCACCTACGCGCAGGCTGGCGTCGACATCGACGCCGGCAACCGGATGGTCGAACTGATCAAGCCGCTGGTGCGCGCCACCGCGCGTCCCGGCGCCGACGCCGAGATCGGCGGCTTCGGCGGGCTGTTCGACCTCAAGCCGCTGGGCTTCAAGGACCCGGTGCTGGTCGCCGCCAATGACGGCGTCGGCACCAAGGTCAAGATCGCCATCGAGAGCGGCCGCCACGACACCATCGGCATCGATCTGGTCGCCATGAGCGTCAACGACCTCGTCGTGCAGGGCGCCGAGCCTTTGTTCTTTCTCGATTACTTCGCCACCGGCAGGCTCGAGCCGGAAATGGCTGCGGCCGTGGTCGCCGGCATATCGGTCGGCTGCCGCGAAGCCGGTTGCGCACTGATCGGCGGCGAGACCGCGGAAATGCCCGGCGTCTATCACGGCGACGACTACGATCTCGCCGGCTTTGCCGTTGGCGCTGCCGAACGCGGCAATCTGCTGCCGCGCGGCGACATCGCGGAGGGTGATGCGATCATCGGGCTTGCCTCTTCCGGCGTTCATTCCAACGGCTATTCGCTGGTGCGCCGGATCGTGGAGAAGAGCGGTCTTGCCTGGAGCGATCCGGCGCCGTTCGCCGAAGGCATCTCGCTCGGCGACGCCCTGCTGACGCCGACGCGCATCTATGTAAAATCCTGCCTCGCGGCGATCCGGCAGACCGGCGCGGTGAAGGCGCTCGCGCACATCACCGGCGGCGGCTTTCCCGACAATATCCCGCGCGTGCTGCCCAAGGGCCTCGGCGCCCGCATCGATCTTTCGCGCATCCCGGTGCCCGCGGTGTTCAAATGGCTGGCCGACGAAGGCGGCGTCGCGCCGCCGGAAATGCTGCGCACCTTCAATTGCGGCATCGGCATGATCGTCGTTGCCGCTGAAAAGAATGCGGACAAGTTGGCCGCGGCCTTCGCCGCCGCCGGCGAGACCACAGTGATGCTCGGCAAGGTCGTGGGCGCTGCGGCAGAGCCGCGCGTGACCTATGACGGCAAGCTTGATCTTTAAGCCATGAGCCGCAAGCGCGTCGCCGTTCTCATTTCCGGCCGCGGCTCCAACATGGCGGCGTTGATCGAGGCGGCGAAAGAGAAGACCTACCCTGCCGAGATCGTGCTGGTCGTCTCCAACCGGCCCGACGCCGGCGGATTGGATGTCGCGCGCGCCGCCGGCATCGCCACCGAAGTCGTCGATCACACGGTGTTCGGCAAGGACCGCGCCGGCTTCGAGCGCACGCTGCAGGCGCTGCTCGAGAAAAGCCGCATCGAGATTGTCTGCCTTGCCGGTTTCATGCGCCTGCTGACGCCGTGGTTCGTCAACCAATGGCCGGGGCGCCTGCTCAACATTCACCCGGCGCTGCTGCCGGCCTTCAAGGGCCTCGACACCCACAACCGGGCGCTTGCCGCCGGTGCGAAATTGCACGGCGCCACTGTCCATTTCGTGGTGCCGGAAATGGATTCGGGGCCGATCATCGCCCAGGGCGCCGTCGAGGTGCGCGGCGACGACAGCGAAGAGACGCTGGCCAGGCGCGTGCTCGCGGTCGAGCACCGTATTTATCCACTGGCGCTGAGGCTGGTGGCGGAAGGCCGCGTGCGGATCGAAAACGGCCATTGCCTGGTCGACGGCGTTGCCGTACCGGCGACGCCGCCAGACGTTTCGCCGGCCTGATTGCCGCGGTGCGGCGTGAATACGGATGCAATCCGTGGTGTTATTTGCCACGAACGCCGCAAGCAACCGTCAACATCCCGGGGGGAAAATCATGTCCATGCGGTCGAATTCATCGCATCCATTGCTGTCGCGCGCTGATGGCTTAGCCACCGGCATGACCGACGTGCTGCTGCTGGTCGGGCGCATCCTGATCGCGCTGATGTTTTTGATGACGGTGTGGTTCGGAAACCCCACCGCCGGCTATCTCACCTCGATCAGCTATATCGCGCCCGAGCTCTGGAGCATCGTCGCCCGCGTCGCCGAGTGGGTCATCGTGGTGTCGCTCATCCTGGGGCTGGGAACGCGCTATGGCGCATTGCTCGGCCTGCTCTTTGTCGTCGTTGCAACGGCGACCGCGCATCGCTGGTGGGGCTATCCGCAGGCGGCGCAGCTCGTGCAATATACGTTCCTCACGAAAAACATCGCCGCCGCCGGCGGCCTGCTGGTGCTCTTTGTGAGCGGCGGCGGCCGTTTCAGCGTCGACAAGTGGCTGGCGGACAACGGTTAGGCGCGGGCGGCAACCGGCCGCACCCATACCTTGTTGTCGTGGAAGGCGGCGCCGCCGTAGGGCGCGATCGAATCCGCGCCGGTCAAGCTGTTGATGCCGCAGCCGTCGGCATAGGCCGAGTTCGGCCAGATCGACTCGGCAATGAGCACGCCGCGGCGCACACCGTCGAACAGCTTGGCGCGCAGCCGCACTTGCCCGCGCCTGTTGCCGAGCACGACGTAGTCGCCGTCGCCGATGCCGGAGGCCGCCGCGTCGTCGGGATGGATCATCACCGTCGGCCGCTTCTCATTGGCGAGCGAGGTCGGCGTCTCGTTGAAGGTCGAATTGAGGAAGCCGCGCGCCGGCGAGGTGGCAAGCCGGAAGGGATGCTCGCCGTCGGCCGCCTCGATCGCGGCCCAGTGGTCGGGCAACGCCGGCAGATCGGCGACGGGGCCGCTCGTGTATGGGCTGCGGAACGGCACGTTCGGCCAGTCCGGCTTGAAACGAAACTTGCCATCCGGCCAGGGGAAGCCGTCGAGGTAATGCGACTGGCGGAATGGCGGCTGGCAATCGAGCCAGCGGTTGGCCTCAAGCTCGGCCAAGGTGCCGCGCCCTGAGGCCCGCAGCATCTGGTCGATCAGCGCGCGCGGGCTCATGGCAAAGCCTGGATGCTTGGCGCCGACGCGCTCGGCCAAAGCCGCGATCACCTCGTGGTTATTGCGGCATTCGCCGGGCGGCTCGACCAGCTTTGGGCCGAGGATGATGTATTGATGGCCGCCGCCGCGATAAATGTCGTCGTGCTCGAGGAAAGTGGTCGCCGGCAATACGACATCCGCCATTTTCGCCGTCTCGGTCATGAACTGCTCGTGCACGCAGACGAAAAGGTCCTCACGGGCAAAGCCGCGCTTCACCTGATTCTGGTCGGGCGCGACCGACAGCGGATTCGTGTTCTGGACGATCATCGCATCGATGGGCGGACCGCCCTTGAGCGCAGTCTTGTCGCCGAGCAGGATCGCGCCGATGTGGCACTGATCGAGCATGCGCACCGCGGGATCGAATACGTCGAGGCCTTCGATCACCGTCTTGTCCAGCTTGTAGATGTCGGCATTGATGTGGAATGCGCCGCCGCCTTCGAGCTGCCAGGCGCCGGTGATCGCCGGAATGCAGCTCGCCGCGTGCATGTTGGCGGCGCCGTTGCGCGAGCGCGCAAAGCCGTAGCCAAGGCGGAAGAAGGCGCGCTTGTTTTCACCGATAAGGCGGGCAAATTCCTCGATCGTGGCTACCGGCGCGCCGGTGACGGCGGACGCCCATTCCGGCGTGCGCGTCCGCAGATGCGTTTCGAGCTCGCGCGGCGCATCGGTATATCTGTCGAGATAATCCCAGTCGGCCTTGCCGTCGCGGAACAGGCAATGCATCACCGCGCAGGCGAGCGCACCGTCCGTGCCGGGCTTCACCAGCACGGCCAGGTCGGCCTGCGCCATGGTGCCGTTCATGTAGATGTCGACGGCGACGATCTTGGCGCCGCGTTCCTTGCGCGCGCGCGTGGCGTGCGTCATCACGTTGACCTGTGTGTTGACCGCATTGGTGCCCCAGATCACCACCAGATCGGACTTCGCCATCTCGCGCGGATCAACGCCGGCGACCGTGCCGACGCCGGCGGCATAGCCGCTGTAAGCCGGGTTGACGCAGATGGTGCCGTGGAAGCCGGAATATTTCTTGGCATGGCGCAGGCGATTGATGCCATCGCGCATCACCAGGCCCATCGTTCCGGCGTAGTGATACGGCCAAACGCTTTCCGCGCCGTGGCGCTGCTCGGCGGCGAGGAATTTCCCGGCGACGAGATCGAGCGCGTCGTCCCAGGAGATCGGCGCAAATTCGCCGGAGCCCTTCGGCCCCTTGCGGCGCAGCGGATACAGCAAGCGATCCTTGTGATGCTCGCGCTCGGCATAGCGCGCGACTTTGGCGCAGATCACGCCGGCGGTGTAATCGTTGTCCCTGGCGCCATGCACGCGGCCGATGGTGCGCTCGTCGATCAGCTCGACGTCGAGCGCGCAGGTCGACGGGCAATCGTGCGGACAGGCGGAAAAGCCGATGCGCTTCGCCTGGGGCCGCCGGATGGTCTGGTTCATCGCCGCACTATAGCCGGTCTTTTCAGACTTCGCTGCCCGGCGTCGCCGACCAATGGCGCCACAGCCACGCGAGGGAGAGAACCACGACCGCGCCGAGGACGGCGGCCCCCCATTCGGCCTGAACCGCGGCGGGCACGCCGAATTGGCGGGTCACCGCCGCGACCACGACCGGGTCGGTGGCGATGACCTCGCCGGCGATCCAGCCGAGCAGCGCCGCGCCGCCCCACACCAGCAACGGCACACGCTCGAGCAGCGCCATGATCAGCGCCGCGCCGGCGACGATCAGCGGAATGCTGACGGCAAGCCCGAGCACCAAAAGCGCGGTATTGCCGCCGACCGCGGCGGCGATGGCGATGACATTGTCGAGGCTCATGATCACGTCGGCCACGGCGACGATGCGCACCGCACGCCAGAGATGCTCGACGGCCTCCGCCGGGCCGTTACGCGGGTCGTCGGGCTGCAGCAGCTTCACGGCGATATAGAGCAGCGCAACACCGCCAACGATCTTCAGATACGGCAGCAGCATCAGCGAGGCGACGGCGCCGGTGAAGACGATGCGCAGCGCCACGGCAATGCCGGCGCCGAACACCATGCCCCAGGCGCGCTGCGGCATCGGCAACCCGCGGCAGGCCATGGCAATGACCACGGCGTTGTCGCCGGAGAGCAGGATGTTGATCCAGATGATCTTGGCGACCGCGATCCAGAATTCGGCGGTGTGCGCCTCGCTCCAACCGCTGCCGAATACGGCGGCCCAGGCGGCCGGATCGGCGAGCTGCGCCAGCCAATGCACGGTCGTAGCCCTCCCAGAACGCCAGGAAAACGCGCGCCGGCGATCCGCCGCGCGGCAGCATGGACAACAGTCGTCTTATAGCTGGATTCGCCGGCTCAACCGACGATGTCGTTGCCGGCGAAGAACTGGGCAATCTCGCGCGCGGCGGTATCGGGCGCGTCCGAGCCGTGCACCGAATTTTCGCCGATCGACTTGGCGTGCACCTTGCGGATGGTGCCGGGCGCGGCCTTGGCCGGGTCGGTCGCCCCCATCACCTCGCGGTATTTGGCGATGGCGCCCTCGCCTTCCAGCACCTGCACCACCACCGGGCCTGAGATCATGAAATCGACCAGTTCGCCGAAGAACGGCCGCTCCTTGTGCACCGCGTAGAACTGTTGCGCCTCTTCGCGGCTGATGCGCACGCGCCGCTGCGCGACGATGCGCAGGCCCGCCTGTTCGATCATGGCATTGATGGCGCCGGTCAGGTTGCGCGCGGTGGCGTCGGGCTTGAGAATGGAAAAGGTACGCTCGACCGCCATCGGATTTTTCCTTCACTTGTTGTCAGGCACGTTCAACGCGCGGCTTATAGCGGGCGCGATTTCCACCGGCAAGCGCGGCGAACCGGCGGCGCCTCGCCGAGGATCGACTTCCGGGGGATTGCATCGCGCCTTCACCTCGGCCACAAGGCGCGCCCATGCTGGTCATCGACGATCTCACCGTCCGCATCGGCGGACGCCCCTTGCTTGAAGGGGCCAGCGCGCGCATCACCACCGGCGCGCGCGTCGGCCTGGTCGGCCGCAACGGCACCGGCAAGACCACCTTGTTCGGCGTCATCGCCGGCGATATTTCGCCCGAGCACGGCACCGTCGAAATCCCGCCGCGCTGGCGTATCGGCCGCCTGGCGCAGGAGGCGCCGAGCGGCCCGGACAGCCTGCTCGCGGTGGTGCTCAAGGCCAACCGCGAGCGCAGCGAGCTGATGGCCGAGGCGGAAACCGCGCACGACCCGCACCGCATCGCCGAGATCCAGACCAGGCTCGCCGATATCGGCGCCCATGCGGCTCCGGCGCGCGCGGCCGCGATCCTCTCCGGCCTCGGCTTTTCCAACGCCGATCAGCAGCGCGCTTGCGCGGAATTTTCCGGCGGCTGGCGCATGCGCGTCGCGCTTGCGGCCACGCTGTTTGCGCAGCCCGATCTGCTGTTGCTCGACGAGCCGACCAACTACCTCGATCTCGAGGGCACGCTGTGGCTGCAGGACCATCTATCGCGCTATCCGCACACCTTGATCGTCATCAGCCACGACCGCGATCTGCTCGACAACGCGGTCGGGCATATTCTGTCGCTGGAGGCGCGCAAGCTCACGCTCTATCGCGGCGGATACTCCGCCTTCGAGCGGCAACGCCGCGAACGGCTGACGCTCGATCAGAAAATGATCAAGAAACAGGAGGCGCAGCGCAAGCATATCCAGGCCTTCGTCGACCGCTTTCGCGCCAAGGCCACCAAGGCGCGGCAGGCGCAATCGCGGCTGAAGATGCTGGCGCGGATGGAACCAATCGCCTCGCTGGTGACTGAAGACGTCCGCCCCATCGTGTTTCCCGCGCCGGAGACACTGCTGTCGCCACCGATCATCGCCACCGACGGGGTCGCGGTCGGCTACGAGCCCGGCCATCCGGTTCTCTCCGACCTCACGTTGCGCATCGACAATGACGACCGCATCGCGCTGCTCGGCGCCAACGGCAACGGCAAGTCGACGCTGGTCAAGCTGCTCGCCGGCAGGCTCGCGCCGACGCAAGGCACGGTCACGCGCGCGGCGATGCTCAAGGTCGGCTACTTTGCCCAGCACCAGCTCGACGAACTCGAAGGTGACGCCAGCCCCTACGATCACGTGCGCCGGCTGATGCCGGAGGCGCCGGAAGCGAAGGTTCGCGGGCGCGTCGGATCGATCGGCTTTTCCGGGCTAGCCGCCAACAATGCGGTCAAAACCCTGTCCGGCGGCGAGAAGGCGCGCCTGCTGCTCGGCCTCGCCACCTTCGCCACGCCGCAGCTCATTATCCTCGACGAGCCGACCAACCATCTCGACATCGACAGCCGCGCCGCGCTGATCGAGGCGATCAACGACTACCCGGGTGCGGTAATCCTGGTGTCGCACGATCGCTATCTGCTCGAAGCTTGCGCCGACCGGCTCTGGCTGGTGCAGGGCGGCAAGGTCAGGCCGTTCGACGGCGACCTCGACGATTACCGGCGCGCCGTTCTCGCCGACGGCGGAGAGCGCCCATCCAATGCCGGCAAGGCAAGCCCGCGCACGGCGCCAGGCGAGGCTCGCCGCGCCGCCGCCAACAAACGCGCCGAAACGGCGCCGCTGCGCAAGCGAATAGCGGAAGCGGAAAGTGCGATCGCAAACCTGACGCGTCAGTTGCGCAGACTTGACGCAACGCTGGCCGAGGGTTCGCTCTTTGCGAGCGATCCGGCACGAGCCGCGGAACTGTCCAAGACCCGCGCCAATGTCATTGCGGCGATTGCCAAGGCGGAAGAGGAATGGCTCGCGGCAAGCACGGCGCTGGAGACCGCCTGAACCGCCGGTTCACTGCACGGTCTGGAACTCGCGCTGCGAGGTCTTTGCGGCGGCCGGCTTCTGCTTCGTGGCCTTCTTTTTCGCCACTGGCTTGGCCGGCTCGGGGGGCGTCGGCGCGCGGTCGATCTCCTTCAGCCGCCCGTCGGCAAAGTGATAGATGCCGGGCCACGGCCCGCTGAGATAGGTCAACACGACCTGGCGCTGGCCCTTGTCGCCGGCGCTGATATTGACGGCACCGGGCTGGCCCGCGCGCTGCACCGTCTGACATTCGGTCATGCCGAGCGCGATGCCGCCGAGCACAGGCGGTGCGCCGGCATCGGGCGGACTTCCGGCGGGCGCCGGCTTGTTGGCAAGTTCGCCCGCCATGCCGCCAACCGCGCCGTTGGTGGACGGCTGTGCGGCCGGTGTTGGCGCCGCCGGCTGCGCTGCCTGGGCGGCCGCCGGACCACAGCGGCCATCGGCTCCCACCAGATCGTCCGGCCCAACGGGGCCACCGGTATCCATGTCGGTAGCCTTGGTATTGGTGAGGCGCAGCGAATCCGGGCTTTGAAAAATGTCGAGTGGCTTGGAGAAGAAACCACCCTCGTTCTTGTCGAACATATTGCCCAATGAACCATTCGTGCAGCCGCCGACAGCCAGCGTCAGCGCGGCAGCGACAGCAATCGTGAAATTGGCTTGGCGGCCTTGCAAACAACGTCCCCCGGCTGGCCTATCGTCTTGTCCCTAAACCGATATTTTGCGTCATCATAATGGCGAGGAGCAAGTGCGGCGCGCGCCTTTGATCGGTCATTGGCCGATCAGGCACTGGCCGAGAAGGCCAATGGCCGACTCAGGCCTTCTTAACCCAGCGCCCGCCAGCATCCGACTGCCAATAAGTTGCGTCGAAACCCTTGGCCTTGACCTCGCTCCAGCGCTCGCGCGCGGCGGCAACTGCCTCCTCGTCTTCGCCGTCGAAAACCAGCACGATGCGCTGATAGATCTCGGCGTCCGCAGGCAGTGGGGCGCCGTCGATGAGGAAGCGGATAGTGGCGCCGTTGGGGTTGCCGTCGTTCGGGGTCAGTAGAACGGGCTGCGACGCCGCCTCCGGCTCGCGCCAGGTGCCGTGCGGCAGAAAGCCGTCATCGCGGTACGTCCACAGATAGGCGTCGAGCGCCTCGATGCGCTCTTCCGAAGCGCCCTGCACGATCGCCTTCCAGCCGCGCTCCAGCGACTTCTCCAGCAGCGGCGTCAACACGCCCTCGAGCTTCTGGCCTTGCAGGTGGTAGAAAAGAATCTCGGTCATGCGCGGATCACAGGATTTGCGCTGCTATCTTTCGTAATTGTCCGCCACAAGCCGGTCGAGCAGGCGCACGCCCCAGCCTGAGCCCCAGCTTTTATTGATGTCGGTCTGGCGCGACTCGAAACCCGTACCGGCGATGTCGAGATGCGCCCACGGCGTCTTGTCGGCGACAAAGCGCTGCAGGAACTGCGCCGCGGTGATCGCGCCGGCCCAGCGGCCGTTGCCGGTGTTCTTCACGTCGGCGAATCTGGAATCGATCAGCTTGTCGTATTCGGGGGCGAGCGGCATGCGCCAGACGAGCTCGCCGGTGTCCTGGCCGGCCTTGATGAGCCTCTCGGCAAGCCTTTCGTCGTTGGAAAACAGCCCGGCGTGCTCGTGACCAAGCGCGACGACGATGGCGCCGGTCAGCGTCGCCAGATCGATCATGAATTTCGGCTTGAACTGCTTGGCCGCATACCAGAGCACGTCGGCAAGCACGAGGCGGCCTTCGGCATCGGTGTTGATGACCTCGATGGTCTGCCCCGACATCGACTTGACGATGTCGCCGGGGCGCTGGGCGTTGCCGTCCGGCATGTTCTCCACCAGGCCGATGATGCCGACCGCATTGGCCTTCGCTTTGCGCGCGGCCAGCGCCTGCATCAATCCGACGACGCAGGCGGCGCCCGCCATGTCGCCTTTCATGTCTTCCATGCCGGCGGCCGGCTTGATCGAGATGCCGCCGGTATCGAAACAAACGCCCTTGCCGATGAACGCGACCGGCGCCTCGCCTTTGCGGCCGCCGTTCCAGCGCATCACCACCACGCGGCTTTCGCGCGCCGAGCCCTGGCCGACGCCGAGCAGCGCGTTCATGCCAAGCTTTTTCATCGCCGCGAGGTTGAGCACCTCGACCGCGACGCCGGCCTTCTTCAGCGCGCCAGCGCGGCGGGCGAATTCCTCCGGATAGAGCACGTTGGCAGGCTCGTTCACCAGGTCGCGCGCCGTATCGACGCCATCGGCGACCGCCGCACGCGGGGCAAAGGCGTTGCGCGCCGCTCCGGCATCGCTCACCGCGATGCTCACTTTGACGTTGGCGCGACGATCCTCCTCCTTGCGCTTGGTCTTGTAGCGGTCGAAGGCGTAGGCGCGCAGCCGCATGCCCTGCGCCAGATCGGCCGCCCGCGCCGGGCTCATGGCCCCGCCGGGCAATTCCGCCAGTACGGTTGCCTCGGTCGCGCTGGGCGGCAGCTTGCCCAAAGCGAGACCGCCGAATTTGAGAAAATCCTTGGGCTGCAGATCGGCGGTTTTGCCGACGCCGACCACCACAAGGCGTGGCAGACCGAGGCCCTCGGGCATGACCAGTTCCAGTGCCGAGCCGCTCTTGCCGGTAAAGCGTTCGGCCTTGGCCGCACGGGCGACCAGATCGCCGCTCGGCGCGAGTGCCCGGCGGCTCGCCGCGCCGAATTTGAGGCCATCGTCGCAGAACACGACGAGAACGCCCTTGGGCGCGGCGGCAAGGGCGCTAAAGCCCAGCGTCAGGGCATCGGACATGGGAGATAATCCTTAATTCCAGGGGCGCTGAGGGCCCGGGCGGGTATTCCGCCCATATGGACCGCCGGAACCCCGTCTGCAAAGCCCAAATCGGCCCGGCTTGCACAGCCGGCAGACAAACCCGCTCTTCCAGGGAGCCGCGCGTGCCGCGACGGCGACGCCTTTGGGACGCGAGAATCGCCGCCGAGCGGTGCCTTTTTGCGCCGCGCCAGGCCAGCGGCCATTAACTTTTTATTGTGCATGTTCAATGGCTTTGCCTTTGCCCGGCCACTTTGTCGGGCGAACAAGGTAAACGTAAACGCGGGTTGGGACGAGGCTGCCGCGGCCTTGGCGTCCGGTTGAGGGGACCGGGGGCAAAGGCCGCGCATTTCGGTATTGGGGACGGCGTCGCGGATGGGGTCGATCGATCGATATATTTTCCGCACGACGTTTGCCGCGTTTGTGATCGTGCTGGTCAGCCTGACGGCGGTGATCTGGGTCACGCAGGCGCTGCGCGATATCGACATCATGACCAGCCAGGGCCAGAACGTTCTGGTCTTCGTCGGCATCACCGGGTTGATCGTGCCGCTGCTCGTGCTGGTGATCGCGCCGATCGCGCTGCTGATCGCGGTTGCGCATGTCCTCAACAAGCTGTCGACCGATTCCGAGATCATCGTGATGAACTCAGCCGGCATCTCGCCGTGGGCGCTGTTGCGCGCCTTCGTGCCGGTGACGCTCGTCGTATCGCTGCTTGTGCTGGCGATCAGCGCTTATTTCGCGCCCAAAGGCCTACGCATGTTGCGCGACTGGCTCACCGAAGTGCGCGCCAATGTGGTCACCAATGTTGTGCAGCCGGGCCGCTTTTCCACGATCGAAAGCGGCGTGACCATCCGTGTGCGCGAGCGGCGCGGCAATGGCCAGTTGCTCGGCATTTTCCTCGACGACCAGCGTGACCCGGCCGAGCGCGTCACCGTGCTGGCGGAAGCCGGCGAACTGCTCGACAACGACAAGGGCACGTTCCTGGTATTGCAAAAAGGCGTGGTGCAGCGCCAGCAGGCAACCGAACGCGACCCCGCCATGGTCGCCTTCGACCGCTACGCCTTCGATCTGTCGCAATTCGCCGGTGGCGCGCAGGCGGTGAAATACTCAATTCGCGAGCGCTTTTTGTGGCAACTCCTGCTCCCCGACCGCAAGGATCCGCTTTACGCCGAACAGCCCGGACAATTCCGCGCCGAATTGTTCGACCGCCTGATGGCGCCGTTCTATCCGCTCGCCTTCCTGGTGATTGCGTTTGCCTATCTCGGCGCTCCGCGCACCAATCGGCAGAGCCGCACGCTGTCGCTGATCGCCGCCATCGGCGGGGTGGGATTGCTGCGCCTGATCGGCTTCGTCTCGACCGTGTTCGGGGTCAACTTCCCCTGGATGGTCTGGCTGCAATTTATCGCGCTGATCGCCGCCTTCGTTCTCGGGCTCAGCGTTATCCGCCGCGGCATCATCGTCGAACCGCCCGCCTTCATCGCCGAATGGATTGCCGCTCTCACCGAGCGCATTAGCCGCCGCTTCGCAACGTCGTGACGTAAACCATGCCGATCTTTGCGGGAACCCTGGCACGATATTTCGGCATGCGCTTCCTCAGCGCGGTTATGCTGGTGTTCGTCAGTCTTTTTCTGCTGACCGCGCTGCTCGACTACATCGAACTGATGCGGCGTGCAGCCGACATCCCGCATGTCTCGGCGCTGCTGGTGGCGAAAACCTCGCTTTATCGCATCCCGCAGGTCACCGAGCGCCTGATGCCGTTCTGCGTGCTGATCGGCGCCATGTCCTGCTATCTC
>Ga0335083_10008511_pt1 | contig 12518 bp, 12 predicted proteins | sample Lox_Sample_42_FD_206716 | JGI IMG/M metagenome (GOLD analysis project Ga0335083, IMG submission 206716) | Soil microbial communities from Loxahatchee National Wildlife Refuge, Florida, United States - Lox_Sample_4.2 | ecosystem: Environmental > Terrestrial > Soil > Wetlands | place: USA... | reverse complement strand
CAACATCTACGTCATTTATCGCGGCATCGAGACTATCAAGTTTCTGGAAGGTATCGCCGCGCCGTTCATGCTCGGAATCGGGCTCCTGCTGCTGTGGTGGATCACGCGCCAGGCCGGCGGATTCGGCCCGGTGCTCAGCGCGCCCAGCAAGTTCAAAACGTCAGCCGAATTCATGCACTTCTTCATTCCATCGCTCACCGGCATGGTGGGATTCTGGGCCACCGTCGCGCTGAACATTCCCGACTTCACGCGCTATGCGAAATCGCAGCGCGATCAGATGCTCGGCCAGGCGCTGGGACTGCCGACGGCAATGACGCTGTACTCGTTCATTGGCGTCGCGGTGACCTCGGCTTCCGTGGTGCTCTTCGGCGAGGCGATCTGGGATCCAGTAGCGTTGCTCGGCCGCTTCCATCAACCCGTGGTCGCTTCCATCGCGCTGGTCGCGCTGCTGATTGCGACATTGAACACGAACGTGGCCGCCAATGTGGTTTCGCCTTCCAACGATTTTTCGAATCTCAATCCGCGCCTCATCTCTTTTCGCACCGGGGGTTTTATCACCGGCGTGGTGGGCGTTCTGATGATGCCGTGGAAGCTACTGGGCGACTATAGCGCCTACATCTTCGGATGGCTGGTCGGGTATTCGGCACTGCTGGGGCCGATTGCGGGCGTCATGATTGCCGATTATTTTCTGATCCGGCGCCGCGAGCTGAGCGTCGCGGACCTTTATCGGCGCAACGGTGCGTATGAGTACACGAGCGGCGTCAACTATCGCGCGATTGGAGCGCTTGTGTTAGGAATCTCCGTGGCACTGCTCGGCCTGGTTGTGCCCGCGGTGCGCTGGCTGTACGATTACGCCTGGTTTGTGGGATTCTTGGTAGCAGGCACCGCCTACGTCGCGCTGATGCAGCGTGCACCGGCGCGCGCCGCGGCCTACGCAGGAGAGGGGACATGATAGGAACCGAATCGGCTTTGCAGACCATATCGTTTTACGTCAACGGAAAATTCACCAGCGCGGAAGGGCGGCCCGTGATGCCCATCACGAATCCCGCCACGGGCGCTGAGATCGCGCAAGTGGCCTACGCCTCTGCGGCGGATGTCGACCGCACCGTCGAGCTGGCTCACGCGGCATACCTTAAATGGCGCGACGTTCCGGTGGTCGATCGCGTGCAGCCGCTGTATCGCTACAAAGCGCTGCTGGAAATGCACGCCAACGATCTGGCGGCTGCGCTCACCGCGGAGAACGGCAAGACCATCGATGACGCGCGGGCCGAAGTGCGTCGCGGAATCCAAATGGTAGAAGTGGCCTGCGGAATGCCTACGCTCATGATGGGCGATTCTTTGAACGACATCGCCTCGGGCATCGACAGCCATACCATTCGGCAGCCGATTGGCGTGTGTGCCGGCATCACGCCTTTCAATTTTCCAGCCATGGTGCCGATGTGGATGTGGCCGTTCGCCATCGCCGCGGGAAACACGTTCATCCTCAAGCCGTCGGAAAAAGTTCCGTTGACACCCACCATGGCCACCACGCTGCTGCATGAAGCAGGACTGCCGGCCGGAGTTTTCAATTTACTGCATGGCGACAAGACTGCGGTGGATGCGTTGCTGCATCATCCGCTCGTCCGTGCCGTGTCATTTGTCGGTTCGACGCCCGTGGCGAAGTACATTTACACCACCGCCGCCGCTGAAGGCAAGCGCGTGCAGGCGCTGGGCGGCGCGAAGAACCACCTGGTGGTGATGCCGGACGCGAATTTGGAAAAAACCGTGGACGCAGTGATCGGCTCCGCGTTCGGCGCCGCGGGCGAGCGCTGTCTGGCGGGAAGCGTGCTGGTACCCGTGGGCGAAGTAGCCGATCCGCTGCTCGCGCTGCTAACCAAAAAGGTCAACGCGATGAAGCTGGGCGACGGATCTGAAACGGGCGTGGACATGGGCCCCGTGGTGACTAAGGAACACAAAGCGCGCGTCGAAGGCTATATCGAAAAAGGCGTGGCCGAAGGCGCTAAGCCGCTGTGTGACGGTCGTGGCGCAGTCGGCGGGGGCGACGGGTTTTTCGTCGGACCCACCATCTTCGACAACGTGCGGCCCGATATGACCATCGCTCGCGAAGAGATTTTCGGACCGGTGCTGTCGGTGATTCGCGTGAATAGCCTCGATGAAGCGATCGCGCTGGTGAATCAATCCCGCTTCGGCAACGCGACTTCGATTTTCACGTCCAGCGGAAAAGCCGCGCGCGAATATTCGGCGCGAGTGGAAGTCGGGATGATCGGAATCAACGTTGGCGTGGCCGCGCCGATGGCCTTTTTCCCGTTCGCGGGTTGGAAAAACTCCTTCTTCGGCGATCTGCACGCGCACGGAAAAGACGCCGTGATGTTCTACACCGAGCAAAAGGTCCTGATGACGCGGTGGTTCTAGTCCGCTCACGGCGCATTGTTTTTCCGGGCGGCGTTGAAGCTGCCACGCTCGAAATTCGCGACGGCCGCATTACAGCGGTGGGTTCGTTCGATCGCGACGCCACTGGCGCTCATCTCATCGATGCTGGCGACAAATTCGTCTTGCCGGGCCTGGTCGATTCCCACGTTCATATCAACGAGCCCGGCCGCACCGAGTGGGAGGGTTTCCGCACTGCCACGCGCGCTGCCGCCGCGGGTGGTTACACCACCTTGATCGATATGCCGCTGAATAGCCTGCCGGCAACCACGACGGTTGAGAACTTGCGCTTGAAGCAGAGCGCCGCTCGCGGCCAATGCGCCGTCGACTACGGCTTCTGGGGCGGCGTGGTGGAAGACAACCCGGTCGACATTGAGCCCCTGGCCGGCGAGGGCGTGCTCGGCTATAAATGCTTTCTCGTTCCTCCGGGCGTCGATGGATTCACCATGGTAGATCGCGCCCAGCTCGAAGCCGCCATGCCACGCATCGCAAAGCTCGGTCTGGTATTGCTCGCTCATGCCGAACTTCCCGGCGCGATCGACGCGGCCACTACGAAGCTTCAGGCCGAGCGCTGCGATTGGAAGCGCTATGCGACTTATCTCGCCTCGCGCCCCGATCAAGCCGAAATCGACGCGATTCGCTTGCTGATCGAGCTAAGCCGCAAGCATGGATGCCGAGTACACATCGTGCACCTTTCTTCTGCCGAGGCCCTGACAGACCTGTGCGCCGCCCGCGCAGAAGGACTCCCCATTACGGTGGAGACCTGCCCGCACTATCTGCATTTCTCCGCCGAAGAGATCGCCGATGGTTCCACGCAGCACAAGTGCGCTCCACCCATCCGATCGCGCGCCAACCGTGAGCGGCTCTGGCAAGCGCTCGCCGGCGGAGATATCGATTTGATCGCGACCGACCATTCTCCCTGCCCGCCGGAAATGAAAACGCGCGGCGACGGCAGCTTCTTAGAAGCATGGGGCGGAATCGCGTCACTCCAGTTGGCACTCCCGGCGATCTGGACTGAAGCACACCGGCGAAACATCGCCATCACTTCCCTCGCGCGCTGGATGAGCGAGCAGCCGGCCAAGTTCGCCGGCCTGGGTCATCGCAAAGGCAGCATCGAAATCGGAAAAGACGCCGATCTCGTTGTCTTCGATCCGGATGACTACCGGCGCGTGGATGCAGCTCAGCTTGAACACCGCCATCCTGTGACGCCGTACCATGGAGAGGAATTACGCGGCGTCGTTGAAACGACACTGCTCAGAGGAGAAAAGATTTTCGATCGTGGCGTGTTTACGGATCCTCCGAAAGGCGTCCAATGTTTCCGGGCCTGATCGATCTCGCCTCGGAGCTGGTTGGCGGCGTCGTGCTCGGGGCGAACGACGAGTTTTTCGGGTCCGCGGAAAACCTGGTGAAAGCCTCTCAGCCAGTGTTCCTACCGGACAAGTTCACCGACCGCGGAAAATGGATGGACGGCTGGGAAACGCGCCGCAAACGCACGCCAGGGCACGACTGGTGCATCATTCGGCTGGGACTACCAGGCGTCATCCGCGCCATAGACGTCGACACGGCGCACTTCCTCGGTAATTTCCCGTCGCATTGTTCGCTCGACGTGTCCGGCGCCGCGGATGCCAAAACGATCGATTGGACCCCGGCTCTCGGCAAGATGCGTCTGGAGGGCGGTCAACATAACGTCTTCGATGTCGCTCACACCGCCCGCGTAACTCACGTTCGCCTGAACATCCATCCAGACGGCGGCGTGGCACGCCTGCGCGTGTATGGCGAAGCGATACCGGACCTCGCAAAACTGAAGGCATCGGCAGATCCGCCCGATCTCGCCTGCGTCGTCAACGGGGGGCGCGTGATCGCATCCAGCGATCAGTTCTTTGGCGAGCAGCAGAATCTCATTTTGCCTGGCCGCCCGCTAAACATGGGCGGAGGTTGGGAAACGCGGCGCCGGCGCGGGCCTGGCTACGATTGGATCATAGTACAACTCGGCGCGCGCGCCATGATCCAGCGCATCTCGGTCGAAACCGAGCACTACAAGGGCAACTATCCCGATCGCTGTTCCATCGACGTCTGCGATGCGCCGGGCCCGTTGGCGGAAGATCTGATCACGGGCAGAACGGAGTGGAATCAGCTACTCGTCGAATCGAAGCTCGAACCCGATTCGACGCGCCTCTTCGAGAGCGAGTTGAAGCTTAGCGTCCCCGTCACACACATACGCCTTAAGATCTTTCCGGACGGCGGCATCAGCCGCTTGCGCGTTTTCGGCACAATTGTAGAGTAGAGGCATAGATGTTCGAGATCGTCGGCAAGCCTGTATTGCGGAAAGAAGGGCGCGACAAAGTCACCGGCGCATCCAAGTATATCGACGACCTTTCGTTTCCAGGCATGCTGCATGGCGCGACGGTACGCAGCCCGGTTGCTCGCGGGCGGATCCGGGGCATCGAATTCCCGCCTGGTCTGCCTTGGGAAGAGTTCGTCATCGTCACTGCCCGCGACATTCCCGGCGAAAACTGCGTCGCGCTGATTGTCGACGATCAACCGTATCTCGCCGCCGAATATGTCAATCACGCCGAAGAACCCGTGGTTTTACTCGCGCATTCCGACAAATATCTGGTCGAAAAGGCACGCGCCGCGGTAAAGTTCGACATCGAAGCGCTCCCAGCGCTCTTTTCGCTGGAAGATTCACTTGAAAAGAAGCAGGTCATCTGGGGCGAAGACAATATCTTCAAAAGCTTTTTAGTCGAAAAGGGTAATGTCGATCCGGCCTGGCTCGAGGCCGCCCACATCGTCGAAGGCGAATACCGCACCGGCGCGCAAGAACAGCTCTACATCGAAACCAACGGCGTCATCGCCATCGCGAATCCGGACGATGGCGTCACCGTCTGGGGCTCGATGCAGTGCCCGTATTACGTCCACAAAGCTCTGCTCAAGGCGTTTCCACTTCCGCCCGACAAAATCCGCGTGATTCAAACGGAGACCGGAGGGGGCTTCGGCGGCAAGGAAGAATATCCTTCCATGATCGCTGGACACGCCGCACTGCTGGCCTGGAAATCGCGGCGTCCCGTGAAGCTGGTCTATGATCGGGCGGAGGACATGGCCGCTACCACCAAGCGACACCCTTCGCGCACTCGCATCAAGTCGGCCGTCTCGCGCGAGGGCAAGCTACTGGCGTTGGACATCGAATTCATCCTCGACGGTGGCGCTTACGCAACGCTTTCGTCCGTCGTTCTTTCACGTGGCACTATTCACGCCGCGGGCCCGTATGCCTGTCCGAACGTGCGCATCCGGAGCCGGGCGGTCGCAACCAATGCTCCGCCGCATGGAGCATTCCGGGGATTCGGCGCGCCGCAGAGCATATTCGCGCTGGAGCGTCATCTAAATAAAGTGGCGCTCGCAGCCGGACTGGCCCCTGAGGAACTTCGCCGCCGCAACTTCCTCCATCGCGGCGAGACTACCGCCACCGGCCAGGAGATTCGCGAGAATGTGAACCTTGAAGGTTTGCTCGATCGAGCGCTCGAGCTCTCGTGTTACCACGCCAAGCTCGAAGCTTTTGCCGAACACAACCGCAGCTCGCGAATAAAAAAAGGAATCGGGTTTGCTAGCTTTATGCACGGGGCGGGGTTCACCGGCTCCGGCGAGCGCTACTTGCAATCGGTCGCCGCTGTGGAGGCGACCAGTACGGGCCGCGTGCGAATCCTGGTCTCGAGTACCGAGATCGGACAAGGAACCAACACCATCCTCTCGCAAATCGCTGCCGAAACGCTCGCCATCGATTACGACGATGTGGATATCGTGCAGCCCGACACCAGCGCGGTCCCCAACAGCGGTCCGACGGTGGCCTCAAGAACCTGCATGGTGGTGGGCAAACTGGTTGAATCGGCCGCCGCGGGGCTAAAACAGACTTTGATCAAATCCGGTCTACTACCGGCCGGTTACACCCGCGACGATTTCGCAAACGCCTGCGCGCAGTACATCGCGCAATTCGGGCGGCTCAAATCGTTCAGCCAATATCAGGCACCGCCGGAGATTTATTGGGATGACGAAACCTACCGTGGCGACGCGTATGGCGCGTTCGCGTGGGCGGTGTATGTTGCTGAAGTGGCCGTGGACACATCCACCTTCGAGATCAGCGTGAACGATTTTGTCGCTCTTCAGGAAGTAGGCCGTGTCATTCACCCCATTCTCGCTGCCGGACAGATCGAAGGCGGAGTGGCGCAGGGCATCGGATACGCTGTCTTCGAGAATGTTGTCTGGCAGAACGGCCGCATGGCCAACGGCCAGATGACCAACTACATCATGCCCACCTCGGTGGACGTGCCGCGCATTCGCGTTTTTTTCGAAGAAACACCTTACGAGCATGGACCGCTGGGCGCGAAAGGCATCGGCGAGTTGCCCATTGACGGCCCGGCGCCTGCAGTCTTGAACGCCATAGAAAACGCCCTGGGCGTGGAAGTGAACGAGATTCCGCTGTTGCCCGAAATGCTTTTCAAAGCGCAAAGGGTGCGGCGCGCACCGCCATACGTGTCAGGAACTGCTTCGCGCCGCACTCCGTTCTGCGCCAGTTCCTCAGAAGAGGCCAGCATTGCCTAAAACCAGGATCGAATTTCGCGTCAACGGAGCGCCTCGGGAAGTGGACGTCTTTCCAATGGAGCGCTTGCTCGATGTGCTGCGCCTCGAGTGCGGTCTCACCGGCGCCAAGGAAGGCTGCGGTGAAGGAGAATGCGGCGCCTGTGCGGTGCTCGTCAATGGCCAGCTGGTCAATAGCTGTCTGGTACCGGTGCTGCAAGTGGCCGGCGCCGAAGTGCTCACCATCGAGGGCTTGGCGGAAAATGGAAAACTGCATGCTTTGCAAGATGCGTTCGCCTCAGCCGGCGCAACCCAGTGCGGCATGTGCACGCCCGGAATGATTCTCGCATCTCTTCAGTTGTTGGAGCGTATTCCCCATCCAACCGATGACGAAATCCGCGAGGGCTTGGCAGGCAATCTCTGCCGCTGCACCGGCTATCAGAAAATCTTCGATGCGGCCCGCCAGGCAAGCCGGTTATGAGAGCCCACGTTCCCGAATACGACTTGGTTGCTCCCACCAACTTGCGCGACGCGCTTGTGCTCATCGGCGACCAGCGCCGGCCGATCGCGGGCGGAACGGATCTCATGGTTTTGTTCGAAGCCGGCAAGCTGGCGTATCGGCGGCTGGTCAGTTTGCATGGCATTTCCGAACTGCGCGGGATCACCGAGGATCCGACATACGTCACCATCGGCGCGCTGGCCACCTACACCGAAATTCAGCGGCACGAAATCATTCGCCGTGAGTTTCCGCTCTTGGTCCGCGCCGCGAGCTGGACTGGAGCCGTCGCGACGCAGAACCGTGGGACGCTGGCCGGAAATATCGCCAACGCTTCGCCTGCCGCCGATTCGCCGCCGGCGCTGCTTGCTTATGACGCCGAGCTGGAGCTCATGTCCTCTCGCGGGCAGCGCTGGGTTCCGTACGCGAGCTTTCATACCGGATATAAGACCAGCAGCATGGCGCCCGACGAAATGATCGCGCGCATCCGCGTGCCGCGTAGCACTTCCGGCTGCATCCAATACCTGCGCAAGGTCGGAACGCGCCGCGCTCAAGCCATTTCAAAAGTCGCACTAGCTGGCCTTGCGAAAATGGATGCCGGGAAGGTTGAGCGCATCCGTATCGCGCTGGCGAGTGTCGCGCCTATCCCGCTGCGCTGTTTTGAAACAGAGAACGTGCTGGTTGGCCGGCATCTCGACCCAGCTTTAATCAAAGAAGCGAAGCTGAAGCTGGCCGCGGAAATCGCTCCCATCAGCGACATTCGTTCTACCGACGACTACCGCCGCTTCGTCGCCACCAATCTGCTTCAAGAATTTCTCGAGAGCGTGCTGCCATGACGCTGGCTGAGCTGAACCGTCTGCCCCGCTATCGGGCCGAAGAAGAATTCCTCAAGTGCTGCGGCTCCAGGGCCTGGGCCCGCACGATGGCGCGCCGCCGCCCGTTCACTAATTTCGATCGCTTGCTCCAGGCCGCCGCGGAAATCTGGTGGCATCTTGACGCAACCGACTGGACGGAGGCCTTCCGAGCGCATCCGCGGATTGGCGAGCAACAGCACGTCCCAGGACCTGCGGCGTGGTCGGCGCAAGAACAGTCCGGAATGAATCGCGCCCCGGCTGCTACTGCAACCGCGATAGAACAAGCCAACCAGGAGTATCTGGCCAAATTCGGATTCATTTTTATCATCTGCGCTTCGGGAAAAACCGCGCAGGAGATGCTCGCGAACCTGCAATCCCGCCTCGGCAACGCACGCGAAGAAGAAATACGCCTGGCCGCGGAAGAACAAAACAAAATTACTCTGCTGCGTCTGAAGAAGCTTCTCCCCCTATGACCGGAATCAGTACCCATGTCCTCGACACGTCGCGCGGCGAGCCAGCGCAGGGTATTCGCGTAACGCTGGAGCGGACCGTGCCAGGCGCAACGTGGACTCTTGCCGGCCAAGGCGTGACAGACAGCAACGGACGCGTCGCGCAGTTTCTGGAAAACAGAGAATCGCTCGAAGCCGGCCTTTACAAGCTGACTTTCTACGTGGACGACTACTTTGGAGCCGAGCCGCACTTTTTTCCCCAGGTGTCCGTCCAGTTCCTGGTGCGCGATCCCTCGGTCCATTATCACGTTCCTCTCTTACTGAGTCCCTATGGATACACAACCTATCGCGGAAGCTGAAGCCGTTCTCGCGGCCAACACCTATGGCAAATCACACGTGCGGCTCATCAAGCTGGCGCGCCGGGAAGACCGGCACGATCTCAAAGAGATCACCTTCCAGATTCTTTTTCGCGGCGATTTCGCAAGCTGCTATGAATCGGGCGACAACAGCAAGATTCTTCCCACCGATACCATTAAGAACACCGTCTATGCGCTCGCGCGGCAGCACGACATCGTCGCCATCGAAGATTTCGCCCGGCGGCTGATCGAGCATTTTCTCCAACACAATCCGCAGGTCTCCGAGGTCGCCGTCGACATGACGGAACATTTGTGGACTCGCGCCGCTGCTGCTGCATTCACGCGCCAAAGCGAGAAGCGGACGGCCGTTGTCACTGGCACGCGCGGCGGCGGCACGGTGCAAGCGGGAATCGACGATCTTGTCATTCTCAAGAGCTCCGGCTCGGCGTTTGAAGGCTACATCAAAGATCCCTACACTACGCTCAAGGAGACGAAGGACCGTATCTTCGCCACCGCCGTGCGAGCCTTCTGGCGATATGAGCCGCGCGCCCTCGATTACAACGCGCTATGGAGCGCCATACGGCAGGCGATCGTCGAGACCTTCGCTTCGCACCAAAGCTTGTCTGTGCAGCACACCCTGCATGCCATCGGCCAGGAAGTACTGAAGCGCTTCCCAGATGTCGCCGAGATCCAGCTCAGCATGCCCAACAAGCACGCCCTTTTGGTGGATCTCGCTCCCTTTGGCCTGGACAATCCGAACCAGGTTTTCATGCCTGTCGACGAGCCCTCGGGCTATATCGAAGGCAAACTGGTGCGGCGCGCGGCTGTCACTGCCGGCTGATCGTCCGCCAGCAGAAATAGCCGAGCACGGGGCACAGTGCAGCCAGCCCGAACGCCAGGTTGTATTGGTGCAAATCGAACAATCGGCCGAACAGCGGCATCAGCACTGCCAGTCCCGCGCCGTAAGATCCGGATGCAACACCGCCGAGATAGCCAGCGTAGGCTCGCGAGAAAATTTCGGTGCCATAAATCAGCGGCAGGATCTGGAATGCCGCAGCCACGAACATCGCAAGAAACAGATGAGCCATCACCGCCGGAAACGATCGTGTCCATCCCGTTGCGGCCAGCGGCAAGCTTAGTAGCATTCCCACAGGCAGCAGCCGGCGCACCACCTGGAGCCGTGACGTGCCGCCACGTGCCATGCGGTCCGCCAGCCAGCCCCAGAAAAACACTCCGATCTCGGAGCCAAGCGGTGGGACCCACAACACCGCCCCAATGGCCCGCTGCGACAGACCGAGCACGCGGCTCAAATAGATGGCCGCCGAATATACGACGAACCCGAGTGGCAGCGCGCCCAACGAATAGGCCAGCAGGTAGGCCCAGAAGCGTCGATCGCTGAGTCGCGGCCGGCCCTCGTCTGACACCAGCTTCTGTGGCGCTTCGATCTTAAGCACATCCGGGCGCTTACTGAGAACCAGCCACCACGCCACCCACAGAGCGCCGAGCAATCCGGTAAACCAGAACGCAGCGCGCCAGCCCCAGGCTTCGGCCACCGGGGTCATCAGGAATGGCGTGAGAATCGCGCCGGCCGATCCGCCGCTGAACGTTAGCGCCATCCCGCGCGACCGGCTGGAGGGCGGTAGCGTTTGAACCACGGTTCGCAAGCCGCCCGGGCTCGCAGCACCTTCTCCGAATCCCAGCGCCGCACGCGCCGCCGCGAAACTACCGAATCCGCCGGCCCAGGCGTGCGCGGCCGATGCCAGCGTCCACAACGAAACCGCCGCGCTCATCCCGCGCCGCAAGCCCAAGCGATCGATAATTCTTCCCCACAGCGGATTGCCAATCGTGAAGAGCACCGAATATGCCGAGACCACCCAACCGTAGGCCGTTACCGACATGCGCGTATCTTTCAGAATGGTTGGCGCCAGCAGAGCCAGCGTGTTGCGATCCACATAGCTCAGCACCGACACCAGCATCATCGAGCCGGCCGGCAGCCATGCTCTCAGCCAATCGCGCTTCAGTTGGTCGCGCACAAGAACTAATACTGTATCTTGGTTGAGGACCGCTCCCACTCCCGGAACGCCGCCAGCGCCTCCGCCCGCATCATCGAGGCCATCGGAATCTTGCGCGATTCCAACGGCAAGGCAAGCTGGTCGTAAATCAGCGAGTCGTCGAATCCAGCTTTTGCGGCGTCGGCACGCGTGCAGGCGTAGTACACTCTCTCGAGACGTGCCCAATAGATCGCGCTCATGCACATGGGACACGGCTCGCAGGTCGTATACAACTCGCAGCCTTTGAGCTGAAAATCGCGAATGGCCAGGCACGCCCCTCGGATGGCGACGATCTCGGCGTGCGCGGTGGGATCGAGCGCGCTGGTGACCTGATTGACCCCGGTCGCGAGCACGAGGTCATCCTTCACCACCAGCGCCGCAAAAGGGCCACCTCCGGCCGAACGCACGTTTTCCAGCGAAAGCTCGATGGCTCTCTGCATGAATCGATTCACTGCTGGCACCCTTCCATGATCACCTTAGCAAAGCGGGCCGCCCGGCAGCCTTGCTAAAATAAGGTTCACACCAACTCCCGGCTCCTTGCCCAACCGGAGCCTAACGGAAGGCTTAACGAGAAATGATTTCTGCCACACAGCTACGCCCCGGCATGGTGATCAAGTTCAACAACGAACTGTACTCCATCTTCAAGACCGAGCATCGCACTCCCGGCAACCTGCGCGGCTTCGTCCAGGCCAAAATGCGCAAACTCAGCAGCGGAGCTATGACCGAGCATCGCTTCTCTTCGGAAGACCGCGTCGAACGCGCCGCGCTCGAAGAGATCGAGATGGAGTACCTGTACGACGACGGTGAATACTACTATTTCATGAACACCGAGAACTACGAGCAGATGCATCTCACCAAGGAGATCCTGGGAGACGGTGTCGAGTACCTTATTCCGCAGCTCAAGGTCAACGTCGAGTTCTATGAAGGCAAGCCGATCAGCGTCGAGCTGCCGCCCACTGTCGATCTCAAAGTAGTGGAAACGGAGCCGGGGCTCAAAGGCGCGAGCGTATCCAACGTCACCAAGCCCGCTAAACTCGAGACCGGCCTCGTGGTCCAAGTTCCGCCCTTCATCAACGAAGGCGAGAAGGTCCGTATTAGCACCGCCGAAGGCACCTACCAGGAACGCGCCTGAAGCGACCATATGCGATCTGACATCGTGCCAGGGGCGATCTTCCCCGACTACGAGCTTTCCGATCACACCGCGAAACGCCGCAAGCTCTCCGAACTGCAAGGACCACATCCCATGGTTCTCGTCCTCAGCCGCGGAGCTTTCTGCCCCAAGGACCGCCGGCAGGCTGAAGGACTTGTCCAACTGC